>Ga0316190_10002772_pt1 | contig 12718 bp, 7 predicted proteins | sample Eddworburrow2_MG_FD_204929 | JGI IMG/M metagenome (GOLD analysis project Ga0316190, IMG submission 204929) | Coastal sediment microbial communities from Maine, United States - Eddy worm burrow 2 | ecosystem: Environmental > Aquatic > Marine > Coastal > Sediment | place: USA: Maine | collected... | reverse complement strand
TTATTAGAGAAAGTAGCATTATTAACTCCATTTGCTGACCTAATAACTCCTTCTACATCAAGTTTCGTGCTCGGCGTCGTCGTCCCAATACCGACGTTGCCGGTGGACAAACTGTCGATAAACAACCTAGAAGCGCCATAGGATTCTGAATATATAGAAAAACCATCCGCCAAATCCCCTCTTACTCCTGCAGACCATGAACGATTAGGATTTCTATAAAATGTTGTTGCCTTATTTGAACTGCCTGTCGTTTCTATTATATTTTGAACATTTGCAGTACCGTAAATATGTAATTGAGTCTCAGGACTCGTCGTTCCAATACCCACATTAACCATATCGGCTCCAGTACCACCTAGAACAATAGTATTACTTGCACCAACTCTAGCATTTTTACCAATGGCTGTAGCATTTGTTAAGACTGTAGTTGAAGCTACTGATGCATCACGAGATGCTTTATCTCCGATAAATGTTGAGTAAGTGTCAATGACTGAACGTTGGTCGGCTGTACCATCACCGTAGCCGGCTTGGAAACCCATGGCAATATTATTAAAACCTGTGGTATTTGAGTAAAGAGAACTCACACCATTAGCGGTGTTGTAATTTCCTGTGGTATTTCCAATAAGGGAAGCGTAACCATTGGCGGTATTCTGATAACCTGTGGTGTTATTGGCGAGAGAGTTGCCACCATCGGCAGTGTTAGCATCTCCTGTGGTGTTTTTTTGGAGAGCATTAATACCATTAGCAACATTATAACTTCCCGTGGTGTTAGTTTGGAGAGCACTGCTACCATTGGCAACGTTATAACTTCCTGTGGTGTTATATAAAAGAGAATACAAACCATTAGCAGTATTTTGAGCTCCCGTAGTATTGGAATAGAGAGATCTATACCCTACCGCCGTGTTACCAACTGACGAGGTGGCCACCAATAATGCTTGATCACCTAAAGCGGTATTATAAATTCCGTCGAATTTTAGAGCAGCCCCAGCACTATTACCTACTAAAGTTGAGAAGTTAGTTGAACTCGCTTGAAGGACAGTATTGCCATCGATTTTGTAACCTCCAGTGATTCCTGAAGTATTGATAAATCCATCGACGTCTAGTTTTTGAGATGGTGAGATGGTGCCGATACCGACGTTGCCGGATGAGTTTATTCGCATTCGCTCATTAAGAGCTTGAACTGTTGTGGCCCCAGGTGTAGTATCATCGCTTGTATAAAACGCTAATTGAGATTGCCAATTTGCACTAGCATTGTTTCTAATTGAACTAATACCTCCAATGAATCCTTTACTGGGACCATCGCTGAAGGCTAAATCTATTGTTCTGTTTGATGGAGTTGTTCCCGCAGATGTTCTTTCTATTTCTAATCCAACAAGATTAGTTGTATCTGTTGAAACTGTTTTTTTAAGGTGCAATAACGCTAATGGATTGGTCGTTCCAATTCCGACGTTGCCGGAATTATCTATTCTAACTCTTTCTGAAAGAGTCCCCCCGTCGGTTGTGCTAAAAGTTAAATATCCTTTCTCCAAACCATTATTTATTTGTGAGGCACCCCCAGCGATACGAGCATACTCTGTATCTATAGCAACGCCATCTAGAGATTGGTATTTAATATGCCCGATATCTCCAACCGTAGATTGATTACGATCAAACTTTAAGACTTGAGCTACTCCAGAATTAGTAGTTCTAATTGCTGCTTCTCCTAATACTTCTAATTTAGAAGTTGGACTCACTGTCCCAATACCAACATTATTCGTCGAATAATCATAAACCAAACCTGAGGTTTCCACTGCCAACCCTCCAGCAAATGTTGAAGTGGCGGATGCACTTGAAGCAATAAAATTAGGAGAAGTTAGTTGTCCAGCAGTAGTATCATCGGCATCATTTCTTAAATATTTATCTTCAATGAAAGCAGAACTAAGAGACGATGTAGCAGTGGTAACTCCTGATGTTAAATATGTTAAACCGGTAGAAGCAGAGAAGTCCTGACCAGTACCTCCGTATTGAGTACCCACTGCCGTCCCATTCCAAATCCCAGAAAGAATAGTTCCCAGTTGAGAATAACCGCTAACTGCTAGGTTGGTTGTAGTGGCGTTAGTGGTGGTGCTATTGCTAGATATTAAATTAGGAAAGACAGAATCATTCGTAGAAGTAGCCGTAAAGTATTCAGCTACTGCTTGACCCACAACAGACAACTTGGCGTATGGCGATGTCGTCCCAATCCCCACCATTTTGTTAACAGAATCAATAAATAAGGTGGAAGTAGCAATATCTAAATTATTAGGAATAGCTAAATTATTAGAATTGAAAGTAATAGCATCTGTGGAAGCATCGCCTAGGAAAGTATCTGCCTCAACATTTAAAGTGGAGATGGTGGTAGTGGAGAGTGTTACTCCTCCAACAGAGGTAATGCTATTAGCATAGACATCACCTTCAGCATCTACTAAAAACTTAGTGCTGTCGTTTACAGAAAGAGATAGAAGATTGCTGTCGGCCACAGCTGAAGGTGGATTTATGGAAAGAGATGCTCCTAAAGGATTAGCTCCAACTACTCCAGTAGCCCATGTTCCAAAAGTGTGCGGTTGAGTTGGAGCAAAGACACCAGATAACCTACCGAAGAAAGTTGAGGTGGCAGTAGTTGAGGTGGCAGTAAATTTTTCAGCCACTGTTTCACCAACTACAGAAAGTTTTGCATAGGGTGAGGTAGTTCCGATGCCAACATTATCTGTGACCACCAAACTATTAGTTAATAGTGCTCCACTAAATGTTCCGGTATTTCCAGACAAAGCCCCAGAGAATGTTCCTGCAGTTCCAGTAATACTTCCAGCGAAAGTGGAATTAGAAATAGTGGCATTGGAAATAGTGACAGTATTTAAATTATCAATCTTATTTGTTAAAGCAATAGCTTGGAAATTATTTTGCTGACCTTGTTGTGCTTGTGATGAAACTCTGTAAATTTCTGATTTCAAAGAGTTAGTTAAAATACTTAATTGATTTTGAAGTTCTTCTTGAGTAATACCGACGGTGTTAATAACAATTGATTGTGGGGTGGCTTGAACTATTCTCTCCACTACCCTTTCAATAACCGATGGTTGAGTAGTATCTGTGGTATTTCCAACTACTACCTGTTGAGTATCAGACAGAAGGTCTTCTGTTGAGGTTGAAGTAGTTTCTAAAACAACTTTAACTTCTGTATCTTGTTGTGATGTAGGTTTAATTATATTTACAACAAACCTTCTTGTTTCTTTGAATAGAGAATTGATTGTTTCATAAACAAAGAGAGCAAGATTGTCTAAGGAACTTGCTCCTTGAATAACTAATGCTTGATTAGTTATAGGATTTATTTTAATTGGAAGTGTTTGATCAACAGGGATGACTTGATTAAGTAACCCATTAAATTTAAGTTGATCTGTTAAATTATTTACTGTTTGGTAACTAGCTACTGTTAGAGATTGTTCGGTAGTAGAAAAATTTTTAGCCAACCTGTTTAGTGAAGAAGAAAAATCAGCATGAGAAACGAAGACTCCAAAAGAAAGAGTGACGAACATAGCCATGAAAGCAAAGGTTGTTTTTTTGACCAACCCCATTATATCAAACGGTGATTTATGGTCAGACAAGAAAGGAGTTTTTTCCTCAGGGAGTCTATCTATTTGGGGAGCTACTTTTTCTTCACTTAATAAAATTTCATCTGGAATATCTTTAATTATTGGCTCTGGAACTAAAACTGGCTTAACGGGTTTTTTTACTTCTTTTTTTTTTGTAATTCCAGCTTTTTTGGGGTTTCTAAAAACTTTATTTTTGTGGTCAATTAAAGAAGTTTCTTCTATGTACCACACTCGAGTAACTTTTCTTGAGAGTACTTTGTTGGCACGGGCAAGCTGCCCAATATAATCATTAGTATAGCCCGTTAATTGAGCACCTCGTTTAACCGAGATATACTTTCTGCCTTCAAAATAAAGTTCTTGATCCATATATATAGTAAATAATAACTAATTTTTTAGTAGAATTCTATTGAATATTATTGGCTTTATGCACATATGGGGATAACTCTAAAAATATTTAAAATGAGACTTCACAAAACTACGAAATGTATCTTTTGTTGTGGCAATGAGTTCTTTTCTGAGATGGCTATTTTAATAGAGATTAAGGAGATATTTTGATTTTTTTTCTATGACATCCTGTGTTGTCATAGCTTAAAGTGGTATACTCTTGAGATATGAAAAATAGAGAAAATAAAGAAAAAGAGACAATAAATGAAAATAAAAAAATAAAAGGATTATTAAGAGTTACCCAAGGAGGACTGGGATTTGTTGAGACAGAAGAATCCAGCAAGACAATTGTTCAGGATGATATATTTATTGATAAAAATTTTTTGAATACAGGGTTACATGGTGACATGGTAGAGGTCTCTCTTTTTCCAAATACAGACGGTCGTCCAAGTGGAGAAGTTATTAATATTACAGAAAGAAAAAGAGATTCTTTTGTGGGAGTAATTAAAGAAGTGGCTGGTAAATTATCTTTTATCCCTCAAGATTCAAAAATGTATCTTGATATTAATTTAAAAAAAGAAGATTTAAAAAATATTGATCAAAAAATATTAGTAAAAATAATTTCATGGAGTAAAGAACCTCAAGGAGAAGTTATTAGTATTTTGGGACCATCAGGAAATAATAATGTGGAGATGGAAGCCATTGCTTTAGAGCAGGGTTTCGAAGCAACCCTTCATCCTAAAATAGAAGATGAAGCCAAGGCTTTAAAAGAAAAAGGTATTAGTCAAAAAGATATTGATGAAAGACGTGACATGAGAAATATTACAACTTTCACCATAGATCCTGATGATGCTAAAGATTTTGACGATGCCCTATCGGTAGAGAGACTACCTAATGGAAATTTTGAAATAGGAATTCATATTGCTGATGTCTCTCACTACGTTCAACCGGGAAGCGAGTTAGACAAAGAAGCTCAAAAAAGAACAACTTCTGTTTATTTAGTAGACAGGACAATCCCCATGCTTCCAGAAATCCTATCTAATGATTTATGTAGTTTGAGAGAAAAAGAAGAGAAGTTGACTTTTAGTGCTATTTTTACAATAACTCCCCAGGCTGAAGTTATTGATCAATGGTTTGGAAGGACAATCATAAACTCTGACAAAAGATTCACCTATGAAGAAGCTCAGAAGAACTTGGACAATAAAGGTGGTGAATTTTATGAAGAATTAGAAACACTAAACAATCTGGCCTTAAAATTAAGGAAAGAAAGATTTAATAAAGGAGCAGTTTCTTTAGAGCAAGAAGAAGTGAAGTTTATCTTGGATGAAACTGGTAAACCTGTAGATATCAAAAAGAAAGTCATGGGAGCAACGAATAAGCTTATTGAAGAATTTATGCTCTTGGCTAATAAAAAAGTGGCTGAGTATATAGCCAATTTTCACAAGGTTGAAGGTGGTTTTCTTTATCGTATCCACGATGAGCCCAACCCAGAGAAGGTTAAAAACTTAGTTTCTTTTTTGAAGACTCTTGGCTATCATCTCAAAACTAAAGACGGTAAAGTAGAATCTAAAGACATAAATAAATTGATAGAGAGCCTTGCTGGTAAAGAAGAGAGGCATACTATTCAAACAGTTATTATTCGTTCAATGTCTAAAGCTATTTATTCAACAAAAAATATTGGGCACTTTGGTTTAGCCTTTAAACATTATGCTCACTTCACCTCCCCTATTCGAAGATACCCCGATGTTCTAGTTCATAGATTTTTAGAGAAATATATCAAAGGAGGCAATGTTCCGGAAAAAGACTGGAGGTTTTATGAAAAGATGTCTCTTATTTCGTCAGAAAGAGAGAAGGAAGCTCAACAAGCAAGCCGAGCTTCTATAAAATACAAACAAGCTGAATATATGAGTGAGAGAATTGGTCAAACCTTCAATGGTCTTATTACTGGCATCACTAAGTGGGGTATTTACGTCGAAGAAGAGAAGACTAAGTGCGAAGGAATGATTAGATTAAAAGATCTAGGAAATGATTACTTTATATTCGATGAAAGTAATTTTAGAGTTATGGGATCCAGATCAAAAAAGAAGTTTGGTTTGGGAGACAAACTAAAAATAAAAGTTGTTAATGTTAGTATAGAAAATAGACTAATTGACTATCAATTAGCTTAACTACTTAGCTACTTAGCTACTTAGCTACTTCCACAGCTTCATCAAATTTAATAGATAAGAGTTTTGAGGTTGCATCAGCTCCCATGGTAACCCCATATAAAACACCTGCCCTGCTCATTGTTTCCCTATTATGAGTAACAACAATTAACTGAGAATACTTGGAGAGATTTTCTAGCATATCTCCATATTTTCTAGAGTTAGCTTCGTCTAAAGCAGCATCTGTTTCATCTAATACCAAGAAAGGTGGTGGATTTACTTGAGAAATAGCAAAGAGTAAGGCAATGGAGGTTAAGGCTCTCTCCCCTCCTGAAAGCATTTGAAGTCCTTTAGTCTTCTTATGAGGTAGAGATACTTCTATTTCAATACCCTCTTCTCCTTCATCCTTCTCTTCCTCATCTTCATAATCATCTAAATCAATATCTGTATCTGATTTCTTTTTTACTTTTTGCTTAAACAAAGAGAGTAAAGCTGTTCCTCCGCCAAACATCAAAGCAAAGAATTCTTGAAATTGTTTATTTATTTTAATTACCCCATTCTTAAATTCCGTATCTAATTTTTCTGTTAAGTCTTTAATTAAAAATTCTAATGACTCAGCACTCTTAATGAGATCTTCGATTTCTCTTTCTAAGAACTGGTCTCTTTCAGTAACCTCTTGATATTCTTTTAGAGAATCTTCAGCTGATTCTCCTCCAATCATATCCTCAAGACGAATTTTCATTTTTTCTATTTCTCTGCGATGGTTCTCTTGAATCTCTCTTTCCTCGTCATTTTCTTCATCAACTTTCGTTTCTCCATAATTTAAAATACTTCTACCAACCAGAACAGAACCTTCACTTAATTCTTCATTAAATCTTTCTTCTCCCCTTCGAAGATCCTCTTCTTCCCTTTTATTAATTTCTAAATTAGAAAGCAAACTATTTCGCTGAGTTCTAATTTCAAAAACCTTTTTTTCTATATCACGATAACTATCTTTTTCTTTTTCTATTTCTTCTCGAATTTTAGAGATCTGAGAAACAATATCATTTTCTCCTTGGGAGAATTCGGTTAATTTTTGATCAAGTCCAGATTTTTCCTCTTCCATTTTTTGCCTCTCTTCCCCGCTAGATATTTCTAAAGAAATACTCTCTGAAGAGGCTTCTAGAGAGACAAATTCTTCTAAAATATCCTTAATATTAGCCAAACCATTCTTAATTTCAGAAATATCTTCTCTTGAAGAAACGCTAGATATTTTTTCTTTAATTTTAGAAATAAGACCCTTAACTTTCTTTAAAGGTATCATTTTGTCATCCATCGCAGAAAGTTTTTCTTCTTTTTCTTTTTCTCTTTTAATTTCCAATTCTATCATTCCCTCAATACGCCCGATCTGCCGTGAAAGATTATCTTTTTGATTTCTAATCTCTCCAAGCTCTTTTTCTTTTTCTCTAAGTTCTGTTAGTTTAGTATTTTGATATGAAACTAAATTTAAAGTTTTTTCTGATTCCTCAAGCTCTTTTTCTAAACGACTAATTTCTGTTTGTAGATTGGTTTTGTTTTTTGAGATAGATTCTTTTTGACTCTTAAGATAATTTTCTTCTTTTTTTAAATAAATGAGATATTTTTCTTTTAAATCATCTCTCAGTATTTGAGATTTTTCTATCTTCTCTACCTGCCTTTTTAGAAAACGCAGGTGCGGAGCAATTTCTTTTCGTTGCAATTCAACCTGCTGAATATTTTCTCTTGTTTTGGCTAATTTCTTTTCACTTTCATTTTTCTTATAGTGATAAATTTTTAAACCCAAAGCATCCTCAATCATCATTCTCTTTTCTTTAGGATTAGCATTTAAAACTCTATCTGCTTCTCCTTGTGAAATAATGTGGTGCCCTGAAGATCCAATATTCATTGAAGATAGAAAATTTAAAATATCTCTCAATCTTACCTGAGAACCATTAATAGAATATTGATTAGTTCCATCACGGTAAACTTCTCTGGTTAAAGTAACTTCATCAAAATCAACATCAACACCTAGTTCACTATTTTGAGAAAATTTTCTATCCTTATTATCAAAAACAATAGAGACGCTTGCTCTATTTGATCGACTGGTATTTTTTGAACCATTAAAAATAAGATCTTCACCTCTTTTCCCTCTCATGGATTTGAGGGATTGCTCACCCAAAACAAACCGCATAGCTTCAGCTACATTTGATTTCCCGGAACCATTGGGTCCAACAATAGAAGTAATAGCTGAACTAAAGTCTAAAACACCCTTCTTAGCGAAAGATTTAAAGCCAGTTATTTCTAAGTGTTTTAAATACATGATAGGTAAATGATATCATATTTTTACCCTTTATTTTTTGAGATCTTCCCAACCTTTAATTTTTAAAGCCGCTGCAGCAGCCTCCTGTTCTGCGCTCTGCTTAGATTTACCCTCTCCTTTAGCAATAAGCTCCTCCCCTAGATAAACGCCTATAGTGAAGTGTTTATCATGGTCTGGACCAACCTGTTCTAAAACGTCGTAATTTGGGGTAATGCTAAGTTTTTCTTGAGCCTGCTCTTGAAGAAAACTTTTAGCATCTTTCCATAATCCTTTATCTAAAATTTCATCTAAATAATCAAATAGACTGTCTTTAATAAACTCAGAGGCTACTTTATAGCCTTGGTCTAAATAAATAGCCCCAATAACTGATTCATAGGTGTCTGCTAAAATGTACTGCCTAGCTCTTCCGTTATCTTTGGCTTCACCTTTAGACAAAAGAAGGAAATCATTCATCCCTAATGAAGAAGCCGCTTTAGAAATAGAAGTGGTGTTAACCATAGCTGCTCTATAGGAAGTTAAATCTCCTTCTGCTTTCTCTGGATATTTTTTGTATAAATAATCTGTAACTGTTAATTCTAAAACAGCATCACCTAAAAATTCCAACCTCTCATTGTGAGACATTTTAACTTTAGGATTTTCATTCAAATAAGAACGGTGAATAAAAGCTTGTTTTAATAAGTCTTTATTTTTAAAAACGATACCAATACGATCTTCAAATTTAGAGAAATCTATCATAATTTTTTAATTATGAATGAGGAATTATGAATAATGGTAAACCATAATTCGTAATTTCTAATTCAAATATTTTTATCTATTAACTACTTTTTAATTGACTCAACACCTTTTTTAATTAAAGGCATAATGTCTTTATAAATTCTTAATTCAGACAAGTCTTCTACGGAAAACCACCGAGCATCATCTAATCCTCCAGATTCACCTAATTTTAATTCTTCAAATTTTGCCTGAGCTAAGAAATAAATAACTTGTTTTCTGATCTTTCCCTTTTTAGGATCAGAAGCGATATATTCATTGTCTCCTATTTTTTCTTCAATGGTTATATCAATACCCAATTCTTCTTTTATTTCACGAATAGTTCCAGTCTTTTCATCTTCTTTTTCTTCTAAATGCCCCTTTGATAGGGTCCAGTAACCAAAAACATCGTGAACGAAAGCTAGATAAAGTTTGTCATTTTCTTTAGCATAGACAACAGCTCCTCCCAATCTCTCAATAGGAAGCTTGGTAATATCAATGTCTCCATTTTTCTTACCTTTATCGTCTTTATTTGGCTCTCCTATTTCTTTGTAAACAGCCCCTAATACTCCATTTACAAATCTACCGCTATTGGGACCACCGAATGATTTAGCCAATTCAATAGATTCATTTATAGCTACTTTAGGAGGAACTTCTTTTCTATCTGAAAATAAAAGTTCAGTAAGTCCCATTCTTAAAATATTTCTATCTGTAGGAGAAATTTTTTCTAATGGCCATTCAGGAGCAGCACCCCTAATGACATTATCAAGATCTTCTTTCTTTTTTAGTACATTCAAAATAAGAGCCTCCATAAAGACTAAGTCTTCATCATCAGCTCCAAATTCTTCAGCATTTCTTTTTAAAACTTCTTTTACTTTTTTCTCATCCAAATTATTAAAATCCCACTCAAAAAGTGTTTGGACAATAATAGTTCTTGAAAGGTGCCGATTTGCCATTTTTAACTTAGTCTTTGGACACTGCGGTAGCCTCTAGGACTGCAGCAATAGATTCCGAAGCTTTTTTATTATTACTATTTATTTTTTTGAAAGACTCTCTAAGCTTGCTTCCTTCTCTTTCTTTTCTGGTTTTTTCTCTGAAGTATTTTGTTTTGATGCTTCTTTCATAGCCTCATTTTTCTTTTCTTTCTTTAGGACTTTCTTCATTACATCAATAACTTCCCTTCCTTTATAGTTTCCACAACCGTTACAAGCTTTATGTCTTAGGTGTAATGCATTACATTTAGGACAATTAGAAAAACGTAGCTCTTCTAAAGCATGGTGAGATCGTCTGTTGCCGGCATGGCCTTTTGTATTTCTCATTCGAGATGACATGGGTGCTAGTATATAACATCCACCAAAAAAAGCAATAATTTAAGGGGTTTTTTGTATATAAATAATGGCTCTAGGTAGCCCTATTAAACGGCTCACTTGATGAGCCGTTTATGAGCCGTTTAATAGGGCTATAAATAAAGGTTTTTTAAGAAGGTGGTACGGTGTATGTCTGACACGCCATGTTTTTTAATACACTTATAGTGTTTTTTAGTACCGTAGCCTTTGTGTTCGTCAAAACAGTAGTTTGGGTATTTTTTAGATAATCTAACCATCTTTTGATCTCTTTTTACTTTAGCCACAATAGAAGCCAAAGCGATGATTATTTCTTTTTCGTCACCTTTTATAATAGTTTGCTGTTTTTTATAGATTTCTGGAGCCTTCAGTCCCCCATCTAAAAGAATTGTTGTATTTTGAAGACTGTGTGGAAGTTTAATTAAAGTTCTACTCAAGGCCAACTTTATTGATTTAGAAAGGCCAGAGGAATCAACGATTTTATGACTAACGAAAGAAACCCTGAAGTCTATATTCCCAGATTCTTTTTCTTTATTCATTTTATCTAACCATTTTATTCTTTGAGATTCAGAAAGTTGTTTGGAATCTTTAATTCCTTTAAAAACTTTGTTTAAATATTTTTGAGGATTTTGAGCACAAACAACTGCTCCCCCAATAGCCACAGGACCAGCAATAGGACCACGACCCACTTCATCTATACCGATTAAATATTTAGACATGATTGTTTAAATGATAACACAAAAAGAAAAGGCCACCCTGGGGTGACCTTTTTGTCTTTATGCGGCTTGCTGGTAGTCTTCTTTGTTTACCAACTCGAGATGTTTGACTTCAACACCTTGAGAAAATAGCCAGCTAATAGCGGCATTGATAACTTCTTCGTTTGGTGCTGAAACAAGGACTTGAACATAACCGATAGATTCAGTCATCTTGCCTCCTTCAACACTAAAATCCATAGTTGGATATTTACGGGCAAGTTGACAAAGAATTGTCTTACGAACAGTCTTTTCATTAAAAACCAAATGGAGTTTCCTTGATGTATCATTTTGGCTCATATCGTCCTCCTTTGTGATGGTACTATAAACTAACATGAAATTATCACTTTATTTATAAATTGTCAATGTTAGTGTAGTAAATATTTTTTGTTATACTTGAGGTTACTTATGTCTTTTATTCACCTACATACCCATTCTCACTATTCCCTTCTTGATGGGATGTCTAAGATTGATAAATTAATTGAACTGGCTAAGGAATATGATATGCCAGCTTTAGCTGTTACTGATCACGGCAATATGTATGCAGCTATTGAGTTTTATAAAAAATGTCAAAAGAATAAAATAAAACCAATCATCGGAGTGGAAGCCTATGTTGCTGAAAGAGGTCTCCATGATAAAGAGGCTGGGATAGATAACAAAAGATACCATTTAACTTTATTGGCAAAAAATAATGCTGGTTATAAAAACCTTATCAAGCTTGTTACCATAGCCAACCTAGAGGGCTACTATTATAAACCGAGAATGGACGAGGAAATTCTTCGCAAACATTCTGAAGGAATAATTTGTCTGTCAGGTTGTTTGGGTGGAAAATTTGCTAGAGCTTTGGCTAATAATGATGAAGCTAAAGCAGAAGAGATTGCTTTAAACTATCAAGATATTTTTGGTAAAGAAAATTTCTTTTTAGAACTAATGCATCATCCTAAAGTAGAACAAGCTATGGAAGTTTGGGATAAGACAATCGCTATGTCTAAAAAATTAAATATCCCTTTGGTGGGTACTCAAGATTCTCACTACCCCACAACAGATGACCACAAAGCTCACGATACTCTCTTGGCTATTCAAACGGGTTCTGAAACCACCGATAAAAATCGTTTCACTTTTGGATTAGATGATTTTTCTTTTATCAATACCGAAACAGCGGAAGAAAGATTTAAAGATGCTCCTGGGGCCATAGAGAATACTCAAAAAATTGCTGACATGTGTGAAGTTGAATTAGAATTAGGTAAATGGGTTTTCCCAGATTTAAAAATAGAAAATGGAAACAGCTACGACGATGAACTAAGGAGGTTCGCCTATGAAGGAATTTCAAAAAGAGGCTTAAAGGAAGACAAAGAAACGGTAGATCGTATTGAATATGAGTTAGGTATTATTAAAAGTAAAGGTTATTCCCCTTATTTTTTAGTAG
>Ga0316190_10002771_pt1 | contig 12722 bp, 6 predicted proteins | sample Eddworburrow2_MG_FD_204929 | JGI IMG/M metagenome (GOLD analysis project Ga0316190, IMG submission 204929) | Coastal sediment microbial communities from Maine, United States - Eddy worm burrow 2 | ecosystem: Environmental > Aquatic > Marine > Coastal > Sediment | place: USA: Maine | collected... | reverse complement strand
CAAGATCGACCAGGGTGTTCGGGAACGGCAGGGTGAACCCGTTGAGATCGGGCTGGGCGTGGCGCCAGTCCCAGTCCTTCCACAGCCCGCCGGAAACCACGTATTCCCGGTCGGTTTCGACGCCCAGGTCCGAACGGTAGTAGTCCATGAAAGCAGCCAGGAACGGCGGCCCGATGGCCGTGGTCATCGGGTCATAGAAAGCACGCTCGGCCAGCAGGTTGATGGAGTCCCCCTTGAAGCGTGAATCGACACGGCCGACGGTTTCCGCGCGGCCCCTGAGCAGTTCCTGGGTGAAGCGGCCCTCGTTGATGCGCAGGTTGGCCTTGTCCCAGTACTCTGCGTTCAGCCCGGTATAGCGTGCCAGTTTGGACAGCAGCGACTGCCGCGCCTGTGCGCCGAGCCTGCTGCCCAGCAGCAGCGCAGGGGCATATTCACGGTAAGCGAACTGCTCGACTTCCTCCATGAAAGCCTCAAAATCAGCAGGCTTATCGGTCAGTGCATCGTGATACCAGGCCGTCGCGGCATAGGTCGGCAGGAACATCACGTGCGGCAGATCGATGCCCACACCCGATCTACCGGTCGCCATGGTCATGAAAGGCGAGACCAGAATCACGCCGTTCAGGGCGAGGTTGTACTTGCTGAGCAGGTGCCAGGCCACGCCGCCGCTGCGCATGCCGCCGTAGCTCTCACCGAGAAGAAACTTGGGCGAAGCCCAACGGCCGTTCTCCGTCACATAACGCACGATGAACTCGGACACGGACCGGATGTCCTGGTCGACACCCCAGAAATCCTCTCCTTTACCCTCGCCCACCGGTCGGGAAAACCCGGTGCCGACCGGGTCGATCATCACCAGGTCGACTTCGTCGATGATGCTGAACTCGTTGTCGACCCGGCGGAACGGGCCATTCGAACTGAAACCGGCGTCGGCCGCCACGGCACGCTGCGGCCCCAAGACCCCCATGTGCAACCAGAGGGAAGCCGAGCCCGGGCCGCCGTTGTAGGCAAACATCAGGGGGCGGTTGCGCGCGTTCCCGCCCTCCGCCACGTAGGCGGTGAAGCCAAACAACGCGACCGGCTTGTCCTCGTCATTGTGCATCAACAGGGTGCCGGCCGTGGCGCTATAGCGAATGGTCCGGCCGCCGATCTTGATTTCATGCTGCGAGGTCCAGGATTTGGCCTCGGGGACCGCCTTCGCGTCATCCGGAGCATCGCCCGGGACAGCGGGCTGCTCGGCCATGACCAGGGGGCTGAGAACCAGGAGCAACAATGCCGTGAGGGCAGCCTTCATAGGGTTTTCCTTGTGCATTTTTGGGGTGAGCCGGGGATTATAGGCCAGCGCAACCCGCAAGAGGTTCTGCGCCGGCAAACGGAGATCGCCCGGGCTATTTCAGGTGCGCGACCCAGCAGTCCTCGGGGATGATCTTGACCGGCTCGCCCTGGGCCCGCAGCCGCATAGCGGCCTCGATTTCCGCGCCGAGACCGCCGTCGCGCCATTCATCGACGCCCAGCGCGCCGACCACCAGGAACTGGGCATCATTGCTGACTGAAGGCATGACCTTGCCGCCGCGTTGCTCGATCGCCGTCTGGCAAACCGATTTGGGGCCATAAACAAAATTGCCGGTCAGGCAGAAACGCGCCTTGTCGAATCGGATCAGGCCGACCTCGTCGAACCACAACTCGGTCAGGTCCACCTGCTCCGCGAGGTCCTCCAACCGGTCCTCGATCAGCATGTTCAGGGTATCGACGAGATGACTTCGCTCCTCTTCCGTGATCACGCCGTCCTCCAGCACTTCCCGGATACGCCCGTGGATGACGTTGCCCGGAAACTCGGAAGCAATCCAGTAACGCTCCTCCAGCCATTCGTTCAGATAACGAATCTCGTCGTTACTGAGTTCCTGGTCGGCCAACAGCCCGCGGGCGATTCCCAGCAACTCGCCCAGTGATTGCCGCGTAGCCGCAGAGTCGAAGCTGCCGAAATCATCAGAGTCGCTGATCATATCCTTCACCGCGTGTTCTGTTGTGGGTGAACTTACTCTAACAGCCGCCGCACGCATTCGCACGGCTTCCCGGCTTGTTTGCAACGCCTCGACCAACAAGGCCATGGTGGCTGCCGGAGGACCATGGGTCAGGGTCCAACGTGGACTGCACCCCTTCGCCGGGACCTGAGCAACAGGTACAGCGGTACCGAGACGGCGGTCAACGCCAGGCTGTAGGCCGCCGACTGCAGGTCCATGAGGCCGACGAAGGCGGCGATGGCAATCCAGCCAACGCCGCAGAAAACCCCCGTCAGGGGAAAGCCCCAGGCACGATAGGGACGTACCAGGCCCGGTGCCTTGCGACGCATCCGGAATACCCCCAATACCATGGCGACATAGCCGGCGATGAACAGCAGCGTAGCCATGTTCAGCAGGAACTCGAAACCGCCTGCCAGGATCAACAGCGCCATCAGACCCCAGCTCGTCAGCACGGCGCCGGTTGGCGTGCCCCGCTGGCTGACGCCGGTGGCGCGTCGGCTGCCGAGCCCGTCCATCGACAACGCGTAGAGCGCGCGCGAGGCCCCCATGTATTGAACGTTCTGGTGCGCCAACAGGATCACCAGGGCAGCCAGGATGATGAAGGTGCCGGCACCGGCTCCGTAGAGGTAGTCGAGCGCGCCAGCGAGCGCAAGTTCCTGGCCATCCAGTACCGCCAGAGGCACATTGACCGCCAGCAGGCCATTCAACAGCAGATACAGGGCAATAACAATCAGCACCCCTTTGATGCTGCCGATGGCTGCCGACCGGGCGCCGCCCACGACCTCACCGCTGTAGTAGCTGGCGCCGACCCAACCGTCATAAGTGAACACGATGGCCGCGACCACGATTCCATAGTGTGCCCAGGTCGGCGCCGTGTGAATGATGTTCGAGGCCACCTGGCTCGTCGGCAGCGGGTCGGGGTTGCCGAACAGGAGCGATACGGAAACGCTCAGCAGGATCAGGGCGAATACAGCTGCGGCGACCTGGAAAATGCGTCCACCCAGACGCACACCGCCCATTTGCAGCAGCGCGAAGGCGCCGTTGATCAACAGGGCGCCGACAATGATGAAAGGTCGCAGTTCGGGCACCAGCAAGGCCGCGTACTCCATCAATACCACCGCCTTGAGCGCGGCGGCCGCACAATTGCCGAGCCAGTCCGTCCAGCCGAGCAGGAATCCGGGATACGGTCCGAACGCGTTGGCTATGAGAGCATAAGGCCCCCCGGACCTCGGCGTCAGCGCAATCAACTCCGCGACGACCATCGTGCTCAGCAATACGAAGGCGCCGCCGCCCGTCCACAGAGCCATGTATAGCCAAGGATCCTGCACGACGCGGGCAATCTCGCCCGGTGTGCGCAGTATGCCGAGGCCGATGATGGTGCCCACACAGGCAGCGATGCTGAAGCTTTTGCCCAGCAGCCGCTTCAGCTGTTGCTGTCGGGGTTGCGTCAAGCGCTGGCAGCTGGATTGAAGAGCCTGGCGCTAGAGCCAGCGTCCGCCACCGACGCTGATGTAGCCGTGATCACCGATGGGTACGCCCACGCTCAGGCCTACGCCGACATTGCCGCTGCAGCCGCCCAGTTGCAGGCAGACTGCCACCAGCAGCAGGATCAGAATCCGTTTGGTCCAGGTACTCACCTTTTCTCTCTCATGCATCATTGTGGCCACTGCTGCAGCGCCAGGATCGCGCCGTTGGGATCCGTCACCACCGCCAACTGACCTTCGCGCAAGTCGGGGGATGGCGCCAACAGGACCTCACCTCCCAACTCCGTGACGCGGCGCGCCGACGCGGCCACATCGTCGACCGCAAAATAGGTAAGCCACAGCGGGGTGACCCGTGGATCCGGTCGTTGCATGACACCGGCCCGGTCGCGGCCCTGGGCGCGCAGCAGGGTGTACTCACCGCCACGCCGGCTGATCGTTGATACTTCCAGGCCGGCCAGCGAGCCGTAAAAACGGGCCGCGGTCCCCTCTTCGGCGGCCAGCAACTCGTTCCACACGATACGCCCGGCAGCCGACTCGGTCGAGTCATCAGGGTCGCCCACGCGACTGCGCAGCAGTCCGACAACCGCTCCCTCGGGATCCGTTATTGCGGCAGCCCGGCCTATGTTTCCAAGATCCAGCGGCGCAACCACGGCCGTGCCGCCCGCCGTCTCGGCGAACCGGACGGCGGCGTCGACATCCGCGACCGACAGGTAGGGCAACCACCGGGAATAATCGGCTTCGGCGGGGTCTTCGAGTCGTACCATCCCGCCAAGGTATTGCCCGTCGAGAGTGATCAGCGTGTAGTCGCCGCCGAGCGGATGTGTGGATTTCTCGAACTTCCAACCCAACAGGCCACCGTAAAAGCGCCGGGCTTTTTCGACGTCGTCCGTCACAAGGTCATGCCAGACGAATTTGCCGAGCAAGGGCTCATTCGATAGGGAGAACCCGGCCGTCGGACCCGGGGCCGTCGCGCTGCAGGCGCCGATCACCAGGGCCAGGGCAAGTGCCGGCAACAGACGTGCAAATATCATCCTGTTCATTTCATGCCAACCCCACTTGATGGATTCAGGCAGCGGGGCTTTGCGTTGTGTCCGCCTGGACGCCGAGCAACTCCCGCGTGCCAACGAAGACTTCGCCCCGTTGTCCGTGGATGGAAACGATGTCGCCGCAGTGTAACCGAAAGGCGGTTTCTCCGTCAGCACCGACCAGCATGGCCTCGTCCCGGAATACACGCAATTCCGCGACGCCCAGCACCGCTGCATAGGGCCGGTCTTCGATGCCGTGGACGGCCACGGCGGCGTGCGAGGTCGAGCCGCCACGCGCCGCCAGCAAACCGTCAACCGAGAGGATTAGCGGAATCTCATCGGGGATCGGATTCTCCAGCACCAGCAGGATGCCGTCCGCTCCCTCCGGCAGGTTGTCCCTGTTGGCCGCCAGGCGCTCGACCTCTTCTTCGTTGAAAGCCACCACGCCGCGGAAGGCGCCACCGGCGATGCCGATACCGCGGCCGGCCGGATCGCCGGGATTCTCGAAGGTCTGCGGACTGTACTGCTGTTCCACCTGGGCGCTGCGGGTCTGCAGGATGCTCAGCACACCGCGTTCCACCGTGAACTCGATCTCGGCGTCCGAGCCGAGGTAACGCCGCAGCCGGGCGCTGATATGGTTCAGCTTGCGTTCCAGCATCGGCGCCTGCGACCGCAACTCCTGGACCGGCTCGAAGGACTGGGCCGCCGTAAGCCCACCTACCAGGTCGTCACCGCAGGCGCTGAACTTGACGTCCCCGGTGAATACGCGGAACCCGGCAGTGCTCATGCACGTATTCGGAATGACCCCGGTCAGCGATATGCGTGATTCGTCCATACCGGGCTTCAGCTCCTCTTCGTTGGAACGATTTCCGCACGCCATTTCCTGCACGATGACCGCCGTATGCCAGCCCTCGCTGAGGTGTTTAACCGCCCGGTAGCGGCTAGCTCGCGTCGCATTCCAGGAAGCGTGCACGGCATGCATCGCCATCCTGACCTGCAAGCTTGCGTCGGATACCAGCGCGTCGAGCTCGGCACCATGCCCGGCCGCCCGAATGGCGGACTTGGACGCTTCGACCACTTCGCGCATGGCGGCTCCGGGCAGGTCGATCTTCAAGCTCACGCCGTGCCGGCGCTTGGCTTCTTCGACCAGGTCGAGCTCCTCCAGGTCCAGGTGCCATACAGCAGCCGAAAAGGACGCCAGAAACCGCCGGTAGGCATCCCAGGCGAACCACTCGTCTTCCTCTGCGAGCGCCTCGGCCACGCCGTCCGTTATGCCGACGAAGACGACGGTCGCCAACTGGCCGGGCATCGAGAACACCGAGCCGCCACGGACGGCCAGCAACAGGGGCGCGTCCGGATCTCCCAACCGCACTTGCCGGCCGTCGTTGCGCGCAATGTCTTCCTCGAGAATGTGCAAATGCCGCAGCATCTCGCGTTCGAGCTTGTCCCGTTCGTTGCGGTGCAGACCCATCCGCGGCAGAACGGTCGGGATGATGAAGGCATCGCGCGTCGGAACCCCGAGGTAGGCAATGTAGATCAAGCCGCTGCCCTTACCCCCGTAGCGGGACTGCAGGCTCGCGGCGGTCACGTCTTCGACCCGGCGCCTGATGTCCTCGGTATGCGAGAGGTGCACGAAGTCCCAGGGATCGTCGCCCATGGCTCCGCGCCCCAGTTGCGGCAGGTTGTCGCGACGCTCGGCCACGTGGGCGCGCGCCAGGTCGGAAAAGTGCACCAGGCTATTCAGATCGTGCATGGTCCGCTGGAAGTTGCCCAACACCCCGCGCATCTCGGTCTCGCTGTAACCCAGGTGGCCCGCCATCACATCGTACGCCTCGCTGACGCGGTGCACCTGGCGATGGTAGTTGCGTTGCAATTGCTCGAGCACATCCAGCAACTCGGAGGCGGAACGCGCCGGATTGACCAGCATCGCCGACAGATCCCACAGTTCGCGTGAGTACAAACCGTCGAGCACCAGGTTCCCGGCGCACAGGAACACGGCCCGCAGGCATTGTGCGAGGTCGAGACCGTTTTCGAGATAGTCCGAGGCGAGGTGACGCAGGGCGAAGTAGCCGAGCTCCTCGAGGATGCAGTCCAACTGGTGCAGCAGGTAGCGCTGGCTCGCAAAAACGCCGCGACCACAGAGGCTCTCCACGTCGTGCCGCAGCGCGCAGCAGCGTTCGAAGGCACGGAACTGGTCGCCGTCCTGGTACCATGTCACAAGCTCCTGGAGCTCCGCGAACAAGGCGTCCTGGTGATCCGCCTGGATTCGTGCACTGAAGGCGGCGACTGCCGCGCGGGCCGCTTGCTCCGCTTGCGCTGCGATGAACTCCGGCTCGCCGGGCACGGCACGCGACAATTCCTGCAGGCTTTCCTCGAAGGACTGCCGAGCGTCTGCTGCCCAGTGCCCGTCTCCAGCCTTTCTCGCCAGGCTGCGCAGGCGATGTTGATAGACCCAGCGATTGTCCGCCCGAATGCCGTTTGCCACCAACGACTCGAGCTCCTCGTCGAGCGAGTTGGTCGACTCGCAGCGCAGCAGTTCGCCGGTATAGCTCTCGCACCACTCCGCGATGCGCGTTGCGACTCGGGACGTACCCAGCAATTGCTCGAGATTTGCGACGATGCGGCCGACCAGGTCCATTGCCTTGTCGTCGCTGCGGGCAGCCTCGTCCGCCGCCGTCGGAACTTCGCGCTGCGAGTCCGGAAACACCGCCTGGCCGGTCTGCAGCCAAAGCAGGTAAGCCTTTGCCAGTTGCAGGGTCTGTTTACCCATGGCGTGATGCGTGCTGCGTCGGATCTCGTTGGCGATGGTACTGCCACGCACCTGCACTTCGGCCAGGTCGATGGTGTCCTGCCAGACCTCGTCGATCAGCTTGGGGCGCGACACCATGCCGGAGATGCTGCGCACCAGGATGCGCGTGGGCAGACGCAACCGTTCGGCGAACGGGCCATTCATGAAGCTGATCAGTTCGTTGCGGACGCGGGTGATCTCCGGCATCAGGTTCTTGGCGCTCGCAATGCCCCGATAACTGGTGCTGCAGAAGCGGGCGACCAGGAAGCGCAGCAGGTAAACCGCCTCGTGACGGCTGCCGCAGGAATTCAGGCGCTCCAGCACCCCGGCCAGGTCGCGCAGACGCGAAACCTGGATGGCCGGCATCTGCTCCACCTCGAGATGGTAGATCTCGAGCTCGAGATCGATGGGCCGGCCAACCACGCCCGCCAACTGTGCGACGCGCTGGTCGGTAATCAAGGTGCCGTGCGGCAGCCGCAGCTCAGCAACTACCTGCGACTCATCCTCGCTCACCGAGTGGATTGCCAGGCGGCCCTGCGCGTCGTACGGCACGAGCAGCCGGTTGCCGGCGCGGAACAGGCGGTGATTGGCGATCTCGAACGTCGGGTAACGCCGCCCAAGGAAGGCCATCGTTTCGAGATAGCAGCGCAGCGCCGCGTTGTGCGCCTCTTCCGACCCACCAGCGTCATAGGCGGAGAGCAAGGCCCGGTTCAGTCCGGCGATGCGCTCGCGCTCCTGCAGGTCGAAGGGCGGCTCGCCCGGAGGCGGGGCCGCCTGCGCGGCAGCTGGCGGGTGTGGCACGCTGATCTGCTCTCCCAGCCGATCGTATATCCCTGTCACTTCCCGCAACGCCTGGTGCAGGGGCTTTTTCTGAACTTCCAGCTTGCCGTTGACCTGGCGCAGTGCGGCCAGGTAGTCCTCGAAGCGGCTGCCCGCAATCGCCACGCCGTGGAATGCAGCCAGCCGTTCGATGATCACGAGCAGTTCCTCGCGCAGGAATTCGTAGAGTTCCTGGCCGCGCACCTGGGCCACACCGCGCACCAACGCCAGCGAAGTCGACAGGATCGCGTTCATACCGAGGTTCTGCTTGCGTTGCATCAGCCGTATCTGTTCGTCGAGCGGCGCGTCATTGTTGATCTTTCCGCGCCGCTCGGCGGTAGCGAGCTCCATGCCGAGCAGGGTTCGGTCGATATCGAGCAAGCCCCAGCCGGCAACGTTTTCACCCTCGAATACGGGCGCCATGTACTCGCGCACGTGGTCGACCGCGAACAGGCAGCCTTTGCCGCCGTAGCGCACGGCGCGCCGGTACAACTCCAGCAAAACCTCGTTTTTGATTTCCGCTGCTGTCACATCGCTGCGGATGGCGTAGACGCCGGGCTCCACCTCCCGCAGCAGGCTGCTGTGGTTTTGAACGACCTCCAGGTACTCGGCGCCCTCGAATACCGCATCCACCCGATGCACCGCTTCGCCCGTGCCCGCGGAGGTGCCCAACGGGGTGGCGCCGTGAAACATCATGCGCACCGAACCGCTGCCGCCGGCAGCCGGCAGCGTCAGCTCGACATCGACACCGACGGTCGGGATACCCGCATTGGTCGGCTCCTCACGCGCACGCAACCGGGTCACCACCGCCCGCTCCGGCGGCACGGGTTCGTGCACATCGGCATCGAGGATGCGCTCCATCTGGGTTGCCACCGCCTGGTACTTGACCAGCCGCTCGGTGTTGGCGCCGCCGCCGGCCTTCAGCCCCAGGGCGTTGGCCGCCAGCGCGATGTGCGCCTCCATGTCGTCGTTCGGGCTCTTGGAGCGGTGCGAGACGACCACCTCGAGGCCTTTACCCAGCGCAACCAGGATGGCCAGCAGGGTCTCGTAGAGTGTGCCGATCTGGTTGGCCTTGACCAGCACCGTGTTGATCAAGCCCTGGTCGGCCGCCGTTTCGATGGTGCGGTCATTGGTGGTCACCAGGTCATCGCCGATAACCAGGATGCGGTCGCCCAGGGCATCCAGCAGCAAGCGCCAGCCGGCGGCGTCGTTCTCGGAGAAGCCGTCTTCGATCGAGAGGATCGGTATGTCGAGATCCCGGATCGCCTGCTGATAGACCGCCAGCACACCATCCCGGTCGAGCACCTTCTTCGCGTGGTCCCGCCAGAACAGGTACATGCCGACCGCGTCCGGGACGTCGAACTCCTCGCGGTAAGCGATTTCGAGCTCGGACAGGGCCGGGTCGAGCGCCAGCGCCACGTCCACGCCGGGCCGGTAGCCGCATTCCTCGATAGCCTGTTTCATCATCGCCCACAGGCGCAGTTCCGGCAGCTCGTAGGCACCGCGGTCGACGTAGGGAGCGAGGCCGCCTTCGAGCCCGATGCCCATCACGCGGCAGCCCTCGGCCGATTCGAGGATTTCCTTCAGGCGGTTCTGCAGGCGCACGGTCATTTCCTGGGCTTCCTGCGAATCCTCCGCCCCCAGAATCAGGAACATCGCCTCCTGCATACTGATGTTCGACTCGGGGTATTCCTTTTCGGTGTGCCTGCCGCCCATCCCGCAGTTGCGGAACTGCCAGGGCGCGCGCACCAGGCCGAGGCGGGGATGTGTGGCCTCCTCCATGCTGTGGTCGCTCAGGCGCTGACGGGCCTCAGCCACCATGGCCAGCCAGCCGCTCGCTTCCGGCAGCGCCGCCGCGGCCGAGCCGGCCAGCCGTTCGCGACGCCGGAATTCCCGGTACTTGCCGCGATCCGCCAACAGGAAATCGAGGCCCGTGACGAGACCCAGCCCCAACAGCAGGCGACCGGCATAGAGGGCAGCAACGAAATCCTGCAGCAAACCCAGCGTCAGCAGGACAACGGCCAGCGGCAAGGCGACCGCGGCGACGCGCAGGCTGGCGCGGGGCCCGGCGGCGGCGACCGCCAGGTTATACGGGGCGTCGGGATAGTAGTTCAGCCCTTCGCGCTTGACCCCGGTCGCCGTGCCATAGGGGATGCGCAGGAACATGCCGGCCAGGTAGCTCAGGCGGGTCGGAAAGGGCTGGCCCAGTTTGACGGCGACCTCGTCCTGGATCGAGTCGTTCAGCGCCCGCAGCCGCGCCGCCTCGAGGAAGTGCCCGAGTTCATGCAGGGCGACGGCGGAATGGAACACGAGATAGGTGAACGCAGCGGATACCAGGGTCTCAGGGCTGAAGAAAATGAAACGCAGTACTTCGGCGCGGGAAACCGCGTCCGCCGGAATGGCGAGCACCGAGGAAATAAACGCCGCGTGGAAGGAAACCAGGATGTGATTGGCGATGACCCACCCTTCCTGCAGGAAGGAGGCTCCTGCAGGCCGCAAGCCTGGACCGTGTTCGGACGGGACAGTCCCCATCTCACCCGAGCTCTGTGAGTTCGCTGGCACTCTACGCGCCACCCCATCGGGCCACAATGACCTGAATCAGTGCGGGGGGGCGGGGCATCGGTCATTGGCAGATTTGGCCAACATGGTGTCGATTACGCCACGTGATTCCTTTCTGCGCCCGAAATGCGCTCGACATGTGCCCGAAAGTCGCAACCACGCGGCTGGCATGAAACCTGCATCATTTCTCACGGGTACTTTGAACAGGAGGCACATGATGGGCAACGGTTCCTGCGGCAACGTGATCGCGGCATTGGCCAGTTTTTTCATACCCGGGCTCGGGCAGTTGCTGCAGGGCCGCTGGTTGCTGGCAGGCTTCATGTTCGTGCTGACTGCGCTGCTGTGGCTGATCCTGCTCGGCTGGATCATTCACCTGTGGTCGATCATCGACGCGGCCGTTTACCAGCGGCCGGACGACTGGCGCCACTACGGGTATCGCCGCAGCCGCTACGATTACCGCGGTATTTGACGTTCCAATGCAGGCCGGGCTGTGAGCAGTGCCACGGCGGCCCGGACGGCTTCGGGCCGGTCCTCGAAGCGCTCGGTCTCGCGTACCCGGTCCAGGCAACCCATGTGGCCCATCAGGCGGGCGACCGGGTAGGTCAGGCCCACGATGAACACGGTCTTGTGCGCGTCGCTGGCCTGCTGGATGACCTCTTCCAGGGCCAGGGCGGCGCTGCCGTCGACCTTCGGCACGTCCAGCAGATCGATGATCAGCACGTCGTAATTGCCGGTGGTCGAGAATTTTCGCAACAACTCGTTGGCCGCGCCGAAGCTGATCAGGCCGGAGAGGTGCAGGAACATGATTCCCTCCCGCTGCTCGCGCATCAACTGAGCGGTCTCCGGATCGAACATCTTGACGTGATCCGGGTCCGATACCGTCTTGATCGAATCCACCTGCAGCTCCGCCATTTCCTTGACGAAAGCCAGGCTGGCCAGGACGATACCCACCGCCACCGCCGTGATGACGTCGACAAACACGGTGAGCAGCAGCACGACCAGCATCAGCACCAGGTCCACCCGCGGGGCGCGATGCAGTCGCCTGATGAAGCGCCAGTCGATCACATCGATGCCCACCTTGATCAGGATGCCGGCCAGGGCGGCGTGCGGCACCCAGGCGACCAGTGGGCCGAGGCCGAGCACGATAGCCAGCAGGGCCAGTGCGTGCACGACGCCCGAGAGCGGCGTGCGTCCGCCGGCCTGGACATTGGATAGCGTGCGGATAGTGGCGCCGGCGCCGGCAATGCCGCCAAACAGCCCGGACACCATGTTGCCAATGCCCTGCCCCACCAGTTCCTTGTCCGAGTCGTGGTAGGTCCGGGTGACGTTGTCGGCCACCAGCGAGGTGAGCAGGCTGTCCACCGAACCCAGGGCGGCCAGCACCGCGGCTGAAACCAGCATGTGATTGAGCTGCCCGAAGTCGATCTCGGGCAGGTGGGGCAAGGGGAAGCCGCCGGGTATCGCGCCGAGCAGGGGCACCTGGCCCAGCGGCCAGGCGACGATCGAACACAGCACGATGGCAATCAGCGGCGACGGCACGACGCGGCCGATTCGCTTCGGCGTGAACAATACGATGCCCAGCGCCAGCATGCCAACGGCCAGCGCGCGTGGATTCAGATGCGCCAAATAGTCCGGCAGAACCGTCAGCGCATTGAGCACGTTGTGCGGCGTGGGATAACCCAGCAACGGGTCCAGTTCCATGATGATCAGGATGCAGCCGATGCCGGTCATGAAACCGGAGATCACCGGGTAGGGCATCAGGTTGACGTAACGGCCCAGCCGCAGGTAACCGAACAGGATCTGAAAGGCGCCGGCCATCAGCACGACCGTGAAGGCCACGGCGGGCTGGCCGGCGAACTGGGTAAACACCGAGGCCATGACAATGGTCATAGGCCCTGTCGGCCCAGAGATCTGCGCCGGCGTGCCGCCGAACAATGACGCGAACAGGCCCACGCAAATTGCGCCGTACAGGCCCGCCATCGGGCCGGCCCCGGACGCCACACCGAAAGCGAGCGCCAGGGGCAAAGCGACG
>Ga0316190_10002770_pt1 | contig 12722 bp, 11 predicted proteins | sample Eddworburrow2_MG_FD_204929 | JGI IMG/M metagenome (GOLD analysis project Ga0316190, IMG submission 204929) | Coastal sediment microbial communities from Maine, United States - Eddy worm burrow 2 | ecosystem: Environmental > Aquatic > Marine > Coastal > Sediment | place: USA: Maine | collected... | reverse complement strand
ACTAACAGCAGGCTTAATGAATGAAAGGACAAGCAGCGCCAAAAAACTACTAACAGCCAGACCCATTGGCCCCATTGGGCTTACATTTGAGATGCGTTTTACATGAATCCACAAAGAAAAGATCAAGCCCATCGGTCCACCTACCAAGTGAAGCAATGTCATCAATGTGAAAAATCTATCATTTATATTTTCTCCCAGAAAATTACGCGCCATTCCTCCACCCAGAAGCGGCAACACATCAAGGAGCTGTGCTGAACTCTGCGCAACATATTGCGCTACCTGATCCCACACCAGCCAATACCCAGTGATCCCAAGCATCACCATCAACCACAGTGGGACCATACCGGTAAACCATGAGAACCAGCGAAAACCACGGAACCGATCCAACGCAAATTCACGAAGAATATGCACTACAACAGCAATGATTGCTGCATCAGATGCATAACGATGAAGGCTTCGCATGACCCCGCCCAGGTACCACTGCTCATGCGTGATATACTCGATAGATTGATAGGTGGCCTGGATGCCCGTATCAAAAAAGATATAGACATAGATGCCACTAATCAGTACCACCCACAGAAAAAAGAAGGCCAGCGAGCCTAAATAGTAAAATGGGTTCATAGCTGTACCAAAGGCCAGATTGAACCAGGTTTCACTATATACAAAGAGTTTCTTTAGAGGGTTTTGCAAATATCTCTTTACAACATCGTTCCCAGCCAAATCATCCTTTGAGGTAGAGACTAAGAATTGATGCTGTACAGATTGTTTTTCTGATAAAGAAGCATTGTGTTTAGTAGAAAATTTCATAATTTGAGAGTGGCCATTTTACTCCATGAAACTGACCACACTTAACAGAACCTTATATTGACATACAGAACGCTATTAAGGAGTAGATGCAATCCAGCCTCCGTAATTATAACGATGGATTAGCTATTACCCGCCTTTTGCAGCTGTTAGCTGTTGTTGGAGATCATTTATCTGCTCCTTTAACTGCATCACTTCAGCTAGTCCCGCCTTATCATTCTCCTCAGAGGCTTCCAACAGAATTTCCATCTCAGCATTTAGTTGCCGCTGTCCAGATTCTAACTTCTGAATATGTTTATCCCGCTCAGCTTTTTCGTGCTCTAGCTCTTCAATCCTTTGCATCAAAGAGGTGTTTTCACCACCATCTCCTTGGGCAGCTGTCTGAGAAGCCACAAGTTTTGCCTTCAAATCCTGCACAACCTGTTTTAGTGTGGCAATATTAGCAACAAGCCGACTCTGTACCTGCTCATATTTTTTGCTGCTTTCAGCAAGGCGCTCCTCCAGTAGCTTCACCTGTTTTTGGGCTTCATCACGCTCTTGCATCAGCATTGATGTATCTGCAGTTACATCACCCTCTGTGGCGCTGGCTTCTGATTGAGATGTTACTGCTTCAATCGGTACATTGTCTGTTTGAATCTTCTCAGCTTGAGGTATGCTATCAATCCCTCCCTTAAGCACAGCAACATCAATACCACGCTCAAGCAGTAAAAAAGCAGCCACAGCACTTTGGCCACTATTATCACAACAGACAACATATTGATGATCGGGCACCAAGGTATCAATCTGAAATCTCAGCAAATGAAGGGGTATATTTATGCTGCCATCCATAGCATTACGTTGATAATCTTCTGACTCCCGAACATCTAACCAGACACCGCCCTCCTCAATAACTTTGCAGGCCTTCTCATAATCAATATCTTTAGTCAGAGGGCGCTTTATAAAGGTGTTAAAATCCTCTTTTCCCAAACGAAATAAAACACCATCAGTAAGCATGGTAATCGAACAGCCTCTGAGCCCATCTGATAGCAGAGCCTCTTCCCCAAAATGATCACCACCCCCTAAACAAGCCAGCTCTTCAACCTTCGGATCATCACCATGTTTTCGGGTTACTACGCAGCGACCTTTATTGATAAGAAAAAAATAACTCCCTTCATCACCCTGCTTAACGATGATATCGCCAGCCTTTACATCCACCCTCTCCATTCGCATCATGACATTTTGAATATTGGCAGGCGGTATATGCTGAACAACGGGCGAGTTAAGCAGTTGAGTCATCCAATCTTCATCATCAGCCTCATTAGCATCAACCATATTTCTTTCTGTTTGGGCATGCGTCAGCAAACCACTCAGCAGCTGACTATCAATACCAACAAACTGAACAGGTTCTTTAGCTATAGCTGAAAATTTTCGCGGAAATTGATGCGCCAAGGCAAAACGTGCGGTTTCTAAATTATCTGTGATGGTATCTACTATCTTATTATCAAGCAGTAGATCAACTTTGCCGGAGAGCAGATAGACATTCTTGGAATCGGTATCTCCCTGGCGAAATAGATAGCCACCCCTCTTTAAGTGCTCAACATTTATTTTTTCCAGTAATGTCGCTCTATCCTCATCGGATAGCGTATTAATCGGAACTCGCGTCTTTAGCAGTTCAGCTTCACTACTTGTTGGCACTACAGCCATCAATTACACCTCTGATACAACTCGTTCAATTGATCATTATTTCTACAGACAGGACATATAGTTACTTATTCTGTGCCCTGTTGAAACTAGAGAGTTCACCATAGATAAACCACAGGCACAATATCCCACCCCCTTCTTATCCATTTATCGGCTATTTTTTGCTCTACTTAAACATCAATCTGCAAACTCCAGATAATATTAATCCAATATATGCACCAATATCTGCAATAGCACTAAGCTATAAACCCCTGCTAGCACATCATCCAACATGATTCCCAGGCCACCACTCAGATGCTGATCCAGATAACCTATTGGCCATGGCTTCCAAATATCAAACAATCGAAACAGGAGAAAGCCTATTAACACCCAAAACCACCCGTGGGGAGCCCAGACCATGGTAATAAGGAAGCCTACCCACTCATCCCAAACAATACCGCCATGATCGTGTACCCCTAAGTCTTCAGACACCTTGCCACAAAGCCAAACACCAAATATGAACATCAAGAGTAATACCAGAAGATAGGCAGTAGCGCTAAATGAGGAGAGTATGAGATAGAACGGTATCGCAGCCAATGTTCCTGCTGTACCCGGTGCCTTGGGAACTCCCCCAGACCCCAGACCAAAGGCTAATAGGTGCCATGGATTGCTCCAATCAGGGCGTGGCTTTGCGCCTGTTTCAGCCTTAAGAGGAGAAGTGCTCATAGCCTGAAGAAATCTGTTGAAGTTCTTGATGATCTGCTGCTAAACAACGAATACCCGATTGAGCCTCAATACGCCCTATTTTGGTCAATCCACACTCAAAATCCATTGCAATCTGCTCAACCTCTGCCTGCTTTTCAGCTGGAACAGTAATACAGAGTTCATAATCATCTCCGGCAGAGAGTGGCAATGCCCAGTCATTATTCAGCACAATATAATCACGGACAGCTTCGGAACAGGGTAAATCTTCTACATACAAGGTCGCACCAACCCCACTGGCATCACAAATATGCCCCAGATCAGAGAGCAATCCGTCTGAGATATCAATCGCTGAATTAGCTAAACCAACCAATGCCTGACCTGCAGCTATGCGCGGTATTGGACGGTCAAGGCGTAACTGTATAGCGGGGGGGACATTCATACGCCCAGCACCCTGCAACGCCAGCCCTGCATCACCCAGTGAGCCGGTAACATATACCAAATCACCTGAGCGCGCGCCATCACGACGCAAGGCAGCGCCTGGATCAACAAAACCATGGGCTTGGATGCTAATATTTAGCGCGCCTCGTGTGGTATCTCCGCCAATCAACTGCACATTGTGTGCTGCAGCCAGCTGAGCAAAACCTCTGCAAAATGCTTCTAACCAACCTTCATCCACTGAAGGCAAGGTCAGCGCCATGGTCACCCATGCCGGTTCTGCTCCCATTGCTGCCAAATCACTAAGATTAACAGCCAGAGACTTATGCCCCAGCGCCTCAGGGTCTGAATCTTTAAAGAAATGGACACCCTCGACCAGGGTATCAATTGAAACGACAAGCTCTTTTCCTGTAGGCATATTCAGCACGGCACAATCGTCGCCCACGCCCAAGCTAACATCCGTACGGCGTAGGCCGCTATTAGCGAAAAATCGCCGGATAAGTTCGAATTCAGAGAGCGACATATAGCTACTTAACTGGCACCCACCATTAGCCTAAAGCTAAGATTTAACCTCTGCCGAACGCAGCTTCTTGGCCAGTTTATCAAGCACACCATTGATATACTTATGCCCATCCTCTGCGCCAAAAACCTTGGTCAACTCAACCGCTTCATTAATAACCACCCGATAAGGCACCTCTGGATGGTGTACCAGTTCATATGCGCCCAGACGCAGAGCTGCACGCTCCACTGGATCTACGCTTAAAACTGCACGATCAAGGTAAGGCGCTAGCGCTTTATCCAATTCATTCAAATGTGTGGGAACACCATACATCAAGTCAATGAAGTACTCCTCCTCATAACTATTGGGAGCTTCATCATCCTTAAACTGCTGAACAATGTCCTTTATATTCTGACTGGCCAGCTGCCATTGATAGAGTGCCTGCAGAGCAAGCTGTCTGGCTTTGCTTCGTTTTCCACTCATCAGAGTTGTCGCAACACGTTGACCATCTCGATAGCTGACAGAGCTGCCTCTGCCCCTTTGTTGCCCGCCTTGGTTCCAGCCCGTTCAACCGCCTGTTCGATGGTATCTGTTGTCAGCACGCCAAAGGCAACAGGCACTGCATGCTTCAAGGTGACCTGCGCCATACCTTTTACACACTCTCCAGCCACAAAATCGAAATGTGGTGTTCCGCCACGAATCACCGCACCTAAAGCGATGATAGCTTCATACTCACCACCAGCCGCCACCTTTTCCAAAGCCAGCGGCAACTCAAAGGCACCGGGCACACGTACCACAGTGATATCCGCCTCATTGGCACCATGCCGTTTCAAGGTATCAATCGCACCATCCAGCAGACTCTCCACAATAAAGCTGTTGAAGCGTGCAACAACCAGACAGAATCTGGCATTGCGTACCTGCAATTCGCCTTCAATGGTTTTAATGCTCATCTTATTTCTCTTCCTGTAAAGTTGGTGTAGACGCACTGGCAGCGCCACAATCAGGGCAAACGTACTCCACAACCTCCAGCCCAAAGCCTGAGAGGCCATGAATGCTTTTGGGCGCACTCAATACCCGCATCTTTTTTACCCCAAGGTCTGACAAAATCTGGGCACCAACACCAAAGGTACGCAGCTCTTTACCACTGTCTCTTTTTGGCGCCAGACCTTTCTCTTCATGGATTTGGTAAGCCCGCATACGTTGGATAATCTCTCGGGCAGAATCGTTATTACGCAATACGATAATGACGCCTTCCCCCGCTTCAGAGATCCAACGCATAGCACTACGTAGTGGCCAACCCTGGTCGATGCGTGTCGTACCAAAAAGATCATGCAGTGAATTCTGCATATGCACACGTACCAGTGTCGGTTTTTCAGGATCTACCTCACCCAACACCAACGCCATATGCAGCTCATCATCAATACGATCCTGATAGGCAACCAGATTGAATTCACCATAGCGAGTTGGCAGATGGCATTCTGTTACCCGCTCAACCGTCTTTTCATTGCTTACCCGATATTGAATCAGATCTGCAATAGTACCGATCTTCAGCCCATGCTCCTGAGCAAAGACCTCCAGATCAGGCCGTCTCGCCATGGTGCCATCATCATTCAAAATCTCGACAATGACAGAGGTTGGGCTTAAACCCGCCAGCCGTGCCAGATCACAACCCGCTTCTGTGTGGCCTGCACGCACCAATACACCACCAGGTTGAGCCATAAGCGGGAATATATGGCCGGGCTGGGTCAGATCCTCTGGCTTGGCATCAGCTGCCACTGCAGCCAGGACAGTTGTCGCCCTATCTGCTGCTGAGATACCTGTAGTGACCCCCTCTGCTGCCTCAATCGAGACAGTAAAGTTAGTAGAGTGTTGGGTATCCTGATCACTCACCATCATGGGCAGACGCAACTGCTGACAACGCTCTTCAGTCAGCGTCAGGCAGATCAGGCCACGGCCAAAGCGTGCCATAAAGTTGATTGTCTCTGGTGTAACCATATCGCCGGCAATGAGAAGATCACCCTCATTTTCACGATCCTCATCATCCATTATGATGACAATCTTCCCCTGGCGGAGGTCTTCAATAATTTCTTCAGTGGTATTCAAAGCCATATGGCTAACTTCTCTCTGCGGCCAAAGTGAGGCCGCGTTAATGATTTTGTGATGGCGAACAGATAAGTTTAACAGAGAGGGGGGCATGCAAAAAAGCAAAATCGCTGTTTACCCACTATTTTAGGAATCCGTTTTCTGCCAGAAAAGAGCGACTGATACCGGTCACGGTAGTACACCCCGTTTTCTCACCCAATAACAACCGTTCCAAATAACGCGCAATAAGATCCACCTCCAGGTTGACTGATGTACCTGTTTGATAGTCGCCCATGATGGTTTTCTGCAGGGTATGCGGCACAATATTGAGTCCAAATTTCGAACCCACAACACTATTCACGGTGAGGCTGGTGCCGTCGATACAGATGGAGCCCTTGGGTGCAATATAACGAGCCAGTTCATCTGGAGCCTCTACTTGCAGACGTATAGAACGGGCATCCACTCTCCGCTCCACTATCCGCCCCATACCATCTACATGCCCACTTACCAGATGCCCACCCAATGGCGTACTCAGGGTCAACGCCTTTTCCAGGTTAACCCGACTCCCTGATCTCACCGCACCTAACGACGTCAATGAAAGAGACTCACGTGAAACATCTGCAACAAATCCATCGCCCGGCAGCTCCACAGCTGTCAAACAGACGCCATTAACAGCAATACTGTCTCCAAGCTGTACGCCATCCAGATCAAGCATGCCGGTATTGATATAGAGCCGCACATCGCCACCCCGCTGCTCGTTCCTGACAATCTCTCCTACTGCCTGAATAATACCTGTAAACATTTAAACCTTTACCCTCATGAAATTCACCCTACAGCATGTCCCCATACCTCAGTCACACGACTGAGGTAATAGGGAAAGTCTCCCATAACAAACACACCCATCACCACAAATGTGACAGCCACCCGCCCCCATTTTGAAAAAGGGCGCAAAAGAAACTCCGCCATCAGCAGATAGACAGGGACAAGCACATGAAAGAGGTAACGCCCCTGCACCCCTAACAATAAGGCATGACTTTTCAGGTAGCCGGTATAGTTGTGGTAACCAACCAGAAAAAGGTAATAACCCAATACCATAGCAGCCATACCCAGCCACAGATTATCGGGTCCATCAAAACGAATATACCGCACCAGTAGCAATAGTGCTGCAAAACAGATCACACCATACGCCCAAAGCTCATTGGGTGACCGCAGCATAGAACGATGCGCCTGAATACCAAAAATAGAGGGCTTCATTGCCTGCTCCCAAACCAGATGCATATAATCCAGCACATTCAGGTTCTCTGGCTTGGCAAGCTTATATTGACGCTCATTGTTCAACAGCCGTTTGGCATGCGCAATATCTCCCGGATGGCGAATCAACTCAGTTGCACGCCATGCCTCCATATATGAGAGCTTATCAGTTCTATATTGTGAGATAACCCAGTTTCTGGCATGGATTCGGTTTTCCATACACCTCTCATGCCCAACCACCTGCTCACAACCAGGGACAATATGGCCAAATCGTACCAGATTGACACCATAGAGAGCGATATTTGCCACCACACAGCATAGCGTCACCATCACCAATACCAGGATATATCTTCTCCCAGAGCGAATCGCCTGCACCAGCTGCTGCATATCAATCCGCAAGGTTCGACGCCTGGATACAAGCCAAACAAGGCCAAAGACCGGCGCTAACATGAGAAAAGCACCTTTGGTCAGCAAGCCAAGTCCCATACTAATAAAGAACAGCAGCAGATCCGCAGGCCTATCAGAATCCAAATGCCCAAACGACGAGCACAAGTAACGCACCAGAAAATAGATGGCAAGCAAGGCCAGTAGATTGGTCAGATTATCGTAATTCACCGATGCTGATAAAAAGCTGAACATCAATGTATTGGTCAGCAACACAAAAAACAGCACCCGCATCAGTCTGCTTTGTAACACCAACAGGCTCAAGCGATAGGCTGCAATCAGAAACGCCGTGGCCAAACCAATATTAAGCACCCGTAGGGTCGTGTAATCTGTGCTGCCAAGCAGAACAGCTGCTTTTCCCATCAGGAAGTAATAGAGATAGGGCACATGTGTTACCAAACCATAACGCATGGAGGCTGCCGAGTTTTCTATCCCCAACAGGGTCTCTGCATAAAGCTGGACAATGCCAATGTGCGTCATCTCATCCGGCGGCACACCCGGCCCCACCGTAAAGGCAAAATAGAAGAGGCGGCCAATAAAGTAGAGCCCAAGCAGGATAATAATCCAGAGATCCCAACGCTGGGCGATTCGGTTGATTGGACTCATTTCTATAGCTTGCAGCAGCTTAGTGTGCACAACCAGAAGGTATCGCTGTTATGCGCCAATCACGGCCTACCGCACGGATATCTGCAATCTCCAGTTCAATTCGATCCTGCATCTGCACCAGAGCGGGTAGATGAAATAGCCCTTTGCCACCATCACCCATTAGATGTGGCGCCATATAGATCACCAATTCATCCACCAGGCCCGCCTGCAGCACACTGCCCGCAAGTCGCGGCCCTGTCTCTAGCAGGACCTCATTGATCTCTTGCTGAGCGAGGTATCTCATCGCAGCCTGCAGTCCAATCTGCCCCTTATGCGCGGGCATGAAGACCACCTCTGCACCTGCTGCTTCCAAGGCACTTTGTTGCTCATACTCACCTTCAAGGCACAGAATCCTAGTCTGACCCGGAAGAGAGAGCATTTTTGATTGTAGTGGCATGCGCAATTGGGAGTCCAAAACCACTCGCTGTGGCGATGGCAGATTCTCAGCTGACTCAATGCCATCCAAATCTGCAACGGATAGCCGCACATTCAACGAGGCATCATCTGCAATCACGGTACCTACCCCCGTCATCACGGCAGAGCTAAGCGCCCGTAGACGATGAACATCTCTTCGTGCAGCATCTGATGTGATCCACTTACTCTCACCAGAGGCCATGGCGGTCCGTCCATCCAGACTCATCGCCAACTTACAGCGCACAAAGGGCAGACCATGGCTCATACGCTTTATAAAGCCTGGATTGAGTGCCCGCGCTTCAGATTCCAGCAGACCCGTATGCACCTGAACTCCCGCTTGCCTGAGGCACTCTAAACCACTACCTGCAACCTTGGGATTTGGATCCTCCATCGCCACAACCACTCGGCTAATACCCGCCTGAATCAAGGCATCAGCGCAGGGAGGGGTACGGCCATAATGACTACAGGGTTCCAAGGTAACATAGGCTGTAGCACCTTGAGCACGATCACCCGCTGCAGATAACGCAATAGGCTCAGCATGAGGCTTGCCAGCGCGCTGATGAAAGCCATCACCAACAATCTCCCCATTTTGAACCAGGACACAACCAACCCTAGGATTAGGGTGGCAGGTATAACAGCCCTTATGCGCCAACTTGATCGCTTGCGCCATAAAGGAGTAATCCTCAGGTAGGATCATTTATTACCCGTTTTTTTAGTCGGGAGATCCTGCTGCTGCTTTACTTCAGGAGCTGGCTGGCTCTCCAACAACTCAATCTCTTCCCGAAAGGCATTCACATCCTCAAACTTACGATAAACAGAGGCAAAACGCACATAAGCCACCTGATCCAGGCTACGCAGTTCATCCATAACCCACTCACCCACTTGATTAGTGGATATCTCACGCTCCCCCGTCGCCATCAACTTACGCCGAATGTGATTGAGTGCATCATCCACCTGCTGGGTACTAACCGGCCGCTTCTCTAATGCCCGAGCAATACCTGATGCAACCTTTCGCCCATCAAACGGAACCCGGCTACCATCTCTTTTAACAAGATGTGGCAGATTAAGCTCAGCTGTCTCATAGGTAGTACAGCGCTCCTTGCAAACCGTACACTCTCGACGACGGCGCACCTGATCCCCTTCGCCAAAAAGACGAGAATCGACAACCTTCGTATCTTGAGCACCACAGAAAGGACAGCGCATAATTATATTGGGCTCTAGTGGCGAGCATCTGGAGAGATGCCCGCCACACAATCAAGTTATTTGTAAACAGGAAAACGTTGACACAGTTCCGCGGCCTTGGCCTTAACCTGTTCAACGATAGCTACATCACCTTTGCTATCAATCACATCGCACATCCAGCCGGCCAGATCACGCACCTCTTCCTCACCAAAACCACGGGTGGTTGCCGCTGGTGTGCCAATGCGAATGCCACTGGTCACAAATGGGGATTGCGGATCATTGGGTACCGCATTCATGTTGACTGTAATATTAGCGCTACCCAACCAGGCATCCACCTCTTTTCCAGTCAATCCAGCTTCAATAAAGCTCACCAGGAACAGATGATCATCTGTTCCTCCTGATACCACATCATAGCCTCGTTCAATAAAGACCTTGGCCATAGCCTGGGCATTTGTCATTACCTGCTGTTGATAACTCTTAAACTCAGGCTGCATTGCCTCTTTAAAGGCAATAGCCTTGGCAGCAATGACATGCATCAGAGGCCCACCCTGTGTTCCAGGGAAGACCAGAGAATTTAGCTTCTTTTCAATCTCAGGATTGGCTTTGGCCAGGATCAGACCACCACGTGGGCCACGCAGGGTTTTATGGGTTGTGGTGGTGGTAACATCGGCAATCTGTACCGGACTGGGGTATAGGCCGGCAGCAATAAGTCCAGCCACATGGGCCATATCCACAAACAGGTAAGCACCCACTTCATCGGCAATAGTACGGAATCGCTGCCAATCCACCACACGAGAATAGGCAGAAAAACCGGCCACGATCATCTTGGGCTTATGCTCGCGAGCCAGGCGCTCTACTTCATCATAATCTATCTCGCCTGTCTCAGGATTGAGTCCATACTGAACAGCATTGTAGATTTTGCCAGAGAAGTTTGGTTTTGCGCCATGGGTCAGGTGACCACCATGCGCCAGACTCATACCAAGCACGGTATCTCCAGGCTGACAAAGCGCCATGTAGACAGCGGCATTGGCCTGTGAACCAGCATGTGGCTGAACATTGGCATAATCAGCTCCAAACAGCTCTTTGGCCCGATCGATTGCCAACTGTTCGGCTACATCAACAAATTCACAGCCGCCATAATAACGCTTACCCGGATAACCTTCCGCATACTTATTGGTCAGCACCGAACCCTGTGCCTGCATCACTCGGGGACTGGTGTAATTCTCCGAGGCGATCAGCTCAATGTGATCCTCCTGGCGTTGCTCTTCAGCCTGAATGGCCGCCCAGATCTCATCATCAAAACCACTGATCTGCATCTCTTTGCTAAACATTTAACCCATCTCCACCGAGTAAAAAGGTACATTTTAACCTAAAAATAGAACTTAGGCGGCACATATCCTCTCCCAAAAAGCCATGATTAATTACGCAGGGCAGAAGAAACCTTCTTCAGTTACACATGATCAATGGTATGCGACGCTTTTAAGAAATGCCTTAGAGCAAATCTGTCTGGAACAGATGGGGTTAGCTGTGCTACACGAGAGTGCGGGACAGGACGTTCAGCGACAAATCAATACCCTGCGATAATCACGTTCATGTCCATTTTTAGGTGCAAATTCATGAAAAACCCGGGCTAGCTGGAGACAAGAACGAGGGGCTCTGGAAGGAATGATTGGGGATACCACTAGAAATCCACTCTCATACAAACAACGATGGCGGCTAAGAATCCTCTTAGCCGCCATCGCCTATCAATATATCAAGCTTTTAATACACCAGACACGGTGCGATTAAAGGTCTCTATCGTTGGCAAAGATTACCCACGCTTACTAAGACGACCAAAACCCAACAACCCCATCAAGCCACTGCCAAACAGCCAAACAGCCGCTGGAACCGGCACAACAGCTGCAGCCGCTGGAACCGGCACAGCTGCTATATCACCATCATGGACTGCCCATGTAAGAAAATTGCTGGTTTTGTAATCTTTGCCTTGAAATCCATCCGCCATATTAAAAGAGAGCACCTCGGTGCCACCTACTACAGCTTCACTACCTGACCAATAAAGCACATCCGATCTCAAGCTACTACCAAAGATACTGTTTTCATCACTACCATAGGGATCCGGCATAGAAAAGCCTTCGTGCTTGCTGTGATACCCCAGATTCACATGAAACATATAACCTAGCTCAGAGGTTTGGCTATCGATGCTGTAGCCTCTATCCGAATTCCCCTTGTAGGTATACGCGAAATTGTAGCTAGAACCGTTCAGTGGTTCTATGGTTGGCAATCGCCATCCTGTATAACCTTGGTAGGTTAGACCACCAACCCACGTTTGCGCTGCATCCCACCTCATCTTACCATCAAAATCACCCTGCATGCCCAAGGTCTCAGCATACTGAGTACCTGCATAGTTGGCATCTTGCAACCAGGTAACATCCAGCACATCATCATAGATAAGGCCGGCACCACGATCGATCAGCGCCGCTTGTGCCACAGTTGATAGTCCAATGGCCAACAAGCCCGCACACAACACCTTAAAGTAATGTTTCTTCATACCTGTCTCTCTTATTATTTTTTTTGGAGCAATATCCAATTTATCCTTCTGCAG
>Ga0316190_10002769_pt1 | contig 12727 bp, 7 predicted proteins | sample Eddworburrow2_MG_FD_204929 | JGI IMG/M metagenome (GOLD analysis project Ga0316190, IMG submission 204929) | Coastal sediment microbial communities from Maine, United States - Eddy worm burrow 2 | ecosystem: Environmental > Aquatic > Marine > Coastal > Sediment | place: USA: Maine | collected... | reverse complement strand
TGGAAGAGAAAGCGAAAGATCCAAAGGCGAAACTTTTCTTGCTTTGTAGTCCGCATAACCCGGTTGGCAGGGTTTGGACGAAGGAAGAACTCACCCAAATGGGTGAAATCTGTCTCCGGAACAATGTGCTGGTTGTTTCCGACGAAATACACTGCGATTTAGTGTACCCGGGACACAGGCATATACCTTTTGCTTCCATAAGCGAAAAATTTTTAAATCATTCTGTTACCTGCTCTTCGCCAAGCAAAGCTTTTAATCTTGCAGGTTTGCAGGTTGCCAATATACTGGCGGCAGACGAAAATATAAGGACACGTATCGACAAGGCTCTTAACATAAATGAAGTATGTGAAATAAGTCCCTTTGCCGTGGAAAGTCTTATTGCAGCCTATAGCGAAGGTGAAGACTGGCTGGAACAATTAAAGCATTACCTGTGGGAGAACTACGTTTTCCTGAAAAACTATTTCAGCAAGTATCTTCCTCAATTGACGGTATTGCCTTTAGAAGCCACTTATCTGGTTTGGGTGGATTGTTCGGCATTCAGGCAATCATCCGAAAATCTGGCCAAATCCATATTGGAAAAAGAGAAAGTATGGATAAACGAAGGAACGGTATATGGTAGTGCCGGCGAAAACTTTATTCGGATAAATATTGCTTGTCCGCGCGAATTGCTCGAAAAAGGACTTTCCAAAATAGCAGACACTTTAGGGGATCTTTATACCACTCCAAATGAAAAATAACAAAAAGCTCCATATTCTTGTTGCCTATTTTCTCATCTATGTGGTGTGGGGCTCTACCTACTATTTTATTGGAGTTGCCCTGAATGATTTTCCGCCATTTTTATTGGGGGCAATCAGGTTTTCCGTGGCAGGAATTCTCTTACTTGTCTGGTGTGCTTTTCAGGGGGAAGCTATTTTTAAATGGAGCCTGATTAAAAAATCAGCTGTCAGCGGACTTGTACTGCTGTTTATCGACATGGCTGTTATCATGCTTGCTCAGCAATATGTTACCAGTAGTCTCGTAGCCATTGTCGCATCTTCAACAGCAATTTGGATCCTGGCATTCGACGTCCCCATGTGGCCGAAAAACTTCCGAAATCCATTTGCAATCATTGGAATCCTGATAGGATTTTTAGGGGTAGCAATGCTATATATCGAGCAGTATATGAGCCAGGATGTTCAAAATTTAAGCGAACGGGGAATGCTAATTCTGATTTTTGGCTGTATATCCTGGGCTTTGGGGACATTGTACACCAAATATTTCTCGTCGGGGGAGGAATCTTCCTATTCTTTTGCCGGCTCAGCCTGGCAAATGTTTTTTGCCTCCGCCATGTTCTGGATATTTGCCCTGGTACGCAAAGAACCAGCCACCATCACTCTCGATAGTGTTTCAACTTATTCCTGGTTCTCACTGGTTTATTTAATCATATTTGGTTCCCTTTTGGCCTACTCGGCCTACATCTGGCTATTGAAACAACGTCCGGCTACCGAGGTTGGAACACACGCCTATGTAAACCCGGTGGTAGCAATCCTAATTGGTGTGCTTCTGGGGAGAGAGCAGGTAACATGGATTCAGATTGCCGGCTTAGCCATCATCCTTATAAGCGTGACCCTGCTGCAGCTCAAACTAAAACCGGCGATTTCTGAGCAATAGAGAGATGGATAAGGAGCAAAGGCCTGTTTCAGGTCGCCAGCGAATTGATTACCTCGATGTGTTACGGGGAATTGCCATCTTCGGCATACTCATAACCAATATCGAGTGGTTTTCATTTTATAATCCAGACCATCAGGGTCCTTTTCTTTTTGGCAGCGCTGACAGGATCGTCCGTGTCTTGCAGTTTATGTTCGTTGAGGGGAAATTCTATTCCATCTTCAGCATGCTTTTTGGCTGGGGCATTGCCATACAGATAAAACGCTTCAAAAACGACGACAAAGGTGCTGCAGCGTTTATCCGGCGAAGGTTATATTTCATGATGCTGCTGGGAGGCATCCATCTGACCATTGTATGGGAAGGCGACATCGTGTTCTTTTATGCTCTGGTTGGATTTGTGCTGCTGGCTCTGAGAAATCTGTCAAACAGGACCTTATTGCTTACGGGAATACTGTTGTTGATTTCTCCGGTTGTCATTTATTACCTGAGGATGAAAATACCCTTTCTCCATTCGCCGGTTGCCCAGCTGACCCAATTGGGAGAACACCTGTACCAGAGGAATGGATGGACCAGCCAGGACTTAGACAGGACCCGTGTTCTCATCGGGAGCGAAAACATTTTTACCACCATCCGGATTACACTGAGCGATTTACCCTATCGATTTACCAATTTGCTGTATGCAAGCCGTCTACCCAAAGTTTTGGGGGCAATGCTGGTGGGTTTTGTGATAGGTCGAAGCCATATCTATCCGAAAATACTGGAACACAAAAGGAAGATAAGCTGGCTGAGTATTATGGTCCTGCTCATAGCCCTACCGCTCAATTACCTGATGGCCAGACACATGTATTATTCCGAATTCTCATTTACATGGACCACTGAAGGTTGGTACAGCACCATAGCCTTTGCACTTGGAGTTTTCCCTTTGGCCATGGTTTACATGCTTTGGGCGGCCTTATTGCTGGATCACAAAAAGATGCGCAAGCTATTGCTGCCCATGATTCCCGTCGGGAAAATGGCATTTACCAACTACATACTTCAAAGCCTCATCGGGATTGTGCTTTTCTATGGAATTGGCTTTGGCCTGGCGCAACAATTCGGACCGCTAGCATTAACTGTCATTGCATTTCTGATTTTTATCTTTCAAGTATTGCTGAGCACAATCTGGCTGAAATATTTTCGGTTTGGCCCTGTTGAATTCATTTGGCGCAGCCTGACCTACGGAAAAATCCAGCCAATGAGAAAGCTGGAAAAGCAAAATATCGACAATCATTGATCCTGTGTCCTGCTGGCTAAAAGAAAGATGGACTGCAGCTAAATCGTTGTTAGTCAAATATTTTATTCGTAACTTTTATGGTTGAACTAAAACCTATATGTTATGAAAAACATTTATCCCACCTTAGTTCTCTTAATTGCTTTTCTTGCACCTTTTTCAGCGCTAAAAGCCGATCCGATCAAAGTAGCTTCCGTTGAAGGAATAACGGAATATCACCTCACAAATGGATTAAAAGTATTGCTGTTTCCCGATCCCTCGAAACAAACAATTACAGTTAACATTACCTACCTGGTTGGTTCAAAACATGAGAATTACGGTGAAACCGGCATGGCTCATCTTTTGGAACATATGGTTTTTAAAGGAACCCCGGGACATCCTGATCTCAAAGCGGAGATTACCAATCGCGGGAACCGCTGGAATGGAACAACCTGGTATGACAGAACAAACTATTTCGAAACGGTTCCGGCCTCTTCCGAAAACCTGGAATGGGCCCTGGAAATGGAAGCGGACAGAATGGTCAACTCTTTTATTTCCAAAGAGGATCTTGAAAGTGAAATGACCGTGGTCCGGAATGAATTCGAAGCTGGTGAAAACAGCCCCTACAGTGTACTCCTGGATCGTATATTTTCAACAGCGTATCTGTGGCACAACTACGGAAAATCAACCATTGGAGCCCGCACTGATATCGAAAACGCTCCCATTGAACGCTTGCAGGCCTTTTATAAACAATATTATCAGCCTGACAATGCGGTCCTGATTGTTACTGGAAGAATTGACGAAGATGAAACCCTGGGATTGGTAGAAAAGTACTTTGGAGCCATTCCAAAACCACAACGAACAGTGCCGGATTTTTATACCCTGGATCCCACCCAGGACGGCGAACGCAGCGTGACACTTCGCAGAATTGGGAATACACAGCTAACGGGTGTGGCTTATCATTTGTCTTCAGGTGTTCATGAAGATTTTGCCGGCATTGATATTATTAATCATGTTCTTTCGAATAATCCATCCGGCAGACTGTATCAATCGCTCATCGATACAGAAATGGCCACGAGAGTCATGGGATTTAATAATCAGCTAATGGATCCCGGCTTAGCCATTTTTGCAGTTGAAGCGATGAAAGAGAAAGACATCCACGAGATCAAGGATATCATGCTCAGCACGATTGACGAAATCGCCCTTAATCCGCCCACAGATGAAGAAATCGAACGGGCCCGGAATTACTATATAGGAAATATTGACCAGGCCTTAAATACCTCGGAATGGATATGTCTTATGCTCAGCGAATGGATTGGCATGGGGGATTGGCGTATGTTTTTCATTCACCGAGACCGACTGCAAAACATCACTGCGGAGCAGGTTGCAGGGGTGGCAAAATACTACTTCAAACCAAGCAACCGAACTGTGGGAGTCTTTGAACCCATTGATAAAACAGATCATGTTGAAATTCCTGAGACTCCCGACATTGCAGAACTTGTAAGCTCTTACAAAGGGAAGGAAGCCATTGCCGCGGGGGAGAGTTTTGATCCTTCGGTCGACAATATTGAAAACCGAACCACAAGGCTTGAACTGAGTAACGGAATGAAGCTTGCCCTGCTTCCAAAAAAGACAAGAGGAGAAAGCCTTCGGATAAGCTTTACCCTGCTGAACGGAGATGAGCATAGTCTGCTTGGCAAGAGGGAAATCAGTCAGATGACAGCGAGTATGCTGATGCGGGGCACCAAAAATTTGACTCGTGAGGAGATCCAGGACAGAATCAACGAACTTAAATCTTCCATGTATGTATCAGGCACCAGGTATTATGTAGCCGGATCCATTGAAACCACTCGGTCAAATTATAAGGAAGTAATGGTACTCCTGGAAGATATTCTTAAGAATCCCAGCTTCCCGGACGAAGAGTTTGAAAAACTCAAGACCGAAATGATCACCAATATCGAATATCAGAGGAATGAACCGGGTGCTATTGCCAGCATGGAACTGTCCCGTCACATGAGTCCTTATCCGGAAGACGATGTAAGATATGTTCCCACCTTTGACGAAAGTGTACAACGCATCAAGGATCTGAGCATAGAAGATTTAAAAGACTTTCATAAGTCGTTCTACGGAGCATCTCATGCAACCTGTGCCATGGTGGGTGATTTTGATCTGGAGGAAAGCAGGAAGTTAATAGATGATTTATTTGTCAGCTGGGAGAGCCCGGTATCATTTAGTGCCGTTAAAAACCTGGCGCCTGATGTCGAACTAATGAACAAGAATTTTGAAACACCTGAAAAGGCCAATGCATTTTTCTTTGGAAGACAACAATTCAAATTTGATCCGGAGCATAAGGACCATCCTTCGCTTGTAATGGGATTTTACTTGCTCGGGGAAGGATTTTCTTCACGCCTGGTGAAGCGAATTCGTGAACAGGAAGGTTTAAGTTATGGAGTCGGTGGATCATTTGAGGCTCATCCGATTGACAAGCTTGCCACTTTTAACGCCTATGCCATATATGCTCCTGAAAACAGAGACAAATTGGAAAAAGCTTTCAGGGAAGAAATTCAAAAAGTAGTTACAGAAGGCTTTAGCGATGAAGAAGTTGAAGAGGGAATAAAATCGTGGTTGGAGATGCGCAAAGTAAACGAGCGGGCGCAGGATCAATTCGTAGTCAGACGATTAAGTTTATATATGGAATGGGGAAGAGACCTGTTCTGGGATAAGAAACTGGAGGAAGATGTTAGTAAACTAACAGCTGATGATGTGAACAGATCCATGAAAAAATACCTCGATCTAAACAAAATCCATATGGCAAAAGCAGGCGATTTTGCGAAAAGCGAATAATACCTGCAGGTTCTATAAGCAAATATCCGCTTAGCTTCGGTACACACCGCGGATGAATTGTAGATGCAATAGGGAATATCCCTGCTGCAAGCGGGAAGCTATTCTTCAGGATAATAGGAAAGTTGCACAAAGTCGACAAAATCAGCGCCTTTTAGCATCCCTGTAAATTTTTTGGCCGTTTTGCGGAATTCCGCATCCCTTACAGGATTGACAGTAGCTTCCCAACAAAACCATAGTGCTCCTTGTTTTCTTCCTGAGCAATCGTGTCGGTGCTTCCTAAAGCAAGCTTCGCCTTAAATAACCGTCTGCCTTAGCTGGGGAAGTTAAAAAAACGTTAAGCCCTTCTAAATATTGACAATTAGGCCCTTGATAGCGTTATATCTAAGGTAAATCAACCCATCATGAGAAAAATCATCCATACAATCCCGGTTCTGCTTACAGCAAGCATACTTTTTCTTTACAGCTGTGAAAAAGAGGAGAATCCGGGATCTGATAATTCATACACCGATGTTATGGCTACGCCAATAAAAGGCGAACTTGTAGATGATGCATCCATTACACCCTATGAAGCCATATTCGATGTATCACCATTGTACGACCAGGGTCACCTGCCCTTTGCAAGCAATGCCGGTAGTGTTACGGGTTTGGGCAATATGCTGGACGGATTGGATAAAAGCCTTAGCTATTTGGTCTACTGTCATTCCGATGGGCCATCCATTGCGGGTGCTAAGCTAATGGCTGATAATGGATTTATAAACGTTCACCGATTAGAAGGCAATTTTGGTGCATGGGACCAGGTTTCTTTCACTGATATTGCTGCCAGTCTGGTAAAATCAAAAATTGATGCAGGCGATTTTGAAGCGATTTTTGATGTATCTCCCATGTTCAGCACATCGCATATACCTGGTGCAACAAATGCTAAGGGAAGTGGTGGAGGAACTGATCTTTCTGAATTGATTGAAGGTATGGATAAAACCAAGTCATATTTAGTCTATTGTCATTCCGATTCCCCTGCTATGGCAGGAGCTCAATTAATGGAAGATGCCGGATTTAAGAAGGTATATCGCCTGGAAGGTAATTTTGGCGCCTGGCTTGATGCAGGGTACGATGTTGATTAATAATTTTCCTTTATTGAACTTGACTCATACGGTTCCATTGTAGTATCTTAAGAGCCTTCCTGCTAAGGTTTATTCCCTGAATCATATACATAAGCTGACCTTAGCACACTCTCCATGGACTGTTCCATATCTTCTTTTACCTGATACAGAAAGACGTGAAAAAGACATTCCTCTTATATCTACTATCAATTCTTTCATTGAATTTCTTTCTGAATAAAGAACTTGGTGCTCAGCCTATCTATGTATCTGAAAAAGAGTTCTACGAGCTAAAGGAGATTTTCGACTACCTGAATGGTCCGGACTATAAGCTCCTGAACGGGAGACAATATGATCTTCCGAATTCCGGTAATTCGCATCCCTATTTTAATACAGACCGTTACAGACCCGGGAGTTTACTTCTGAACGGTGAAGCCTATGATAGTGTCCTGGTCAATTACGATATTTACGATCAGCAGCTTATTCTGCAGGTTCCCGGCTGGATTTCAGACCTGAATAACAAAGTTGTCCTGAACAGGGAAGAGATCGATCACTTTCAGATTGACGGGCTTACGTTCCGGAAGATGTCATTCCCTAAAACCGGAACCTCCTTTTTCCAGCTTATATCTTCAGGCGAGATATCATGTTACCTGCTCTGGACGAAGAAATTGTACCGCTCTTCTACATCTATCAATGCCAGATACAAATACTTAAAGCAATCCAGGGAGGTCTATCTTCAATGGGAGGGCCGGTTATTTCATGTCAAAAACAGGTCTTCCTTTACCAGCATTTACGATGAAGCTTACCGAAAAAAGATCAAAGAATTCCTTCGCCGGGAAAAGATCCGTTTCAGGAATGCTTCCGATGAAAAGCTGGGTGAGCTGATGAATTTTTGTATCAATCTTATACATAGTGGTTGATGCAAAGAATGATCCTCATATTCATTACCCTCCTCTCCCTTACCTCTGTATGCGGACAGACTACAGATTATACATTTTCAGGTGATTATGATCAGGTATCGTTCGACAGTTTTGTGGAGTCCCTGGAAGAAAGTTCCGGTCTGATTTTTTTTTACCGCCCTGAATGGACTTTCGGGGTGACAATCACCGCAAAGGGTGAAGGATTATCGCTTGCTGAAGTACTGGAACAGAACCTGAAACCACAAGGACTAAGCTCTTACATCGACAGGGGGAGCAATGTTTTTATCCTGAGAAACAGCATTATCCGCATGGAAGATGTGGTAACAGCAGACCAGGTCAGGGAGATCTCTGAACCGGAAACCGAAGTTTCTGATGAAGCATTGAATAAGATATACTTCGGAGGTGAAAGAGAAGAGGAGATGACCGAATCTGTCGTTATTGGCAGAAGTACGGATGCCGCTCAGGGTAGCATGGTGAAACTGTACGGGAAGATCCGGGACCTGGAAAGTGGGGAAGCCCTGCTCGGAGCTACCCTCTATTTCCCGGAGAGTGAAACGGGAATAATAACGGATCAGTACGGACAGTATCAGGTGGTCCTGCCTGCGGGAATCCATCAAATATCGGTGCACAGCCTGGGAAAAAAAGTGAAGCAATATAAGCTTGCTATATATACCGATGGCAGGCTTGATGTCGGAATGGTAAACGAGATCATTCCCATTAACGAGGTGGTGATCAGTACAGAAAGATACCAGAATGTCTCCGGGATCCAGATGGGACATACCAAGCTCGATATACAGACCATTAAGGAGATCCCCCTGGTCATGGGTGAGAAGGACCTGATCAAAGTAGCGCAATTGTTACCGGGTGTTCAGTCAGTTGGGGAGGGTTCTTCGGGACTCAATGTCAGGGGCAGTTCTGCAGACCAGAACATGTTTTATATTGATAGAATTCCGGTTTACAACACCTCCCACCTCTTCGGTTTCTTTTCAGCGTTCAGCCCCGATATCATCAAGGAGTTTAATCTATATAAAAGCAGTATACCGGTGGAACACGGCGGGCGGATTGCATCTGTATTCAACGTATCCACGCGTGAAGGGAACAAGAACCAATTCACAGCCAGGGGAGGGATCAGCCCGATCACCGGCCATCTGGCTGTTGAGGGACCCCTGAAGAAGGAGAAGCATTCCTTTGTATTAAGTGCACGTTCCACCTATTCCGACTGGATACTTAAATTTCTTGAAGATCCTGCATTGAGGAACAGCAGGGCATCTTTCTATGATCTTTCGGCAGGGATCACCATGGAGCCGGATAATAGAAACCTAATCAAGTTCTTTGGCTACTACAGTTCCGATCGTTTTCAATACAGCGATGTATTGAGCTATGATTACCAGAATATGGGGGCGTCCATGACCTGGAGGCGACGGATATCATCTTCACTTTCTTCCGACATGGCCGCCGTATTCAGTCACTATTCCTTCGGGACTGTCAACCAGGAATATCCCTCATCTGCATATTCCCATGATTACAGTATCGGGCAATGGGAATTAGTATCTGATTTTAAATGGGTACCTGGCAGAAAACATTTAATCACCTTTGGTGGCAAGGTGATTTACTATCACCTGGACAGGGGTACCTTAGCCCCTTTCGGCGACCAGTCTGTCAGGAAATCAAGCGTGCTGGGTATAGATAACGGGATTGAATCTGCAATTTACATTAGCGATAAGTATGAGCTCCTTCCGGGAATTACCTTATACGGAGGCATCAGGTATTCCCTTTTCAACCATCTGGGTCCGGCAGAAGTATTTACCTATTCTGCCAACACATCCAGGAATCCTGCAAACATCATTGATACCATGATCTACGGGCCGGGGGATCCAGTAATAAGCTATTCAGGTCCGGATTTCAGGTTTGCAGCTAATTTCAGGACAGGATCCAGCAGTTCTATTAAACTATCCTACAACAGGACACGGCAATACCTTTTCTTGTTGACAAGCACCATTGCCATTGCTCCAACCGACCAGTGGAAGCTCAGTGATTACCATATCAGCCCCCCTTACGGCGACCAGTACTCTGCCGGATTTTTCAAGGATTTTCCCGGAACGGGCATTCAGGCTTCAGCAGAAGTCTACCTGAAAAAGATCCATAATATTGTGGAGTACAAACAGAGCGCTGATATTATTGGCTCTCAACACATTGAGCAAGATATACTGCAGGGGACACAGGACGCTTACGGAATCGAATTGATGCTGGAGAAGGAAAGAGGTAAGCTGAACGGATGGATTTCCTATACTTTTTCGAGATCAGAGATCACTGTGGACGGAGCCTTTCCGTGGCAACGCATCAATGGTGGGGAAAGTTACCCTGCCAACTATGATATACCACACGCCCTGAACCTGGTCATGAATTACAGGGTAAACAGAAGGCTGAGTCTTTCAGGGAATGTGGTATATAATAGTGGTCGCCCGGTGACCTATCCGGTCTCCAGCTATTACCTTCGGGGACAGGAGATCGTCTCTTACTCCCAGCGGAATACACACCGGCTGCCGGACTATTTCAGGATTGACCTGTCAATCAACCTGGAAGGAAACCTGAAGGCACGAAAGAACATTCACAGCTACTGGATGGTCAACATCTATAATCTGACAGGGAGGAAGAACGCATACTCCGTTTATTTCAGATCGGAAGAGGGTCAGCTGAATAGTTACAGGATGGCCATTTTCGGTACTGCCATCGTAAGTTTATCATGGAATTTCAAATTTGGGAATTATGCCAGTCAGTAGGGTACGTGCATCGATACTATTTATCTGCACACTGCTGGCAGGGTGTGTGGATACTTATTATCCCGAAATTGAAGATCTGCAGAAATCCCTGGTAGTGGAAGCACTGATCACTGACCAACCGGGCTGGCAGGTCATTTATCTTTCACGTTCTTCCCCGGTAAATGAAATAGGAATACATAATGAAACAGATGCCTATGTATCCGTATATGATGATCTGGGCAGGTCCACCGAGTTCATAGAACAGGCTCCGGGAGCCTACTATGCATGGATGACCGCAGGCGAAATTGATACGGGGATCACCTACTGGCTCAATGTAGTGACCTCGAATGGAGAGGTGTATGAGTCGGAACCCGAAATGTTTCCCTCCCCGAGTCCTGCCATTGATAGCGTATACTGGGAATTTGAAACAAAGGGTACTTCCGACAGGACCGAATCGCTGAACGGTATCAGGTTCTACCTTGATCTGGACGCTGAAGCGGACCAGGGTAGGAATTATCGATGGGAACTGGTGGAAACCTGGGAGTATTATGCTGCAAATCCCATTGATTATTATTACGATGGCATCCTGCACGAATGGCCCGATTCATCCAGCTATCATACCTGCTGGTATACCGGAAAGATTGATCAGATCTACACTGCCAACACCCGTAATGCAGAAAGTAATACCATCAAAGGTTTTCCCCTGAATTATGTTTCAGAGGAAACCAGCCGGCTGTCGGCCAGGTACAGCCTTCAGGTCTTACAATACTCTCTGAACGATGAAGCTTATGATTACTGGAAGCGGATAGAAGAGCAGAACCAGGAGAGTGGGGGTATTTATGAAAGACAACCCGATTATGTCAGCGGGAACATGCAAAATATGAATAATCAGGATGAGTATGTGCTTGGATTCTTTAATCTGTGCCCGGTATCAGAGAAGCGGATCTTTTTGGATAGTATCCCGGAATTGACCTACCCGAAAATAAATTGCACCCTGGAAACCATCATGCACCCGGCGTCCAAGCCCGTCTGGATGAGTATACCATTCTTCCTGGTTTCTTTAAATCCTCTAAGAGTCGGGCCTCCTTACGGAGTGGGAACAAATCTATGTTTTGACTGCAGAAACGGGGGCGGGACCATCATCAAACCGGAATTCTGGGAATAATATGAAGCGGATCATTACCTATATCATTCTTCTGGTCTCTGTCTTTCAGATAAAGACTTTCGAAGCCGGCGCACAGGCTATAAGAGACTACAGGGAAAAACTATACCTGTTCACCGACCGGAATCTGTATGCTTCCGGTGAAAAGGTCTCTTTCAGACTTTATAACCTGAGTCACCCGCTGCTGAAAGAAAGTAACTGGAGCAGGGTATTCTATCTGGAGCTGATCAACAGCCGGAATGAGGCGGTGGCCCGGGGTAAATACCAGGTATATTCATGGGGAGGCGACGGACAGATCATCATACCCGATACAGCCAGCACCGGACATTACTATCTCAGGGCCTATACCTCCTGGATGCGTAATTATCCACCATCTGAATATTTTCATCTCCCTCTTGCCATCGTCAATCCCCGCAAGATCAGGTCAGCGGATCTTTCAGCCGGAGGCAAAGGAACAGGATTCAGTGAGGAAGCCCCGGGCCCTGTGGCCGGAATTGCATGTTCTTCTGACCTTAGCAGCTATGGGAAAAGGGAAAAGGTAAGCGTACAGATCCATCCGGAAAGCAGGGATTCCTCACCGGATGCATATTGCATCTCCGTCATTAAAAAAGGATACCTGGATGAAGCATACTATTACACTACAGCACCTGTAAGCGAGGAACCGCTCCAGCTGAAAGATCTGGTCTATTACCCTGAAACCAGGGGGGCGACGGTTTCAGGCATTGTTATGGTGGGAGAAGAAAAAAAGCCTGCGGACCGATACCTCCTGGGCGTGACAATGCTGGGATCTGATCCGGACTATTTTGAGTTTATGACGGATGAAAATGGCAGGTTCCGGATTCCTGTTCAACAGCAGACGGGAAACAATGATGCCCTGCTTACGATCTCTTCGAACCGGGATGAAGCGGTGAAGATTCTTACGGATGAAGGGTTCTCGTCTGATTTCTCAACTGCACCGGTCCCTGCAGCAGACTTTTTCGGGGATCGCAGGGCGCTTGTAGAGGATGCCATGGTGAACTATCAGCTCAGAGCAGCTTTCGAATTACCGGACA
>Ga0316190_10002767_pt1 | contig 12728 bp, 9 predicted proteins | sample Eddworburrow2_MG_FD_204929 | JGI IMG/M metagenome (GOLD analysis project Ga0316190, IMG submission 204929) | Coastal sediment microbial communities from Maine, United States - Eddy worm burrow 2 | ecosystem: Environmental > Aquatic > Marine > Coastal > Sediment | place: USA: Maine | collected... | reverse complement strand
AGTCAGACTAATGAATGACCGGTAAGCGCAACCTGCGGACCAAATTCCTAAAACGTCTCGATGGCGGCAGAGGGTCGTGAACCGCCGATGAGTCCCGGCGGGAGCAATGACCGCTATCAGCATGTACCAGACATTGCTCAGGGGTGACCTGAGAGGGTCTATTGTGCAGCGATTGCGGTCATCAAGACTCCAGCTTCCCTCCGGCGACGTCAGGCCAACAAGTGTCGCTCGATCTCCAAGCCGAGGCGACCGGTGAATGTCGTTGAGCGGCCGTTGGACCAAAAAACCCAATGGCTTCCCTGATTCGAGCAGCGCCGCTTGAGGCAATCCATCAATAACAACTAACCCGGCGCCTCGCGGCACCTCACTTGCAGGCGACGACCTGCACCCAGTCAGTTGCACCGAAGGCTCTGCCGTTTCCGGTTCGACCGCCTAACTTGATCTCAGTGTCGCCACAGTTGAGCCCAAGTTCGGGTATGCGGAACCGGATCAGAAGGTCCTCATCTCCGTCACCATCAAAGTCAGCGATACGGGGCGGGAGCCCGCCAGTTTGGGCCAGATTTGGCCCCATCCGAATAGAATCAATCAAGATCGACGGCGCCTTGATATTGGCAACTTCGCCACGCCATTTCTGAGTGCTGAACATTAGGACGCCAATCAGCCCTTCTGAACTCGGGTTAATTTGGTTTGCGGGATCGAGTGGTTTGAAGTTCATCAATCCAGTTTTGCACCCTTTCGGTCTGATCGTGTCAGTTCCAGTGAATAAGTCTCCGCTCGAAGTTGATCCGCGAAGCATGATTTCTTGCTGCGCACAGTTAACTTGGATCTCTGGAATTCTGAAGCGAGCTAGAAGATCCAAGTGGCCGTCGCTGTTCCGATCATTCAGCTGTGTAACCGAATTTGCGGGCTCCGCATAACCCTGGCCAAATCGAAGCGAGGCCGGAAGGATGTTGCTGACTTGGAATTCATTGCTACCAAAAATTGCCACTGCAACCTGGCCGGTACCATTCACACCAGTCCAATTCATCGAGTCATTAGGCTTATAATCGATCGAGACGATCATCGGTCCGCTGTTCCCGAACTCGAACGCCCCAATATCGCATGCCATGCCCAGTGGACGCGGAACACCTCTTTGGTCTGTTTCAGGCGGTGGGCAATCTGGCCGGCCCGTGTCGATCGCCGGACTTTCCTGCACCAGCGCTAAGGTCTCCGTAGGACCGCCATTGTCCCGCAATGTGACATCAAGGATGCTACCTAGCGCGGTTGGGTTAGTACCGTCCTTGGTGGCCGTTATGTCGGTTGGCCCGGGTGTCAAAATGCTAATGGCTCCAGCGAATGCTTCGGCGTTCGTTTTACTACCGTCACCGAACAAATTACTCGCATCTAATTCAAACCAAAGGTCGTCAGTGGTGCAACTTCCTCCGACGACAGCATTAAGATCCGGACCACGATTCCCCGAGATGATCGAGCGACTGATAGAGGTCGATGAATCGTAGCAACGGGAACCGTATTCACCATAGCTGTAACTCACGATGCCCGCATAATTTCCAGAGATGGTGCTTTCGCTGATTTCTACTGATCCACCGTAATTATAAATCCCGGCACTTTCGCTTTCAAATAACCACGGAGACTCTTCAAAACCATTGCCAGATATCGTGCTATTTCTTATCTCGGCAATCCCCTCGGGTCTCACTTTGATGCCAACCTTGTTCCCGGACACCGTGGAATTCTCGATCTGAAGACCGGATCCGCCATCACCTTCAAGAATCCCTGCGCCCAGCTCACTGCCTGAAATCGTAGTATTCGTGACCTTCATCTTCCCAGTATTGAAAATACCACCGTAGTAGTTATTAAAGATACGGGTACGGTCGATATAGGCTGAGCTATCAGGGAAATTAATAATCCCCTCCTGAGTATTGCCAGACACAGAACAGTCGGTAATGTTTAGGACACTGCCGGTCAATCCAGAGTAGATTCCCCCCACGTTATAAATGCCAGGGCCCACGTTGTTGGAGATCGTGCACTCTCGCAGGCTTAACTTGCCTCTATTGCTGATACCACCAGCTGCCAATAAGTACAAGTCGCCAAAGCCGCCTGATATCGTGGCTTCGGATAAGGTCAGTTCGCCGCTTATCCCCACCGTCAAAACTGAGAAATCCGGCGTCCCTGAAGCGCTGCTGCGCTCAATGGTGGCACCTTTTCCTTCGATCACGATCTCGCTTTCGATGACGGGAAGCTCGGAGGTCAGGGTTATTGTATCGTTTGGAACAAGGGTCAGAACGTCCGGTCCGCTCCCCGCAGGACAGCCACCCGTAGCAGTATCGGTGTTGGCAGCGGAGATCGCGTCCGCCAGGGTGCATGTGGTGCCGTCGACAGTGATGGTAGCGGCGAACGCCGCGCCCTGAGCCAAGGCTAATAATAGAGCGACACCGGCCAGAGACCGTCTCAAGCGGCTTCCGATCGTACGCCGCCACCGCCGCGGCAAGGAGTGTAGTCGATGATAGTGTTCTGTGAAGCGCGGAAACAGATCGCGCTCACGCCGGTGCAAATCGATAGCCCGGGCGGCGTCCGTTTCCCTTTGAAGTAGCTCGCGCCAGGCTGCGCGTACGTCGGAACGCAAGAAAGGGGACCGTGAATGTGTCTGCCGCATAACTGCCGCTCCCTTTGTCGCCATATCTCCTTAGATAATATGTGGGAAAGCTGGCATATGTAGGCGGCTTGGATACTGATTTCAGATCAAGATGAGCTCGCAATGATCTTGGTCAAGTAACGCTTAGGTCGGCGTCTTGTGCAGGCTCTCTTCGCTAGGCAAGGCAACCTCGGCCAAGGCCTCGTCTGGCAAAACGTAGGAAGATGCCAGGCGTGGGTCGTTCCACTCCAACATCTCTGGAAAGCAGATATTGGGGAGCACCTGAACCGCAAAGATCTCTTGTACGCCTGCCTCAAACCTCAGGAATCCGATGGTCTCCCCGGTCTCAATGTGGACGACCCAAACTCCGCAAGTTCGTTCTTTCAGGCGCTCGACCAAGGGGATGCCGTTGAATACGGGGCTCTCACGTACCTGTGATAAGCCGATGAAGGCTAGTGGTCCGTAGAAATCGACGCCGCGGGTGAAACCCGGGGTCTCGGCAACTTTGTTCCACGAACCCAGTTGCAGGTCGGCGGCCGCAAGACTCCCTTCGCCTGATTCCAGTACCCAGAGCCTGTCCTGGTACCACCGCGGGGAGTGGGGCATGGACAAACCCCTAAGCAGGACCTCGTTGGTATCGATGTCCATCAGAATGCCGCCGTGGGTTTTGTTTTCGCGCCACCCTGCGACGGTATCGGTTTCCCCCAACGCAGTGACGTACTTTGGCCGTCCATCGACCATTGCAAGGCCGTTGAGGTGACAACGATCCTCTGGGGCTAGGGCACTCACAAATGGTGGTCGCCAACGTGGGTTGAAACTGTGGTCAGCGTCCAACGTGCAGAGGCAACCGAAACGTGTGTTGACTACCCAGAGTTCCCCGTCACAATCCCAGGCCAGCTCATGAATATCGATGTCACCAGTGACGTGGATTCGGCGGGGAAGATAGCAGGCGTCGTGTTTGCCGAGCGGCTCGAGCTTCGGCGCCAACGCCGGCATGTTGCGGTAGTACCAGACGGTATTGGTCCCACCCACGGTGAGCCGGTTGGCATCAGCTGCGATTCCCATCGGTTTTGAGAAACTGCGGAAATGGGTATTGATGGTGCCCCCATCGTTGCGCACCAGAATCACTTTGCCTGCCTGGTAGGTGGACACCACCAGGCTGATCTTGAGTTGCTCGAACAGTGCCGGCAGGTTGGATGTGTGGACGCTCCGGAGCGGCACGCTCTCAGGAGATGTAGATGGGGCGGCGCCTACCATAAAGGGCCTCGACCGAGTTGAGTACTTGAAACGCAACCACAGTATCGGCGCAACCATGATCGGTCTAGTTATCGACCGCAGTCTCACGGGTTCAATCTGACACCCGAAGACTGCGCCGGGTCATCCTGCCAGGCTCAAGACACAAAGTGCAGCTGGACGCACATAAGCAGCCGTTCATAAATAGAAACTGGCCTACTGGAATGGATCGGGGGTTCCCGATCAGGGCTCAACTTAGGTATGACCGCTTCCAGCATCTATGTAGAGCTCTACATAGCAGCATCAAGCTGCCAGTCGATAGGGGCGTGCTGACCGGCCGGAGTTGGCCGACAGTCATCGACAGCTATCTCAACTTCATCCGCTATGGGGTGAACACTTTACTAGGAAACTGTTTACTAGGGTTTCATGAGGCAAAAAAGAAATGAGCAAAGCGGTTAACTCGCTTTGGGAATATCTCGCGCTAGCGGGTATATGCTACGATGGCCTCGAAGGTGTGGAACGGGCTAAAGTGGCCCGCTTATGGCATCGGCGTTTCTTGGGTCTGGCGGATTCTTACTGCCCTAATCTTTTGCAAAAATACATGATCGAAATTCACCACGTTGAACCCGAATAAGCACGGCGAGTCATTGAAGAATATGGATCTATGGCAAAGCGTTTTTCTGACCTGTAAGTGTAGCTGCGGCATTTCAAAGAAAGATTTTTCCTTGCCGTGTAACGGGGCGTCTCTAAGGGCGCTTTAATGAACAGTTTACTAGCAAACCTTTTTCACCGCTTTTGCCATCGTTTTTTCTTGCCGTGATATAGCATCTATGACAAGCCTTTTCCATGATGCAGCTAAGAGGCTATAGTGTTTGAACCGCCACGCAGAATCATGGATGAGCTGCCCGATTACCCAAAACGCTGAGGACGATAGGGTGAGAGATCGATGGAAGGCGACGCACCACTGACCAATTCCCCAATCACACGCCCGGTAGCCGGTGCCATTCCCAGGCCGTAGTGACTGTGGCCAAAAGCTGCCAGAATCGCAGGGTGACCCGGGATCGGGCCGATACAGGGAAGACTGTCAGGGAACGACGGACGGACACCCATCCATTCCCTGGCTCCAGCCACAGTCAGATCAGGTATCAACCGTTTGCTGAGGCGTTCGAACACACGGGCTCGATCATAGTTGGGTGCGGCCTCGAGCCCGGCGAACTCCGCGGTCCCGGCGCAACGCATACCCTGTTCCATGGAGCTGATCACAAACTTGCCGGCCACATCCATCACTGAATGGCTGAGGCTGACGCCCGGGTCAGGAAACACCAGGTGATAGCCGCGCTCCGCCTCCAGGGGCAGATCGATCCCCAGGGGCTGCAACAGTTTGACCGACCAGGCCCCGGCCGCCAATACCAGGCGGTCATAGGCCAACGAACCCTGATCGGTCACCAGCACGCCTCCGGTTTGCGATGCTGGACGGATCTCATGCACCGAAGCCTGCAGAATCTCAGCGCCTATGCGTTGGGCCTTCTCGGCGAGCACTTTGCCCAAGCGGCCCGGAGACATGGCTCTGGCCTGCTGCTTGATGACGATCGCGGCCTTGTACTCGCTTGAGATCGCCGGCTCGACCTCCCTCAGCGCCGCCGCGTCGAGCCGCTCGACCGGGGCCTGGTGGCGGCTGCGCAGTTGCCAGGCAAAATCGTCCAAGCGGGCCTGGGCGGGGTCTCGATACACATGCAGGTACCAGGCGTCACGCACCAGGTCTTCATGCCCGGTGCCCGCCAAATGGTGGCGATAGAGTTCCACGTTCGGACGACTCAGGCTTTCCATGGCGTCGGCAATGGCCGTCACCCGATCCGGCTGTCCCGCATTCAAAAACCTGAGCACCCAGGGCGCGAACCGCGGCAGATAGGCCAAGCGGATGCTGACCGGCCCCTCGGGATCGATCAACCAGCGCGGGACATGCTTCCAAAGCCCGGGCATCGACTGGGGGACGCACGACCATGGCGATATGACGCCGGCATTTCCGTAACTGGCGCCTTCGGCCGGTGGCGCCCGGTCCACCAGGCGAACCGACATCCCCTGCTCCAGCGCCGACAGCGCGCAGCAGATCCCGACAATGCCGGCACCAATGATCGTGACCTCGGGTGTTTGCGAACCCAATGCCATGGCGCTCAAGCAGCGTCCGACGACGGACGTACGATGAACACCGAACAGTGGGCATGGCGGACCACGTGGGCCGCGTTGCTACCGAGCAGATAGTCCACCGGTCCGGGATCATGCGATCCCATAACAATGAGGTCCGCCTTGAGTTCCACCGCGGCGGCAAGAATTTCGCGATAAACGGATCCGAACCGCACCCATACGCCGGCCGGTACGAATCCGGGTACCATCTGAGAAACCACTGCCTCAAGCTGCGTCCGCGTCTCGTCACTCAGGCTTTGCTGGTAGCGGCTGGGCAGGTACTGAGAGACCCGCACGGGCGGGGCGTCCAGCACGGTGAGCAGGTGCAGCGCGGCCTGTTCGCTGTTGGCGATTCGAACAGCTGCTCCCAAGTGGTGGCGGGCCTGGTGCTCAAGGTCCACGGGTACCAGTATCGTCTTGATCACGGTGCACTCCCGCCATGTTCCGCCGGCAACGGGCCGGCGGGCTCACCCACCAAACCTTCGCCCCTGCGCCGCGCCCGAATCTGGCTGACGAAAACCGGCGCGGCAAAGGCCAATGCCGACAGGTCACTGCCCCAACTGGGGGCCACCAGCAGCAGGCCGGCCACCGCCATCAGCGCACGCCATCCGGCATTGAGGGGGGCCAGGTAAAATCCGGAAACCGCCGTGGCGATGGCGAAAATGCCCAGAGCACAGGTCACCGATACCTGGATAAAAGACCACCAGGTGAAGTACTCAGGCAGCACCAACAACATGGTCGGCGCATAGACGAACACCATGGGCACCATCAGTTTGCCGATACCGAGGGTAAAGGCGGATACCCCGGTTCGAAACGGATTCGCCCCGGCGATGCCGGCGGCGGCATAGGCCGAGGCGCAGACCGGCGGCGTAATTTCCGATATCACACCGTAGTAAAGCACAAACATGTGGGTGGCCAAGGCCGGTACCCCCAATTGCGCCAACGCGGGTTGCGCGACCGACACCAGCATGATGTACAGCGCGGTGGTGGGCAGCCCAGCCCCCATCAGTATGCAGGCGATGGCGATCAGGACCAGCGACAAGAACTGCTGAATGGAAGGTTGGGTGAAGATTTCCAACGGCATCCAACCCAGCAGAACGTGGAGTACGTCCGCCATGTCCCGGGCGCCGTTGGTGACCATGAAACCAAGGCGAAAGGCGACCCCCGTCGTGTTTATGACGCCCACCACTATGCCCACTGCCGCCGCCGCCGCCCCCACCGCCAGGGCGTACTGAACCCCGACATGAAAGCTGTTGAACAGATTGGAAAAGCTGTGTCGCTCGCGGCGATGGGACAAGCCGATAATCACACAGGCGGCCAGAAAGCCAGCCAGCACTGGTGAAAAACCGGCGTTCGAGGCTTTCCACAATATAAAGGTCATCAGCCCGGCGGGTACCAACAGGGTCAATGGCCTCGCAAACGAGCAAAAACCCACCACAATGCACAGCAGCAAACCGATAAAGGCGGCCATGTTGGGGGAATAGCCGCTGAACAGGACCACCAGCAGCGCCACCAGCGGCACCACCGTATGCCATCCCTCGCGCCAGACAATCAGAAACCGGGGCAATTGGTCCTTCGCATAGCCCGCCAGACCCAGGCGGCGTGCGGTGAAGTGCACGATGGACAACACGCCGATGTAGTGCATCATCGCCGGCACCAGCGCGGCGATGACGATGGTGGTGTAAGGCACCTCCAGAAATTCGGCCATCAGAAACGAAGCGGCGCCCATGATGGGCGGGGTGATCTGCCCACCGGCGCTGGCTGCGGCCTCGACCCCGCCGGCAAAGTGACCGGGGTAGCCCATCCGTTTCATGTTGGGAATGGTCAGCGAGCCGGTGGAAACCGTGTTGGCGATGGATGAACCGGAGATGGTGCCGAAAAAGGCCGATGAGACCACGCTCACCTTGGCCGGCCCCCCGGTGTAACGACCGGCCAGAATCATGGCGTTGTCCACGAAGAACTGCCCAAGGCCCATGCGCTGCGCCACCACCCCGAACAGCACGAAGTGAAACACCACGGTGGACACCACCCACAGAGTCACACCGAAGATGCCTTCGGAAGGGAAGTACATATTGTTGATGAACTGGCGCCAGTCAACACCGGGGTGTTTCAGTACGTCGGCCGGCATGTAGGGGCCCAGCAAAGCATAGAGTACAAACACCATGATGATGAGGGGCAGCACAAAGCCCAGGGACCGGCGAGCGATCTCCAGAACCAACACCACCAGGGCGGTCCCAAACAGCAGATCGGGCATGGAGGGATCCCCCTGCCTGAGCATCTGCTCGGGTACTTCGATTCCCATCACCGAGAGACCGGTCCAGGACACTGCAAGAAACAGAGCCGCGCAAATCCCCAGCACGATGAACACCCAGTCGAAAATCGGCACATTCCCGAATCGGAACCAGCGATTGGGGTGATATTCCAGAGCGCTCTGGGTTCGAATCAGCGGAAACCCGGCAAAAATCAGGATGAACAACCCGGTCAGATGGATGCCCATATGGACATGCTCCACCGGCGTCCCGAAACCAGCGGTGTATAAGTGGTAAGCGGCAAACACGATGGAGACCAGGTACAGAACCGGTGCCAGTAAGGGACCGTTATCTCGAGTGGCGAGGGCGGTGTCGTATTTCTTTTCCAGCCGCTCGGCATTCTCAACGTCGAACGCTGTGGTCGGTTGGTCAGCCATGGCAGGTCTCTCGTTTCTGACTCACCATGCTCTTTTGAGCCGGTGCGCATAAACCCACAGCGCGCGGCGTTCTGACGAACACGCTCAAAACCATCGGTAGGTCACATTCACCGGTATCGGTCCGTCCCCGGGGGCGGGGGTCCCACCCCCGGGGGGACAGACATCAGCTCAGTTGATGAGCCCGACTTCGCGATAGTAGCGCTCAGCCCCGGGGTGCAGGGGCACGTCGAGCCCATCGAGACCCTTCAGCGCGGTTTCCTGACGAATGACCTTGCCCTTGGCATGGCCGTTGTCCAGCAGCTTGCGGCTATTCTCGTTCCACAGCGCCTTGGTGATCTCGTAGATCAACTCGTCGGACACATCGGAACTGGTGGCGAGAATGCCGTTCACCGCCAGGGTATTGACGTCGTATTCCACGCCTGCGTAAGTCCCGCTGGGGATCATGGACGGCACGTAGTAGGGAACCGCCTTGTTGGACGCGACGATCTCTTCTTCCGAGAACGAGTACAACTCCATTCCCTTGGTGTTATCGAGCTGGATCATGGCGGCCACCGGGGTCCCCGCGGCATAGAAGTAGGCATCCAACTGGCCGTCGGCCAGGCGCTCGGCGCTCTGGCTGTTGTTGAGCTCCGCCTCATCTATGTTGTCCCGGGTTATGCCCTGCTCGGCCAGGATCAGTTCAACCGCGATCTGGGTGCCCGAACCCGCCTGGGCAATCCCCACCCGTTTGCCTTCCAGGTCCTTGAGCGAGTTGAGTTTGCCGCCCTTGGGCAGCACCAGATGCAGGTCCTCCGGGAACAGGTTGGCGATGACGCGGAGCTTTTCCTTCGAGTTACCCTCGAACTTGGACTCTCCATGGTAGGCAAAATACAGGGTTGCGGCGCCGGTCAGGCCGGCCTCCATCTGCCCCGCCTGGATCGCGGTCACGTTGTGGGCTGATGCATTGGTGGACTGAGCCACCGCCACCAGGCCGGGCACGCCGCAGGAGCCACCCTCGTCGCACGGCCGGGATCCGGGCGGATTGGATATGGCGTTGGCGATCAACCCGCCGATGGGGAAATAGGTGCCGCCGGCGCTGCCGGTGCCGATTCGGAAAAAAGTCATCTCCTGAGCCTGGGCAGCCGTGGAGAGCAACAGGCATGCAAGCGCCGAGGTCGCAAGTTTGCCGATCAGTTTCATGTGTTCGCTCCTGCTATCTGAATGTGTGCCCGTCTTATGGGGCGGGTACTGCTGCGGGGATTCTGCGCATTATCTGATCTGAATCGAGCATACGCACAAACGCTCTATCAAACTTAATGGTTAATTTCGATAATTCAATCGGGTTCTGCTGTAGCTTCGGTCGTCAGGCGGGAGGATCGCGCGGGTGAACATTAAACAGCTCATTGCATTTCGGGAAGTCATGCTGACCGGATCGGTGCCCGCAGCCGGGCGCAACCTGCATCGCAGCCAACCGTCAATCAGCGCGTCAAGCTATCGACTGTATCGCCCAGACGGCGGAGAAATTGCATTCAGACCATTCCAACGCGCCATTCATTTGATGGCTTCGATCGTTACACCGGTTCAACGCGCACCATCGCTCCTGGTGAGCGCATGCGTTGCCGCGCTGAAGCAGGAACTGCGCACGATTCGAGACTACTGGCTGGACCAAAGCAGCGATCGGTCAAGCAGGACCTCGATCCGCACCGCTCGATCCCGGCACATACAGACCAACGGATAAAGCGCACCATGTCCGACCCGAGTATTTTGCTGGTATGCCAGTTCGGTCTGCCGGTGCGGGGCCTGAGCCCCTACGGCGACGCACTGTTCGAGGCGCTGGATACACAGCCCGATGTCGACGTGCGTCCAAACGACTACCGCGCGCCGTATCCCGGTTTTCTCCATCCCGCGGCGGCATTGACCCAAGACCGGGGTGATCTGCATTGGGCGAACCCCTTATCCTGGCGCCGGCTTGCCTCTGCCGAGGCGGATATCGTCCACCTGCAACACTGGTCGCCGCCGATGGCGGGCTATCTCGCCCCGCTGGCGTCCATGGTCCGCAGGGCAGGCAAGGGTCTGGTGGTCACCGTGCACAATCCGACCGCACATGAATCCCTGCGTCCGTTGGAGCCATTCGAGCGTGGATTGTTCAAGCGGGCGGATGCGCTGGTGGTCCATGACGCGCGCGGGGCGATGGCGCTGAGCCGGCGCTTCGGAATCGAAACGGAGCGGATACACATTATTCCCCACGGCGTTCGCACGGCCGCCGCGCCGCCCGCTTCAACCGCGGAAGACCATAAATCGCTGAGACTGGACCCGTCCCGTCGCTACATCTGTGTATTTGGCAACTTACGGGGCTACAAGGGCATCGATCATCTGCTGAATGCCTGTCGCCGGGTGCTGCCGGCCCTGCCCGACCTGGATCTGGTGATCGCGGGCCGCCTTTGGTCGGGTCAATCCGGTCTGACCGCCCGATTGGTGGCCAAAGCGCTCAAAACCCATCGGGACGGGGAAGTGCTGCGCGCCGCGCTTGCACACCCCGAACTCAGGGGCAGGGTGCACCTGCGGGAGGGTTTCCAGCCGGATGAGATGATCGACTCGCTGCTGCGGGTGTCGGAACTGGCAGTGTTCCCATACGTTCGCTTTGACAGCCAGTCCGGTGCCGCCTGCCGCGCCGCCGGTATGGGCTGCCCACTGCTGGTCAGCGACATCGGCGGATTACCCGACCTGGCCATCGACTCTCAGTGGCTTGTGGAACCCGGTGACAGTGACGCACTTGCCACCGCCCTGCTGGCAAAGCTGTCCGATCCGAACGCAATTACCCGCAGTCGTGCCGCCCAACTGGCTCGAGTCGACGCCTATGCCTGGCCGCGTATTGCCGAACAACACGCCGCGCTTTACAGATCGTTGGCCGATACCCGGGGTCGCAGCAGGAAGCACTGACTGGGAAACCAGTGCCGGAGGCCACGCAAAAGCGTCGGCGGCGCGAGGCGAAACAAACGGGTCTCGCAATGGTAGCGGTCGGGCTGATGGAGCCAGCGAGCGTAGTACTCCTCAACCTCAAAGCCATGGCGCTGGAACAACGGCCGCATTTGGTCGTAGCGCAAAACCATATCATTGCCCACGTGGCCCCGCATAAACGGTGAACTCAGGTTTGGGGTTCCCAGATAGCAGACGCCGTTGGGTGCAAGCACACGATTGATCTCGGCCATGTGCAGATCGTGATCCTGGACGTGCTCGATGACATGATGAGAAATCACCACATGGAAAACACCGTCTCGAAACGGCAGGGACTCTGAAACACCGACACACCGGACCAGGTCGGTGTACTCGGCTCTGCACTGGTCGGTCACATCGATGCCGACGGCCTGGTTGTGCCGGGCGAAGTGGGCGCAGATATCCCCGTTGCCACAGCCGATGTCCAATATTCGCAGACCCTGGGGTTCCCGGCCCAGCGCCTCGGTAAGAAAGGCATCGATCATGCGGGCCTTGCCCCCCCGATTCAATTTGACAACCGGCTTCGCCCGCAATCGCATGGTCATTCCTTTGCCGAATGGACAACAGGACGGGCGTCGGTCCGGGCGCCCCAGACCCGGACCAGCTCCAGGATGGCACCCACCAGACCAAGCGCCAGCTGGATCAAGAAAGCCGCGATGGCGTAGGCGAATGCGTTCGAAGACGAAACGCCATAACCGCCCAACAGCACAATCATCGCACCCTCACGGACACCCAGACCGGCAATGGTGATGGGGATCAGGGCGGCCAACAGGGTGACGGAACGGACCCAGGCGATGGCGGCCAGTCCAACGCCGAGATCCATACCCCTGGCCAGGACCCAGGCACTGAGAATAAAAAATACATAGCCCAGCACGCTCGCCATAAGAATCGAACCCACCCGCCGAACGGGCAGACCATGGTAACAATCGATCGCTGTCAACAGCCGCCTGGCGATGCCTGATACACGGCCGGGCCGCGTCAACAGCGAGCCCAGTCTCCGTCGAAACAAGGCCGCAGCGGGACGAT
>Ga0316190_10002766_pt1 | contig 12730 bp, 9 predicted proteins | sample Eddworburrow2_MG_FD_204929 | JGI IMG/M metagenome (GOLD analysis project Ga0316190, IMG submission 204929) | Coastal sediment microbial communities from Maine, United States - Eddy worm burrow 2 | ecosystem: Environmental > Aquatic > Marine > Coastal > Sediment | place: USA: Maine | collected... | reverse complement strand
GGAAGAGGCGCCGGGCCTGACCCTGATCGGACCCCCTCCAGGTCTCGACCGTGTCACTTCTCGACCGTGTCACTTCTCGACCGTGTCACTTCTCGACCGTGTCACTTCTCGAAGACGGCGCTGACCATCTCGGTGTCCAGATAGGCGACGGTCTCCACCACCTTGCCACCGTCGAGGCGCATCACCCAGCAATAGGTCTGGTCATAGTCCCGGCCGGAGACCATCTTGGCCTTCCCGTCCCACTGCACGATGACATGGTCGCCGTCGGCGAAAATGCTGCGGATGCTGCCGGCGATGGCACCGTCGAGTCCGGCGGTGATCTTGCTCGTGGCCTCGGCGATGAACTGGCTCTTGGAGGTGAACGTCCCGGAAATATCGGTGGAGCCGATCACCGTCCAGCGCACGTCGTCGGCAACCATGGAAAAGAACGGCCCGGCGTCACCCTCCATGAACTGCTCGAACGCCTCGGCGATCGCCTGGCGGTTGGCTTTGGTGTGTTGAGACATGAGCGCAGTCTTCCAGACCAGCCCGAGCGGTTCCGCGGGCTGGAGGACGACCGCCCATCCCCACCGCCCACCAGGCCACTCGGCCGGCAAGATCTGGGGAACCGGGCGCTCGGAACGGCAAAGTCTTGAGTATGGATCCCGATGCGGCGGCCGTGCAGGCCTCAATGGCCGAACCCGAACAGTTCTCGGTGATCTTCGAGCGCCACCACCGGGTCATCTGGACCTATCTGGCCCGCCTGGCCGGCCCGGACACCGCCGACGATGTGGCGGGAGAGGTCTTCACCGTCGCCTTCGGTCAAAGGGAGCGATTCGACCCCGACCGTGGCGCGGTCCGCTCCTGGCTCTACGGCATCGCGACCAACATCCTCCACACCCGGCTCCGAAGCGAAGCTCGCGCCCGGCGGGCGTTCGCACGGGCCGCCGCTGCACCACCGGCCATAGACGACATGACCGCCGTCGACGAGGCCTCGGCCACCGCCGATGAGGCGCGCCGGGTGCAGGCCGCCCTCGGCCGGCTGTCGCGCGATGACCGCGAGCTGATCGTGCTGAGGGCCTGGGAGCAGCTCAGCTACGCCGACATCGCCGAAACCCTCGGTGTACCCATCGGCACCGTGCGCTCCCGGCTCTCCCGGGCCCGCGGCCGTCTCGGGGAACTTCTCGACACCGACGGCGAACTCTCCGAGAACCCTACCGATCAGGAGGTCCTCTAGATGGACATCGACGCCGCCCTACACCGGGCCCGACCCACACCCCCCGGACCCGACCCCGCCGCTACCGCACGGCACCGCGCCCAACTCGACCGGGCCATCTCCCCCGACGACCGGGCCAGGCTCACCGACGGCGCCGCTGCCGGTGAACCGGACCGGTCACCCGGTGAACGTCACCGTCCCGAGGATTCGGAGATGGAGCCGATCCTCGTGCGGCCCTGGCCCCAGAGCGCATCGCGATCGACCCGACGACGCAGGGCGGTGCTGGCTGCAGCCGCCGTGATAGCGCTCGTCGCCGGTGTGGCGGTGGCGGTGACCGACCGCCCCACCGATCAGGCGACGAACACCCAGATCGCCGCCACCAGCCCCGACCGGACCAACCGTGCCGAACCCGCCATCACCGGACCCGCCATCACCGGACCCGCCACTGCTGGGTCCATCGCTGATCGGTCCGACGAGGTCGAACCGAACCCGTCCACGAACATCGAACCGTCGGTAAGCCCTCTCTGCGGTGCCGAGTTCCCGTTCGACGTCACCTACAGCGTGTCGGGCAATCCGGTCGATGGCCCCCTGCCCGGCTTTGAGCCCACCCGCGATGGTCAGCTGATCCGGCACTGGACCGGTACAGAGTCGGCCGTCGAGTTGAGATGGCCGGCCGACCCCCGTCCCGTCGAGGGATCTGGCCCCGTGTCGGGCACGATGGCCGTCGCGTTCGACATATCCGCCGGGGCCGAGGGAATCCGCTCGATCTACGCCCTGTCCGAGAGCCAGGCCGAAGCCCTCCTCCCGGAGGGATCGGACACGCACCAGGACCCGCCTAATTCGATCCCCCCGATCCTGCAACTGACACCGCTCGATGCTGGCCAGACCGATGCTGACATCCCCACCGGTTGTGGGCAGCTACAGGTCCGATTCGTCGATCCCGACGGTCTGCGGGATGTCTTGGCGATGGCGGTCGAGGAATTTCATGGCGAGGGGGTCAGCGTCGAAAGCGTGGCCGACTGGGGCTATCTCGACTGGGGCGGTCTGAGCCCGTTGAGCCCATTGATCGTCGACCGGATCGATGCCGACCAGGCCCCCACCGAGGTGCTCCCCTGTGAAGACGGTTCGGTATCGCGGACCGACGCAGCCATCGAGGTCGCCGGTGTCCATGAGTCATCGCGCGCCGCCCTTGCGGCGTTGATCGAGCTGTCGAGAATGGCCAACGAAGAGGAGTCCCCGGCCGAGGCCCTCGCCGAGCTGTTCCCCGACTCGCCCCTACCCACCAACCTCTTCCCCGGTGGCTACACCGAGATCACCGGCGCCGACGGGGCAATCACCTACGCCCACGACGGCTATGGATCCGCCGGCCCCACGACCGATGGATATGTGGTGCTCATCACGGTGGTGGATACCGGCCAGGGCTGGGCGGTCACCCGCCTGATCAGCCCCGGCTGCTGACCCCCAGCTTCGTGAGCCATGCCATGTCCCTCATGCCATGTCCCTCATGCCATGTCCCTCATGCCATGTCCCTCATGCCATGTCCCTCACGCATGTCCCTCACGCATGTCCCTCACGCATGTCCCTCACGCCACGTCCCCTTCATGCGATGTCATAGCCCGCTTCGTCGATGGCGGCGATGATGGCCGTATCGTCGCCGCCGGTGACCTTGACGGTCTTGGTCTCGAGGTCGACATCGACCGAGGTGACCCCGTCGAGTGGTGTCACCTCGGCAGTGATGGCGTTGACACAGTGCTCGCAGCTGATGTCGGGCACACGGTAGGTGTGGGTATCGGTGGTCATGTCCGAGCGAGCTCCTCGGTGGGGGTGGACAGGGGAAGGGCCGCCGACGAGCGCCGGTAGCCGTTGAAACGACGCAGTCGGAGGCTGTTGGTGACCACAAACAGCGATGACAATCCCATCGCCCCGGCCGCGATCATCGGGTTCAATACCCCGAAGGCGGCGAGCGGGATGGCGGAGGCGTTGTAAGCGAAGGCCCAGAACAGGTTGCCCTTGATGGTGCCCAGCGTGCGCCGGGACAAGGCGATGGCATCGGCGACCGCTCGCAGGTCCCCGGTCACCACCGTCAGATCCGAGGCTTCGATGGCGACATCGGTGCCGGTGCCGACCGCAATGCCGAGATCGGCCTGGGCCAGGGCGGGCGCATCGTTGATGCCATCGCCGACCATGGCGACCCGATGCCCCTCGGCCTGCAACCGACGGACTTCGGCCACCTTGTCGTCGGGCATGACCTCGGCGATCACATGGTCGACCCCGACCGCGGCCCCGACCGTCTGGGCCGTGCGGCGATTGTCACCGGTCAGCAGGGTCACCTCCAGGCCTTGCTCGTGGAAGGCGGCGATGGCGTCCGCTGAGGTGGGTTTCACCCGGTCGGCGACCACAAAGACCGCCTCGGCGACCCGGCCCCGCCCAGCGAGCACCGCAGTCGATCCCGCCGCTTCGGCGCGTTGGGCGGCTTGTTCGACCGCCTCGGGCACCTCGGTGAACAGGCGGCGACGGCCGACCCTCACCTCGGTGGACCCGACCGTACCGATGACCCCGATGCCCGGTTGGTTCTCGAAGCCTTCCACGGCGTCATGATCGAGTGACGCCGCGCTGATCGCCTGGGCGATGGGATGCTCGGACCGGTCTTCGAGCGAGGCGGCGAGGCGGAGCATCGTGGTGGACTCGGCGTCGGACAACCCGGGGGTGACGATGTCGGCCAGCTCCATCCGACCCTCGGTGACCGTTCCGGTCTTGTCGAGAATCACCGTGTCGATGGCCCGGGTGTCTTCCAGAACTTCGCCGCCCTTGATGATGACCCCGAGCTGGGCGCCCCGTCCCGTGCCCACCATGATCCCCAGCGGGGTGGCGAGCCCGAGCGCACAGGGGCAGGCAATGATCAGCACGGCCACCGCGGCGGTAAACGCCTCGTTGGCCTCGTGGCCCGTGACAAACCAGGCGACCAGGGTGATGAGGGAGGCGAGGATCGCCACGGGCACGAACACCGACGACACCCGATCGGCCAGGCGTTGCACGTCGGCCCGACTCCCCTGGGCCTCGTCCACCAGGTGGATGATCTGGGCCAGCGCCGTGTCGGCCCCGATCCTGGTGGCCTCCACCACCAGTGAGCCGTTGGCGTTGATGGTGGCGCCGATCACCTCGTCGCCCGGTCCGACTTCGACGGGCACCGGCTCGCCGGTCACCATCGATGCGTCGACGGCCGACCGGCCCTCGACCACCATGCCATCGGTGGCGATCTTTTCTCCCGGTCGCACCACGAAGCGGGTCCCGACGACCAGAGCGTCGAGCGGGATCTCCGAACCGTCTTCGAGGCGGGCGGTGCGGGCCCCCAGGTCAGCAAGGGCGCGGATGGCGTCACCGGATCGGCGTTTGGCCCTCAGCTCGAACCATTTCCCGGTCAGGATGAGCGCCACGATGACGGCGCCGGTCTCGAAATAGATGTGACCACCGTCGATCCCGCCGGCCAGCACCACCGCAGACCAGAGCCAGGCGGAGAGCGAACCCATCGATACCAGGGTGTCCATGGTTGTGGAGCGGTGACGAAGGTTCAGGCCCGCGGCGCGGTGGAAGGGCCAACCCGACCAGAAGACAACCGGTGTGGCCAGTGCCCCGACGAGCCACTCCCACCCATCGAACCGCAGGGGCCGGACCATCGAGAAGACCATGGCGAGACCACCGAGCACCAGCGCCACGCGCAGCCGGCGCCACAGGTCCGCCTCCCGCCGGTCTTCGGCGTCGTCGGAGTCGGCCGCGTCGATCAGGCCGTAGCCCAATCCCTCGATCACCGAGCGGAACTCGTCGGTCGACACCCCGGGTTGATGCACGACGGTGGCCCGCGCGTTCGCGAAGTTCACCCGTGCGTCGGTGACCCCGTCGAGCTTGGTCAGCTTGCGTTGAATCCGATTGGCGCACGCGGCACAGGTCATGCCCTCGATGGCCAGATCGGATCTGGTGTCGGTGCGAGGAGAGGCCATGGGCCCAGAATACACCTTCCAGTCGACTGGAAGCTCAAGGGGCTTGCGGTTCCCCGTCACCCAGGTCCCCGTCATTCCTGGAGGCGGCGATCACCTGACACCGGTTCGGATCGGTACACGCCTGTGGGTCGAGTGACTGGGACCGCTCGGCCATTTCGCGCAGGGTGCGCCGCGCCTGTTGGAGCCGGGCGATCTGCTGGTCGATGTCTTCCAGGTGGGTCTGCAAGAGGGCGGTGGTGTGGGCACAGGATCGCTCACCGGCGCTCTTCAACTCGAGCACGGAGGCGATCTCGGCCAGGGTCAGGCCGGTCGCCTGGGCGTCGCGCACGAACCTCAGTCTCTCCAGCGCGTCGGCGTCATAGTCCCGGTATCCCGACGGGGTGCGGTCCGGATCGGCCAACAGCCCGATCGACTCGTAGTAGCGCACGGTCTTGGTGGACACATCGGCCTGGTCGGCCAGCTCACCGATTCTCACGACGCCACCTCACGGGCCTACTCACGAGAGTCATGCCTGCCACGAAAATCATGCCTGCCACGAAAATCATGCCTGTCACGAAAATCATGCCTGTCACGAAAGAAAGAGTAGTCGCCAACATTCCACTCGGGTGGAACTGGGCAACCCTCAGCGATGACGAGTAGCGTGGCGCGCTCTTAGCATGGCGCGCTCTTAGCATGATGAGCATGTCTTCTCCTCGCCTCGGGCGACCGGACCCCAACGGCCTCCAGTGCTCGTTCTGCCACAAGTCTCAGTCGGAGGTCACCCGCCTGATCGCCGGGGAGTCCGGCTACATCTGTGACGAGTGTGTTCGGGTGGCGAGCGGGATTCTCAAATCCGAGGGCCCATCCGCCGCCGACTGACGGCGACCGGACGAGCACCTTGCGGCATCGCCAAGGCCAGAGCCGTACTCTGGTCATATTCGGCGCGCTTCGCGCCGCGCACGATCAGGCCACACACCGTGCTTCCAAGCCGGCACAGCACTACCAAGCCGGCACAGCACTACCAAGCCGGCACAGCACGACCAGTCAAACCCGTAGCCAACTCCAAGGAGAACCCCACCGTGACCGAGGCAGTGATCATCGATGCCGTCCGTACCCCTGGCGGCAAGCGCAATGGCCAGCTGAGCGGCTGGCACCCCGTAGACCTCGCGGCGTATGTCTTGAAGGCGCTCCAGGAGCGCAACGGTTTCGATCCCGCCATCGTCGATGACGTGATCATGGGGTGTGTCACCCAGATCGGGGAGCAGTCGCACAACATCGGCCGCAACGCGGTGCTGGCCGCCGGTTGGCCCGAGTCGGTGCCCGCCACCACCGTCGACCGTCAATGCGGTTCGAGCCAACAGGCGCTGCATTTTGCGGCCCAGGGCATCATCGCCGGGGCCTATGACGTGGCGGTCGCCGCCGGGGTCGAGGTCATGACCCGGACCCCGATGGGCAGCTCGATCGTCGAGGACATGGGATCCCCGTTCAGCGATGCCCAGGAGGCTCGCTATGCCGAGACCGGCCTGCCCGGTCAGGGCGTCGGCGCGGAGATGATCGCCGAGGAGTACGGCTTCAGCCGGACCCAGCTCGACGAGTTCAGCGCCGAGAGCCAGCGGCGTGCCCTGGTCGCCACCGAGGAAGGCCGGTTCGAGAACGAGATCATCCCGGTTCCGGTCGAGGTCGACGGCAAGACCGTCATGATGAGTCGGGACCAGGGCATTCGCGAGGGAACGTCCGTGGACACGCTGGCCAAGCTGAAGCCGGCGTTCAAGGACGACGGCCGTATCACGGCCGGCAACTCGTCCCAGATCACCGATGGCGCGTCGGCCGTGCTCGTCATGAGCGCCGAGAAGGCCGCCGAGCTGGGCCTGAAGCCTCGGGCCCGGTTCCATACCTTCGCCCTCGCCGGCACCGATCCGGTGACCATGCTGAAGGGCCCGATTCCCGCCACCGAAAAGGTGATGGCCCGCTCCGGTCTCACCGTCGATGACATCGACGTGTTCGAGGTCAACGAAGCCTTCGCTCCCGTCGTGCTCGCCTGGCAGAAGGAGCACAACACCGACCTGGCCAAGACCAACGTCAACGGCGGCGCCATCGCCCTGGGTCACCCCCTCGGCAGCTCGGGCACCAAGCTGATGGCCACCCTGCTCAACGAGCTGGAGCGGACCGAGGGCCGCTACGGCCTGCAGACCATGTGCGAAGGCGGCGGCATGGCCAACGCCACCATCATCGAACGCCTCGCCTGAGCGTTCTCTCTCGCACTGGTCAGGGTCACCGTCGGGTTGGCGGTGAGAAGCCGTCAACCCGACCCGGTCGGGAAAGAACGAAGGCGCCCGCACCTGGGGCCTTGAACCCCGACCAATCCTCGCGGCGAGTTCAACCCTCTAGAGCTATTCGATAGCCCGATTGACGTTCGGTTGGATTTGCGATGCTTGCGGATGAGTCAAGAGCTGCCGCATGGGTCCTGATACCACGGCAGTTGGCCCTGCAGTACCTCCGGAAGGCTGGGTCTCGCTCCTGTGCTGCACTCTCTGCAGTCGAAGTCCGTGAGAGCCTGTTTCGACCCACAATCGCAACAGGTCCAGTGCCTCGGCGGCGTAGTTGCCAGTTCAACCAAATGCGCTACGTCGACCTGGTCATCATCGACAACCACCGTGAACATTGCAGCACGCATCGAGAAGTCTTCCGTAACAGCCACGCCGTCCAGCGCTGCTCGGATACGCGGCTCCTCTGGAACATCGCCGATCAGCTGAGCGACTACCCCCGCCGCGGCAACACGCACCAGGCCATCGTCGTCTGTGAGCAACTCGAGGGCGGTCTCAACCTGATTGGCGGCCATGACGACCACCATGTGAGCTGCTCTGCGGCGATGTCGAGCCGGCACCTCCCCTAGCCTGAGGCGTGCGGCAGCGGCGAAGCCACCATCCCCTGCGCGTTCGAGCCGCCAGACCGCCAACGCGAAGGGCCAGTCGGCGCCTCGTAGAAGGATCGCTATCAGGCGATCACGTATCTCTGCGTCGATCTGCCCTTGCCGAAGCCGCACCTCCGTGCCCGGTGCTGGCGGAACGAGCAATACACGGGCGACCTCGCTATCAGCGCCACCGTCGTGTACTTGAGCCGCTATCGCAGCCTGGGCGGCCAGAGTACCGGCGTCGAGATCCGCCCAACTAACACAAAGCGGGATGAGGTACTCCAGGTCCGCACTGACTTGGAAGGCATCCCCCAGGGTTCTGACTCCAAGCTCGCCTAGGCCCAGCAACGCAGCCAATTGCGCAAGCTCCTCGAGTTTCCACGCCTGCGATAGCGTCAGTTGTGATGGGGTTGCCGCGCGAGCAACGATCCCGTAGAAGAGTCGCATCCAGTCCCATGGATCGTCCAAGGCGACATTCGCTAGCTGACCGATCCAGTCGGGCTTCAACCTGGCGACCACTTCGCCATTTCCAGCACGGATGAGTAGGCGCTCGACCCTTCCCAGGTGGCCGACGCTGGAGTGCTGAGCCGCAGCGTTCCAGCAATTTCTGGCCAATTCGGCGTCTAGCGTGGGAAGCCACCGAATACATCCAACGACAGCGTCACCGAAGCCCGAGAGCGGCGTCCACGAAGGGAAATCCACGACAATGCGGCGGCGGGATACCTTGCGGGTCGCCGGCTTTGACTCTGGTGGCAATGTTTGGAGCAAGGCCAGCATGTGCTGGAGCTCGGGCTCGGAGGGCTCTCCTCCTCGGGCTGCCAGCTGGGTGACAGCTGACAACGCGTGTCCAAGAATGCGTTGCTCCTCGCTCGCCAGCCGATCGAAGATGCGGGCCCGCCGCTCGACTAGGGACTCTTGCAGCGGGATTTGCGCGAGGCGTCGGAGCAGTGGCCATGCGGGCCCGTCCCGCTCGCCCTGTTTGGTTGCGACCGTTCGCGTAATGTGCTCCGACACTGACCCGGGTTCGGACCGCTCGGAGTGGCGGCCGTCCGAATTGGGAGGGTCGGTCAAAGCCTCTTCGATGAGACCAACCACTCTCCGCTGAACGTCTGGCGGGGCGGGCGCGACGCCCGACAGCGCATCTGCGGCAAGTTCGACCGCATCGAACCTTCCGTCTTCCGCACAATCCGCGAGCAGGTCAAGGATCTTGGGTTGGAGGTCTGCCGCGAGAAGCACCACATCATGCCGATCGGGATCATCCAACGCATCAATCAGCCAGGTGCGCTGTAGGCGCATGGGCTGCCGACTGACCCACACCGCGTCAGCGATCTCGACGAAGACCTTCGACCGTGGCTCCAAGACATCACATGGAGGCGTGGACACGAAGACCCCGACCCGATCGTCCCAGAACGAAACGGCCTCATCAGCAGCCGCGCTCGCTTCACGCGGAGCGCACCCCCAGCCAACTACGAAGTGTGCCGCGACTGCTTCCTCGCCAGCGGAGCGGGTGACGTTGCTCGACTCTGCGAGTGCGTGGCCGATCTCGGCGAATGCGTCGAGCAGCATTTCACGGTACTCATTTGCGGCGAATGAGTCCGGGGCGGTCTCGGACGACAACTCCCATCGCTTGACACTGTGCTTGACCACCTCCCAGAGCAGCTCCGCCCGCCCGATACCGGGACGAGGATCGCCTTCATCAGAAATGAGCAGGACGAGCAGGACCGCCAGCAGCGGGACGTGTAGAAGCTGAGACGCCTCCGAGCGCAGCCCCTCTAGTCGCTGCGAGCGTTCCTTGATCCAAGCCTGACGACCGGGCTCGTCAACTCGGTGCTGGGCGACATGGCCGAGCAGCAAGTCGAGAGTGGCCTCGAGACGGTTCGGCTCAACAAGCTTGACCTCGGGGAGACCAAGCTTCGATGCTGCTGCTGCCGCGCTCCCACGTGTCGTTAGGATCAGAGACGTTGCGTCTGGGAGCCGGGCCGCTATCGCTGTGACCTCGTCTGCCACGACCGCGGCAGCCCCACGACATTCGTCAAGGCCATCCAGCAGTAGTGCTGCCTCCCCCTCTTTGCACCGACGCACGAGCTCGGGAACGAGAATCGCCGCGTCTTGCTCGGTGGCACTGACCGCGTGCTCCACGAGCCTTCTGAGGGTCACCGGTGTTCCCTCCGGCTGCGCCCCACGAACAAACGCACCTAACCGCACCACTATCGGGACCGGTGCGTCGTCCCGTGATGCCCACAGCGCCGCGATCTGTTCGAGGGCCGTCGACTTCCCTGATCCAGGAAGTCCCACCACCACGAGTCTTCCCCAGCGTCGGCACACGTCAGCGAGACCGTCCTGGCGGCTGCTCTTGCCCGAATCCGGTAGGGCCACTTGAAAGGTGTCCACCAGGTCTTCGACGTTCATCGGGGGCAAGTCAGTGCTGAGTAGGTTGAGCGGAAACCTGCCGAGCCGAGCGGCGATGTGTGATTGGTACGCGGCGAGCTCGACCTGCGTAGCGGTTTGGCGAGCGGACCATCCCCCATGTGGGTCGGCCAGTAGCTCAAGGTTGGCGTCCCGCAGAACCTCTCGCCAGCGGTCGCGGTCACTAGCCCATCGGCGAGCACCCAAGCTCTGAAAGTGATGCTGGAGCGAGCGCATCGCTGCATGCCCCCGCCCCGCTGACACGACGGTGCCTTCAAGAAGGCGTGCCGCCTCACGGAAGGCAGAGTCGCGGTCGTTCTCGACGGGAAGCTCGATAACGAGTGCTGCATTCAACAGAAGATCGAGCTGGCCTTCGTCCAGCCGGTTGCCCACCGCCTCCATCAGGTCGCCGAGCGCCTTTTGCTCCGCCCTGCTTGGAGCCTGAGCGTCCGGGTTTCGCTGCCGATCGAGCGCCCCGTTGAGGTCACGAAGGCGACCCTTCGCCTGTCGCGTGACGAGAACGACGTGGTCATTCGTCCCGACGGCACCCTGCCGCACCGCAGCGACCCATTGATCGACCGTCTTCCTGAACTGCTTATCCATCCCGCAGGTTCGCTTCGCCTGGATTAGCAGTCTCCCGCCGCCGTCGCTCTCGCTTAGTAGGTCGTCGACCGCCTCGTCAGACTCGACCTTGATCACCAGCGGCATCGAGTCCTCGTCACTCAGCCCGATATGAGGCGCGGGTTGCGATGAGAGGGCGTGGGCCGCCAAGTAGGCCGCGACACCCGCCCGATAGAGACTGCCGAGTTCATTGTTCTGCCCGCCTCTAGCAGAAGCGCTGGGGTCTTCACCGCTGGTCACGAGGTCATCTTCCCGGGTGGCGTCCCAGGTTTGGTGTATCTGGCGCCTGGTCGTTCGCTCCTATCGGTGATGCTATGCGCCGCTTGTGCCAGTGTCAGGGCATTCGACGGCGACGCGTTCTCCTGATTGGTTCGTCGGTGGAGTCAATGCCCGATAGGCGGCGAGGTGTCCTGCCTATCCGGTATGTGGCGCAGCGCCCGCCGACCCACCGAGCTTGGCGCCCGCGGTTATTCGAGTTGGGTGCCGTCGGGGCGGGTGTGGGTGATGGTGCCGTCGGTGGGGTTTCGGCCGACGTCGAACGGCGGATCGTGTTGGCGTTGGCGGTGGTGGAATCCGCAGTAGAGGTGGCCGTTCACCTCGGTGGTGAGACCGTCTCGGTGGTGGGGGTGGAGGTGGTCGATGTCGCAGCGTCGAGCCGGAGCGTGGCAGCCGGGTCGGGTGCAGGTGCGGTCTCGGATCATGATCGCTTTGCGGACGCGGCCGGTGTAGAGGCGCTGTTTGGCGCCGGCGTCCAGCACGGTGTGGCGGCCGCCGAAGATGGTGGCCGAGATCGTGCCGGCCAGCGCGATCCGGGCCGCGTGACGGGGAGTAATTGGGGTGCCGTTGGCCAGTTCGCAGATGGGTGGCACCTTGGGGGAATCGGGATGGAAGTCGGCCACCCGTTCGGTCCCAAGGGGGAAGGCGCCGGTCGGGATGCCGATGGCCAAGGCGAGGCCGAGAGCGGTGGATGCGAGATGGGCGATCTTGGCCGGGTCGGCGGGGTCGGGGGTGGCCGCGTCGGGGCCGAATCCCAATTGGGCCAGCACGTCCCGTAACGGCGCGGTCCGCGGATCATGTGGCGAGGACCCCGGCCCCGGCCGCACCGGTTGGCGAGGGCCGCCGTCGGGCGCCGCTGACGGACCCGGCGGATCGCCCTCGACCGGATCGATGCCCTCGCTGGGGTCCTCGTCCCACTCGCGGTCATGGTCAGCCGAGCCTTCCGGCCCGGGCCACGCTGGCTCGACCGGTTCGGGCGCCGCTGGCCGCGCTGGCCGCGCTGACGACCCGACCGGCTCGGGCGGTACGGCCGGTTCGGTTCCGGTGATACGGGTTTCGTGAGCGAGGCCTTCGAGCAAGGTCATGAGGTCTACGACGACCTCGGTGTGGGGTCGGGACGGACCGACCAGTCCCGGCGGGCTGCCGCCCGCAGCCGAACCCTCGCCGCTGGTCTTATCACCGTCCTCACCGGCGACCGACTGGTAGGTGGTGATGGCTTCGACGATGGCGTCGTGGCGGCGTTGGGTGGGGGTGCGGGCCAACACCGCGCCGCAGGTCATGTCGCCGTGGATTGCTTTGGCGTCGTCCCAGTCGGCGCGGAACATCCGGTCGGTGATCGTGTCGATC
>Ga0316190_10002765_pt1 | contig 12733 bp, 5 predicted proteins | sample Eddworburrow2_MG_FD_204929 | JGI IMG/M metagenome (GOLD analysis project Ga0316190, IMG submission 204929) | Coastal sediment microbial communities from Maine, United States - Eddy worm burrow 2 | ecosystem: Environmental > Aquatic > Marine > Coastal > Sediment | place: USA: Maine | collected... | reverse complement strand
ATGCTCCCAATAACCTTGAACTTGATTAAAAACGGCGACAGCTAAACGACGTGCTCTGCCTACATCACCAAGAGCCTGACTTTTTGGATCAAGGATGCTGGCAGCCTTCTCTCTTAAAACCTTTGCTTCACCCTCTGGAAGTAGATCAATCTGTCTCTCAATTCCCCGTTTCATGCGTCTAACCGCATCAACACGAGCTACCCGCTGTTTGATTGAATGTACAAACTTTTGATGTGCAAACTCATCAAAAACGGTGCGGCGATGGATAGTTTGGCCTGTCTTATAGGAATCAACCAAATCCTGTTCTGCCTGCATATTGGATTGAAGTTGAATGAGCCTGAACCCTAGCTGGCTTTTGCGGCTCTGATCTGTCTCATTTTGGAGAGCTTCCTGTTCCCTCTTAATATTTCGCTTTAGTAATTGAACCATAGACTCATGAAATGTGATGCTCTCCTGAATACCGATCAGTCTTTCTTTTTCCTCCTGGAGAGCTTTTTTTATGTCTTCAGTCTCTGCTTCAGGCTGATCGGAATAAGTTTTCTCCTCTTCTAATCGGGCAGCATAATCTTGATAGCCGCTGGAAAGCCGACTCGCAAATGTTTTCAACCTTACATTCTCGTCCAGGGACTCTTCCGGAGGGTTCTCTCTCCAATTCTGGCAGACAACATGAAACACTTGCCTCTGGTCGTTATAGGAGTTAATGGTATCAACACATCTCGATATCTCAGTCAACTCAAGCCCCAATTCGAACTCTTTGGCTGAATAATCATTCATATTTGAGTAATACGTAATCCCATTTTTGATCACTGTGGAAGGGCCTTCTTGCTGACTCTCTGTTTCGGTTGAGTCCTCCATATCTTCAGGCGGTTGCTCAACTCGAGTGACGAATTCTGATTCAGAAGGCTCAGTGAATTCGGAATAAATAATCTGGTTTTTCTGGTACCACTCTTCACGCTTCTTCTCCTCAAGCTTCTTCAGACGAATCGCATCTGCTGGCGCAAATCCAGGAAAAGTTTCGGGTAGCTCGTCCTCGACTCGCTCCAAATAGAGGTGATACTTCTTGTCCTCTCCCTGATAATCATATTCAATTCGATCATCTTCGAGACTCTCAACCATTTTCTGGGTCCAATGGGTTTGAGCTGCAGTTATTGACCCTAGATATGCGAGTCTGGCTCCCCACAATGTTTCCATTGGCTCTTCAACAAAAGGATTTTTGTCCATGTGGTACTGAAAAAAAATATGGAATGGTTCTCTTTTCAGAAACTTGGAGTGAGACTCCGACTCAATGTAACCAACCCATTCACCTTCCAGCCCACGATGCGGCCTTCTATCTTTCTTTGGAAAACTGCGTCTATACCGGTTCTGGGCCTGGCACTTGGCATCCAGAGGATTGGGTGGGTTTCCCAATGTTTCAATCTGACTGGCTACCCTTTTTAGGCCCAAAAGAATCGACTGAATCTCTCGATTCACATCCTGAGCCGAAATCATAATAGACTCATATGCTTCTTGGCTATCAACGGCAACAGCCAAAGCTTGTTCAAACTGCAGGGTTTGCATCGCTGCAAGGGAGCGCATCAAAGCCTCCCTGCCTGCCAGAAACTGCCCTAAAATGGGTATCAGTTCATTCAAATACTTCAGGTTTCCTTCATTCGGATAATCAAATAAGGGAGCCCAACTCTTCTGAAAGTGCTTGTCTTCTTTCTCAGTCAGTTCACCATACACCAGGCGCATGGCCTCCATGGCCATTGAGACCGTACCGTTATATTGATTTTCTGCGATTGCTTTCATTTCTACAAAAGGGGCCAGAACCGCGCCATCAGTTGATTGGATAGCCTCCTTGAGTTCACTTGGAGTCCAGGGAGCATTGGTTTCTTCAGAACCACACGGATTTTCAAAAGAAAAATGAACTTCTGGTATTTCCTGATCACTGTTAGGTTGACTAAAATCAACACTACTCTGATCAATAGGTATGGAAGGTTCTTCCTCTCCAACAGGTTCAGTTTGGTCCTCCTGCTTTTTTTCTCGCCGAGGTTGTTTTTTGGTCGTTTTTGAAGAACGAACAGTCGTTTTTGGTTTCAGTGCCTTTTCAGCTAGTTCCAATCCTGTCTTTGCAGCTTTGTAGTTGGCATTAAGCTTCAATGCAGATTGAAAATCCGAACGTGCCTTTAATGGGTTCCCTGTATTAAGATTGGCTGTACCTCGATACCGATATGCACTTGCTGTTTCAGGTGAGTTCTTAATGACCCAGGTCGCATCTAATATGACCCCTGAATAGTCCTGAATACTTAACCGAGAACTGGCCCGATTGATATAAGCGAATCTATTTTTAGAATCAATTTCCAAGGTCTTTGTGAACTCTTTGATTGCCTTTTCAGGTTCACCCAAATCATTATAAAGAGCACCGGAATTATTCCATGCAACTGTATTCTGTGGATCCGTTTCTATCGCCTTGTCGATGGCCTTCCTTGCGCCTGAGAAGTCTTTCATGGCTTTTAGGCAGAGACAACGATTAATGAACGCATTACTGTAGTGAGGATCAATTTTGATTGCTTTTTTACAATCTCGAAGAGCCTTCTTGTATTCCTTTAAATTGTAACGGACAGTTGCTCTCCCGTTATAGGCTTTTGCATTTTTTTTATTGGTTTTTATGGCTTTATCAAAATCATCTTCGGCTCGTGAGAGCTGCCCCATTTTAAAATACGCCCAGCCTCGCCTGCGAAATCCCTCACTGAATTTGGGGTTGATGTTGAGTGCCCTGTTACAAACATCAATGCACTCTTCGTAGTCCCCCTTCTTAAAATGCTGGTGTGCCTCTTCAAGGAGATCTGTGGTTGATTGCCCCAGCAGGAATACGCTTAATCCAAAAAACAAACTGATCATTATCGCGCGTTTCATTTTTCCCCCTTTGGCTGAGGCTGGGACATTTCAATTGTTAAAGTAAAAAGGCCCTCTTTTTCCCAGAAAACCTCTTCGATGTGTTGATTGAAATCGGGATAATTTGGCCAAGTTACAGTTTCAATGATGGTTAAAAATTCTTTGCAACCCAGGCTTTCACAGGAGAACAACAGTGTATCTGAATCGGGTTCAGATGTGTTATCCAGGTTCGTTACTTCTACAGACGTCTCCATCGTATATTGGTCAGTTTGTTCTTTTCTTGTAATCTTACAATTGAGTAACCTGTTCCAATCAGATGAAAGTTCGATTTCCATACTTTCTGTGATGCTGCCTCCCCCCAAATCACTCTGTTTCGTTGAACTCATTGTCAGAGTAGACCCATTGATGACGATATTGGTTTTATCCTCATTTTGGATAAATGATGAAGATGCCAGACTCCAGAAATCGATACTCGAGCTGGCGGCATCCTTTCCGTCTACAATCAGAGCAGTGGCCTTGCACCGGCTGGCTACAGAGTGAACATCCTTTCCGCCAACCAGTTTTGGAATAAGAAAAAATCCACCAGTCACAACTAGTGCGATCAGGAGAAAAGAAAGCAGGATCCAAATCCAGATTCTATTATTCCCGCTTCTTTGAGATAAAACCTGGGCGGGTTCGATATAGGGTGTTGGAAGAGGCTCAGTGGGCATCATAGAGGGGAAAGGTGGAGGCTGGGGTACTGGAGGTGATGGAGCAGCTTCTTGCGCAAATAAATGCTGAAAGGCTTGACCAAGCGGCATCCATTCAGGAAGATCCTGATGCCAGCATGGTGTTTGATCATTAACTCGATTTTCATGAATCCAGACCTTCAACTGGGCCATATCCACCGGACCATATTGAACACCTTGAATGGATATGAAAACCTCTGCAGGAACATCATTAATGGACATCAGCACACCCCTTAACAAACGGCCTTAATAAACGGACAATGTTAGGTTGTATTGTATCCCAGATTGATTTCACATAAAAATAAATTTCATGCTGCCAAAAATCTTAAACCAACATCACAGGTCCATAATCCAAAGCCTTCTATTCAGTCCAGCCATCAATATGAAGAAATCAGGTTTCAAAAATCTAGTCACACTATTTCAGGTGCTTATTTATTGGGATCAGTTCTCCAAATCAAATGATCAGTTTTGTCTCCATAACTACGATTCGAGAAGATAGTCCCACTCTGATTTTGACAAATTCGTTTTCCATAAAAGAGATAGGATTTTAGATTCCAATGTAACGTCTATTCGATTGGTCTCATTTTCTGTGAACTGAACGTTCCAGTAATCCGATGTCATTTTCTCACGAATAGCCACAATACGGGCCAAAGCCTTTCGAGCCAGGATTGTCTCCGGGAATTTAAATACGTCAAATGACTTGTTCCGAGTCAATGCCCCCGTTTCAATTCTCCTCATACAATCGACTAATTCCTGTTGCAAAAAAAGGCCCTCCCTCATTGTTCCTCTAATGATAAGATAAATTGCTTGAAAAAAGGAGAGATGATGTTAAAAAATACGAAAATTACTGGATTGGGATTTTTTGTACCTGAAAAAACAGTAACGAATCATGATTTAACCAAATTCGTGAATACCACCGATGAGTGGATCAGGGAACGATCTGGTATTGAGGAACGCCATCTTGTAACAGATGGTAAGGAGACAAACCTGAGTATGGCGGCTTCCGCCTCAAGAAGGGCCATGGAAATGGCGGACATAGATGCAAAAGATATTGACCTGATTGTCTTTGCGACGCTTAGCCCGGATTATCAGTTCCCTGGAACTGGGGCTTTACTACAACACGAGTTGGATTGTAAACTCATTGGAGCGATTGATGTGCGTGCACAGTGCTCTGGATTTGTCTATGGTTTGTCCATTGCAGATCAGTTTATTAAAACAGGAATGTACAAAACGATTCTTCTTGTGGGCTCAGAAATTCAGTCACACAGAATGGATTATTCTGACCATGGCCGCCATATCTCGGTATTATTTGGAGATGGAGCTGGAGCTGCAGTCCTCCAGGCAACTCAGGAAGAAGGTCGTGGTGTTCTTTCAACTCACTTACACAGTCAGGGCGAATTCGCCACAGCCCTTGGTTTGATGGAGCCTTCTTACAACAAGAAAAATTGGATTTATCCGGGCATGATGGACCCAGGTGGACCGGGCCAGCCTGTAATGGAAGGTCAGCTTGTTTTTAAGAACGCTGTTCGCCGTTTCCCACAGGTAGTCATGGAGGCTCTCGAAGCCAATGGACTTACCATTGATGACCTTGATATGCTGGTCCCCCATCAGGCGAACCTTCGAATAAGCCAGATGGTTCAAAAAAAGTTAAAGCTTCGTGATGATCAAATTATTAACAATATCCAAAAGTACGGAAATACAACAGCAGCTACCATCCCCATAGCCCTTTGTGAAGGCGTTCAGGATGGCCGTATCTCTGAGGGTGATCTCGTTTGCCTGGCCACATTTGGTTCCGGTTTCACCTGGTCTTCAGCTCTCATACGATGGTGAGGCAGTAGCGAGGCAGTGATCATGGTGGACTGTCAGGATGGTATCTGGACTTCTACGAGCACCACACATCCAATACGGGCTGGAGGCCCATCCTTCTTTTCGGGCTGCACCCGGGCGAAATGTCATAATCCCACCTTCCATCACCCAATGGCTTCACAAGGTGACACACCCGTCCCGGGTGTAGTCTTCAGAAATACTCTTGGGTAAAGAACAACTGGACTGCACCCGGGACGGGTACGTCACTTTATGGGCCGATTACCTCATGCACAAGCACAGACAAGTGATACTATTACTTAAAGTAATCTACACCTGACTCGAAGAGTTTCTGGTCCTTGTTGCCCGGGATATTTCTGCCAATAAAAGTGCCTCTCCGCTCTGAGTGGGCCATTTTTCCCAAAATTCTTCCATCCGGACTCGTGATCCCTTCAATGCCCGCCATGGAGTTACTTGGGTTAAACGGCCGTTTCACTGTTGGCAAACCATCCAGATCCACATATTGCGTGACGACCTGTCCATTGTCAAATAACTCAAAGAGAGCCTCATCAGGGGCAACAAAGCGACCCTCTCCATTGGAAACTGGAATCGTATGAATATCACCCATTCCACAATGAGTAAACCACGGCGAACCATTCGAGATGACCTTGGTTCTGACGTAGTCAGAAACGTGACGCCCAATCTGATTGAATGTCAGGGTAGGGTCCTCTTCATGAATGTCTCTAATTTCACCGTGCGGCAGAAGACCTAATTTAACCAGAGCCTGGAACCCGTTACAAATTCCTAGAATTAAACCATCTCTTTTCTGAAGCAATTCCATTACTGCATCACTCACAACAGGGTTCCTGAACACTGAGGCAATGAATTTACCAGAACCTTCAGGTTCATCTCCTGCGCTGAACCCACCTGGAATCATGAGTATCTGGCTGTTCTTAATTGCCTTCGCCATAGTCGCCAGAGACTGCTCGATATCATTTGCATTTAGGTTACGGAAAATAAAGGTATCGGCAACGCCGCCAGCCCGTTCAAAAGCGCGTGCTGTGTCGTATTCGCAATTGGTTCCAGGAAATACAGGAATAAAAATTCTTGGTTTCGCGATGGTGGGTCCACTCCTCAAAGTGGGTCCCGAACACTCGTAGAACTGATCCGGAGCATCACCATGTGCATTGGTTTCAGTTCTAAAAACCGACTCCAGTGGCTGCTCCCAGGTTTTCAGCAATTGTTTTACACCCATTGATGTATGGTTCAGAAAGATTTTCGGATCAGCTTGGGTCTGCCCAAGAAAATCGGCACTCAAATCTGGAGGAAGATGATCTGCTACAAATACCAAGTCCCCATAAAAAGGAGTGAATAACTGCTCATCAGTCATTTCTCTGTCGAACCTAAAACCCATTGCATTCCCGAAACACATCTTTGATACGGCTTCAGCGATGCCACCCGTCCTAATCGAATGAGCAGCTGTAATAATCCCATTTTTGACGTGTTGGTGGAAAAGTGAGTACTGTTTCTTGAGAATAGAAAAGTCAGGAATCCCCTCGTTATTGCGTTTCAGGTTCAGATGATAAACGTTCTGACCTGAACAGGTAAATTCGGGTGACAGAATATGTTCAGCTAAACCCATGCTGATCGCAAAGGAGATTAGAGTGGGTGGTACATTGAGTTCCTTGAAGGTCCCAGACATGCTGTCCTTTCCTCCTATTGCTGGAATTCCAAGTTTTTTTTGGGCATAGAAAGCCCCAAGAACAGCACTAAATGGCTTGCCCCATTTTTCAGGATCATGACCAAGTTTCTCGAAATACTCCTGCAGAGTCAGCCGAGCCATAGATGAATCTCCACCTGATGCAGTAATGCGTGCAATCGACTCAATAACTGCCAAGATCCCACCATGAAACGGACTCCATGAGGAGATCAATGGGTTAAAACCATGGCTCATGAGTGTCACCGTATTGGTATCTCCCTGCTGAACAGGTATCTTGGCCACCATACACTCAGTCGGTGTGGCATGAAGCGCACCACCAAAAGGGTGGTTAACTGAACCGGCTCCAATTGTTGAATCAAACCGTTCGATAAGGCCACGCTGGGAACAAACATTCAGCCGCTGTATATTGTCAAACCATTTAGTTTTAAGATCTCCACCATTTGGCATCGAGCTCAGCCATTCTGGCTGGCCGTCTGGAGCGCTGACGGATACTTCGGCTTCCTGCTGAACACCGTTAGAGTCAAGGAAGTCTCTTGAAAGGTCTACAATCCGCTTTCCTCTCCATGTCATGACTAATCGCCTGTTTAAGGTCACGTCAGCAACATGAGATACATCAAGGTTTTCCTTCTCCGCCAAAGCCTTAAAGGTATCAGCATCCGAAGAATCCACAACAACCGCCATGCGTTCCTGGGACTCTGAGAGTGCGAGTTCGGTCCCATCGAGTCCATCGTACTTACGAGGAACCGCATCCAAGTTTATATCCAGTCCATCTGTTAATTCACCAATGGCAACTGATACGCCGCCTGCTCCAAAATCATTGCACCGTTTTATTAATTGACTCACAGCAGCATCCCTGAAGAGACGCTGCAGCTTGCGTTCAGTTGGAGGATCTCCCTTTTGTACTTCCGAAGAGTTCTCTAATGCTTTCTCTGTGTGCTCTTTGGATGAGCCAGTAGCTCCACCAACTCCATCCCTCCCGGTCTTCCCACCTACCAACAGCACAACATCACCTGGTTCCGGAACACCACGAATCACATTTTCTTTGGGAGCTGCCGCAATCACAGCCCCAACTTCCATACGCTTTGCTACATATCCAGGATGATAAATTTCACAGACGTCACCGGTTGCCAGGCCAATTTGATTGCCATACGAACTATAGCCTTGGGCCGATTCCAAGGTAATTTTTCTTTGAGGCAGTTTCCCAGGTAATGTTTTGTGGATTTCCTGTCTTGGGTCAGCACAGCCCGTTACACGCATAGCCTGATAAACATAGGACCTCCCGGACAGTGGATCGCGGATGGCACCACCCAGGCACGTTGCGGCCCCTCCGAATGGTTCAATTTCAGTAGGATGGTTGTGAGTTTCATTTTTGAACATAACCAGCCAATCTTCAGTCCGATCGTCAATATTTACCGGAACCACAATGCTGCATGCATTGATTTCTTCAGAGACCTCAAGATCATCGAGTTTGCCGTCTTTCCTGAGTTCTTTCATGGCCAGGGTAGCTAAGTCCATTAAACACATATCTTTCTTGCGTTCGACATAGACATGAGCTCTTGAGTCCAGATATGCTTGATAAGCCTCCTGGATCATATGCGTAGTGTCAGCTACCTCAATATCAACATGCTTCAACCTGGTCATAAATGTTGTATGCCGACAATGGTCTGACCAATAGGTATCCAGCAATTTGATTTCTGTAATGCTTGGGTCCCGGTGCTCTTCATCCCGAAAGTATTCCTGACAGAACATCAAATCATCCAGCGACATGGCCAATCCGTATTTAGCAAGCATTTCGCTGCACGTTTGTCTTGAAAAAGAAGCGAATCCCTCTATCAGGGCAACATCAGAAGGAGTCTTGATATCACGTTCCAGCGTATGCGGCATCTCCAGTGATGCTTCACGAGAATCAACAGGATTGATACAGTACCGTTTGATCTCATTGACCTGCTTATCAGTGAGTTGACCTTGCAGGATGATTATACGAGCTGTATGTATCAGAGGTCGCTCTCTGTGTGTCAGAATCTGAACACATTGAGCAGCGGAATCCGCTCTTTGATCAAATTGGCCCGGCAGATATTCAACAGCAAAATCAATCTCATTAGCTTTGATGGGGTAGGAACCCAGGTAGGTATGGTCCACTGGAGGTTCACTAAATACCGCATGTAAAGATGACTGGAATTCTACCTCTGAGAGGCCTTGAATATCATAGCGTTGTAGAATTCGCACTCCCTCGAGGCTCTCAATCTGGAGGTTATCAATGCATTCTCTTAACAGCGCACGAGCTGCAATATCAAAACCATTTTTCTTCTCAACATAAATACGTTTAATTTCTATCATTTATTCCCCCATGTGGAGCTTTGATCCATACAGATTCGAGAAACACCCATACTGCATTTCAAATACACACCTGGATAGGACATAAACTCGCATGCATATACCGATGTAGTAAACAGCATGATGAAAAAGCCTGGCCCAGGCCATGTGTCTCGGCGGCCACATTGTAGCATGTCTTTTCTGCTGGAGCGACCAGCCCAAAGCCTTTCATCATCGGATTGGACCATTTTTTTTCCTAACCGGCCCGACTGAATAAACACACAACCAGATCTGTTCTTGGGATCGGAATCGAGTCCATCCGAGAGGAGTAGGAGCAGATGCAAACCCACAAGAACCTTTAAGTTGGTTTTTGATAGTAAATCCTGTTCTCAAACTCGACGAAACTGCTGCATACCAAAGTAATCTCCTGTGTTACTTGCTCCTGACCTGTAAAAACCATGGCACCTGATTCCTCTGCGCATTGATCTGCAAAATGGAGTAATGCCTCCCTTTGATCCAGCATGCCGGGAAAAAAGTCCTGTGACATAAAATGGATTCCACTAATGCGAAGAATACGATGTTTTGGTTTGTTCACCAAGAGATCATCTAAAGAAAGGTCAAGAAAAGGATGCGGCACTTGCTCACCAGCCTGAATCTCTCCTAGCACAATACCTCTCACTGCTTTTAACTTAAATAGTTTGTTCCCATACTGCTCAATGTTCACTTCTAAATGAGAGGAAGTTAATCGAACAGGTTTACAATCGAAAATTTGCAGTGCTTGAACATGAAACTTCATCTTGGGGTAATCTGCTATTGAAATTTGAGGTATGATCTTTCTCTTCAATTCAATATCCTGGATGTAACTTAACTCACTATCAGCACGAATTTGTTCATCCAATTCATACACTCCAGGTACTCCGTCTGAGAGGGCGATTTCATCCGGAGGTTCATAAGTCTCTTCTTTCGGTGATGTTTCAAGAAGATCTCTGAGCTCCTTTCGAACCTCATCAGTAATGTCATCGACCTGATCTGCCTTTTGACATACCTCTTCCATCATGACCCTATCAATCCTGAAGGCACGTCGTCCGAGTGATAAAAGCTGTTCACCAGAGACATGCTGTCTGTTTTGCAGCCATTGAGAAAGGACATCAAAAGCCTGAATCTTCAAATCCTGTGCAAGTAGTCCATCCATAAAAGTCAGGACCTGCCCGGTCCTCAATGACAAGGGAATTTTATTTTCTACTAGTACCTGCCAATATGTGAATGCCTCCATGGTGCGCCCTTCTCTGTTGGCTTCGTGAAAAAGTGGTATGGCTGCCGTCCGCATATGCCCAATGGCTTTGTGTTTCAAAGCCATCTCCCAATAAAACTGTTTCACCACAGGGTCTACCTGTTCCTTTGTGACCACTGTCTGTAACATGGAAAGTGCCTTGTTTTCTTTGCCCTGAAGTTCTAAATACTCTGCACCATCAATTGGGTTTAATTCAGGAAAATCGGGATCAAAAACTCCGGGATTGATTTTCCCACCCATTCCGCTCATTTTCAAAAGCCACACAGTTAACAATCCAAATCCAAAACCCCCAAGATGAGCCCAGTGAGCGATTCCAGTACTGTGCCCCACCAGCACGAGCATGAGAAGGTCCAGCCCAAATATGATAGGGATCACAACCCATGCGGGCAGACTGAACGTAAATTTGATGATACGAAAATAAAAAATCATGAAAAAGATAAAATTGAAGCGACGGAAAGTAAACTTTATCAGGAAAGCACCGAGAACAGCTGCGATGGCCCCAGAGGCACCTACCACAGGAACAATGGATCCCCAGTCACTGATGCAGTGCATGATCCCTGCAAGGATGCCTCCAGAAAAGTAAAAACCAGCAAAAAAGGGCCTTCCCCATCGGTCTTCGAGAAATGGGCCAGTGAAAAAGAGGAAAAGCATATTGCCAAGCAGGTGTATGAAACCCGCATGAACAAATAAAGAACTTATCAGTTTTATTACACTGAACTGACTGGGCACCAAACCCCATTTTTCCGCGAAGCTGCGTCCTCTCTCCCGTAGCAAAAGGTTGATCTTTTGTTCAAAAATATCCTGTTCTAAATCAACCTGATCCATTTCCGGTGTGTTCTCTTCAAGAGTTTCCTCAGTAACAATACTGTCATGCATCGTCAAAGCTAAATCCTGATTGTGCTTCATTAAAAAGAGCTTGAACCGTTCAGGAATCTCCAGATAGGGATGCTCAAAGTAATACCGCAGAGTGATTGCTATCTCGCTGACTGTATTCTTGTCATCTCTAAATGTGCCAAACATCCAAATGACACTGCACAAGGCAATGATGGTATATGTCACAAGGGGTTTCTTGTTGAGTTTGGTGTTATCAATACCAATGGGGATAATCAAGGAAGTGCTCCATGGATTGTCTAAAAGATAAATATAGCATTATTAAACATGGAGTATCCAGGAATCTATCTTCCACTGTGGCAAGGCAAGGTGTATTTGCTTTAACCATGCAATCGTTCTTATCAAGTGAATCTTTGCCACAGATCTTCAGGGATCTGCATGGTCTGTGTAAGTGGTCAAATCGGACCATTAACACAGAGCACATTTCATACTCTGGCATGTCGGCTATAAAACCAGTTGAACTTAACCGCATCGGCTATGTGTTTTCTATTGGAAAACTACTGAAGCAGCGGTTTTGTTCAACCCGGACTTTTCACTGCGTCAACAAAAGTCCAGAACCTGATTGATCATCATTTGTGCCTGGTCCTGATAGCCTCTACCAAAAAGGTTGACGTGATTGATAATGTGATATGCATTGTAGATAGTGACACGTTGTTCGCTGCCAGGAGTAGGCGGTCGAACACGATTATAAGCGCTGTAGAATTCACGAGGAAATCCTCCGAATAGGCGTGTCATCGCCAAATCAGCTTCTGGATCCCCGAAATAAGTGGCCGGATCAAATATAACGGGTTCTCCAGACTGTGTGAATGCCGCATTACCACCCCAGAGGTCACCGTGCAATAGAGACGGAGTGGTAACATGTTTTGACAGTATCTGTGCCACCTTGTCTAGAAACTTCGATGTGTTAAATAAACCGGCAGCCCTTTTATTTGCCAATTCAATCTGGAATTTGAGGCGATGTTCTACAAAAAACGTTGCCCAATCCGTTTCGCTGGTATTGTGTTGAGGTGTTAATCCAATAAAGTTATCTGTCTCAAACCCATAACAGTCCGCCTGACAGTAACTATGCAGGTTGGCCAAGCCTTCACCAAGATTTTCCCAGTTCCCACGGTT
>Ga0316190_10002761_pt1 | contig 12737 bp, 15 predicted proteins | sample Eddworburrow2_MG_FD_204929 | JGI IMG/M metagenome (GOLD analysis project Ga0316190, IMG submission 204929) | Coastal sediment microbial communities from Maine, United States - Eddy worm burrow 2 | ecosystem: Environmental > Aquatic > Marine > Coastal > Sediment | place: USA: Maine | collected... | reverse complement strand
CCTTGATCTTTTGCCATATAGCAGGCGGCATCGGCGTTTTTTAATAACTCGGTTAAATTAGGGGTCATCTCAGTAATCGGTACCAAACCAATACTGACGCCGACTTTGAACGTTTGTCCTTCCCATGCAAATTGATAACCCTGAATAGCTTTCTGTAACGATATGGCTACCCGATGTGCATCATCCAGTGAGCAGTGCTCCATTAATACACCGAATTCATCTCCGCCAAGCCGTGCCAAAGTGTCGCGAACTCTTACAACATTTTTAAGTTCTGTTGTCAGTTGGCGCAACATTTCATCACCGGCCATATGGCCACAGGTATCATTGACAACTTTGAATTGATCCAGATCCATAAAACAAAGTGCATGACTACTTTGAGTTGATCCGATGGTTAATAGCAAGCGTTCAGCACGACGCTCAAATTCACGTCTATTTATCAGATCGGTTAAATCATCATGAGACGCCTGATATGTTAATTTTTCTCCTGCTTTTTTAAGTTCGCTGATGTCGTGTACGGTTGACCAGATGCATTCTTTATTATGTTCATCTTTGATTAGAGAACCGTTTAATAGAACGGGTACTGTAGAGCCATTTTTATGAATGTATTCTTTTTCATAAGGCCCATATTGGCCTGTCTCAAGAATAGATTGAAGTTGTTCTTTTTCTTGTGCTTCATATCTAGGTGGTGTGATATCCCAATATGTCAGCTTTAATGCTTCATCCTTGCTATAACCAATAATATCGAGATAGCCTTGATTGACATCAATTAAACTGCCATCCATATGACACAATGCCATTCCTACTTGTGATGTTTCAAACATGGCACGGTATTTCTCTTCCGATGATTGCAATTGCTTTTCTATCTTTTTGCGGTCGGTGATATCAATTGCCGAACCCAGAAATTGGGTAATGTTCCCGTGCTTGTCATAGAGTGGGCTCAAAACCATATCAATAGTAATAAATTCATTTTCTCCAATCCGAATCTGTTCATCATAACGCACCACCTCTCCTTTTTTGGCAGTATTAAATGCACCCCTTAAGCGATTTTGTACATCGCTTGAATAAGAGCACCAATAAGTATCGGTAAAGAATTTCCCGATAACATCCTCACGTTTTAACGAAGCTTTTTCGAGCGCGGCTTTATTTGCATCAACGAGTATTCCTTCAGTTGAAATTATGCCGATAAAGGAAAACATGCTATCGAAAAATTTTCTTATCTTTGTCTCATTTTCACTTAAGTCATTTCTTGACTTGAGAATTAATATTCCCGTCAAGGTTGAAAGCCAAATGAGGAAAATGGAGAGACTACGATTTAAATAAACTTTCCATTCTTCTCCGCCACTTGGAGAGGCAATGAATCCAATTAGAACAAAAATTGTGCAGATGATGGCTGCGAGCAATAAATATTTCTTCTGATTTGAGAATAATGAGATAAATATAACGGCAACATAGGACACACCAAACGCTACACCAAGTGGGATTTGCAAATCTATAAAGAGAAGCGTTACAGCTAAAGCTGTAGAAATAAAAAAATATTTACAAGGTTTTATATTTAATTGCGCCATTTATTATAGACATCCATGTGAATGACTTAAGAATTAATAGTGTATCAAAGAGTGTATATTATATTTTTCCAGTTTATCTCTACCCTTGAGAAAGTCGAGTTCGACGACAAAGGCACAAGCCGCCACTTCAGCACCGAGCTTCTCGATTAATTGGCAACTAGCTGCTGCGGTACCACCGGTTGCGATCAGGTCATCAACCAATAACACACGGTCGCCTTTTTTCAGCGCATCGGTATGTACTTCCAGTGTGGCAGAACCGTATTCGAGATCGTATGACATGCTTTGGACGTCATAGGGTAATTTGCCGGGTTTGCGCAAGGGAACAAACCCAATACCGAGTTCCCATGCAACAAGACTACCAAATATAAATCCACGTGCTTCCATACCTGCCACCGCGGTGATGTTCTCGCCAAGAAAGGGGTGAATTAATTGGTGAACAGCCAGTCTCAGCATGGCAGGTTCTTTGACCAGTGGAGTGATATCCTTAAACTGAATTCCAGGTTCCGGGAAATCCGGTATATTTCGGATATAGGCCTCAAGTCGTCGCATGTTTTTCTCTCCAGTCATGTTTATCATTTTTCTCTATAATAACGTTTTACGAATAAAGAAGGGAATCGTTGTGTTTAATTTAACAATCGGAGCATCTATCAATAATGTCTTTAACCTCATTTGAAACTATTGTTGACTCGGCGTTGGATCGCGCAGGTAGTGTCGATGCGTTGGAACAATTTCTGCCAAAACCACGTACTAGCAATGAGATCAGGAAATTAACCGATGCATTCTGTCTGTCTAATATGACGCGGCGTATATTTCAGGCAGGGCTGAACCGCAAGATTATCGATAATAAGTGGCCTGCATTTGAAGAAGTATTCAGGCATTTTGATATTGATGCGGTACGCATGATGAGTGATGAGGACTTACAGCATTTGATGGATGATAAACGCATAGTGAGACACTGGGGCAAGATTCAAAGCGTGCGCCATAATGCTCAGACTATTTATGAACTAAATGAAGAGCAGGGTGGTTTTGTAAATTATGTGGCAGAATGGCCAACTGATAATATTGTTGAATTCTGGGATGTCCTCAAGAAACAATTTAAGCAATTGGGTGGTGCATCGGGACCGTATTTTTTGCGGCGTATTAAAAAAGATACATTTTTCTTAACACAGGATGTGATCCAGGCGTTATCTCGTTGGGGAGCCATCGATGAAGAACCCAGAAATAAAAAGCAGAAAAGACACGTACAGGAATGTATGAACATGTGGCAGGAAGAGGCGCAAAGACCGTATTGCCAGATCAGTATGATATTGGCTAGATCGGTGGACTGAGGATTCAGGATTATGGGACGTTGGCGAGCACCGGCACCGAAATCTGCGCCCTATATAACGCCAGAAGGTTATAAAAAACTGGAACAGGAGGCTGCTGCGTTATGGACAAAGCGTAATGTCGTGGCAAAGGCTGTTACTGCTGCGGCTGCGGAAGGTGATCGGTCTGAAAATGCAGAGTACATCTATCGTAAAAAACAATTACGCGAGATTGATGCACGCATAGGCTATTTACAACGGCGTATGCCAAAACTCACAGTTGTCAGAAACGTTAACGATATGACACGAGTTTTTTTTGGTGCATGGGTAACGGTTGAAGATGAAGCGGGCGAGGAACGTCGTCATCGTATTGTTGGCGCCGATGAGTTTGACCAAAATGAACATTACATTACGGTTGATTCACCATTAGCGAAACTCATGTTAGGCAAAACAATTGATGATGAAATAACGTTTAATAGACAAGAAACAACGCAGCTTTTAACTATCATTGATATTGATTATGACGAACAGAAACGGACATAAACTAAAAACACCTATAAGGTGCAACGCATGATTAATAAAATACTTTTCCTGTTCCTCATGGTTACCAGTTTGGTGGCAGTTGCAGATGAAGATCAAAATGCTATTTTTTCAATAAGCCTGGAAAGACCAGGCGAAGAGGTTTATCAATCAGTCTATAAGTCACTGGAAGAATCACGTTTCTATGTCATTTTTGAAGCCAATATAGGGAAAAATCTGGCACGGAATGCTGAGCGCTGGGGCGATGACTATAACAAGAATAAATTTGAGATGGTTAAGTCTATGGTGATCTGTAATCCATATTACACCAATCAAGTGATGAATCTGGATCCGAGCATGATGTCATTATGTCCGTTGAATATTACCGTTTTGTTTAAACAAGGAATAAGTACGGTTTTGTTTGAGAAATTAACGCCGCTTGCGAAAGGTAGTCCTGCGGAAGATATATTATGGGAAATTGAAAATACAATAATTACTGCAATTGAAAATGCATTAGCAAAGTGATGCTAGTCATCATCAGTTGGCGTGTCGTGTTTAACCAGTTTGTTTAGTTTGTTTCGCCACTTGCCGTCTTCTTCATTTTCCATCTCTGCCGTAACCAGTTTGGTCAGGCTAATGTAATCTAACTTGCCGGTACCGAGTAGCGGCACTTTATCGACTATGATGACCTTTTTGGGAACAGCCAGCTCACTGATATGATTGTTTTTTGCTGCGATCTGTAATTGTTTTCGTTCTGCATTTTTATTATTGCTTACCAGAACAATCTTTTCCCCTTTACGATCATCATGTATGGCAACAGCAGCATAATACGTATGGGAAATGACTCTGGACTCAGGTGCAGGCCAGGCTAGCATCGCCAGTTCTTCAACAACAGAGAGTGATACCATTTCACCGCCAATTTTCGCAAAACGTTTAGCGCGACCGAGAATAGTGATAAATCCTTCTTCATCAATATCAGCGATATCACCGGTGTCATACCAGCCAGAGCCTCGTTCCGTTGATGGCGGTTGCAATTCACCTGGTTTGTTGTGCATTAAATAGCCCTGCATAACATTAGGACCTTTTACAACTAATGCGCCACCCTGCTCAATGCCTTCAACCGGTTTTAGGTAACATTCCATGCCGGGAACAATTCGACCGACGGTGCCCGGTTTACTCAACATTTTATTATTTGACGAAATGACCGGGCTGGTCTCGGTTACACCATAGCCTTGCAGTATTCTGATACCAAACTTATTCATCCATATTTGCGAAGTGTCATCATGTAGTTTTTCAGCTCCAGCCACGACATAATTCAGGGATTCAAAATCGAAGGCATTTGCATAACGTGCATAACCTTTAAAAAAGGTATTGGTACCAAAAAATATAGTTGACCGAAGTTCATAGATTAACTCAGGAATAATTCGGTAATGTAATGGTGTTGGATAGAGGAAAACTTTCCCGCCGCCGATAAGCGGCATCAAAAAACCGGCATTCAGTCCAAATGAATGGAATAGGGGTAAACAATTAAAAATAATATCGTTTGACGTAAAGTTGATGTAACAACGCACCTGGGCGTAATTCGATAAGATGTTCGCATGCGAGAGCACAACCCCTTTAGGATGACCTTCTGAACCAGAAGTAAACAGGATTACGGCTGTGGCATCAGGATTCGTGTTCAGGTTTTGTTTAGCATAATGCCGTGCCGGATTTCTACTCTTATACAATGCAGAAAGTTTTGTTGTAAGTTTTATCTGTTGTTTGAGATCTTCCAGATAGATCACTGTGTAGTTTTGTTCCAGCTCGCTAGCCAATTGCTCCAGCTTGGCATTAGCAATGAAGCGTCTCGATGTGTATATGATTTTTATTTGCGCTGTTTCACAAGCACGTTTCACTGCCAAGGTGCCAGAAGTGAAATTCAACATTGCCGGTACACGCGCTATAAACTGTAAGGCAAAGAATAATACGGGCAGGGCATTAACATTGGGCATTAATATGCCAATATGTTCATCTGCATGTGTTTGTTTTTTAATTAAATTACTTAATAAGATACTGCGTAAGATCAGCTGTTTGAAATTTAATGTATCCCGGTTGATGTCTTCCAAAATTTCCAGTTTATTACCAAATCGATTACGTGAATCAATCAAGGTCGAATAGAGTGTCGTTCGTTGGTTGATTTTTGAGTAAGCCAACTTGAACATCAGATCTTGTAGTTGTCTAGCGGTCGCTTTTCTACGCTTATGTCCGGCAAGTTCGGCAGGCACTTTTATCTGTTCTGGCGGCAGGACTTTCATAGTGACTTTTGGAAACCAGAACACATGGCTGCGGCCTTTCATGTATGACAAGCGACTGTATTGTGCACCTTCTATAGCAATCGGCAGGATCATGGCGTTACTTTTATCTGCGATTAAGCCGGGGCCTTCATATACTTTCATTAGTGACCCGGTTACCGTAATACGACCCTCGGGAAATATCACCGCTTTCTTGTCTTGTTTGATATATTTGATCATGGACTTAATGGACAATGGATTTAACGCATCCATTTCAAATAACTGAACAAAACTCAAAAATGGTTTGAATAATTTTTTAGCGGCTATATTGGTATTTATGGCAAAGGTAGGTGTTTCTGGTAGCCAGGCATAAAGCAAAACCCCATCAAGCAGTGACGTATGATTGGCTATGATTAAGACGCGATCTCCCGCCTTTTGGTAGTTTTCCATGCCACTGACTTCTACCCGGTATAACAGGCGAAGTAGCTGGCGTACAAAAAATTTCATTAAACGAGTCATAACATACATTGTACGTTTAAAAACAGCATTATGAGAATAGTTTGACTACTCTGATAGTGTGAAAAATATGTTTAATTCAAACGTATCAGAAATTTAATGTACTAGGCTCCAGCGACGGTGCGCTGAACAATCAGGCTTTGACCCGGTTGCAGGTGTTTCCCTTTCTTTAGCTTATTCCATTTGAGCAGATCTTTAACATGGATATCAAACTTCCTTGCAATCAACCACAATGAATCGCCTGATTTAACAATATAGGCATTATTTGAAGACGCATTATTGGCAACGGCTTTGATTAAATTACTTTCCTTGTTATTTTCATCCTGCTTAACCCATACCGTCAATTTTTGTCCGGGTTTAAGTAGCCCCTTTCGTGAAATACCATTCCATTGTGTCAGTTGTTTAACGCTAATGCCGTAATGACGACCAATATCCCAGAGATTGTCACCGCGTTTAACAGAGTAGACATAGCGCTTGCCATCACCGGTTTTTTTAAGGTCTTTGAATTTTCTGGCATCGGCACTCAAGGTGTAATATTTACTGGATTCTTTTGCAGTTGGAATCAACAGGGAACGTCCTGCTCTGATTCTGCTTCCCTTCAGACGATTGATTCCTTTTAATGCGGTGACACTGGTTTGATAACGTGCAGCGATCTGGCTTAGTGATTCACCTTGACGAATATTGTGTTGTTTCCAGCTAATACGTTCAGATTTGGGTAGTGATGCCAGCTTTTGTTTAAACGCATTGGCTTTGTCTTTCGGGATCAGTATACGATGAGGACCATTAGGGTCAGTTGCCCAACGATTAAAGCCCGGGTTCAGGTTGTAAACCTCATCCATAGTTAAACCGGAGAGCTTGGAGACGGTGGCTAGATCAATCTGGCTATCGACATTAATACTCTCAAAGTGCGGTTTATTCGGAATGGTCTTGAAATTAATATTGTATTTAGCATTATTTCTCAAGACTTCTGCAACGGCTAAGAGGCTGGGTACGTAGCTCCGTGTCTCGCGTGGTAGCCGTAGTGACCAGAAGTCCGTTCTCTTACCGGCTTTCTTGTTTCTTCTGATAGCACGTTCGACTCTACCTTCACCCGAATTATACGCAGCAAGAGCATGAAGCCAGTTGCCGTTGAAACGTTTGTGTAAATCTTGCAGGTAATCCAAGGCGCCATCCGTTGCTGAAATAATGTCGCGGCGACCGTCATACCACCAGTTTTGTTTCATACCAAAGCGCTTGCCGGTTGCCGGAATAAACTGCCAGATGCCTGAGGCACGACTGGGAGAATAGGCAAACGGATGATAGGCACTTTCTACGATAGGCAAGAGTGCTAAATCCAGTGGCATGTTGCGTTCTTTTAATTTGGAAATGATATGAAACAGATAAGGCTGAGCGCGATCCGAAACACGATCCATATAGTCCTGGTTACGAGCAAACCACGCGATTTTATCCTTAACACTGCGTTTGCTTATATTGTTATCGAATTGCAATTCATCCTTGATTAAAAACCAAAGGTTCGTATGGTCTTTTTGATGTGCAACCTGATTGGTAAGCTCATCGTCAACATCGATCTTGGAATGTGTTGCCTCAGGGGCCTGAGCAGCAAGATTCGTCGACAGTGTTAATGGCTGACTTTTATCTGCGGTCGGTGCGGGGTCTACTGGGTCGGGTCGGGTAGAGCTAAGGTTACAAGCGCTTAATATTAGTGGTACTAAGCAAATAATTGCTTTAGGTATCATATGCATGGCCGAATGCTAGGGACAGTATGCGACTGGGTCAAGTATTAATTAACAGATAAAAATAATTTTTACCTTACAAATTAAAAATTATCTTTCCACTGCCGTATTGCTGCAAAAACTTCGGCCGGTTTTTCCATGTTTTTACCCATGTAATCACTGGCGGCAGTGATTACAGCTTGATCGTCGCAACGCAAAAACGGATTCGTTGTTTTTTCCTCTGCCAATGTTGCCGGTACAGTAGGCTGGTTTATACTTCTGGTCTCTTCAGCAAGCTGCAAGCGTTCTTGTATCGCCTTATTATCAGGTTCAACAGCGGCGGCAAATTTAAGATTAGCCACGGTATATTCATGGCCACAATAGAGTAAGGTTTCATCGGCCAAGGCCTTGAATTTGGATAAAGAAGCATGCATCTGCGGTGGCGTCCCTTCAAACATGCGACCACAACCCGCAGTGAACAGTGTGTCACCACTGAAGACCATCTCATCAGAATAATAGGCGACTGCACCGGAGGTATGTCCCGGCACATCCAAAATTTCCAGGTTCAGATCCAGTTCTGGAAGAGAAACAATGTCTCCTTCGCCAACCGGATTGGTGCTGCCAGTGACAGTCTCAGTTTTCGGTGTGTAAACCGGGATGTCGAATTGTTCGGTAATGCCGGGAATACCACCGACATGATCCCAGTGATGATGGGTGATCATGATGGCAACGGGGATTAATTTGTCCGATTTTATGATATTCAGTACCGGTTCAGCCTCACTGGGGTCGATAATGGCGATGTGACGGTTAGTCTCGTTTTTTAACAACCAGATATAGTTATCCTTTAGAGCTGGTAGGGGTATGATCTCTAGCATGATGTTATCTATAGTCCGAGTCAGTTTATTTAAAATACGCTGTGTGAGTAATTCATGAACGTTGATAAAACAAAGACATTATCACTAAGGGAAAAATTCTCAAGCTGGTTTGATGGCCCATTGGGCAGAGCTGCCTATGCCGCAGAGATCGAACAGTTGGAAGATATCCTGCCAGGCTTGTTTGGATATCATATCTTGCAGTATGGCTATTCGGCTGAATCAAACTATTTGACGGCATCGCGTATTACCAATAAAACCATACTGTTTCTGGATAATGCGGAAATAAATAATAACATCACAGCAATTCATAGCAGCGCAGAAGAATTACCCATCGCAATGGACAGTATCGATGTGATTGTCTTGCCACATATTCTTGAATATTCCAAAGATGCGCATAAGTTATTGCGAGAAATGGAACGTGTGCTGATTGGTGATGGGCATGTTGTCATTATTGGCATCAACCCCTTGAGTCTTTGGGGGCTTTGGTACTTGTTTCGATGTTGGTGGGGCGAAATGCCCTGGAGCGGAAAATTGATTTCAATCCCAAGATTAAAAGATTGGTTATCGTTACTGGACTTTGAAGTTGAAAAAATTAACGGTTTTTTCTTTTCGCCACCGTTAAACAATCAAAACCTGTTAAAGAAATTGATTCCACTGGAACGATTGGGTCGATATTGCTGGCCAGTATTTGGTGGCTTGTATGTAGTCGTCGCTAAAAAACGCACCGTGCCGTTAAATCCTATCAAGATGCAATGGCGTGCTAAACGAAATATGATCGGGTCCAATGCAATTGAACCCACAACACGAAACGGGTATCTCCGAAAATGACTTTTTTTGCGATTAATATGCCGTTCTATATAAATCAAAGATGGTAAGCTGCGTCAGCACCGTGCTCGAATCCTCATGTATTACATATACACTCCGGTTCTGCGCGCGACGCTTCCTTACTCTCACAAAAAAATCCTATTCTCGGAAACACCCTTAACAATATTAATTATTATGAATGAAACAATACACATCTTTTCCGATGGCGCGTGCCGCGGTAATCCTGGCCCAGGTGGTTGGGGAACCTTATTAAAATATAACAGCACTGAAAAAGAACTCTATGGTGCAGAAACAGATACCACTAACAATCGCATGGAATTAATGGGCGCGATCATGGGGCTAGAAGCATTAAAAGGAGAGTGTGACGTCATACTGACCACTGACTCCCAATATGTAATGAAGGGTATTACCGAATGGATGGACGGATGGAAGAGTCGAGGTTGGAAAACAGCAGCCAAGAAGCCAGTAAAGAATAAAGATCTGTGGTTGCGACTCGATGAAGCCTGCGCACCTCATCAAATAAAATGGGAATGGGTCAAAGGTCACAGTGGACACGATGAAAACGAGCGAGTAGACGAATTAGCGAATAAAGCCATCGATGAGATGTTTGCTGGTAGCACTTCATGAGACAGATTGTTCTTGATACAGAAACAACCGGACTGGAACCCAAACAAGGACATCGCATTATCGAGATAGGCTGCGTTGAAATTGTTAATCGACGTAAAACAGATCGGCACTTTCATCAATACCTGAATCCCGATAGAGAAATCGACGAGGGCGCGTTCAATGTACATGGCATCGGCAATGACTTTCTCGCAGACAAACCACGTTTCGCTGATATCGCCCAGGAATTTATCGACTTCATTCGAGATAGCGAACTCATAATTCATAATGCGCCGTTTGATGTCGGGTTTATTGATGCAGAATTAAAAAAATTAGGCAGGAAATGGGGTAAGACAGAAAAATATTGTTCCGTTGTTGATACCTTGATGATGGCGCGTAAAAAACATCCCGGACAAAAGAATAATCTTGATGCCTTGTGCAAGCGTTATGAAATAGATAACTCAAGCCGCGATTTACATGGCGCATTACTCGATGCGCAGATTCTATTAGAAGTGTATCTGTTCATGACCGGCGGCCAGGAAACCTTGAGCTTTGATTCATTACAAGAGCAACAGGCCGCAGAACAGACTAAAGCTAGAGTTGTTGATGTCAATCGCAAACCGCTACGCGTCATTGAAGCAACAGCAGAAGAACTTGCTGAACATGAGAAATACCTGGAAAGAATCAAAGAGGAGAGTGGTGGGAAGTGTGTGTGGATAGACAGTGGCTATGATTGATATGCATTTAAGATATGGCTAAGGTGTGAATAATGAATCTTGAAGAAGAACGAAAGTCTAAGTTTGATAATAGTCTAGATGAAATTTGGCTTGAGGAAGCGGAGAAGCGGCTTATTGCTCATCGAGCAGGAAAGCTTGAGGGAATACCAATGGAAGAGGTTTTTAAAGATGATTAATCATCAAGTGCATTTATTGAGGTATTAAATGAGAACGGAAGATCTTAAAAACGAAATCAGTAAATTAGCAATGACTGAAAAGCTATCGCTAGTTGAAGATGTTTGGGACGAAATAGCAGAATCAAATGTTGAACTCCCTCTGCCGGAATGGCAAAAAAAGGAATTAGACAGACGCTTGGCATTGTATGAAGCAGGAAAGATGGAGACCAGGGAATGGAACGAAGTTTACGAGGAAATAAGAAAAAAATACGAATGAAACTGCGATATACCACGCAAGCCCAGATTGATATAGACATAACGGTTGGGTGGTATGAAAAACAGAGAAAAGGTTTAGGTATTGAATTTTTGAATAGTATAGATACAACGACGAATCGTATTTTAGAAAATCCTGCAAGTTACCCGCAAAAGCATAAGGACTATAGATCTGCCTTAATCCGTAAATTTCCGTTTACTGTTTTCTATATAGCAGAGGAAACAGAGGTGGTTGTTCACGCTGTATTCGATAATCGACAAGACCCAGAAAAAAGACCTTGATTATCTATATTGCAAATTTTCTCTTTAGATAAGTGCATGGAACGTAAATCAACAATTCTCTTTTATTTTTATATTACAATAGGTGTCCTGGCACTAATTCTTACGTGGGCACACACACCTGTCTATTTCGAAGACGGCATATTGTCGGGTAATGTTAAGTTTTGGCAAGATGTGTTATTAAATTCTAATCCAGCGAATACCTTTCTGACTGTTGATATATTCTTTTTTGCTTTTGCTGCATTCGTATGGATGGTAATAGAAAGTCGGCGTATTGGTATGTGCTACGTTTGGGTATACATCGCGCTTGGGGTTTTTATAGCGATTAGCTTTGCCTTTCCGCTGTTTTTAGCCGCAAGAGAAAGACAGTTGTCGTTAGCTGATAAAGAAATAAGCAGCATAAAGCTTCATGCCGCCGATATTGTCGGGCTGAGCCTATTATGTCTGCTTACTATAGGCGTTGGCCTATACTTGTTATGAAATAAAACAAATGAATTATTAAGTATGAAACGAACCAATCTTAACTTTAGTATCGACGCTGCCGCATTCGTTGGGTTTATCTTGCTGACAACGACAGGTGTATTGATGCGATATGTCCTGCCTCCCGGTAGTGGAAGTTACTCAACAATCTGGGGACTCGATCGACATGAATGGGGTGGTATCCATTTCTGGATATCGATACTCTTTTTTTCAATACTGGCACTACATCTAGTCTTGCACTGGCGTTGGATTACCAGCGTTGTTACAGGTAAGCATCAAGAAACTTCAGGATTGCGCGCCGGACTGGGCGTAGTTGGACTAATTACTGTAATAGCACTTGCTGTATCTCCGCTACTTAGTCCAGTAGAAATACAAAATAAAGAATCGTCATCGTTTTCAAGTCATAAATCAGAGGACATTTCGATAAGCGGTTCAATGACATTAAAAGAAGTAGAAGATTCAACAGGCGTGCCTGCCAAATTTATTATTGAATCATTGGGGTTGCCGGAAACAACATCAGTAGATGAAAAATTAGGCACGTTAAAAAAGAAACAGGGGATTGAAATAAGGGATGTAAGGGAGATTGTTAGAGGGTATAAATAGTGTTTTTTTTACATTGGTTTC
>Ga0316190_10002760_pt1 | contig 12738 bp, 16 predicted proteins | sample Eddworburrow2_MG_FD_204929 | JGI IMG/M metagenome (GOLD analysis project Ga0316190, IMG submission 204929) | Coastal sediment microbial communities from Maine, United States - Eddy worm burrow 2 | ecosystem: Environmental > Aquatic > Marine > Coastal > Sediment | place: USA: Maine | collected... | reverse complement strand
AAGAATACCAAATATGACCGGCAGGAGTATCCGTCGAAACATGAACCCAAACCCCTCTTATATTGACAACCCGCCCTGCAGACGCCGCATCAGATAGTGTTCGCTGCTGCGGGCTTCAGAACCGCATTGCGAGATGAAATCTTAAGTCAGTACAGCTGCTTATCCAGTGCAAACGGGCTTCGATCCGCTATCAAGAGATATGTCAAACAGGCATTGTCAGAAGAAACCGGCTGGACTTACAACTGCGCGACCGTCGCAAATTCATATCCTGCGTGATATTCGTGTTGCGATACAGGCATTGGACACCAATATCGCCGTTTCCTGACATGATCTATGTCAAGGTCCTGCCTGACGCGTTGCACCTAGGATGCAAGTGCCCTGGCGGCAAATGTTTGCCCTCGGAAGTTCGGAGGGCACAATGGATATTGCTTACTGGCTGGCGATTGGCACGATCGCGATCGTCGTGATCTTCGACTATACCAACGGGTTTCATGATGCAGCCAACATTGTAGCGACCCCGATCGCGTCACGTGCGATGACCCCGATCCAGGCCGTGGTCATCGTCGGCACGTTCGAATTTCTCGGTCCCCTCCTGGGCGGAACCGCCGTAGCCAACACCATTGGCAAGTTCATCGATTTGAGCGACCTGCAGTCGAGTGTATCGATGACAATTATCCTGTGCGGCTGTTTCGGGGCAATCGTCTGGAATCTGTGGACATGGTATTATGGCATTCCATCAAGCTCGTCACATGCCCTGGTCGGCGGCCTGGCCGGCCCGGTCGTCGTTGCTGCCGGCCCGCAATATGTGGTGTGGGGGGCAGATGAATTTTTGACAACCGGCCACATGACCGGCGTCACCAAGGTGATATTGGCCCTGATCCTGTCACCGATCATCGGCTTCTGGGTCGGATTCATCATTCACCGCCTGATGAGCGCCATGCTGCGCGGCGCCAAGCCGATTGCCAACAAGTATCTGCGCCTGACGCAGTATGTGACGTCTGCCGGCATGGCGTTTTCACACGGCGCCAATGACGCGCAAAAAAGCATGGGCATCATCACAATGGTGTTGCTGCTTGGCGGTTTCATCGATGAATTCCAGGTGCCGTTGTGGGTTGTGTTGCTGTGTGCATCGGCCATTACGCTTGGAGTCCTGTCCGGTGGCTGGCGTATCGTTCGGACAATCGGTTTTGCCATCTACAAGATCCGGCCGCTGCACGCGGTCAATGGCCAGGTCTCGGCGGCCAGCATCATTTTCACCGCGGCATTGGCCGGCGCGCCGGTATCGACCACCCATGTCACCAGTTCTGCCCTGATGGGAATCGGCGCCTCTGAACGCCCCAAAGCGGTTGGCTGGTCCAAGGCCAGGGAGATCCTCATGACCTGGATATTGACAATTCCGGGTTCGGCGCTGTTGGGAATAGTGACCTATCTGATCGTCAATCTTTTGACCGGCATTGGTTAGAAACCGCATTGGCGCCCCGGGGCACAACCAGGGTCGCCATCACAAGGAGTATCGAAATGGGTGGAGGAAATTCACTGTTAACCCGCATCGTCGATCGGGTTTTACCGAAGACGCCGGATTTCTTCAGTCTTGTCGACGATCAATGCGATATGGCGGTCGCGACCCTGGAGGAACTGGTTGTCTTCATGGAATCCGGCAAAAAAGAAGTCGGCAAGCATGTCAAGCAAATGGAAAAGGAAGGCGATGAACTCAAGCGGCGGAACATCGAAGCCCTGAATACGTCGTTCTCGACGCCTATGGACAGGGAAGACATCTACCGCGCCATTGTCGATATCGACCATCTGATGAACTACGCCAAGACCACGGTTCGGGAAATGGAAGTATTCGGCATTGAACCAGACCCGCATTCGCTGCAAATGGCAATCCATCTCAAGGAGGGCACGCAATCCCTGCAGGAAGGGTTCAAGAAACTCAGCGAGAACGCAATTCTTGCCGAACCCCACGCGCTGGCCGCCCGAAAAGCCGAGCGCACGATCGAAAAGCAATACCGCAAGGCGTTGGCCGAACTATTTGATATTTCAACCTATGTCGAAGACATCCGGGCAAAGAAAGCAAACAGCGACCAAAAGCTTGAGGCGGAAATCGTCGCGTTCGAATATGTCATGGAGGCCTTCAAACGGCGCGAGGTATACCGGCATATGTCAAACGCGGCGGACCGGCTCGCACATGCCGGTGCCACTCTATACGACATTGTCGTCAAGATCGCGTGATGGTACAAAAAGCGCGTTGAAAAACTGGTGCGGGACTGGGTCCTTGACATAGGTCAAGGGGAGACAAAAGTCTCGGCGCTAACGTGAATGAAATTATTCCAACAAGAATGAGGTAGCAGAATTGTCTCACGTTCCGCATGAACTTGCCGAGGAATTTCCTGACAAGGTCGATAGGATTCACGAGTTAAAGACGTCAAACGCGCATTTCGCCAAGCTTTTTGATGAGTATCATTTGATCAACCGTGAGATTCACAGAATCGAAACCGGTGTCGAGCCAGCAAGTGATGAGCGCTCGACAGATCTTCGCAAACAGCGTCTTTTATTGAAGGACGAGATCGCCGCGATGCTTTCACAGGATTGAGCGTGGCTTTTGTTCTTGGTCTCAAGGACAAGTAAACTGTTTCCGGGTGGGTATTTGCGCCGCGATTGACCAGGGTCAACGTGACAGGCGGATCAATTGGTGACGCTGAAATCATGTATTGGAAGTTCACAGTGCTGGCTCTGGGTGCCGCAGTCTTTTGGTTTACAGCCAATGGGCCCCCTGCAAATGCCGAAAGCAGTCAGACCTTCGACGCATGGTTTGCTGCAAATGCCGAAAGCAAGCAGAACTTCGACGCAGCAACCCTGTATCGGTCAAGCTGCGCGCCATGCCACGGCATATCCGGTGATGGCAGGGGACCGTCGGCCGGGTCGCTGAAAAGTAAGGTGCCGCCACTCAACAATCTTGCAGATCGCTATAGTAGCCTTTATTTCCCCGAACGCTTCCTGATCGAGGTGATTGACGGACGCAAGAACATGCCGCCACACGGAACACGGGAAATGCCGATCTGGGGCAAGCAGTTTGGCCTAATGAAAAACCCGCAGACGGGCGCTGAGAAGGCTGTTGCAGACAATGTTGCTGCACGGCAAAAGATAGAAGCACTGGTCAACTACATCCGATCGATCCAGATCAGATAGTTCAGGGGCATTGACACCTTACAGTCGGTTGAGGGCAGCAAACTCAATCGCCACAAGGACCTGCACAGCCCTGCCTGCATTACAGCATTTGTTTTTCCTGGATATTCCCCGCTGGAAATCGGCGTCATTAACAGGAAATCTCTGTCATTGGGACAAACCAACGCCGCTGGCAAAACCGAACCAGCGAGTTAGCTTGTCAATGTCTGCCCAACACTCTTTGAAGGGTGCCGGGCAGTCAGTTAAAGGTGGCAATCAGAATTTTGTCTTCAGCTTGGCTTTGGCCAGACAAAATCCGGGCGAAGGCCTTCATATACCGGGCGGCCATCATTTGGTGCCGGAGCGCCGGTAGCTGGATCATAAAAGGCATGATAGGTCGCCGGCAGGCTGTCCGGCTGATACCCCATGAGGTTGGGCACGATAGCCCTTATGCGGTTTTCCTTGTCATCCAGCATGATCGGTGTGCCGCAGGTTGCGCATGTGCAGAGCTCCAGCGGACCGTCCGGATTTTTCGCGTTGAATGGCTGACGATTCAAGTTGTCGGATTCGTCAACGCCCAGGTCGCCGTGCTTGAAAAATACCACATGCGTCGTGTCTTGACCGGTAACGCTTTTGCATACCGAGCAATGGCAGGTGTGGTTGTCGATCGGATCTTTATCCGAGTGGGTGTGTACGTGGTCGCACCCTCCAGCATATTTATGAGACATGTCTTCCTCCTTGTTAAATTTTTTCGTTTTAACCGTCGAGGCTCAGTGCCTGCCATCGGCAAGCACCGCTACGATAGACCCAAATCCTACGTTCAGGCGAGGATTATTCCGTTCAGTGGTTGGATGCCATTTACCTCTGCTAGAGTTTAGCCAGACAGAGCCAGTTCAATTTATTTGCGGAATGCCAGGTTGAGGTTGCTGGCCGCCTGTTCAAGATTGCTGTCTGCAACACCAACGAGGTCTTTGAGTTTCGCTGACGTCATATCGGCATCAGTGAAGTCTGCACCAGCGACACGGGCGCCGGTAAGATCCGCCCCACCCAACTCGGCGCGCATCAGGTTGGCCCCTTCCAGAATAACACCCTTCATCGATGCAAACTCGAACCTTGTCCTGGACAGGTTGGCATTTGTGAAGTCGGCACCTTCCAGATTTGCAGACGCCAACACCCCGCGCATCAGCCCCATCGACTGGTTGCGCATGTCTGCGCTCAGGTTTGCGCCGACGAGTTTTGTGTTTTTCATACTTGCCCCTGTCAGGTCACTGGCAATCAGCGCCCCTGACAGATCCGCACCATCAAGTGTTGCTTTCAGCAACTGCGCCTGGAACAGGTTGGCATCTTTGAGGTTGGCTTTGGTCAGATTGGCTTCCAGCATCCAGGCCTGATCCAGGACTGCACCAGCCAGGTTTGCACCGGTCAGATTGGTCTTGTTGAGCCGCGCCGAGCGCAGCACGGCCCGCTTGAAATCGAGCCCGGACAAATCAAGACCCGAGAGCTTCCGGCTGGTGAAATCAGCAGGTTGCTCAGGACTGGCTTTTGCCAGTGCTGCCATGACCTCTTCACGGGTCATTTCAGCCTGGGTCATGTCCGGCGAGGTCAGGTCCACATGCTGCATCGGGCTCTGGGCGAGGCCCGAGCCGGGCCAACCGACCAGTAAACAGAAAATCAGCACAAGGTATTTCATGGCCTCATCTCGCATGACGTAAGCAGTCGCGACATCATTTACTCTCGATATGACTTGAATAGGGCAATCAATATTGTCCGATGAGGGCGGAGTAACCGTGTGATGGTTGTTGCCACTTCATAAAAAACCATCGCATAATCCTTTCTTGTATGTCGCGTCCGATGGAGTGTTCCCCGATGAAGCAGGCCACAAAGGCAGCAAAAAGCACTGTCAGCAAGCCTGCCGGGTCACGTCGGATTGCGCTGGTCGCGATGGCTGCCGCCATCGTTGCCGCATTGATCTGGCAGGTCGCCAAACCGGAAACGACCATTGCAACAGACCTGCGCAATGGCGACTATTCGGTTGCCTTTGAGCGCCTGAAGGAAAAAGCCGCAGCTGGTGATGCCTGGTCACAAAACCAACTGGGCAATCTTTACTATCTCGGGCTGGGAACTCCCGTTGATCTGAAAAAGGCAAGCGAATGGTATCTACGGTCTGCCTTGGCAGACTGGCCGGACGCACAGATAAATGTGTCCTTGATGTATCGCTATGGCCGCGGGCTGCCGATCGAACCTTCACGCGGGTTTGCCTGGCTTCGGCATGCGCGCTCAAACGGCAAAGAGATCGCCGAACCCTATCTGGCATGGATCGCGGGAAGCCTGGAACAGACACCATCGCAAATGCAGGCGGCGAAGCGCAAGTACAGCACGGTTGAGTCCCTCCGGCCCGAGGGTTTCAAATAGACCATGGCGAAAACCAACCGAAGTTACATTTTCCTGCAAATCTGGGTGTTGTTGGCTGGGATCGCGGTATTTGCGTGTTATGTGGCCTATGATCTCGGTTACTTCGCCCGCGTCATTGATGCCGACCAGAGCAAGCTCTCCATCCTGATTGCAGGGCTGTTTCTGGGAGCAACCTTTCATGCCGTCTGGCACATCCTTCGCGTCACAAGGCAAATCGACGCTGCCTACGCCTGGTTGGGAGGCAGGCAGGCGCCCACGGGCGATCCCGCCAACGAGGAAATGTCACCGTTCCAGACACCCGAACAATTTGTGGCAGGTTACGTGTCGCAGGTGATCGAAGCCCGCAAACAGTCAACCTCGGACAATAAGGATGGCGGTCTGGTATTCGAGATTTACGCCGACAGGTTGCGGGCCGCGGTCGAAATCGGCTGGTACCTCGTCGATATCCTGATCCGGCTCGGACTGATCGGCACTATCGTCGGTTTCATACTGATACTGGGCGCCCTGTCTTCCGGACCGGCACCAACACCGGAGAATATTCAGACCCTGCTGATTTCCATGAGTGGCGGCATGGGGACAGCGCTTTATACAACCCTCGCAGGCCTGGTCACGGCAATGGTACTGGGCGCGCAATACATGGTACTGGCCCGCGGCACCGAGGAGTTGATCGGAAAACTGGTCCGCATCCGCGACCAGGCAAATGTGTCATGACAATCCAGTTGAAAGGATCGTCCTCTTCCGGGTACAGCCGTCAACCCACCGATGCGTTCACCGACCTGTTGTTCAACACCCTCATTGGATTTGTGTTCCTGTTTTTCATCGCGGTGATATTTATCAGCCCGGCCAAGGACGCCGGCAAAGTGGTCCTCGATGCGCAGTATCTGGTTACCGTTACGTGGCCGGACGGCAGCCAGGAAGACATTGATACCTGGATTGAAGATCCGCAAGGAAACGTGACCTGGTTTCGCAACCGTTCAGCCGGCCTGGTTCATCTCGACCGGGATGACCGGGGAATGTTGAATGACAAGATTGAGGTAGAGGGCAAGCTTATCGAGAATGTGTTGAACCAGGAGGTTGCTGCAGTTCGCGGCACCGTGCCTGGCGAATACACTGTCAATCTGCATTACTACGAGAGTGTCGAACAGGTCACGGTGCCGGTGACCGTCAGGGTCGCCAGGGTCAACCCGGTTTACAAGATATACTTCAACGATACCGTCGACATGAGACGCAAGGGAGAGGAGCGGACTGCTGTTCGGTTCACCATTTTGCGAGACGGCAAGATCGGCCGGATAAACCGGCTGGAAAAGAAACTGGTCACATTCTAACGCGCCGTGACCAACGGTTTGGAGGATGACATATGTTCGAACTAGGTACAGGCGGGCTGGCAGCAGCCTACGTCATGCTCGGCGTCATTCTTCTGAGCCTTCATCTGTATTCGCGCTGGAGTCACTGGATCAAGATCATGGTGACCGTCCTTGCCACGGTTTTCATGATCGTCACCTACAAGTCACTGCCGGGCTTACAGGGCTGGCCACTGACAACCGAGAAACTGCCGTCGCGGCTCTATCTCTTGGCAATCGAGATTTCGGAGCCCGACAGCATCTACCTGTGGGCGCGTGATCTCGATGTGGGAACCGAGATGCAAAGGCCCCGGGCTTATGAGTTGCCGTATTCGTCCAAACTGCACCAGCAGGCCGTTGGCTCAGGACGAAAGCTGCGGCGCAACATTGCGCAGATCGTAGAGATTGACCCAGCCGGCAAGACGGTGAAAGTGCCGGGGTCATCGGAAGTTCCGGTAAAACAGAATGTCATCCGGTTTCTTGATGCACCACAAGGCCTGCTGCCGCCGAAAGAGTAATCCCGCACTTCATGTTTTGGCATACCTGGTCATCTCCGCGGCCAGTGCCTGTGCTGCAGCCTCTATCAGTTTCGCACCGTCTTCAGGCTTGGCAAGGCTGGAGTCTGCCCCTTTGCGGCCATCCGGGTATCGTCTGCGAAAATCATGCGCATCACTGAAACGGCCATCGGGTGCCGTTTGCGGGTCCAGCGCAACCTGCTTCACAGCATGTGGAAAGGCATGCTGGGTAATCGCGATTTCCGATGGTGTGGCGTGAGAACCATGACCGCTGGGATACATGTCGGCAAGCAAACGTCGAATTCCAGGCAGGTCAAACCAGCTTTTCAGGGCAAGCTCGAGATTGTCCGGATCATGCTGCAGGGAGCGTTGTGTATGAATTTCGCCAAACGCCGTCGTCACGGTGGCGATGTTGCCGCCATGGCCGTTCAGAAAAATGATCTGCCGGAAGCCTGAGTTCGACAGCGATGCCACCACGTCCTCAACAACCGCCATAAGGGTTGACGGTTTCAATGAGATTGTGCCGGGAAACGCCAGATGCGACTGGGCCATCCCTAACGCCAGGGTGGGGCCGACAAGGAAACCTCCAAGTTCGCCTGCGCGCCGGGCTATGATTTCTGCGCACATGGCATCGGTTCCCAGCAGTCCCATCGGACCGTGCTGTTCAACCGACCCGATAGGCATGACAATCGCCCGCGAGTCTGCCAGATGGTTTTCGACTTCTTTCCATGTCGCTTCGACAAGCAGCATTGGTCATTCCTGTCTGTTGGCATGTTGCGGGAGCCCATTGAGTGTCCGGCCTGCAAGCAACATAGGGTCCGCGTGATGGCACAAAGTTGACGTTATACATGCCAAACTGGTATCGTCCCGTAAGCAGGGTAACGGCGGCATGAGACACTTACACAGGCTTTGCAGCATATGCAGGCCACAGCCGTCAACGGGGACATGATTTTGGGCAAAAAACCTTTCTTTCACCTGGGCCTGGTTGTCGGCGCGATATGCGCAGGTTTGTCAATGTCTTCCGGCGCAGCGCTGTCGGTCGAACTGACCTGGGCAGAACTGAAACCAAGTGTTTTCGGCCGGCGCTTGATCACCCGGAACGATTCTGTAGTAAAGCTGGAAGTGCCATATCGGGCAAAGGATGACCGCCAGGTGCCGGTATCTGTGCAGGCATCGCTGCCCAACGGGGCAAAGGTAAAATCCGTTACAATCATTATCGATGAAAACCCGATGCCGGTTTCCCTGACCGTGAGGCCTGAGCAGCAACGCTCCAGCCTGTGGGTGTCGGCCAGCATGCGGTTTAACGGGCCGTCACCGGTTCGTGCAATTGTGGAAGCCGAGAACGGCCAGCTGTTCATGAGCGAAGCAATGGTCAAGACATCCGGTCTTGGAGCCTGCGCCGCGCCGCCGACGACAACGCTGGATGTTGCCGCGAAGACCCTGGGCGATATGCGGCTGACACAGATCGTGGCGCCCTTGAACGTCTCGACCATTGCCAAGCCGGTGATGCGCACAAAACTGGATATTTCACATCCCAACCTGACCGGTCTGCAACTCGATCAGATCACCTTGCTGTATATTCTGCCACGATATGTGGAAAAGCTTGCAATCGACCAGGGCGACGAGAAGCTGATGAGCATTGAAGCCGGCATATCACTGGCGGAAAATCCAAGTATCGCCTTTGACTATGTGTCCAACGGCGCGAAAAAAATGCATGTTGAAGCTCAGGACACCGACGAGACCGTGTTCAGACATTCCTTGCAGATAAACCCGGGCAGTTAAGCGATAATCAAGGTCGGCACGCTCACTTTGCAAGCCTGCTACTGCGTGCCAATTCTCCGGTAAGTGAAATCATCGGCCGTTTCCCCGGCGGCTTGCGTCTGCCCGGCGATTTTCAGCATGGTGGCGTGCAACGGTGACAGCGAACAGGCCGGATCCGTGGCCGCGGCATCACCTGCAATGGCCAGTGCCTGACACCGGCATCCGCCGAAATCAGCCTCGCGCCGCTCACAGGACCTGCACGGTTCCTGCATCCAGTCGGTACCGCGATAGGCATCAAACGCCGGCGAACTGTCCCAGATGTCTGCCAGGGATTTGTCCTTCACATTGTCGAATGTCAGGTGCGGAATTGTGTGGGCCGCATGGCATGGCATGGCGGAGCCGTCCGGGGTGACCATGAAGGCATCCTGGGCCCATCCGCCCATGCAGGGTTTGGGAAACTCCGCATAATAGTCCGGTGTCACAAAATCGATCAGCAGAACACCACGCAGGCGCTCGCGGGCTTCTTCAACAATATCCACCTGGCGCATGACATCGTCCCATGCCGGCATCAACTGGGTGCGGTTGATCAGCGCCCAGCCATAGTACTGGACATTGGCAATCTCCAGCCGGTCAGCGTCCAGTTCCAGGGCAAGCTCAATGAAATCCTCGACCTGGTGAATGTTGTGCCGGTGGATCGGCGCGTTCAGGGTGAGCGGCAGTTTTGCAGCCCGGACAACCCTCGCAGTTGCCAGTTTCTGTTCGTGTGCGCCTTTCATGTTGCCGATCTTCTCGGTGACCTCGGATGTTGCGCCCTGCACAGACAGTTGCACATGGTCAAGGCCGGCATCTTTCAAACCGCCTATTCGCTCCGGCTTAATGTTGACCCCGGCCGTAATCAGGTTTGAATAAACCCCGCGCGACGACAGCGCCGAGACAATCTCTTCAAGGTCACCTCGCAGGGTCGGCTCGCCGCCGGACAGATGCACCTGAAGAATTCCAAGGTCAGCGGCTTCACTGAACACCCTGGTCCAGTCGGCGGTCTCAAGTTCGGTATTGGCTTTCAAAAGCTTGGCCGGGTTGGAACAGTACGGGCATTGCAACGGGCAGCGATGGGTCAGTTCCGCCAGCATGCCGATGGGTGGTCCGGGAGCGCTCATGCAACCACCAGCCTCCTGTCAGCCCATGTCTGCAGGAACCCGCATACATCGTCTCGAACCACATCTTCAGGTGCATCATATTCAGCCGCCAGAGACGAGATGATCTCAGCCACCGTGGCCTTGCCGTTGCATCTTTTGAGAATATCGTGACTGACCTCATCGGGCCACATGACCTTCTCCGGCGACAGCAACGCCCATGCGTCCCGTACCGGTTCAAACTGTAACCGCACGAACGCAGGCAAGCCCGGGCGGCTTTCACTTGTGATCATTGTACGATGACGGGTGGCTGTGGTCATGATTGCTTCAGTTGACCTCCGGGACAAATGCACCGGGTGCAATATTCCCGCCCGGCTCGACATAGGCAAATTGCAGGGCATCCAGCATGGCCCACAGGATATCACACTTGGTGATCAGTGCATTGACGCAGGCCTGTTGTTTTTCCGCCGTGTCGGCGTGGCGTTGCACATAACTCAACGCAACTTCTGCATCGCGTGGCGCCTGATGCAGCCTGGGTTTGAAATAGGCCAGCGTGTCTTCGGTAATGTAATCATATTTCGCCAGCATGGCCGGCACGCGCTCGCTGATCACCTTCGGTGAAAACAGTTCAGTCAGCGATGAGGCAACCGCTTCGAGAAAACTGCGCTGCGATACCAGCGTCAGGTACTGGTTCACCGCAAACCGGGTCGCGGGAAGCGCTTTTGCCTCGGACATCACCATGGCTTCATCCAGGCCCAGCCCGGTGGCCAGCGCGATCCAGCGCTTGATGCCGCCAATCTTGTCGTCTGTTCCGTCGTGATCAATGATCCGTTCGCGCCATTCAATGCGAAACTCGGAATTCTCAGCCCGAGACAGTATGATGGCATCTTTCTTCGGGATGGCGGCCTGATAACAATACCTGTTAAGCGCCCAAGCCTGCATCTGTCCCTTTGTCAGTGTGCCGGCGGTCATCATCTTATGGAACGGATGATTTATGTGATATCGCGCATCGCCCACATCACGCAGTATTTCTTCCAGACGTTCACTGGAAACTGCGGCTCCCGTAATGGCCCAATCTTCACTCACAATTCCACCTCCTGCCCGTCATGGCCGACTTCCCATCCCGCTTGCGTAACGATTTTTCGCTCATGTGAGGCCGGATCAAGGACTGGATTGGTATTGTTGATGTGTACGAATACACGCCGGGCGATGCCGGTATCCTTGAGCGACGCCAGCGAACCGTCATCCCCCGACATGGCGATGTGACCCATGCGGGCACCTGTCTTTGCGCCGACACCTGCATCAGGCATTTCCGTGTCGGTAAAAACCGTACCGTCAAACAGCAGGCATCCCGCACCGGTTATGCGCTGGCGCAAGTCATCGGTGACGCGGGCGCAGCCGGGAATGTAATGAACAGCTTTGCTGTCAGGCGCGCCCGGCGCAGCGATGCGCACACCGATCGTGTCGCCCTCGTCAGAACCAAAATTCACCGGATCAGAGCTGTCTTCCAGGAACAGCGCAATCTTGCCGGGAACGGCATAGGTTTCAATTTCGATGCCAAGCAGGCCATCGGGACCTTCAAGCTGCGTTGTACCGCCCAATGGCAATTCGATACGCTTGACCAGCGTTTCATCGAGGACCCGAAAAATCGGATTGCTGGCCAGCGTTTCCAGAATTCTGGATGACGCGTAGAGGTTGAAGGCTTCCTTTTCACGCAGTGTCAGCAGGCCGGCTATATGATCTACATCGGCATTGGTCAGCACCACTGCTTTTATGGGAGAGTTGCGTACCGGCCCATTGGCATCAGGCTGCAGTTCCGGCGTATTGGATATCTGTTCCCTGATGTCGGGAGAAGCATTGAACAACACCCAGTTGGCGCCATCTGCAGATGCGGCAATGCTGGATTGCGATCGCGGTGTCAGTCCGGTCTGTCGCGACCTGACTTCACGGCTTAATCTGTAATTGCAGTTCCACTGCGGGAAGCCGCCGCCTGCGGCAGACCCAATGATCTTTAGTTTCACGACTACCTGCCAAAACAAACGCGCGATCCGGCAAACGGACGCGCGCGTTTGATAATGTCAGCCAAAACCACCCAGGCCGAATACGGCATGGGCGGCTCCGCTGGAATTACTTGCTGACCGATGCGGGCAGGTAACGGGAAATTTCAAACCCGGCTTCTACCTGACACATGGCTGGCTTTGCCCAAACTTTCTTCATGATGAAGACCTCCAAAATGGATTTCTGGCTCCATTCAACGGGCCAGCACACGCAAACCTAACCAAGATCAAATCAAATTCAAAATCTTATTTTTCTCTAATTATTTGAACTGTTTGAAATAACAGGAAAAATTAGTTATTCCCACTCAAGTTCCGCAAATGCTGCAGAAACGTTTCTGGCATTGAAATCGTCAAA
>Ga0316190_10002759_pt1 | contig 12745 bp, 12 predicted proteins | sample Eddworburrow2_MG_FD_204929 | JGI IMG/M metagenome (GOLD analysis project Ga0316190, IMG submission 204929) | Coastal sediment microbial communities from Maine, United States - Eddy worm burrow 2 | ecosystem: Environmental > Aquatic > Marine > Coastal > Sediment | place: USA: Maine | collected... | reverse complement strand
GCTTGATTCAATCACCTTGCCCTCGTTGATAATGGCCACGTGGTCACACAGTTCCTCAGCCTCTTCGAGATAGTGAGTCGTCAGTAGAATCGTCGTGCCATTGGCATTGATTTCTCGCATGTACTCCCACAACCGCTTACGTAACTCGACATCCACACCGGCTGTTGGCTCATCGAGAATCACCAGACGCGGCCTGTGTACCAGAGCCTGAGCCACAAGTAGGCGCCTGCGCATACCACCGGAGAGTTGGCGTGCGGTTTTATCAGCGTGTTGCACCAGCTCAAGGCGATCAAGAAGCTCTTCGATCCACTTCATATCCGGCTTCTGGCCATATAGGCCACAAATCATCTTCAGAATCTCGCGGGGCGTGAAGAAGGGATCGAAAGCGACCTCCTGAGGCACCACACCCATCTGTTTCTTACACCACAAGCGTTCATCGAACATCTCATGACCGAACAGCTGTATTGAACCGGAGGTAGGAATCACCGTATCCGCCATGATATTGATCATGGTGCTCTTACCGGCGCCATTCGGTCCGAGAAGCGCAAAGAAGCTCCCTTCCGGAACGGTCAAGGATGCACTATCCAGCGCCAGCTTGTTGTTGCTGTAGCACTTGGAGAGTTCATGGATGCGTAGAGCTATCGACATTGCGATATCATACAAAAACGGAGCCGAAAGGCCCCGTTCTTTTTAATTATAAAGATTGATCGGCAATCAGTAGCCGGCATTGGCACAGCCACCACCGGAATCGGCTGGAGTAAAGGATTTTCCGCAACCACATGAGGATGCAGCATTGGGATTGCGAATGACGAACGATTCGCCATTAATCGAGGTCTGATAATCAACCTCAGCGCCATCAATCAGGTTGAGACTCATCGGATCCACCAACAGCTTCACACCATGATTTTCAACCACATGGTCGTTATCTTTAATTTCATCATCAAAGGTGAAGCCATACTGAAACCCCGAGCAGCCGCCACCGGAAACAAAGATTCTCAGATTCATATCGGCATTACCCTCCATTTCAAGGAGGCCTCCGATTTTCTTGGCTGCGGCTTCGGTCAAAGTCAGTGACATATCTACCTCTTGTTCATGACTGTCGATTCGTAACAACCGACCCATCGAATTCTACATAAAAAGATGAAACAAGCATTAAGCCTCAACTGCTACAGCGGATCACGAACGTAGTCATTGTCGAATCGCTTGCTTCATCGGCCGCAACCCGCACAATCTCCCGATGCACCTCAAAACAGTCCGCATCATCGCACTACTGCTCTCAATACTTTTACTGGAAGCCTGCTCATCGGAGCCTGAAACCGTGCATGAGACCCGTTTCATGATGGGAACCCTAGTCGATTTCACCGTTTATGGTGCCAACAAAGAAAGTGCGTCTATTGCCATCAAGGCGGCAGCCGATGAGATGCAACGTGTCGAGAATCTCTTCACCATCTATGGCGAAGGTGACAATGCGGTGAAAGCCTTTAACACCTCAACACTTAACACACCGAAAAAACTGCCCAAAGAGGTCGACAAGCTTCTCAACACTGCCAAGCAGATCAATATCCAGAGCAAGGGAGCATTCAGCATCACGCTCGGAGCCCTGAACAAGCCATGGGGTTTTTCAGCAACGGAAGTACCGACCTCGCCACCACCTGCCGAAGAGATCAGCAGACTATTGAAAGGCTCAACGGCATGCCTGCAAGGACTCTCCGGTCAGCGCTGGAAGCGAACCAAGCCGGAGTGCCAGCTCGATTTCGGCGCCATCGCCAAGGGCTACGCCATCGACCGTGGCATTGAACAACTCAGAGAGGACGGCATCGATAACGCCATCATCAATGCTGGCGGTGACATCCGGGTGATCGGTAGCCATGGTGAGCGTCCTTGGCAGGTTGGTATCCGTCACCCGAGAAATCCGGAAACGGTCATCGCCACGCTACAAATCGAAGGTGATGTAAGCATCGTCACCTCCGGTGATTACGAGCGTACCTACATTTTCGACGGCATGCGATACCACCATATTCTTGACCCCAACAATGGATTCCCGGCTGGTAAGAGCCAGAGTGCAACTGTCATAGCAAAGAGTGCAACCATGGCCGATGGATGGAGCACGGCGCTCTTTGTGCTTGGTGAAAAGGGTTTAAAGAGTGTTAGCAAACGGGACATGGATGCCATTCTGGTTGACGCCAGCGGCACTGTTCACACCACGGCGAACATCGAGTCACGCTTGCAGCTGTCGCTTTCGACTTCTATGCTCCGTACATCGGATATATAATGGCCACACTTGGGAGGAATCATGGACGTCTCTGAACTACTCGCGTTTACCGTAAAAAATGGTGCGTCGGATCTGCACCTCTCATCCGGTGAGCCGCCGATGATTAGAATTCATGGCGACATGACGCGTATCAAGATGCCTGAACTTCCCGAGCGGGAAGTACAGACCATGGTCTATGACATCATGAACGATACACAGCGTAAGTTGTTTGAAGAGCATTTGGAGCTCGACTTCTCCTTCGCTCTCGGTGATATCGCCCGTTTCCGTGTCAACTGCTTCAAACAGAACCGAGGTATGGCTGCTGTATTCCGTGTGATTCCGACCGAGGTTTTCACCCTGGAGCAACTAAAATGCCCTGAAGTATTCAGTGACATCTCTATGACCCCACGAGGCATCTGCCTTGTAACAGGCCCAACCGGTTCGGGTAAATCAACGACACTTGCGGCCATGATCGATCTGCGCAATCAGAATGAGAAAGGACACATCCTTACCATTGAAGACCCGATCGAGTTCGTACACCGCTCCAAGAGTTCACTCGTCTCCCAGCGTGAACTGGGGCCACATACTCACTCCTTTGCCAATGCACTGAAGAGCGCACTTCGTGAGGATCCCGATGTGATTCTTGTCGGTGAGCTTCGTGACCTCGAAACCATTCGACTAGCACTGACCGCGGCCGAAACAGGTCACATGGTATTTGCTACCCTGCATACCTCCTCTGCGCCTAAAACCATTGACCGTATTATTGATGTGTTCCCTGCCGCTGAAAAAGACATGGTTCGCTCCATGCTCTCCGAATCACTTCGCGCTGTGATCTCGCAAACACTGATGAAGACAGCAGATGGTAATGGCCGTGTTGCTGCCCATGAAATCATGCTGGGCACACCAGCGATTCGAAACCTGATTCGTGAAAACAAAGTGCCACAGATGGTTTCTGTGATGCAGACCAGTCAACGTGAAGGCATGCAGACGCTGGACTCTGATCTTCAACGCCTGGTCAAGTCACGCAAGATCACCCAGCAGGCGGCTCTGGAAAAAGCACAGAATAAACAGATATTCGGTGGTGGAGCTGTATAATCAACATGAGTAATCCAACAAGCCACAGGAGCAAACGATGAGTGCCAATGAACCTCAAAAACTGACGATTAAACAGCTATTGATGGTCATGGTGAAAAAGGATGCATCCGATATCTATATCACCACCGGCATGCCACCGGCCTACCGCATCAATGGTGCGGTATTGCCACTCAAGCAAGAGCCATTGAATTCGGTACAGTGTGAACAACTGGCCAACTCATGCATGAGTGAGAAACAAAAAGCTGCGTTTGCTGCCGACTATGAAATGAATCTAGCACTCGCCTACCCTGATTTAGGTCGCTTCCGTGTGAATATCTTTCGCCAGATGGGCCATGTCGGCCTCGTCATCCGGCAGATCAAAACAGACGTTCCTACCATTGAAGGCCTAGGACTTCCTGACAGCTTTAAAGAGCTCTCTATGACCAAACGTGGCCTAGTGATTATGGTGGGTGCGACAGGTTCCGGTAAATCAACATCGCTGGCGGCCATGATTGATCATCGCAACAGCACTCAAGCAGGCCACATCATCACCATTGAGGACCCCGTAGAATTCGTGCATAAACACAAGAAGTGCGTGATTACGCAGCGTGAAGTAGGCACCGACACACTCGAGTATGAAGCTGCACTAAAGAATACACTACGTCAGGCGCCCGATGTGATTCTTGTGGGTGAGATTCGGGACAGACGAACCATGGAGCACGCGCTTGAATTCGCCGAGACAGGACACCTCTGCATGGCCACCCTTCACGCCAATAATGCAAACCAGGCGCTGGAACGTGTTCTCAACTTCTTCCCTGAAGAGGTACACCCCCAGATTCGATTAAACTTGGCTCTCAACCTGAAGGGCATTCTATCCCAGCGCCTTGTTAAAACACTAGATGGTGGTCGTATGCCCGCCATTGAAATCCTCATTAATACACCGAGAATTGCCGACCTAATCGACAAGTGGGAGATCGGTGAAATCAAGGAATCCATGGCTGCTGGCAAGAACTATGGTATGCATACCTTCGACCAACACTTGCTAACACTGTGGAAAAATGGACTGGTTGCCGAAGAGGAAGCGCTTAAGAATGCCGACTCGGTCAATGACCTGCGCTTGAAGATGAAGATGAGCAAGCTTGAAGGCAACGAATCAGGCGGCGGTATTGATGAATTGACATCCGGCTCATCCGACTCGGATCTTAAAATCTAATGGCTGACTGGCACCTCATTGACGACCTGCTGCTTGCAGCGCACAAGCACAGTGCCTCTGACCTTGTTATCCGAACCGACGACCGTGTTCGTATGCGTATTCACGGTTCAGTCGTCACCATCTCCCCAGACAAGGTGCCCCAACCCAGTCGTGAGCAGGTGCTCGAGATGATTGATCATCTCATCAGAGATGTGCCGGGTGAAGAAACGATTGAAGAGATTAAGAGTAAGGATTTTCACTACTCGCTCGAAAATGTTGCCCACTTCCGTGTCCATGTCATGCGCACCAACAATAACTTCGGCATTGTTGCTCGTATCATCCCACAGAAGATTCCCGGTTTTGACGAGCTGAAACTACCTCCGGTCATTCGTGAAATCTGTAACTATCGCAATGGTCTAATTCTAATGGCAGGTGCCACAGGTTCTGGTAAAAGCACCACACTGGCTGCCATTCTCGATCATATTATTGAGCACCGGCCTGTGCATGTGGTCACCCTTGAAGATCCGATTGAGTATCGCTATAGCACGACCCGTAAAGGCACGGTTTGCCAGCGTGAATTGGGTCTAGATGTGATGACCTACTCTCAGGGACTCAATGATGCCATGCGCGAAGCACCAGATATTATTGTCGCCGGTGAAATTCGAGATCGCGAAACGATCCAGTTGGCTCTACAATCATCCGAAACGGGTCACCTGGTGATGGCTACAGTCCATGCGACCACGGCGATTGGCACCATGCAGCGTGTGATGTCGGCATTTAACCTGAATGAGCAGGACGCTATTCGCGAACGTCTTTCAGAAAACCTGCGCGCCATTGTTGTTCAAAAACTACTGCCAAAGAAAGATGGTAAAGGTCGCATTGCCGTTCTTGAGGTAATGATTAGAAACTCGGTGATTAAACACTTCATTCTCGATCCGGATCGCTGGCGGGAAATTCCGAAGGCGATGGAAGAGGGTACCGTACTCTACGGTAGCCAATCATTTGACCAGCATCTGCAAAAGCTGGTTGAGGCTGATCAGGTTGAGTATGAGGAGGCTCTTGCCTGCTCATCTTTCCCAGAAGACTTTGCTATGCGTATGGGTCACGAATAGGAATAATTATCTAAGTGCGTGGAGCGCCTGCTTCACCTGCTTTGTTCCATCTCTGATAGAAGATTTAGCATCTACATGTGAATTCTTCAGCTCCATCAACTCACCAAACTGTACCGATGCCCGGCACCGTCTGAGCAGACCTTTCCAGACGTTCACATGATCAAATGGCCAGACGCCGGTAACACGAAAGGGTAGTAGTGGTGCAGATGTCTCAAGCGAAAGCATCGCCGCTCCCGGAAGAATCCGTTTCAACGGAATACCAGGGTTAGCGCCCCCCTCCGGAAAAACACAGAGAGCACCACCGCTTTGTAAAACCTCAATCGCCTCACGCAGAGCGTGCCGATTGGCACCCCCCGGATTCACTGGGATGGCTCCCACAGCCTTGAAAAACCACTTCATGCCCAACATGCCGTGGTAGTACTCCCGCGCCATCAGAAAACAGAGAGGGCGATCAACTGACGCCTGCACCAGCAGAGGATCGAGTCCACAACGATGGTTTCCAATCAGAATGAGAGGGCCATCGGGTAGCTCAACAGATTGTGAAGAGAGTCGATGCCAATGTTTGCAAACCAGCCTGTTAAGCCAGCGCAGAAAGCTGTTCGGCCCCACCTGTTTCTTCATCGCTTAAATTTTAGCGCTCGTAATAAACCGGCAGCTTTATGATCTGTCTCCTCCAGTTCGGAAACAGGGTCGGAATCTGCGACAATGCCTGCTCCTGCGGCCCAGTGGAGTTCTCCCTGATGATGCCAGAAGCTTCGGATCAGAATATTCATGTCTGCTGAGCCATCCCAGCTGAGATAACCGATACCTCCGGTGTAAGGTCCCCTTGCCTGATCCTCCATCTCATGAATTATCTCCATGCAATGAACCTTGGGACAGCCGGTGATGGTTCCACCGGGAAACATCGCTTTAAAAAGGTCAACTAAGTCCATTCCATCGGCCAGACGGCCTCGCACATTGGATACAATGTGTTGAACCGTGCTGTAGCGTTCAACTGTCATCCGTTCGTTAACCTCAACACTACCGGGCTGGCAGATGCGACCGAGATCATTACGCTCTAAATCAACCAGCATAATATGCTCTGCCATCTCTTTATCAGACAAGAGAAGCTCACTCTTCAGCGAATCATCATCCTCGCCCTCACCCCGCCTTCTGGTTCCGGCGATGGGCCTTGTCTCCACGAGGCCATCAGCTGAGAGCGAAAAGAGGCGTTCAGGCGAGGCGGAAACAAGGTAAAATGGATCATCCCCTATTTTTACAAAACATGAGAAAGGCGCTGGATTCACTTCTCGCAAACATGCATAGAGAGCGTGAAGCTCTTTTTTAGCCAAAGTTGTATGCCAGAAGCGAGCAATATTGGCCTGAAAAATATCCCCTGCAGCAATATAGGCCTTCACCTTATCCACCGCCTGCATATAACGCTCAGGATCGCCTGCAAGCACATCTTCCACGTTAACCGGCAAGACTTCGATGCTCTCAGTCGGGATTCGTGAAGTGATAAGAGATGTCACCTCATCCAACTGGTTTTGGCTAATGCTGGAGGCGAGGTAAAGCTTTTGTTGCGAGCGATTGATACAGAGGCTCCACTCCGGTTCAAAGAACCAGAGTATGGGGCCTGACAGTTTTGATTTGGGTTGCGGTAACGATTCGATCAACGCCCCGGCTTCGTAGGCAGCGTAAAAGAGCTGGCGAATAGCGGGGAAATCATTTTGGGGGTCGGCAATACTCTGTTTCCACGTATCCATGAAAGATGGGGCAATATTCAGATCTGTTAAGGTATGGCTAATGCCTAGTGAAGAAACAAGAAAATCGCGCCCATTGAAAGATGGCCCTTCTAGAATGGCAGTAAAGTTTTCAGGGAATGCACGAAAAAGATCATGCGCACTGGGCGCACCATCGGGCCAGTCTAATACTTTTGTATAGAGTCTGTTTTCTGACTTATTTGAATTTGCGGACAATGACAGATGCGTTGGTGCCGCCAAATCCGAACGAATTAGAGATCGCCACATCGATGTCGAATTCACGTGCAGTGTGCGGCACATAGTCGAGATCGCATTCAGGATCCTGATCATCAAGGTTGATGGTCGGTGGAACTACACCGTTATGAACTGCCAACACTGAGAATGCAGCTTCGATACCACCAGCGGCTCCAAGTAGATGCCCCGTCATTGATTTCGATGATGAGACCATCAGCTTCTTGGCATGAGCGCCAAAGGTGCCTTTAATTCCCTGCGTTTCGCAAACATCTCCAGCAGGTGTGGAGGTGCCATGCGCATTGATGTAATCGACATCTTCAGGATTGAGTTTTGCTGAGTCCAAGGCGGCCTTCATACAACGGCCACCACCCTCGCCTTCCGGTGCAGGAGAGGTCATATGATAGGCATCGCCTGACATACCGTAGCCCACCACTTCGGCAAGAATTTCAGCACCGCGCGCCTTGGCTGAATCGAGTGATTCAAGTACCAGAACACCAGCCCCCTCACCCATGACAAAGCCATCACGGTTCACATCCCATGGTCGGGATGCCTTTTCAGGTTCATCGTTACGGGTAGAGAGTGCGCGAGCGGCAGAGAAGCCACCCACAGCCAGTTCACATACACAGGCTTCAGAGCCACCTGCAATCATCGCATCGGCATCACCGCGGGCAATAATTTCAAAAGCGTCCCCGATAGCGTGCGTTCCTGTTGCACAGGCTGTTACCGTAGCCGTATTTGGCCCCTTCGCTCCTGTGTTCATCGATACCCAGCCGGATACCATGTTGATGATTGTCATAGGAATGAAGAATGGTGAAATCTTTCGAGCACCACCAGCCTCGTAGGCACGCATGGTTCTTTCAATCGCTGGCATGCCACCGATTCCCGAACCGATCACCACACCGACACGCTCAGCATTATCTTCGTTGATCGTAAGACCAGACTGCTCAAGTGCCATCTGCGATGCTGCGATACCGTAATGGATAAAGGCATCCATTTTACGGGCATCTTTTTTATTGATAAAGGTCTCAACGTCGAAGTCCGTCACTTCACCGGCAATAGTACAGGCCATACCGGTCGCTTCCGCATCAAACTTAGTGATGCGTCCGATTCCGGACTTCCCTGCAATAAGATTATTCCAGCTTAGATCTGTTCCAGTGCCGAGTGGGGTAACCAGCCCGACACCGGTAACAACAACGCGTCTAGTCACGACTTATTCAGCTTTTGCAGCGATGTAGTCGATAGCGTTCTGAACGCTCTGAATCTTTTCAGCATCATCATCAGGAATCTCGATACCGAACTCTTCTTCGAAAGCCATAACGAGCTCTACGGTATCCAGAGAATCAGCACCCAGATCATCCACGAAGGAAGAATCTGAATTGATTTCGCTCTCATCAACATTCAGCTGATCAGCAACGATTTTAATAACTTTAGCTTCAATTTCTGCAGACATATATGTCCTCCCATTTGAAATTAGGTGCGGCTTCTATCATAGCCCGAAGGGCTGTACAAGCTCTTCGCATATCGGCCTCACCTACAAACCATCACGAAATGTGACAGATTTTTTTTACATGTACATACCGCCGTTCACATGTAGCACGTGACCGGTAATATACCCACCACCTTCACCGGCCAAAAACAGCACGGTAGAAGCAATGTCTTCAGGGCTTCCCAGGCGACCCAACGGCACCTGCGAAGCGAGTGCAGCCTTAGCCTCATCACCCAGTTCATCGGTCATATCGGTAGCAATAAAGCCCGGTGCAATGGCATTGACCGTGATATTCCGTGAACCCACTTCACGCGCCAGCGAACGAGTCATGGCATCAATGCCGCCCTTGCTGGCACAATAATTCATTTGACCCGGATTGCCCATCGAAGCAACCACAGAGGAGATATTAATAATACGGCCACCCTTGGCACGCATCATCGGCTTCAACGCCGCCTGTGAGGCATAGAAGACCGAAGAGAGGTTGGTATCGATCACCGACTGCCACTCATCCGCTTTCATACGCATGGAGAGGTTATCGCGGGTAATACCGGCATTATTGACCAGTACATCCAGCCTGCCGAAATGTTTGGCCACTTCCTGAACGAATGCCTGCACAGCTTCTCCATCAGCCACATTGACAACGCGAGGAAGAACCTCAACACCGAGATCTGATAACTTCTCAGCTGCCCCACCCACTGAAGCTTCACTGGTGGCACAGATGGCAAGGTTGTAACCGGCTTCACCGAGGGCTCTGGCAATCGCCAGACCAATACCCCGGCTTGCGCCTGTAATAATTGCTACTTTTGAGTCACTCACTTCTCACCCCCAACTTCAGCCATGGCCTGATCCATCAATTCAGATGTGAAGACTGCTGAAACATTCAAATCTTTTGCTACACGACGAACCAAGCCCGCCAGCACCTTACCAGGCCCCATCTCGACAGAGGTCGTAATACCTTGAGCACTGAGCTTTTCGATCGTTTCTGTCCATCGAACAGGTGAAACCAGCTGCTCAACCAGCGCCACTCGAATGTCATCAGGATTCGATAGCGATGCCGCTCTGGCATTACTCCATACCGGACAAGTCGGTGCATTGATCGTTACACTCGCCAGCTTCTCCTGCATGGCATCGGCTGCCGCCTGCATCAGTGGCGTATGTGATGGCGCACTCACTGCCAGTGGGAGTGCACGCTTGGCACCTGCCTCTTTTGCAGCCTCCATGGCCCTTTCCACCGCTGCTGCATTACCGGCAATCACCAGCTGACCAGGGCAATTAAAGTTAGCGGGCCAAACACGATCACCTTCAGATGAATTCTTCTCGCAAACATCTGAAACTACATCATCAGCCAAGCCAATAATTGCTGCCATCTTGCCTACGCCTGCAGGCACAGCCTCACTCATGGCACGGCCACGGAAGGCAACGAGTGCCACCGCATCTTCAAAAGCAATCGCCCCGGCAGCCACCAGCGCTGAGTACTCACCCAAGCTGTGTCCTGCCATCTGAGAGGCAGCAGCACCGCCACGAGCCGTCCATAGTCTATAGAGGGCTGTAGAGGCCGTTAAAAGAGCCGGTTGGGTATATTCAGTCTGATCCAGTTTTCCATCGACATTATCAACCACCAGTGCCTTCATATCATAACCGAGCGCATCAGATGCCTGAGCGAAGGTTTCAGCAACAACTGCCTCAGAGCCGATCAACTCGGCCAGCATACCTTTGGATTGTGATCCCTGACCGGGAAAGAAAAATGCCAGATTTGAACTCATCGAATGAATACCCTCTCAAATAATTCAAGCCGATCCGTAAAAGGCGGCTCGATTAATCCTTTGACCAACTAACTAGATTTGCACCCCAGGCGAATCCGCCCGCGAATGCTTCAAGCAGCAACAGCTGCCCATTCTTCAGATGGCCTTGACGATAAATGTGATTCAGAGCCAGAGGCACACTTGCAGCCGACGTATTGGCATGCTGATCAACAGTCACTGCCATACGATCGGGATTCATCTTCAACTTCTTGGCTGTTGCCTGAAGAATTCTGATATTAGCCTGATGCGGAATCAACCAATCGATCTCCGACTGCTCTATTCCATGCTTCTCCAGCACTTCGCCCACCACTTCGCCGAGCTTGGTGACCGCCACACGGAAAACCTCGTTGCCCTTCATCTCTACTGCAGCCGCTCCAGCTGAATCAATTTTCAAATCCATCGGATCAACGCCCGGAGCTGCTCCAGGATGTGGATGCTCTGCCATCAACAGATGACGATAAGAACCATCACAGTGCAATACGGAACCGACCACACCATTGGGCTCTTTTTCATCGCGTGCTTCCAACACGACTGCACCGGCACCATCACCAAAAAGCACACATGTAGCCCGATCCTGCCAATCAAGAATACGGCTCATCGATTCCGCACCAATGAGGAGCACGCGTTTAAACATGCCACCACGGATCATGCCATCCACCTGAGCCAAACCATAAACGAAACCGGAACAGACCGCCTGAATATCCCAGGCAGGAAAGTCTTTGCCGCCCAATTTATATTGAACAATACTGGCTGTAGAGGGAAAAATGAGATCGGGTGTTGTCGTAGCCACCACAATGGCATCAATATCATCAACAGTAAGGCCTGCATCTTCAAGCGCCTGCTTTGCGGCCTCGGTCGCAAGGTCAGAGGTGTGTTGATCTTTAGCAATAATATGACGCTGACGAATACCTGTACGTTCACGAATCCACGCATCATCGGTCTCCACCATGGTGGAGAGCTCTTCATTAGTCAGAATGCGTTCGGGAAGATAGCCACCAACGCCGATGATATGACTACGTATCGCCATCAGACTTCGGAGACCCGGTTCATCGTTTCTATAATACTTTCAATCAGATCAGCCTCGACTTCGCGGATAGCCACATCAATAGCGCAAGCGTAGGCATGCGCATCGGCACCACCATGACTCTTGACCACAATACCGTTCAGCCCCAGCAGAGGAGCTCCGTTATGTTCACTTGGATGCAAAGCACTCTTCACACGTTTGAGTGCACTGGATGCGAGAAGCGCACCCGTCTTGGCAACAATTGAAGAGGTTAGTTCACTTTTCAGCTGGGTCAAAATCAATTTAGCAACGCCCTCCATGGTCTTAAGAGCTACATTACCAACAAATCCATCGCAGACAACCACATCGACATCATTACCAAACAGATCTGTACCTTCGACATTACCGATAAAATTAAGGCCTGACTCGCTTAGCTTGGTAGCCGCAACCTTCACAACATCCGTACCCTTAATATCTTCACTACCGATATTCAGAAGACCTACCCTGGGCGACTCAACACCTTCGGCGGCCTTCATGTAGCAGGAACCCATGACTGCAAATTGCAGCAAGTGATCGGAGGTACAATCAACATTAGCACCGATATCGAGGAAGAAGGTGGAGCCACCATCAACGGCCGGCACCAGCGAGGCAAGCGCAGGTCGATCTATAGATGGGATCGTTTTAAGAATCAGCTTTGAGATCGCCATCAACGCACCGGTATTACCGGCACTGACCAGCGCATCCCACTCGCCATCGCGAACAGCGCGAGCGCCAACATGAATCGATGAGTTTTTTTTGCGCCGAACTGCAACAGCCGGGGCTTCGCACATATCAATCACATCAGCGGCT
>Ga0316190_10002758_pt1 | contig 12747 bp, 19 predicted proteins | sample Eddworburrow2_MG_FD_204929 | JGI IMG/M metagenome (GOLD analysis project Ga0316190, IMG submission 204929) | Coastal sediment microbial communities from Maine, United States - Eddy worm burrow 2 | ecosystem: Environmental > Aquatic > Marine > Coastal > Sediment | place: USA: Maine | collected... | reverse complement strand
AAGCCGGCAACACACTGGTCGATTCCCAGGGCGATACCATCTCGCCGCATGAGCTGGAGAAGGCCGCATACGACTTCGTGCTCGAGGTCCGCAAGGCCGGCGAGATGCACCAACGCGTCGACGGGATTGGCACAATGGTGGAATCTGTTATGCTAACCCTCGAGAAGCAGGCTGCAATGGGCATACCAGAGGGATCGGTTCCCGAGGGATGGTGGGTAGGATTTAAGGTAGCGCAGGACGTCTTCGATAAAGTGAAGTCCGGCGAATACACTATGTTCAGCATTGGCGGACGGGGAATAAGGAGCGACTACGATGGCGAGTAAGAAATCAAAGCTGACAGACCTACGGCTGGGCGAAGTATCGGTAGTCGACCGCGGATCCAACGGCGGATCCCATATCATGCTCATCAAGCGCCATGATGATGCAATGCTTGACATAGATATCGATGCTGTGGGAAAAAGCGCCTATCAGGAATGGAAGGCAGCTAACCCAGGGAAGGAAATCAGCGATATGCCAGGTGAGGTGAGAAAGCAGGATGCAGGAAGGATCACCGACCTATGGCTGCTGATACATCCAGATGCAACAATAAGCGATCTCCCCGATGTATTGAAGGCGGAGACATTTGATGCTCTAATGGCCGCCAGAGAGAACGAGCAGGATATTTGGGACAAGATATACGTCCTGCAAGACTCGTTAATGAGTATCCTCCGTGATGAGAACATAGAGGACAAGCAGGCAGCAGCAGCAGAATCGCTACTGCAATTCCACCAGGCTATGCTTGGATCGATTACAAAAATGAAGGACGGAGGTGAACCAATGGACGATTTACAGAAATTGCAGAAGGCGTTCGATGACCTGAAGGCATTATATGACGCAGCAGTACTGGCAAATACTACCCTGCAGGAGCAGGTAGATGCACAGGCCGGTAACACCGACGACGGCGGTATCGACAAATCAGCATTGCCGGAAGCCGTCCAGAAGGTCCTCGACGACCAGGCAACACAGCTGGCAGCCCAAGGTGATGTCATCACCAAGATGCAGGATGAAGCCATGACAGCCGAGTTTATTGCCAAGGCAGGAAAACTGAACAAGCTGCCAGTCGATACCGCCGTGCTGGGTGACATCATGAAAACTGCCAAGAAGGCATTCACCGACGAACAATACACCACGTTCGAAAGCATGCTGAATGCAGCCCATGAGGCCCAGAGCAATGTCTTCAAGGAACTCGGTTCAGACGGATCAGATAGCGGCAGCGCACTGGACCAGCTGAATGCCCTGGCGAAGACAATCAGCGAAGCCGATGGCATCACCATCGAGAAGGGTTTCACTGAGGCAATGAAGCGCAACCCTAACCTCCGCGATCAGTACAAGGTAGAGCGTCGGTCGGGCCAGCCAGCACAGCACTAATAGGACTGGCTGAACAGCACCAGAGTTAACGAGTAAAAGGTACGGCCTAACAGGGCGGTAAACTTAAGGATAGAGCGGAGGGAAGGACCATGTCATACGAAGTACCACTATTTCAGCCAGCAGGATTGGTAGCAACGGCGGTAAGCCTGGCAACTAAGCAGTTCTTCTGCGTCCGACAGAGCACATCAGATAACGCGGTCGAGCTGTGCGATACCGACGGCGAACTGATCCTGGGCGTAGTACAGAACAAGCCAGCAGCCAACGCTGCAGCCAACATTATGATGGCCGGCGTCACCAAGGTAGAAGCAGCTGAGACACTGACTGCCGGCGACCATTGGGGCGTAGGCGCAGCCGGATCGGCCAAGAAGGTCGAGGCGACAGTAACAGGCGCGGACGTCGGCGATTATGTAGCTGGCGTAGTTCTGGAAGGGGCGGCAGCGGGCGAGCTCGCAACCGTGACGATCGGCGTACATACGTATCGCGTAGAAGCTCAGTAATTTCGTAGGCTCGCCTGGCGAGACGGAACGAACAGATAATAATTAAGCAGGGAGGAAGTACCAATGCCACAGCCAAACGTATCAGACGTCCATGTAGACACGGCGCTAACGAATATCAGTGTCGCGTACATGCAGGACGCAAATAGCTTCGTAGCGGGGCGAGTATTTCCAACCGTTCCAGTCGACAAGCAATCCGACGTGTACTACACCTACACCAAGGGCGACTTCCGACGCGATGAGGTCAAGCCACGCGCACCAGGCACTGAATCAGCCGGCGGCGGCTTCAATGTCAGCACGGCTTCTTACAGCGCCGAGATTTATGCCTACCACAAGGACATCCCTGATCCAGTTCGTGCGAACACAGATCCAGCGATCGATCCAGACGAGGATGCCTCTCGCTACCTGACGCAGCTTTTCTTGATCAACCGCGAGATCAAGTGGACCAGCGACTTCTTCGCGCTGAGTATCTGGGACACCGACGTTGTCGGCGCAACAGACTTCACCCAGTGGGATGATGCAGCATCGGATCCCGAGGCGGATATCGAAACCGGCAAGGCGGCCATTCTCCTGGCAACAGGCTATGAGCCAAACACGCTGACAGTCGGCTACCAGGTCCACCAGGCCCTGAAACGCCACCCACTGGTAACGGAGCGATTCAAATACACCAGCCCCGACTCGATCACCGAGCAGATGCTGGCGCGATTCTTTGAAATCGACCGCTACATGGTATCGAAGGCCAGCTACAACACGGCCAACGAGGGTGCCGCGGCAGACGCTAATGCTTTCATCGCAGGCAAGAATGCGCTGCTGACATACGTCGCACCGACGCCAGGACTGTTAACGCCATCAGCGGGTTACACATTCGCATGGCGCGGACTGACCGGCGCCAGCAACGTGGGTGTAGCGATCAGCTCATTCCGCATGCAGCAGCTGAAGTCTGATCGCGTCGAGGGCGAGTTCGCATACGACCACAAGGTCGTGAGCACGGACCTGGGCTACTTCTACTCAGCCGCGGTCAGCTAAGATGAAACGTAACATAGCCAGCAAGGGCGAGCATGGAGGTCGAGCAATCCGTCGGTTACGATTGCTCGGAGAGGCCATAGCTGCAGGGGCGGACATCCCAGGGAAGATACTCCTGGAAGTCCCTCTCCGGCAGCGGCTCGCCCTTGAAGGCGGCGGTTACGTTAAGTTTTATGACCAGGCTGCGGGAAGCAAGCCGAACAAGGACGAGAGCACCGGTAAGAAGGCAGCTACGAAGGCGACACCGAAGCCAAAGACAGCAGTAAAGAAAAAGGCAACGGCGAAGCGTAAGAGCGGCGTGAAGGCCGGCAACTCCAAAAAGAAGTCTACGCCACGGGCAGCGCGAGTTAAGCGCCAGGCCGCGACGTAACAGCCGGAGGAAAGGCGAATGAGTAAGCGACCATTAGTATCGCGCAGCAGGGGAGCCGTAGGCAGTGACAGCGGCATATACATCGGCAATGACGTCTGGTTATTCACCGTAACCGGAGCACTGACAGATGGCGCAGCGGGTGACGGAGCAGGCTGGGCAGGAAAAGGCTCACAGGCTATCCGTACCGACACCGGCGCTCCATTCAAGAACACCGGCACGAAGGCCAGCCCTACCTGGGTAGCTGTATAAGCCCACCAGATAAAGAGGGCCTGACCAATGCCACCACCAATTGCACGAACATATGTCGTCGACGGGAATCTGAAAGCCCTTGGATACGAGCAGGTCACCGGCCTGACAGCAGCCAAGACCCTCACCATTCCAACGGGAGCCAGGGTAGTAGCGCTGCAGGCGCAGGACCAGGATATCCGATGGAGAGACGACGGGACCGATCCGACCGCCACCGTAGGTATGATCCTGATAGCAGGCGACCGACCATTCCTCTACAACGGCAACGATCTGACTGCGCTCAGTTTTTTCGAGGCAGCAGCGACCGCGATCCTCAACGTCACGTACTACTCGTAAGGCCAGCCGATGCGATCAGGCCTCGTCAGCGGGTTATCAGTACGCAGCCAGGGTAAAAGCTCATTATTGGCCGGCGGAGGCGGAGGCGTTCCATACGTAGCCTCAGCCACCAACTTCGACGGCACCAACGATTACATACAACGCACCCTAACATCAGCGGTCGACGGATCATTAGGGACGCTGTCCTTCTGGATGAACCTGAATGGCGGGGACGGCGGCGAGCAGTTTATCTTTAGAATCAACGGCGGAACAAGTTACATCTATAGGACCGCAGCCAATAAAATAAATATTTACCTCGGTGATAATGGCGCGGCACTCAAGGTCGGGGATACCGGCGCGACATCGCTGACAGCGGCATCCGGATGGGCACACATCCTGGCGTCATGGGACGTATCATCAGGAACAACACTTTTCGATTGGTACATCAATGACGTACAGGAACTGAGCGGAGCCCAGACCGTTAACTCTGGGTTAATCGATTATGACGGAGCAGACTTAACGATCGGAGCCAGACAGAACGGAACACTTAAGCTAAACGCATGCATCTCAGAATTCTACTTTCACCAAAACCACTACCTGGATTTATCGGTCGTCGAGAACCGCCGGAAATTTATAACAGCCGGAGGAGCACCGGTCGATCTAGGGCCAACCGGATCACTGCCCACATCATCGCAACCGATCATATATCTGCCTAATCCATTTGGGACATTCGAGCAGAACGCAGGATATGATGGCGACTTCACAGTGATCGGCGCCCTAACAGAATGCGCGTCGGCGCCAGCGTAGGAGACGATCATGCCATTCAAGGGTAGAGACATGCTGCTGAAGATCGCCGACGGGATATCGCCACCGACGTTCACCACGGTAGCGGGCCTGCGGACGAACACCCTGTCAGTAAACAACGAGACGGTTGACGTAAGCACCGACGACGACGTTCCATGGCGCCAGCTAATGGCAGACACCGGCATGCGATCGGTATCGACCAGCGCCGGCGGAGTCTTCAAGGACGAGGCCACCATCAACGAGATGGAGAACCTATCGATTACCGGAGACAGCGTGGAGCTGCAGCTGGTGTTCGGAAACGGGGACATGATCCAAGGCGTATTCCAGCTAACCAGCTTCGAGCACGGCGGGGAACACAACACCGAACAGACATACACGATCTCCATCGAGAGCAAAGACATCTGCAGCCTGATAAGGGCATAACGCATGGCTCGCAGGGGCAGAGATATCCTGATCAAACTCAGCGACGGCCTGTCGCCACCGACATTCACGACAGTTGGCGGAATGCGGACGAAGACGATCACCATCGATAACGAAACGGCGCAGACCACATCCAAGGACGAGGAAGGGTGGCTGGCCGCGATGGAGGATACCGGCAACCGGTCGATGAACGTCACCGGCCAGGGGATATTCAAGGACGATGCCACGGTAAAAGCATTCGAGGCCCTGGCCATCACCGGCAACGCCCAGGAGATGCAATTCGTATTCGGCAACGGAGACGGCATCCAGGGTGTGTTCCTGGTGGAATCGTTCGAGCACAGCGGAGAGCACACCGACGCGCAGAACTATGCGATGACACTCCAGAGCGGAGCACAGGACCCTGGGCAGGGCCTTGCCGGAGGATCGGCCTTCCAGTTCATCCGTGGATTATATCCGGACCCAGAAGCCCCAGCGCCGGAGGCTCCATCGGTACCGGTACACGTACCAAACACCGTCTCTGTTTCCAACGGGCCATACATGACAGCCGGCGTCACATCATTCCCTGCGTCCAGCTATAAGGGCACGCTTTCATTATGGTTAAGGAAGGGAACCAGCATATATCGCCAGATCGAGCACTCGACATCGATCGATATGAACATATCAAATAGCCTCCAGATGATATTGAAGGGGACAACAGCAGCCACCGTATTAGCGATGAGAACAAATACATCGGTACCACTCGGATCATGGGCCCACGTCATGATGTCCTGGGATCTGACGATAGGAGCCACCCACGTATACCTCAACGATGCGAGCGCAAAAGACACCTACATATTGACGGCGAACCCAGTCAAGTGGAATTGGAACACCCTCTACCATTTCTCGACATTCGGGGCGAGCCAGAAGTTTATAGGCTGCATGGCCGATTTCTATCTGAACATGGATGAATATATCGACTTAAGCGTGGAGGCCAACCGGAGGCTATTCATCACCGCGGCAGGTGATCCGGTAGACCTCGGAGCCGATGGATCAAACCCAACCGGAAGCCAGCCTGCTATAATGCTGCAGGGCGAAGGGAACGCATTCAATATTAACAGCGGATACGGACCTAACTTTGCAATAAACAATGGGCCAATGGCATCCTGCAGCACCGAACCATAGGACGACGAGATGGCATTTAAAGGACGAAACATACTCATCAAGATCAGCGACGGGCTATCACCTGGCACGTTCACGACGATCGGTGGCATCCGCTCGAAGACCATAACCGTCAACAACGAGACCACGGACATCACCACCAAGGACGATTCCGCATGGCGCGTGCTCATGGCCGACACGGGAATCCGGTCGATCTCGGCATCCGGAAGCGGGATCTTCAAGGACGATGCAGCGATCAACGCCATGGAGAACCTGGCATTCAACGGAGCAGCCCAGGAATTCCAACTGGTGTTCCCGAACGGAGACGGTCTCCAGGGGATCTTCCAGGTCGCCAGCTTCGAGCACGCAGGCGAGCACGTCGATGCCCAGACCTACTCGATCACCCTCGAGGCAGCTACCCAGGATCCAGAAGCAGGGTTAGCAAGCAACGGATCGCCGGTATCATTTATCCGTGACCTGACAGCCCCAGCCTAGACAAGAGCATTAATTGCATTGACAATAGGCGCCACAGCAGCAGGAGCACAACGCAATGACATGGACCTATACCGACCCATCAACCAGCGATAGAGATGCGGTACGATTCCTCGTCGGCGATACCGATACTAGCGATCAACAAGTAACAGATGAGGAGATCGCCTACGCCATATCCAGCGAGGGCAGCGTCAAGACCGCAGCGGCATTCGTCTGCAGGACCATCGCCGCGAAATACGCGAGATTCGTTGACAAGAGCGTCGGCGACCTAAAACTCAGCTATAGCCAGCGCCAGACGGCATATATTAAACTGGCCGAGAAGTTCGAGTCTGATTCATCGATATCCAACGCAGCACCATACGCCGGCGGGATCAGCAGAGCCGATAAGGAAACCGTGGAGACCGATGACGATCGCGTGGACCCACGATTCCGGCGCGGCATGCAGGAGCACAAGGGTACGCTGACAGAGGAAGACAAAGCTGACATCTGTAACGACTAGGGACCAGCCGGCATGTTCAAATACCTATACAGCTGCATCAATCGATTGCCACGACCACATGGCGGAGCATCTCTGCGAACAGAATATGCAGACGGGGTAACAATCGATGCCCGTCATCGGCTGCGGGTATCTCAGCCGAACGACATCCATGAGTCGAAGTTTATATACAACGAGCACGATCGCCAGATCTGGGAGCCCATACTGGTAGGAGGAGGAACGATAAGCCATTCGGCAAATGACTCAACCGTCGAGCTGGCCGTAGGGACGGCAGACGCCGATTCGGCAATACATCAGACCCACCAGTATTATTCCTATGTGTCTGGGCGTAGCTTTCAGATCGAATGCAGCCAGACCTTTGCAGCTGGCAAAGCGAACCTCATCCAGCGGGTAGGATATTTCGACGACAACAACGGGATATTCATGGAGCTGAATGGCACCACGCTAAACCTTGTACTCCGGAGCAGCACATCCGGATCAGTGGTCGATACCAAATATCCGCAGTCCTTATGGAACCTGGACAGGCTCGACGGCTCGAAAATCGAGATGACGAACCCGAGTCTAACGACACTTGACATCACCAAGGCGCAATCATTACTCATTGATTTTCACTACAGCGGCATAGGCCGGATCCGGTTCGGATTCGATATCGGCCACGATAATATCTATGTGCATGAAATCATAAACGCCAACGTAATCGAAACGGCATTCATGGCCACGCCAAACCTTCCATTGAGACTGGAGATCGTCAACAACGGAGCAACGGACAGCGCATCGACGATGAGGCAGATCGGATCGAACATCGTCAGCGAGGGAGCGAACGCGCAACCAGGGATAGCCTTCGGAGTATCGAACGGAATCGTCACGAGATCGATATCAGTCAGAACGCCGATAATAGTATTACGGCCACTAGCGACCTTCGATGGGCATGTGAACCGCATCGTAACGCGGCTACAAGACCTGGAAATTATTACCGATGCCGATTGCTACGTGGAGGTAATTCACTTCCATGACCCAACATCCTTCACCAACGGAACATGGAATCCAGTCGACGTGAAAAACAGCTCGGTCGAGTTCTCGGTCAATACCACAGCAATCGTAGGTGGCGACGCCCACTTGATAAAGCCTGGTTACGCCACAGCAGCTGCGGCCAACAAGAATAACCTGACATTGATTTATATCGGAGAGCTGGCATCACACTACGACATCCATCGCAATGCCGACAACACCAACGCATCAGCAATAGCGATATACATGACACCGTTCACCGGAACAGCCGAAGTTTCTGTGGCGGCTCAATTCAAGGAACTTTATTGATATGGGCATCGAGGACTGGAGCGGCCTATTCCCGCAGAGCATCACCCACGCGGAATTCGCGGGACGGGATGAATATGGCACACCGGCCTATGGCAGCCCAGCCAGCTACAGCGCCAGGATCGTAGCGAAGCAGACCCTGGTCAAGAAGGCCGACGGATCGGAAGCCCTGGCGAAATCGATCGTCTGGATCCTGGGCACGCCAACGCTGACCACTGAGGACGAGATCACATTGCAGGATGGGAGTACTCCACCAATCCTAATGGTCGAGCACTTCCCAGATGCAGACGGCGACCACCACAGCAAGGCATACCTGGGATGACCATCAGCCTCAAGATAAAGCGATCGGCAAATCTGATGCAGGCCCTGACCAGAGTAAGTAATAACGGAATCAAGGCGATCGAGGCATCCCTGTACCAGGAAGGGGAAGCGATCATGACCGAATCCAAGAACATCGTGCCGGTCGACATAGCCAACCTGAAAGACAGCGGCCACGTATCACCACCGAAGACAGCCGGCAACCGGACGACAATCGAACTCGGGTACGGCGGACCTGCAGCGCCATATGCTATATTCGTCCATGAGGATATGACGGCCCAGCACACCAGCGGGCAATCGGCCAAATACCTATCGATACCATTTAACAAGCGCAAGCGCGGATTCGGATCGAAGCTGGCGCAACGGATCAGGGCAGCACTATGATACTTGACGACATCGGCACAGCACTGGAATCGGCCTCGGTAGTAGGCGGAGCCACCGGATGGACCCTGTACAAGTCCTATATGCCAGACAGCCCAGACACATCGATCGCCATATTCGAGACCGGCGGCGGGGAGCCAGACCAGACCCAGGGCGATGCCTATGACATGCCGACGTTCCAGGTGCGGGCCCGCGGGGACGCATTCGGGTACAGCGATCTGCGGACGAAGATGCAGGCCGTATTCACAGCCCTGAACAACGCCACCGTCTCGGGCTACGTTTTCATATTTGCAGATTCATCAGGACCCATCCCGATGGGATACGACAAGAACAACCGACCGGAATTAGCTTGGAACTTTTCCACCATGAAAGCCCGCTAACGACGATATATCTTGTGGGCGGAGGCCCATCGCTCCAGGGATTCAACTGGAGCAAATTGGCAGGAAAGCCAACGATCGCAATCAACAGGGCATACGAGCAGGTACCCGACGCCGGTATCGTGTACTTTGCCGACCTCAGATTCTGGAACTGGCACAAGGCCGGCCTCCTCGCCCACCCAGGCACGATCATCACCGGATGCAAGCACATCACGCACCAGGACGTGCTGACATTCCGCATCACCGGCAAGAAGGGCCTGGACATGAACCCATGGGCCCTCCGGAGCGGGAACAGCAGCGGATACGCAGCCATCAACCTGGCGGCACATATATTCGCCCTGCGAGGGAGCAAGGGAACTAGCCTGATTAAGCGGATCGTCCTAATGGGCTATGATATGCAGACCGACAATGGCCGCCACCATTGGCATGACGGATACCAGGTCAAGAACAAGCCGGATATCTACGACAAAATGGTGGACTATTTCGCCACGATCGCAGGCCCACTACAGGACAGAGACATCGAGGTAATCAACACGAGCATGGACTCACGCATCGACGCATTCGAAAAGCGGGAATTCGACGACCTATGAACAAGCATCACACAGCGTACATCACCCTTAAAAAGCACGACGCCTATCCATGGCGAGAACTCCATGCCGGCGTCAAACAATGCGGAGACCTGACCGTGGCCGTATGGGACCCGAAGACCTACGACGCCCTGAGCATCGCTGCAACGTGGAACAAATACGGGACAGCCGCTAGAGTGGCCGACCAGGTGAAAGCCGCCGGAGGGACCCACATCGTGCTTGAGAACGGCTATCTGCGGCGAGATCTAGGCTACTACGCCATAGGACTGAACGGCGTGAACGGAAAGGATGATCGCAAGATCCTGGTCAGGCGACCCAGGCGATTCCGAAAGCTGGATATCCGGATCCAGCCCAGGCACAAGGGAGGCCGGCACATCCTCGTGATCGGCCAGCGGGGAGGCGGATACAACGATATGGCCATGCCTAATGACTGGCCGGAGAAGATAATCCACGAGATACGGGCAATAACAGACAGACCAATCCACTACCGACCGCATCCAGGCCGCGAGAGACGCCCGTGTAGCGTTCCAACCGGATATAGGGAGGTCAGCACCAAGCATCCAATAGCCGAGGCCCTGAGAGGCGCCCACGCTGCCGTTGTCTGGACCAGCAACGGGGCCACCGACGCACTAATATGGGGCGTGCCCGTATTCTACTGCGGGCCAGCGATCGCCATCCAGGAGGTCGCGCAGCGCGGGATCCAGAACATCGAGACACCAGCCATCTGGCAAGAAGCCCACCAGGTGGATATCCTCCAGGAACTGGCACACCGACAATTCCACATCAGCGAAATAGAGCGAGGCACAGCATGGCGAATAATGACAGGCCGCTACGCGTAAATATTTACGTGGGCGAGGGACGGAGATCGAAGATCGTCTGCCGATCGCTATACCAGGGGGCACACATAAAATGCGATGCCAAGATGCTCGTTACCAGCCGGTACGAGAGACCGGATCCCGACGTCCAGGTGGCAGCATTCTACGGCCTGAAGGACCGGCTGCTGGATATCTTCGAGGACTACAAGGCAGCCGGCAAGAAGTCGGTCCTGGTCGACCTGGGATACTTCGGGCGCCACGACGGAGGAAGGCTGGCCGGATACCATAAATTCACCGTGAATGACCACAGCCCACTGGCCTACTTCCAGAAGCGGCAGCACGGGCCAGACCGGATCAAGAAGTTCGGGATAAAGCTCAAGCCGATGCGGAAGCGGGGCCAGTACATCCTCCTGGCCGGCATGAGCGGCAAGGGCGCCGGCGTCTTCGGATACAAGCCGGAGGCGTTTGAGAAGGAAATGGTAAAGCGGATCAGCCAGGTGACGAACATGCCGATCCTGTACCGACCGAAGCCATCCTGGAAGGACGCCAGGCCGATAGAGGGGACCTTCTTCTCACCACCAGGGCAATCATTGGAAACCGACCTAAAGAGGGCATACGCAGTAGTAACGCACCACAGCAATGTGGCGATCGACGCCCTGATCGACGGCGTGCCGATATTCGTGATAGGCAAGAGCGTGGCATCACCACTAGCCAGGTACATGCCAGAGGACATCGAGAACCCATATTACCCGAGCGATGAGGAACGGCAGCAGCTGCTCAACGACATTGCCTATACCCAGTGGAGCATCGCCGAGATGACGAACGGGCGAGCCTGGCAGCATCTGATTAACGAGGGGATCATATGAAAGCAATAATGTACCAATCGATAAAGTCCAGGGAGGCGATCATTGGAGCGGCCATGCAGGCGGGGGCACGGAAACACGGCATCGATTTTGAGATCGTGCACAAGTATGAGGGCGTGATCGAGGACGCGGATATAGCCGTGACCATTGCCGTAAAGGGCCCGACTAAGCAGATCATGGAGGAGTACAGGGCGGCAGGGAAGCACGTAATCTATATCGACAAGGGATACTACCGGATCAACAGCGGAGACCCTGACAACCCTCTGTCGCACTGGAGAGTGGCCGTTGACGCCTACCAACCGCTCGCATACTTCCAGGACATACCCAGGCCACCGGACAGGTGGGACATGCTAAGCAGGACCATTCATAAGCGCCGCAACGAGGGGAACGATATCGTGTTCGCCGGATCATCCGAAAAATACCACCGGCTGCATGAGCTGCCGCACCCGACCGAATACGCGAAGATGATTATTAACCAGATCCGGATCCAGAGACCGACCAGCAGAATCATCTACCGACCGAAGCCATCCTGGAAAGCAGCCACCGAGATTGAGGGGACCACCTTCTCCGGAGGCAAGCGCAAGCTGATCATGGAACTGGCCGAGGCATGCGCCCTGGTGACGCACGGTAGCAACGCAGCGCTTGATTCGCTCATGTTCGGCGTACCGGTATTGGTGCTCGGGAAAGGGATAGCCAGCCCGCTATCGATGAGACGGATGGAGGACCTACGCACGCCATGGATCCCGAAGCGGAGAACCATCCAGCAATGGGGCCAGGACGTGGCGTATTGCCAATGGACCCTGGACGAGATGCGGAGCGGGGAAGCATGGGCCACCATAAAGGAGCGGCTGGACTAATGCGGATCCTGTTTTATGTGAACGAGAAGCG
>Ga0316190_10002757_pt1 | contig 12749 bp, 10 predicted proteins | sample Eddworburrow2_MG_FD_204929 | JGI IMG/M metagenome (GOLD analysis project Ga0316190, IMG submission 204929) | Coastal sediment microbial communities from Maine, United States - Eddy worm burrow 2 | ecosystem: Environmental > Aquatic > Marine > Coastal > Sediment | place: USA: Maine | collected... | reverse complement strand
TGAACGTACGTCATCAATCGGACTGATCTCATTGGCGACATTGGCGACAATTTTTTCCAGTAATTCATCCGTTATCTCTGCGCCCTTTAATAATGCCTCGGTTTTCTCCAGTCTCATCGGTGTCGCTGCAACACAACCGATGCTTAAGCGTGCTTGCTTACATTTTTTCCCCTCCATCTCAAGGTGTGCCGCTGCATTAAGTTTCGCCAGGTCTTCATTAGTGCGAGTAAGTCGCCTGAATGAAGATCGGCCTCCTTTTACCGGGGCTGGAATTTTTAATTCGATCGCAAGCTCATCTGCTTTTCTTGCAGTGACACCATAAGCCAGCCAAAACTCATCCACACTAACGTCACGTTTTCCATCTGCACCCTGTAACACTATGCTTCCTCCTAGTGCATAGACTGCACAACTACAATCACCGGCAGGTGAAGCACGCAACAGATTTCCTATAACAGTAGCAGTGTTCCTCAGTTGTGGCGTGGCAAAAATATAAGCCGCCTGCCATAAGGCCGGGTAGTGTGTTTTGACATCAGATGATGACAAGACCTGACTGATTGTAGCTTTGGCACCAAGCCGCAATCCCTCTGCCGGATCATATTCCAGATAATCCAGATCAGGGATTTTAGCCAGGGAAATCAGACAATCTGTCTTGAAATCTGATTTCATCGCAACACACACATCTGTACCACCAGATAATATGGTTGCCTTGTCCTGATACTTGCCCAGCAAAGTCACAACTTCTTCAACTGACTCAGGCAACAGAAGATCAAACTCAGGCATAATTCGTGTGTTCATTTTCTACTCCTCAAATCTAGCACCTCAAAATAGTTTTCTCGCATCTATAGTACCCTTAGCTTTTATTTTTCAGACTTGGGTTCAATAACATGCTGCCGTGACACCACAGATAAAACAGAAACGGCAATAGCCAGAATACAGCCGCTGTTATTGCCAGTAATTCAATTTGGATAAAGGCACCCATAACCCGCAGCAAAGCTGCAAAAAAAATCAATACAAAACCAGTGACCATCAATTGTGGGGGTATCAGTTGACGACCGGTATGGCGTAAAGCCACTCGACAAAGTAGCCCTAATTTCATCATGCCAAATGCCCCTATGGTAAATGCATGAACTGACGCTAACTCGGGTACACCCATACCACTGTCCGAAAGTACCCGCAGTATGACAGAACTAAGAAACCACAAGTAAGAGAAATGCATGACTGCAACTATCGGTATTGTCACGGCTTGAAGGGTCTGCCAGCGAGACATGCGCAGGCCATGAACCAGTATCACTGTCAGTCCTGCAACACTACTCCACAATGTCCCCGGTAAATAAATACCGGTTAACGCATATAAAATGATAGTGATGATTGCCAGTATTTCGATACCACGGTGAAAACTTATCGTGCCATCCCAACCTTTTCCTCGTAGGGCATTCTCGGTAAATATGGGTGTTAGAAAACCACCGACAAAGGTATAGAGTGTGATCAAGGTATACAGAAAGAAACGCAAACCGATAGCTGCACCCCTCGTTTCGCCTGCCTGCATACTTATATAGAAGAGGAGATTACCGTAGAAGAAACCTGCCAGAATGATCAGAACGAATTGAAAATATTTCTTCTCGGCAGCAAGCAAGCTGGGTAGCAACAATACTGCAAGAAGTGGAAAAAATGCCAGGTCCAGAATAATAATAAGCTCGGCTGGTAATAAGGGTGCACATAAAATAGCAATGCGCCCAGCTAGCCACACACCCACCAATAGCGCAAGACGTCCTTTCACTACCGCAGAGGTTTCGGCCCAACTCGGGATAGCAGTCAATAAAAAACCGGAAACAAGTGCCGAGCCAAATCCGATCAATAATTCGTGCCCATGCCAAACTGAACTGGTAAAACCAGCCCAGGGAAAAACGATAATTCCCAAAGCCTCGGCTATCCAGCACAACATAATCAATGGCCCGTATATCGCCGCAGCAAGGAAAAAAGGTCTGAAAGCACTACTCCATAATGGTGCTTCAAACCAAACCTTGTTCACAGACGATATCGCGTGTGACATATTATTGACCTGGATAAAATTTGTTCATGTCATTACCCTTTCGACTCAGTTTTCTGCTGTGCAGAACCTTGGCGTGCCTGTTGCGTCACTTGCGCCATAATAGACAACGCTATTTCGGCTGGAGACTGTGCGCCTATATTTAATCCGATGGGTCCACAAATTCGTTGTTGCTGTTCAAGACTAAAACCTTTCTCTTCCAGTCTTTGTTGTCGTCCGGCTTGTGTTTTTCGACTGCCTAACGCACCGATATAAAATGCATCCGATTTCAGTGCTGCTGCAAGAGCTGGATCATCCAGTTTTGGATCATGCGTTAATGCCACCACCGCTGTTCTATTGTCGGGAACTAATACCGCCATAGCCTCATCCGGCCATGCTGTATTAATTTTTATATCAGGAAATCGTTCGTTCGTCGCAAATGCCTGACGTGGGTCTATCACAGTTACATCATAACCACACATAACGGCCAGTGGTGCCAACGTCTGGGAAATATGTACAGCACCGACAATGAACATTCGTAAAGACGGATTAAAGACATGAAAGAAAACCTTGCCAGTTTCAGTTTCATTCATTTGACTACGGTCAAGGCGTGCAGCCTGTTTTGCCAGTTCCACCAGTTCATCTGGAATAGCGCCTATGCCGTTTTCCCTGGATTCAGAATACAAATATTGTTCTGATTTTTCCATATGCGTAATCAGTACAACGGTCTGTTTCTGTTGCCGTGCATAATTTATTTTTTCAAGTATCTTGCGTTGCATTTTATTTCATACTTGGCATAGTTCTATTTAAGTACAATAGTAAGGGAACGTCTACCTATCCGCTTCTACCGGTTCCACATAAATTTTTACCGTTCCACCACATGCCAGGCCGACATCCCATGCCATTTCATTACTGACACTAAATTCAAGCAGTTTGGGTTTTCTGGTTTGCATGACCTCCAGCGCTTCACTGATAACAGCACCCTCTACACAACCTCCCGACACTGAACCGAAAAACTCACTCTTACCGTCAACGACCAATTGACTTCCACAAGGCCGTGGCGATGAACCCCAGGTCGCAACGACCGTTGCTAATGCAAGCTCCCTGCCTTCTTCAAGCCATTTTAGTGCAATTTCCGGAATATCTTCTTTATGCTCGCCCATTTAACTGTTCATCAAAGGTGACAAAAAACATGAGGCGTAACAATAGTTATGACCATACTTAATGTCAATACGCATGCGTATGTTTTTGTGTGATTTCATGCTCTTAGCTTATTGTGGCTTTGATTTAAACACAATACAAATAACATTTATTTCATTGTTTTTATTGGCTATTTTTATTTATTTACATGCCGCATGTTTATCACACGACGGAATATCCGAAAAAATATGGAGAGATCCAGACAATACGCCTTAGTATGTATCTACAGTATAATTTAGACCCTAAAAAATAACCGGGAGAGTTGCATACACCCGTTTATAATGTAAAAATTACATACAAAATTACTATATAATTTTACATCTTGTTGTTTTTATTGATCATGGCGAAAATTGATATGCCATCCTGATCATCTGAATTCAATAAACATAATTAAATAGTGAAACAACAACTTATAATGTTTCTTATCACTATGGGGGAGGAAACGCTAAAATGTACCCTGCACCTTTTCGTTATTTCAGACCCAGTTCACTGGGTGAAGCTATCAAGCTTTTATCAGAATTGGGAGACAGCGCCAAACCCCTTGCTGGAGGACAAACGTTAATCCCTGTGCTGAAATTGCGTATGGATGAACCCTCTGATCTTATAGATATTGCGCGTCTACCAAACATTCGTTACATACAAAATGACAACGGGCAAATCAGTATCGGCGCCTTGGCGACCCATGCCAATATTGCCATGTCGGAAATATCAAAACAGGTTCCAATTGTCCGGGACTGTGCGGGTGGCATAGCGGATACTCAGGTCAGAAACCGCGGCACCATTGGCGGATCGGTGAGTGCAGCCGATCCCAGTTGTGATTGGCCAGCCCTGTTACATACCCTTGATGCCGAGATTGTTTGTCAGGGACCCAATGGCAAGAGAGTTCTCACTATCCGGGATTTCATTCTAGATTCTTATACAACGGCACTCACCGATGCAGAGCTGGTGACTGAAATTCGTTTCAAGGTACCGGAAAATCACTCGGGAGGGAGTTATATCGGTTTTAAAAAGGCCGCACCAGCCTACCCTGCCGCTTCTGTTGGTATCCAGATTGCCCTGGCCGAAGAGGATGTCTGCAAAGACGTACGCCTGGTACTCAGTGCGGCTGGACCAAAACCCGTGATTTCGGAAGAAGCAGAAGCTGTTCTAAGGGGAAACTCTCTATCAAAAGACAATCTTGAAAAAGCCGCTGAAGCGATCATTGCGGCATCCGATCCACCGTCTGACTCCCGCGGTTCAGCTTCCTTTAAACGCACCATGTTGCACTCACTCTTTATGAAGGCGGCCAACATCGCCATTGACCGTGCCCGTGGCAATAACATTATCGGAGCTCACGAATATGTCTGAGTCAACTCAACTTGTCCCTATCACTGTCACTGTCAATGGCAAGGCTTACCAACGAGAGGTTGAACCGCGTTTATTACTGGTGGAATTCATTCGGGCAACATTGGGTCTGACCGGGACTCATATCGGTTGTGATACCAGTTATTGCGGCGCCTGTACCATTATAGTGGATGGCGATACCGTTAAATCCTGCACCTTACTCGCCGTACAGGCCGATGGCAGTGAAATTCTAACTGTCGAGGGTTTAGAACAGGATGGCGAACTGCATCCCTTGCAACAGGCTTTCTCGCAGAATCACGGCTTACAATGCGGTTTCTGCACCCCGGGAATGTTGATGTCATCACTGGCATTGCTGGCGGAAAATCCGGATCCTGACATCAAGGATATCCGTAAACGATTAGCCGGTAATATCTGCCGCTGTACCGGTTATCAAAACATTATCAAATCGGTGCAGGCAGCTGCCAAAAGCTTACGGGAGGATTGAGTCATGGAAATGAAATTTGATGGCGAATTCAAGATCGACCTGCCAAGAGAAGAAGTCTTTGAGATCCTCTCGAACCCGGAAAAATTTGCACCGCTGTTTCCCACATTTCACAGTATGGAAATGAAAGATGAACGCACTGCGAATCTTAAGGTAAAGGTCGGCATCGGCAGAATCATTGCAACCTCAACAACTGAATTAACACTGGAAGAAGCGGTACCACCATTAAGGGCTCGCTATGTTGGCAAAGGCAATGTCATGCAGGGCGCCTACCAAATGGTCTCTTCATTCGACCTCGAAGAAGTGGACGGCGGGACATTGGTAAAATGGCAGGCAGAAACCACCTTGGTGGGCAAAATCCTTTCCATAGCAGGGGGTGGGTTACGTGGTTATGCTGAAAAAGAAATCAATAAACTGATTACAAGTCTACAGGAAGCCCTGTCTCCCGAAGCCCAGGCTGCAAAGTTGCAAGCTCAGGCTCAATACAGGGGTTGGTTTTCACGTCTTATACAATTTCTGTTTGGTACTGATAAGAATAAAGTAACGACGCCTGAAAATGTGCCTGCTGCAACGGCCGATTCAGTCAGTTATGCACCTCACCCGGCAGATGCAATGACTATAAAGCAGGAATCAAAACAGAAAATAGATCACATATTAAATGCAAAACGTATTGAGAAAAGACTGGGACGCAAGGAAGACAAACGTTTAATCACTGGGCGAGGCTTATTTGTTGATGATCATCAGCCCGCAGGCTCGTTACACATGTGCCTGGTACGCTCTCCTTATGCACATGCCAAAATACTCAGCATCGATGTATCAAAGGCAGAAGCCTTAGCCGGTGTTATCTGCACAATAACCGGAAAAGAAGTGGCGGAATTGACCCAGCCCTTTACCCAGATCGGACCAGAACCCAGTGCCTTGATTCAGGATTTTTGTTTGGCGGTGGACAAAGTCCGTCACCAGGGGGATCCGATCGTTGCCGTTATTGCAGAATCGAAACATATTGCGGCTGATGCAGCCCAGCTTGTGGAAGTGGATTATGAAACACTTCCGGTAGTGATAACTTGTGAAGATGCCCTTAAAGATGAAACCGTATTACATGACCCTGCCGGAACAAACCTGACCTGGCAAGGTGTCTATGATTATGGCGATGTCGACAAGGCCTTTGAAGAAGCTAAACACATTGTAAAAATAGATCATCTGAAATTTCATCGTTTCAGCAGTACGGCACTGGAATCCAATGCCGTTGTTGCTACCTGGGACAAACGTGATGAGATAGATTTTTTCTGTAACACTATCATGACTGTCCCTATCGCCATGATTGCACCGGCACTTAACGTCCGTTCCGATCAAATTCGACTGCGTACCCATGATATTGGTGGTGCATTTGGTAACAAGATTGGTAATTACCCTTATATGACCCTGGCAGCGCTTGCTTCACGCAAGGCAGGAGGCCTACCGGTCAAATGGGTGGAAACCCGAAGTGAATATATGCAGGCCGGAGGCCATGGCAGTGAAAGGAATTTTTATGATACGGAAGTAGCGCTGGATAAAGATGGGGTGATCACGGCGCTGCGATCACGTCATGTCGATGATTGTGGTGCCTATCCACGTTATGAACCTCTGGGCTGTGTCATCTGGGCTCAGGTGCTTCCCGCGTCCTATAAACTTAGAAATGTACACATCGACTTTAGTCAGGTGGTCACCAACAAGGGGCCTTGTGCGCCTAATCGTGGTTACTCTCGCTTACCCCATATGTGGTTCATGGAGCGTGTCATGGATATCTGTGGCCATGAACTGGGCATCCCTGCCGATGAAATTCGCTTACGTAACTATATAGATGAATTTCCCTATACCACACCGAACGGTTGTGTCTATGACTCCGGTGATTTCGTCGCCATGCTCAACAAGGCCAAGGAAGTGATCGGCTGGGATGAATGGAAGGAGAAACAAAAACAAGCTCGTGCCGAGGGTCGTTGTCTTGGTATTGGTATAGGCACGACACTGGATTCCGGCACAAATAATTTTGCTCAATCACAAATCATTAATCCCTTTCTGCCGTTCTCGAGTAATTCCGTGGTTTCCACGATCAAACTGGATCTGGATGGCTCCGTAAGCGTCTGTGTCAGTACGTTTCCGCAGGGACAGGGACATGAAACTACCGCATCCCAGGTCGTTGCTGAGGAGTTGGGTCTGGATACAGATTTTGTGCATGTAAAAACCGGTTTCGATACAGAACGTAACAGTCATTCCGGCACCAGTGGCACCTATGCCAGTCAATTTGCGGTAACCGGCTTATCCGCCGTACATGGTGCAGTCGTCAAAATAAAAAATGAAATGAAAAAACTGGCGGCGCATGCACTGGAAGCAAACGAAGATGATCTTGAGTTTGGTATTGGCGAACAAGGACCGGAAGTTCGTGTTGTCGGCACAAATAAAGGGGTGAACTATTGGGCTCTGTCTAATATGGTGAATTACAATAAAGCCAGCTTACCGGAAGAATTAAGAGAAATATCGCTCAATGTTCGCCATACCTATGTGCCTCCATTTGAAGCACCCGATTTAGAAAAGAAATACGGTAATCTGACACTCACTTATGCAATGCAGTTACATATCGCCGTCGTTGAGGTAGATACCGATACATATAAGAGCAAGGTTCTGGATTATGCCATCGTCGATGATTGCGGTAAGGTCATTAATCATATGATTGTTGAAGGACAGGTACATGGTGGGGCGGCACATGGCTTGGGTGCAGCACTAGTTGAAATCATGCCTTTTGATAAAGAGGGTAATGTCCTGGCTGGTTCATTCACAGACTATGCACCCATCACGATCAACAGCATGCCTGATTTAAAGTGCGCCAATACAGAAACCCCCTCACCTTTCAGTTATAACGGTGCTAAAGGAATGGGTGAAGGCGGTGGTGCCCCCCTGCATTCAATAAGTGCCGCCATACAGGACGCGTTATATGATAAAGGCGTTATCATTCAGCACTCACATAATTCACCGATGTACCTGTATGAATATGTGACGAATAAGCTGATGGAGCCTGTTACGGTAGAAAGTCGCTGAGTCTCCACTTTAAGAGAACATAATTATGCCCGTTTCTTTCCACATCGGGATTCTGCCTAACCGAACCATGCAGGAAAACGTGGATCTGGGTCTCAAGACTGAGGAATTGGGTTATGACGGGGTATGGGTAGCGGATTCCCATTCGGTAATGCGTGATGCTTACACTTTGCTCGCTGTATTGGCTACTCAAACCCGGCACATAAAATTGGCAACCGGTGTCACCCTTACAGGGACTCGTCACCCGGCGGTATTGGCTAACAGTTGGGCCTCCCTGCAAGAATTATCAGGTGGCCGGGCGATCATGGGCATCGGCGTTGGTGAAAGCGCCGTACGTAATCTGGGCTTGAAGACAGAAAGACTGGCGGTTTTTGAAGAAAAGGTAAAGGTAATTCAGGCGTTGATGCGTGGTGAAACCATTAATTATGAGGGGACAGATATCCAGATGACCTGGGGCAGCCCTGAACATGATGTGCCTGTTGTAATGGCCTGCTCCGGTCCTAAATCCTTGCAACTGGGTGGACGTATTGCAGATGGCATTTTATTTCAGGTAGGTTCAAATCCCCGCTTTGTTGATTATGCCCTCGATAATATTCGCCAGGGTGCGGAGGCGAGTGGTCGTAAGCTTGAGGATCTAACCCTTTATATGCGGATTGCCGCAGCCGTTTCCGATGATCGCGAAAAAGCACGTAACGAGGTGAGAAGCTACGCTTCTGTAGCTGCCGGCACGGTTTATACAACGGTTCCTCGTGAATATTTTGACGATGAGCTTTGGGATGAACTCGATTATTTCAAGTCACACTACGATTACAGCAAGCACGGCAGCAATGATTCCAGCCACAAGAATTTATTAACCGAACGCATCATTGACGCAGTTGCTGTAGCGGGTACGCCTGCTGAAGCTATAGAAAGATTTCAGGTGTTGGCTGATAAGGGATTGAATGGCTTTGTCTGTCCTGCCGCTATGCCCGACCCAATTCCCTATATCGAAACCTTTGCCAAAGAAGTGATACATAAAATTCAATAATAAAGATGAGTCGTTTAGGCGCTAGAGACTATTTGCACAGGAACACAATGTGTCGGGATTTTCAGGAAAACTCAACTTCCGTTTTTTTCAATAACACCCTTAATTAATATCCAGGACAATCCATTTTGGCAACACTTCAATTAGGCTTCAAAGCGTTCGACCCTCACGAACTACTGTGTCACTTTGTTGCCGTTGAAGCCGGTTTATACCAACGTGAAAACCTGCAGATTGAGTTAGTCGATATCACGTTTATTCCCGAGACTGAATTACCCAAGCAGATGTTTCAGGCCAGTTGTGGTGCTGCATTGAGCAGTGCCCTGAAGGGAATCCCGCAACGAATCATATTTGTCGCAACGGACAAACCCATGTTCTGGCTATACTCATCCGCCGATATAACCGCGCCGGCTCAATTAAAAACCCGTAAAGTTGCCACCTTCCCGGTCATCGCCCCTCCCCATCATCTTGCAAACATTATTCTGAAAAAAGCCGGACTTGATGTGGAAAAAGAGATAACACTGCTCACTGCACGTGATGATGTCGCCAGATTCGGATTATTAAAAAGCGGAAATGTGGATGCGGCAGTCATTAGCTCTGCCATTGCACCACCCAAAGTCGAACTATCCGGTTTCAATAATCTGTGTTTTTTTGGTGATGAAATCAGAATACCGACAACCGGTCTGGCAGTAGATCAGTCCTTTCTGGAGAAAGAACCCGACTTGTCACAATCTTTTGTCAATGTGCTAAGAAAAAGCCTGTCATTGATTCATCAAGATCCGAATCTGATTGGCACAGTCTTACAGCATTATTTTGATGTTGATGCTGAAGTCAGAAATGAAACCGCCGAACTATATAAACCATGCTACACGCAAGAAGGTCACACGACGAAAGAGATCGCTCAGGCTGCAATCAATTCATTATGCAACACCATGAACATATCAAAGCAGGTATTATGGGACCGGATTTATGATTTTTCTTTAATAGAAAAATAATATACCCATGATATTAACGGAGCATTAGACTAGGGGATTATTCGTAATTTTGTTTTGGCGATTCCTCTATAGCAGGCATGCAGATAACAGGTTTGCTCGCCCATATCCACCAATGTCCTGATTGCATCATCGTCTTCACTCGATGTAACAAAGACATGTGTATCCACGGGCCCTGCTGTAGCCGCCTTGTTCTGGTGTGCGGAGGCGCCGGGTAAACTGAATACCGTATCCTGAACGATGCCATAGGATTGCAGGTCCTGTTTGACAATCCCGGCAAAACGGCCCAGTTGTGTCATAAAACAAAAAGACACCCCCGCTGACAGGTATTGCAAACCGGTAGGTGCCCTGCCTTGCCCACCGAAACATTCGGGTTCATCACTGAGGAAATTAAACACACTGCCACCCTCCGGTTTGATGCAGGCGACTTGCATGGATTTCAATCCGTCTTCTCTAAGCGTTAATACGGCACGCACTTCTACCAGACGTTTCTGCTCTGTGGCCATACCGACAGGCTGGGCATCCCGCTCACCGGAAATATCCGCTGTTTCCAGTTTTTCAGTTACATCTTCCACAAATGACGATGCATCGGCGGGGGCGATCAGATCAAATAGTTCAACCGGGTCTGAACATTCTGGCATTTCTGAAGCTATTGCCTTACCGACTTCGATTTCTTTACCGTTTTTGCTAATCCTGAACCGGCTCGATATTTTGTCACGCATAACCGCATCCGCCGGTGATGCAGCAAGTGCATGATAGATCAACTCTTCAATAGTGGCGTTTGGAGCACTGGATTTAATCACTATTTCTGTTTCAACCGGTAGAACTGAAGCCGCCATGGTCAATCTTACCGCAGATCCATCCATACCATAACGTGCATCCTGAATAATCTTGATATCCTGTATCTCCACGTTACGCTGTTTGGCCAAGGCAATGATTTCGGATGCCAATGAAGCAATCATACCTGCGGAGAAGAAACCCAACGGAAACGAGGATAAATCCGTACCATTCAACCAGGGCCCTTCATCACAGACCATCCGCCAAGCGGTATTGCTGTAACTATCATTTACAATCGCTTCCTTTTGCATCCCTTCCAACGCACGCGTCATCGTTCTTATTGCGATTTTATTTTCTGCAACCATATGCGCCTGCGGCAAGGTTGACTGCTTATCTATTTTGTAAATAAGTGGATAAGAAATAGACTGAATTGAAGGCATTAGTGTTTTTCCTCGCGTTTTGGTTATACCGTTTGTTTATAGATTTCTCTGATATAATCCCAGGCCTTACCGCCTGCAGATTGTTCAATAAGCCAGTTTAGATCTTCTTCCCTGTCAATGTCGCGTTGCATACCTGTAGTCTGGACAACCGTCAGCGTTAATCCTGCAATCTTTGCAGCCTGTTGATGTTTGTTAAAACTGTCAGGGCCAAATAACAGAGGCATTGTCAACGGCGGGGTAAAGACCAGTGCGTTGGTGCCACCGTCTTTTTCTGCCTTGCATAAGCTAACACCTTGATCATGTAATGTATCCAGTAGTTCAAGATCATTTTCGGTAAGTTGGGGGAGATCGGCCGGGATAATGGCGATCTTATCCAGCTTTTCAGATCCCAGGGAATTGATAGCCGTCATGGCATCCTCAGAAAAACCATTGTCCTTATCAGTCATAATAAACTGCGACTGATATTCGCCAGCCAATTTTGATACATTCATATCACAACTGATGATTGTCACACCTTGTACATGATTTGAATTGGATAAAGTCTCAATAGTATCTTCGAGTAACAGATAACTTAGGCGGCTTCGTTGTTCTTCAGACAGCACTTGCTTCAGCCTGCTCTTGCCATGCCTTAAATGTTTGACCGGTAAAATGACCCACATCATGAATTATCTGTATCCTGCATAAACCTGTTTTGAAAACTGAACCACTTCCCTGGCAAGGTCTATGCGATCCTGCAAGGATTGCATAATAATATTACTCACACACACCTTGATCCCCAGGGCTTCAATCTTTTCCACATAGCCACTATCTTTATGATCGATCACCATAGCATTGGCAATATCTTTATAACACTCGGCAATACCATAAACATCGCACTCCATATTCAATTCCTGCATCATTTTTGCCGTTGGCCCCTTTAATGCCTGACCTTCAACAATAGGCGAAACCACGATGATGGGCTTATCAAGTTCTTTCAGTTTACTGACCAAACCGGGCAAAGACAGGATCGGCTGTATACTCAAAAAAGGATTGGATGGGCAGATGATCACAGCCTGTAATTCCGGATCCTGTAGCAATCGTAAAAAATCAGGAGACAGGTCCGCTTCATCAGTCCCGGAATATTCTATGGTTTTTACGACAGGTGCACAACGATGCTTGACGAAGTACTCCTGGAATGCAAGTGTGCCGGTACTTGTTTCCACCCGGGTTCTGACAGAATCATCAGACATGGGGACAATTGGCGTAGCAATATTAAAACGCCGGCATAATTCACGGGTGACCTCACTCAGTGACATTCCATCGGCCAAACATCGAGCCCGATATACATGCAAGGCAAGATCCTTGTCGCCGAGTTGAAACCAGGTCTCCAGACCCAGTTCTTCACAGGCCTGCATAAACT
>Ga0316190_10002753_pt1 | contig 12771 bp, 11 predicted proteins | sample Eddworburrow2_MG_FD_204929 | JGI IMG/M metagenome (GOLD analysis project Ga0316190, IMG submission 204929) | Coastal sediment microbial communities from Maine, United States - Eddy worm burrow 2 | ecosystem: Environmental > Aquatic > Marine > Coastal > Sediment | place: USA: Maine | collected... | reverse complement strand
GTATTCGCAGCGCCATTGCTGAATTGACTATGACACTGGATGACGGCCAAGAACTACAGATTACCGTCTCAATTGGTGTCTCTTTCTATAAGGGTGGAGAAAAGATTTCTGGCGCACAAGAATCCAGTGAAACGCTTATTGATCAGGCAGATCAGGCACTCTATAAAGCTAAAAACAGTGGAAAAAACCGTGTTGTCTGCTTTGGTCTGGAAGATGCTGCTTTAGATGGTCATAAAGAGAATAATGGCGATACCTAATAATAATCGATAGATAACAAAGGGCAGCATCCCGATGCGTTCAACAAAACGCAAAAAGAAGTGAATGCAGGTATAGGCGGCAATACAGGAGAGGATAATACCCAGGAACAAGGCATTCCAATCTACAGGTAGGTTGCTTTGTATCAGATCCAAAGTAGCTAAGGCACCTGACATTATAATTGTTGGGATAGCGAGCAGAAAAGAGAAACGGGAAGCGGCCTCACGTGTTAACCCCAGCATTAATCCGGCTGTCATGGTAATGCCGGAGCGCGAAGTGCCAGGGATGATGGCCAATACCTGAAAAAGGCCGATAATTAATCCATCTCGCCAACTGAGTTGATGTTCATTGCGTTGATGTTTACCTCGTAAATCTACCCAGAGTAACAATAATCCAAAGATGATGGTGGTTGTGGCAATCACCGAAGTTGTTCGCAGATCATTTTCGACCAAAGACTTGAACAGGCCGCCGAAGATAACAATAGGTACTGTGGCGAGGGCAATCAGCCAGACCATGCGTGAATTTTCAGTTGTTTTACCATTGGCCCCAACTGAGCCTATAAAATCATTAATCATCAACCAAAGGTCGCGCCTCATGTAGCTGATGATGGCGATCAGTGACCCTAGATGGACGGCGATATCAAAGGCCAGCCCTTGGTCTGTAAATTCAAAAATTCGAGGGGTCAGGATCAGGTGTGCCGAGCTGGAGATAGGCAGGAACTCGGTCAGTCCCTGCACTATGGCCAGGATGAAGATATGGATTGTTTCCATTTAATACCGGATTAGGATGCTATTGATGAAGTTGTGATATCAGCAGATATCACTCTGATTTGGATTGAAGCTTTTTTTCCCAGGCCAGTGAGGTGCGAACAATGGTGTCCAGGTCATCATATTGTGGTTCCCAGCCCAGCTCTTTGCGGACACGATCAGCGCCGGCAATAAGTTGCGGAGGGTCGCCGGCCCGGCGTGCCACTTCGCGTATATTGAGTGGTTTTCCATCGGCCTTCTCAACTGCATCCAAAACCTCACGTACTGAGTAGCCATGTCCATAACCGCAGTTAAGGGTGGTTGAGCCACCGCCACTACGCAGATAATTGAGCGCACACAGGTGAGCGGCTGCCAGATCCTCAACATGAATGTAGTCACGAACGCCTGTGCCATCAGGGGTAGGGTAGTCAGTGCCAAAGATAGAGACAGCCTCACGTTTGCCAATGGCAGCTTCACAGGCGACCTTGGTCAGAAGGGTGGCCTTGGCGGTTGATTGACCAATACGGCCTTCAGGATCACAGCCGGCTACATTGAAGTAACGTAATATAACGTGTTGAAGATCAGTTGCTGCAGAGAGGTCTCGCAGCATCCACTCACTCATTAGCTTGGATGTGCCATAGGGGTTGATGGGGGCAGTGGGAGTATCTTCCCAAGCCTTATCTGCATCAGGTTCACCATAGACGGCAGCAGTAGAAGAGAAGATGATATTTCTGACTCCTGCCTCCTGACAACATTCCAGCAGATTACGAGTGGCACAGGTATTGTTGCCGTAATATTTCAGTGGATCTGAAACAGATTCCGGAACGATGGTGTGGGCAGCAAAATGGAGGACAGAGTCAATATTGTGATCACGAAGAATCTGGCTGACCAATGCCTTGTCACCCGTATTACCTTCAATAAACTCACCATAGAGAACGGCATCTCTAAATCCAGTGGAGAGGTTGTCCAATGTTATGACCTGTTCACCCGCTTCACCCAATTGCCTTAGGGTATGGCTGCCAATGTATCCCGCACCGCCGGTTACTAGTACACCTTTCTTACTCATACAGACTGCCTTTTTTATTGTGATAGCACCTTAAAGATATGACGGCATATAATACCTGCCAATCTCACTAAGGTCATTCAAATAGATGGATTTGCCACTCTTCAAAGGGAGGTGGCTCGCCTTCCAGGACTACGGCAGCCATGTAGCCCTCTTCAGGAACAAAATGTGTAGCCTGTAGTTCAGCATCCCGGGTTGGATTATGGTCACTGAAAATACCATTGCCGATGGCCTTCATGCGTGCTTCATAGGCAGTCCAGTGGCGAAAGAAGGCTTCAGCAAGGGCTGCACCTTCAAGTTGGGAGAGTTCTTGCTGAATGGTTGTACCAAATACTCTGCGTGCTATAGCACGGAGATTTGGTTTCTCTCGAACACATTCAAGATCTATTCCAATGGCTGCTTCGCGTGAAACGCCTAACAGCGCCAAGTTGCCGGTATGGCTGATATTGAAGGTAAGTACGGAGGCAGGAGAGGCGATAAAAGGCTTGCCCTGAGGCCCATAGACAAACACCAGCTCCTCGGGAGGGGTGGCCAGGTAGCACCCCAGCAGAAGCCGCATTGCACCGCGGGCCTTGATGAAGCGGGTGCGATCTTGTTCCTGGTGAAATCGTTTGGCTCGTGCCTGCTCATCTTCAGAGAGCACAGCCTCCATTTCGTCATCAGTCTCATCGAGATCGATTCGCCAAAGATGCAATTGTTTGGCATTGGGTAGAGATAATTCAGTTGGCACAGCCCAGTTTTTGATATGGTGCATTGTAGAACCTAAAGGATGGTGAACTTTTTGACAGCTAAAATTATTCGAAATCTCTTTGATGAGGATGAGTCTACCTTACCCGATGATATGCACCCAGTGCTAAAACGGGTTTTTGCTGCACGTGGAATAAAGTCTGAATCAGATTTAGCGCTTGGCCTGGATCGATTGTTGTCGGTTAAAACTCTCTCAGGTGCACATGAAGCTGCAGTGCTGCTGCACCAGATGATAGAGCGAGGTGGAACAATCCTGATTGTAGGCGACTTTGATGCGGATGGTGCCACCAGCTGTGCCTTGGCCGTGCGTGCACTGAAAATGATGGGGGCCAAAGACGTTGATTATCTGGTGCCTAACCGATTTGATTATGGTTATGGCCTATCACCCGCCATTGTAGAGGAGGCGCTAAAGCAGAAACCGGACCTATTGGTTACTGTGGATAATGGTATCTCAAGCGTAAAGGGGGTGGCTGCAGCGGCGGCGGCGGGTGTTCCTGTTTTGGTTACAGATCATCATCTACCCGGCGATGAGTTGCCAGAGGCTGCGGTGTTGGTCAATCCTCAGCTCCCTGGTGATGGCTTTCCAAGTAAGAATCTCGCCGGCGTTGGCGTTATTTTTTACGTCATGCTGGCGCTTCGAGCCCATTTAAGAACAGTAGATTGGTTTAACCAGAATGGCTTATCGGAGCCTAACCTGGCTGAGTTATTGGATCTGGTTGCACTGGGTACTGTGGCGGATGTAGTTCCGCTAGATCAAAACAACCGTATTATGGTGCATCAGGGACTGCAACGCATCAGGGCAGGAAGAGGTTGCGCCGGTATTAATGCCATCATTGAGGTGGCTAATCGTTCCCAAGGCCGGTTGGCTGCAACTGATCTGGGATTTGCTGTTGCACCTCGACTGAATGCTGCAGGGCGTCTGGATGATATGTCTTTGGGCATCGAATGTCTGCTGGCTGAGAATCTGCAGTCGGCTCGTGTAATGGCAAAACAGTTGGATGACCTAAACCATAGGCGGCGTGATATTGAAGGAGAGATGGTGGATCAAGCCATGGCTGGCCTCTCTGACCTTCTTGAGCAGGAGGAGAGTGAGTTGCCTATCGGACTCTGTATCTATCGTCAGGAGTGGCACCAAGGGGTGGTCGGCATCCTGGCATCCCGGGTTCGTGAGCATTTTCATCGTCCAGTCATTGGCTTTGCACCCGCACAGGATGGTCTTATAAAAGGCTCTGCCCGCTCTGTTCCTGGGTTGCATCTGCGTGATCTGTTGGCTGAAGTGGATGTGAAACATCCAGGGATGATTGTGCGTTTTGGTGGTCACGCCATGGCGGCAGGGCTAACCCTACATAAGGATCAATTTGAGTTATTTAGCCGTGCATTTGATTCAGAGGTACAACGGCACCTGGGTGCTGATGATCTATTTGATGTTATCCATTCTGATGGGGAGCTGAAACCAGAGGAGTTTAGTCTTGAGCTGGCTGAGCTATTACGCACTGCGAGCCCCTGGGGACAAGGGTTTCTAGAACCCCGGTTCGATGGTGAATTCACTATTCTGAACCGACAGGTTGTTGGTAAGCGACACCTGAAACTGGAGTTACTGCCAGATGATGCAGGTACTTCGATTAATGCCATTGCCTTCAATCAAAAAGAGACATTTTCTGGGTGCGAGAAAATCCATGTTGCTTATCGCCTGGATATTAACCAATTTCGCGGTGCGCGTACTGTTCAATTGGTTGTTGAAAATATTCAAGCAGTGCATGATTAATAACCTAGAGCTTATTGAATAGATTGAAAATATATTGGATAGTGACGGAAAAATGCTAATATTCAATAGGAACTGAATTCTTCAGCTATACTTGTTGGCAAAACACGCCTGCTTAGTAATAATTAAGACGTGCTGGCTAATATATAAACGAGAAGCCTTTGCGGATGATGACCACCAAACAACGCCCCATTCATCTTGATCTTCGGCGCATTCGAATGCCGATTAATGCGATCACCTCCATTGGTCACCGAATCAGTGGTGTCCTTATCTTTCTACTTATGCCCGTAGGCATCTTTCTGCTTGATCTCTCTTTAATGGGTCCAGATGGCTTTGCCACAGTGGTTGCCCTGTTTAACTCTTTTTTGGGTAAAGCTATTCTGTTGCTGTTGATGTGGGCATTGATGCATCATCTGCTGGCAGGTTTACGTTGTATCAGTATTGATATTCATTTGGGTGTAGAGAAACCATTTTTTCTAAAAACAGCACGTATTGTATTGCTAGTGGCGTTCCCGATTGCATTTCTACTTTGGGTGGCATTATGAGTGGTCGTCGTGTATCAGGCATGCAGGCCTGGGCATTGCAGCGTATTACTGCAGTCTACTTGGCACTGTATATCACCTATATGATAGGTTTTTTTATCATAGCGCCACCTGTCTCTCATGATGCCTGGCAGCTGTGGATAGGACAGCCGCATGTCAGCATGGCCATGCTGCTTTTTTTTGGCGCACTGCTGTTTCATGCCTGGGTAGGCATTCGTAATATTTTGATTGATTACATCAAGCCTTTTGGCCTTCGCCTCACACTGTTGATACTGACAGGTTTGGGGCTGATGGCTTGCGGAGCTTGGAGTTTGGAGGTTGTGATGTCAGCGCGTATCGTTTGATATCAATAAAAATAATATGAATATACCTATAAGACGATTTGATACATTAATTCTTGGTGCAGGCGGCGGCGGATTGCGTGCTGCCCTGCAACTGGCCCGGGCTGATGCTCATGTGGCTGTGGTCTCAAAAGTTTTTCCAACACGTTCACATACGGTCGCTGCACAGGGTGGCGTGAATGCAGCACTGGCCAATGTCACGCCTGATAATTGGCACTGGCATATGTATGACACGGTCAAGGGCAGTGACTACCTGGGTGACCAGGATGCCATTGAGTATATGTGTCGAGCTGCTGCGCATCTGGTTTATGAGCTGGAGCATGCCGGCGTCCCCTTTTCACGTTTAGATAGTGGTCTGATTTATCAACGCCCCTTTGGTGGCCAGAGTCGTGATTTTGGTGGTGCACAGGCTACCCGTACCTGTGCAGCAGCTGACCGTACTGGGCATGCCATTCTGCATACGCTTTATCAGCAGAATATTCGTGCTCGCACCAATTTTTTTGATGAATATTTTGCAGTAGATTTTATCTGTGATGATGAAGGTGCCGTGCTGGGTGCGCTGACCATGGATATCGCTACAGGTGAGCTGCTTGTCATCGAAGCCAAAACCATATTGATTGCTACTGGAGGCTGTGGTCAGCTCTATCGCACAACAACCAATGCCCATATCAATACAGGCGATGGTATGGGTATGGCGCTACGTGCGGGAATACCGTTGCAGGATATGGAGTTTTTTCAGTTTCACCCAACGGGTGTTGCTGGAAAGGGAATGCTGATTACGGAAGGTGCGCGTGGTGAGGGTGGCTACCTTGTTAATAAAGATGGCGAACGGTTTATGGAGCGCTATGCTCCTAACGTGAAAGATCTGGCAAGCCGTGATGTTGTCAGTCGGGCGATCTCCATAGAGGTGAGAGAGGGACGTGGTTGCGGACCAAATGCCGATCATGTGATGCTTAAATTGGACCACCTGGGTTCTGATATCGTTGCCAAGCGCCTGCCAGGTATTCGTGATACCTGTAAAACCTTTATGCATCTTGATCCTGTGGATACACCTATCCCTGTCTTTCCAACAGCACACTATGTGATGGGCGGAATACCTACAGATCGTTTTGGCCGAGTTGTTAAGCCGAGTGGCAATGCACCAGAGGAAGTGATTCCCGGCCTCTATGCTGCAGGTGAATGTGCCTGTGTCTCAGTGCATGGTGCCAACCGATTAGGTGGTAATTCACTCTTGGATATCCTGGTCTTTGGCCGTGCTGCTGCAAATGATATCCTGGGATTCCTCAAAAAGAACCGTTATCACCGTCCACCCAATCAAGAGTACATTGATAAGGCCTATGAACGGTTTGCGCGTTGGGAAAAGACGGGAGACGGTGAAAGCGTACAATCAGTTCGTGCCGATCTTAAGAAGGTGATGGAAGACCACTGCGGTGTATTCCGTACTGAAAAGATTATGCAGGAGGGGGTTGAGCAGATTAAAGCCATTCGGACGCGTATCCCTGATGTCCGCCTGCAGGACCAATCAAAGGTCTTTAATACCGCTCGAGTTGAGGCATTGGAGCTTGAGAATCTCGCAGATATTGCCATGGCGACTATGCGATCAGCTGAAGCTCGTCAAGAGAGCAGGGGGGCTCATTCACGGATAGATTATCCTGATCGTGATGATGCGCGTTGGATGAAACACAGTCTCTACTCGCTTGAAGATGACACTTTGGATTATAAACCGGTGCGCACTAAGCCAATGACTGTTGAAACCTTTCCGCCAAAGAAAAGAGTTTATTGACACTGTCCTATCCGGCCATATGGATCTAGAAACGACAAATGCGATTTAAAATACACCGTTACAACCCAGACGTTGATAAAGAGCCCTACATGCAGGACTTTGTCCTGGATCATGTCAAACCCGGCATGATGCTGCGTGAAGCGCTGATAGAGCTAAAAAATCAGGATGAGACACTCACCTTTCGGCACTCATGTGGTGAAGGGGTTTGTGGCTCTGATGGCATGAATATCAATGGACTGAATGGCCTGGCATGTATCACCCCGGTTGAGACATTAACAGAACCTGTAGAGGTCCGCCCTTTCCCTGGTGTTCCCATTATTCGTGATCTTGTCGTGGATATGACAGGGTTTTATAAACAGTACCACTCGGTAAAGCCTTTTCTCATTCGCTATGATCCTGAGCCTGAGGTTGAAAATATACAGACACCTGAAGATAGGGACAAGTTGGATGGGCTGTATGAATGTATACTCTGCGGCTGCTGCTCAACAGCCTGCCCCTCATTTTGGTGGAATCCTGATAAATTCCCTGGTCCAGCAGCATTATTGCAGTCCTGGCGGTTTCTTGCCGATAGCCGGGACCAGGCGATGGAAGAGCGTTTGGACAACCTGGATGGCCCCTACAAACTGTTTCGTTGTCACACCATTATGAACTGTGCCTATGTCTGTCCAAAGGGTTTGAATCCAACCAAGGCGATCGGGCATATCAAGGCGCTGATGTTGAAGCACTCGGTTTAAATGACCAATACAGAGCGCCAGCCGGGATTAGAGCGACTGCGCTGGCAGTGTAGACGTGGCCTGCTTGAACTCGATTTGCTGTTTGAGGCCTTTTTGGATAATGGTTACTGTAACTTGTCAGATGCAGATAAAGAGACCTTCAATCAGTTTCTTGAGCACCAGGATCAAACATTACAAGAGTGGCTGTTAGGAAAAGCATCTCCAGAGGATGAGGCCATGGCGCATATGGTCAAACTTATTCGAGATGCAGTTTAGCTTCTACTTCGCACTAAAATAGGAATGATGCCGCTTGGTTAAGAAGACCGTCCCCACGTTACGTCTCACGCCCCAGAAATCAATTGTATTGCTCTCATTCATACTCATTGCTCATACAGGCGCGATGGGTGTCATACTGCTCCTTCCTCTTGAACTTTGGATGCAGCTCTTCATCTCACTTGTTGTCATAATTAGTCTTATTCAGGCTCTTCGTACCCATATTTTGCGTGCTAATGGTTCTACCATAAAGTCAGCTGAATGGGATAGTGAAGGGGAATGGCGACTGTTTACTGTCAATGGAGATGAGCTTGCTGCACAGCTAAAGGCCTCCAGCTATGTGCAACCCTGGTTTATTGTGTTGAATTTTTCTATCAATCGTTTTGGACGACGTAACGTGATATTGCTGCCGGATTCTGTAGACCCTGAATTATTGCGACATCTCAGAGTTCGATTAAAGTTACTCAGTGGTACAAATATTTAATAGTAATAACTCCAAATGTACATTTGACCTTTCTTGTTATTGCTAAAAGCAAGAAAGCCCCTTCGCATAAACCCATTTTGTGAGACTTTCGTGAAATTTACCGCCTAGAGTGTTGTTATTGGCATGTATCGGAGGTACACGAAATGAGTCAAATCAGTGGCACCTGCTCTAGTAATTCAGCTCAAGCTCTATTTGAACAACATATAGAGCAATTACAACAGCGTCGGCTGGAAGAAAACCGGGAGGCATATACTGAGAACCGGTTTCAAGCTGCCAAACTCAACCCCGAAACTGGAGTGAAGCAAGTGGCAAAGGTCAGCAAAGGGGCATTTATTGATTTTTATGTGTGAGCTGAACACATTGTTTTTATCTGCGACTGCATGCTCTATTTTTTAAATGATGCATCTGTGATCGTATGGCTTCATGGTGCAATAGCATTAAGTCAAATTTCATTTTTTCCTAATCTCTACCATTGATTGCGGTCTATCCAGCGGCAGGCAGGCCAATCCAACCTAGAACCCTCAGTTGGACGGCCTGCATAGTGGTTCTGAGTGTTTGGCTGGTGTAGCAAAGCTTCCGCTCCTGCTCACGCCCCTTACCTGCATCCATGCAGGCAAAAAAATGAATTAATGGTTTGATCCTTAATGAGTTTTTTTGCATAGCCAGGCAGGCACTCAGAGCTGCTAGGCAGGCTGTAGCGCTTTCACCCTATAGATGAACTGCAGCGCAGTTAATAAGCCTAATGTTTTCATGGTGTTATATATTCCAACAAGCGGTCAACTGAGGATTCTAGGTTGAATAGGGCTGATTGGCATAAAATTTCTCTATGGCTTTTGCCAAAAGATGGCTCCAGTATTCAGTTGAAGTCAACTTATGGTGCAGCTGATTTAAGCTCATTAATAAACAGAGCTAATTGTATATAAACACTTTTTATCTTTTTATTGCTGCTGTGCGTGCTAATTCCCAGTCAGGCTTATGAGATGATGGATTACACAGACTCTCCGACCAGAAATAATTATAACCACGAATGAGCGGCTATCGTTCTATACTCTATGTATCAATGTAGTGATGGCTGATTCAGATAGTGGACATAAATGCTTTGGTTGATGCTTAATCATCATAAGCAAGCTTTGTGTGAGGCATGCAGAGATGTGACGCATACGATGTTGCAGGCCTTGCAGGATGGTAGGTTTTATCGTTTTCCAAGCCTCATTCCCCTTATTGCCGCGTTGACCATTGGGTTTGCCATGCCTGCCATGGTGACAGCTGAAGGACAGGGTGTGGTCATAAGCCAAGCTGTCACTCTCACTCTGGATGAGCAGGCATGGCTAACTGAACACCCCACCATCCGAGTTGCCAATGAAATGGACTGGTCACCTTTTGATTTTGCTGAAAATAGCAAGCCAGCTGGGTTTTCAATTGATTACATCTCTCTTATCGCCGCTAAGACAGGGCTCAAATTAGAATTTATAAACGGCTTTACATGGGACCAGCTGCTCCAGATGGGGCGGGATCGGCAAGTCGACCTATTTCCAGCCATTATTCTCAACGATGAGCGAGTTCGCTATCTGGCGTTTACTCGTACCTACAATGCAAGTGGTACCGCCATCTATGTTCGTCAGGAAACTAACGACATATTTAGGCTAGATAGTCTATTAGGTAAGCGTGTTGCCCTTGTCCGAGGCTATAACAACTTCCATACCATCACCACACATTATCCAGAGATCAAGGTTGTACCGGTGGATTCCCCTCTTGAGGCGCTGAGGGCGGTAACTGTTGGGGATGCTGATGCAACAATTGGTCAAACACCGGTTTTTAACTACCTGATCCGAAAACACCTGATCTCTGGCTTGAAGGTTGCAGGCGATGCTGCTGCCGGTAAATTACACACTGGAAATGAGCTTCACATGGCAGTTAGAAGTGATTGGGTTCAACTCGTTGGTATCCTCGAGAAGGGAATGAATGCCATCACGATTGAGGAATATAATCGTCTTGCTGATAAGTGGCTTAACTTGCCGGCAGGCAGAGAAGTTGAGGCATTGATTGAGGAAACACCAGAAGGAGAGAGCTGGCAAAAGGATCATACTCAATCCCTTAAAATGATGACTCTGTTGGCAGCTGGCGGAGCCATACTGGGCTTTCTTGCCTTGGTTTTTATGGTTGGGTTATTTTCCTCTTCGAAAAGAGGTTCCCTGGCCTTGAGTTTTGGAACTCCCCGGTTCCGGGTCTACAGTTCGATCTTCCTGGCGCTTTTCCTGGCTGTGGTATCACTTCTCACCTGGCTTGCGCTGGATTACAACAAGCGTAGCGTCCTGAGCAAAACAAGAAGCGAACTCCAGGCAGTCCTGGGTAGCACCAAGGAGGGGCTCAACACCAGAGTGGCAGACCGGAAGCTGTTCCTTGAGCATATGGGGGGTAGTAAGGAGCTGATATCACTTACTGAACGCCTGCTGACCGTTCCGCCAAACCGTGAATCTCTATTGGCCTCTAAAGAGTTGATGGAGATTCGTGAGTATTTCAAAGCGCATCGAAGACTGATTGGTGATATCGGATTCTTTATCATCAATCCCGACTTCATCAGCATCGGTTCCATGCGCGACGTCAATATGGGCTCCATCAATCTCATCGCAGAGCAAAGGCGGGATTTGCTGACACGTGTCTTTCACGGCGAAACCCTATTCATTCCTCCCATCATCTCAGATGTGCCAATACAAGATGACACTGGAAAAGAGATGCCTGCTCCGGTGCCCACCATGTTCATAGCGACGCCAATACGGCGTTATGACGGGAAAATCATTGCGGTTGCAACGCTACGCCTGTTGCCGGGTCTCGAATTTACCCGCGTCACTCAACTCAGCCGGATTGGCGAAACGGGTGAGACCTATGCTTTTGACAGGGGTGGCCGGTTACTTTCAGCAAGCAGGTTTGATGATCAGCTACGAAGAATTGGACTGATTGAACCGCATCAGCGAAGTATTCTCTCTGTGGAGATCCGTGACCCTGGGGGTAATATAGTGACTGGCTTCCGGTCATCAATCCCACGGGCAAAGCAGCCATTGACGCGAATGGCAGAGAGTGCTGTCAAGGGTGAGTCGGGTATTGATATGCACGGCTACCGGGATTACCGCGGAGTCCAGGTGTTCGGCGCCTGGTTCTGGGATGATTTCTTGGGGTTTGGGCTGGCCACGGAAATAAATATGGCTGAGGCCCTGGGTATATATCATGTAACACGCCTGACTACCCTTGGAGTCTTTGGTGTTACGGTGGTGCTCTCCTTTGGGATGGCTCTATTTACCCTGGTTATGGGGGAGCGTGCCAATCGTGCGATCAGCAGGGCTCGTGATGATTTGGAACAGCGTGTGGAAGAACGTACAACCAAGCTATCTGAAAGCGAACATCGGCTCACCTTGGCCCTAAGAGGAGGGAATCTGGGCTCCTGGGACACTAATCTGGCGACCGGGGAGACTATCATCAATGAACGGTGTGCTGAGATATTCGGCTACTCGTTGGATGAGATTCCTGCGGCGAATGCCCAGAAAATGTGGAAAAACAGCATTCACCCTGATGATCGTAACCGTGCACTAAAGGCGGGGCGATACTATAAAGCTGGCAGACTGCCTGGGTATGAAAGCGAATACAGGATTATTACCAAGGCCGGGCAAGAGAAGTGGATAATCTCGGCGGGTGCCGTGGTTGAAAGGGATGAGCGTGGTGATGCCATCCGCATGGTGGGTACGGTGCTGGATATCACTCGGCGTAAACAGATCGAAGAGGAGCTTCGTAGCGCAGAAGCCAAGAACCGCTTGATCCTCGAAGCTGCTGGTGAAGGGATTTATGGCCTCAATCTGGCGGGCCATACCACCTTTGTTAATCCTGCAGCAACCAGGATGATTGGATATGAACCTGAGGAGCTTCTGAACAAACCTCAACATGCAATTATCCACCATACACGGCCGGATAATACACCCTATCCACGCGAGGAATGCCCAATCTATGCAGCGTTCAAGGATGGACAGGTTCATCATGTGGTGGATGAGGTATTTTGGCGCAAGGACGGAAGTT
>Ga0316190_10002751_pt1 | contig 12775 bp, 10 predicted proteins | sample Eddworburrow2_MG_FD_204929 | JGI IMG/M metagenome (GOLD analysis project Ga0316190, IMG submission 204929) | Coastal sediment microbial communities from Maine, United States - Eddy worm burrow 2 | ecosystem: Environmental > Aquatic > Marine > Coastal > Sediment | place: USA: Maine | collected... | reverse complement strand
TTACAACATCCCATTTGCCAAGCTTGGCCATCACATCGGATTTGATCAGGTTGCTCATATGTTTAAGAGAGCAGGTCTAACAACGTCCTCCCCTACTCCCCCCTCCATTACACTTGGCGCTCTTGAAGTGACACCTTTGCAACTTCTTGAAGCTTACAGCACTTTCTTTTCACAAGGCAAAAGAATCCGGCCCATGCCTGTTTCTCGAGTTCTTAAGCCAAACGGTAAAAAATTGAAGAAATTTAAAACGAAAAAGAAACGAGTCGCAGCCGCTTCAAGTGCCTATCTTATTTTTGACATCTTGAGTGACGTTATGGTATCTGGAACAGGAAAAAACGCAAAGTTAAAGGGAACGTGGTCAGCTGGGAAAACAGGAACATCGTCAAATTATAAGGATGGCTGGTTTGTTGGGGCTGCAGGAAGCGTTTTAACAGTCGTTTGGGTTGGACGAGATGATGGCAAATCACTTGGACTCCCATCTTCAATTTCTGCTACTAATCTCTGGAAGAGCTATATGCAGGAGATTGTTTTTCTAAGACCTGACTTTACAGTCATAAGACCTAACTCAGTAAAAGACTGCAAAATAAACCCGAAAACAGGAATGCGAGTCCTTGGCATCCTGCCCGGCTTCAAAGAAGAAATATACCGACGCGGAGCAGCGCCAAAACGTGAAAAACCCTGGAAGTCAGATCGTTCAAACATTATTGATTGAATCGTTCCCATTTAACAGGACAGGCATCTCAAAGCTGAATACATAGTAATGTAACATTGATATTACACCATGCATTTTCCTCTGTGGAAATATATTCTAAATCAAACATTTACTGTATTTACAAACTCTACAGACCATCAAAGCTGGCAAGATTCTTGTACATCAAAAGGTGCCCTGGTTAACCACTAATCTGGTTCACACCAAAAAGGGATAATTGTAAAGTCTCTACAGGGCTTGGATTTTACGTTGAAACGGTCCATATGGAGTATTTGAGTTGACAGCTCTGGTTCATTTTGACCACAACCCCTGGAAACTACCTTTAAGGGTTTAAGATCCAGGGAGCATGAAGGAGCGAACTAAAGAATGACCTCATAATTCTCTGAAGGGAGTCACCGATCAAGGTGACTCCCGCCCTATTGTTTCAGTATAAAAATCAATCCCCTCCCAACTACAGATCATAAAATTAATTTTGTTTTTTCAAGGACTTCAATAGAGTCTTAACTCATTGACATTACTTGATAACTGGGTGAAAATAGCCTCGCCACATTTTAAGGCTAAATTTGAAGAATATTTTCATATTAATTGATTAGAAACATGTCTGCAAGATAATTCAGACGCCAGGAGCCCTATGAGTTTTTCCAAAAAAATATCTTATCTCTTTATGGCGGCAATGTTTTTTTTATTCGCAAAAATTCATCTCATTGGTGTTTTTCTAATTATTTTTTTCTCCTACCTAGCCCTTACTTATTTGCAGTTTAAAGGGAAAAAATGGATTGGAATCCTTCTTTTCTTTTTTCTAGTCACGCTAATTTTCTATAGTTTCGGGTTTGTTATCAACAAGGCAATCATTGTCATCCCAGGAGTCATAGAACAGGCTGTTCCAAAAATTGTTGAATACGCTCAAGAAGAAAATATTGAAATCCCCTTCTCCGATATCGAAGGATTAAAAACAGTCGCCGTTGAGACGATTAAGAGCCAGCTTGCTTCATTCGCCAGTTTTGCGCAGGTAGCTACTAAACAGTTTGTATTTATCATTATTGCACTGGTTATGGTCATTAATCTTTTTATCAGGGATGCATTTAAGCTTGTTGAAGCTAAAACATCGCCTGTAAGCCTGCTGGAAGAACTAAAAAGGCATGTCGCCATTCGTTTCTCCACACTGTATGAAAGTTTCAGAGTTGTTATGGGGGCTCAGGTTATCATTTCAGCGATTAACACCGTGCTTACTAGCATCTACGTTGTCCTGGCAGATGTACCATATCCATTTATTGTTATCTTTTTCACCTTTTTATGTGGCCTTTTACCCGTGATTGGAAATGTCCTCAGCAACACCCTTATTGTCTGTATTTCGCTCACTGTCTCCATCAAACTTACAATCATTTCTCTCTTGTATTTGGTAATAATCCATAAGCTGGAATACTTCCTAAACAGTAAGATTATTGGTGGACGCATCAACACACCCATGTGGTTAACATTACTCGGCTTAGCTATTGGTGAAAAACTAATGGGCATTCCGGGAATGGTAATTGCCCCGGTGATCCTTCACTATGTAAAGATAGAGCTTTCACAAATTCCAGCGGGCACATTTTCAAATTTATTCTTAACTGAGCAAAAGAGTTCTGATCAAGCACCCGTGACGGAGAATAAAGCCATAGCAAATGACAGTAAGGACTAACCAATTAAAACTCAATAAGAACCTACGGCGCTCGGTTTCCCATATGTAGTTTGAATTAGTTACAAATAGATCTTCCTTTTTGACTTTTAATTGAGTTTAATCTTGAAATCATCCCAAAGGTGGGTTCGAACATTTTGAGGCCTTTTTATCGTTTGGCTGAGTGACTACGTTGTCGTTCGTAACCTAAAAGTTGCTAAAATAAGCTCCAACAGCCAGCTTTTGTTCCAACATATGTAAATATCCACTACAAAACAATGATGTTTTGCGATAAGATATTGCAATAATTACATTTTCTCAATTGGGAGGAGAAAAATGAGCTTTATTGAAGACATCCACGCAAGACAGATCCTGGATTCACGTGGTAATCCTACCATCGAAGTAGAGGTTCATTTGGTTTCCGGTTTCTCCGGTCGAGCAGCAGTACCATCAGGAGCTTCAACAGGCGAGAGAGAAGCTGTCGAGCTTCGTGATGGTGATAAATTAATGTATCTTGGCAAGTCAGTTTTCCAAGCAGTTGAAAATGTAAACCAGGTGATTGCAGACGAATTGTTAGGCTACGACATCAGAGACCAAAGAGAAATTGATCAACTCCTAATCGAACTGGATGGAACTGATAACAAGTCCAAACTCGGGGCCAACGCGATACTTGGTGTATCTCTTGCCTGTGCAAAAGCAGCCGCCAGTTACTATGACCTCCCTCTCTACCGTTACATTGGAGGTGCGGGGTCCTGCCGGCTACCGATCCCTATGATGAATATATTGAATGGTGGAGAACACGCTGACAATAATGTCGACATTCAAGAATTCATGGTCATGCCAATTGGTGCTGAATCTTTCACAGAAGGTCTTCAGATGGGCACAGAAGTATTTCACGCTCTGAAGGGTGTTCTCCAAAAAAATGGCTTGAATACCTCTGTCGGAGATGAGGGTGGATTTGCTCCAAATCTTTCCTCCAATAAACAAGCCCTTGACTATATTGTTCAAGCGATTGAGAAAGCCGGTTATGAGGCCGGCAAGGATATTGCCTTGGCGCTGGATGTTGCAGCAAGTGAATTGTATAAAGACGGTAAGTATCATTTCGCCGGTGAAAACAGAACAATGAATTCAACTGAACTTGTGGCTTATTATAAGGAATTAATCAACCAATACCCCATCATTTCAATTGAAGATGGCATGGATCAAAACGATTGGGATGGCTGGATAGCAATGACAAAGGAAATGGGAGCCACCATTCAAATAGTTGGAGACGACCTATTTGTCACTAACACTAAAATTCTTTCCGAAGGAATTAAAACCAAAGCTGCAAACTCCATTCTAATCAAACTGAACCAGATAGGAACACTTTCAGAAACCCTGGATGCTATTGAACTGGCCCATCGGCATGGTTTTACATGTGTGATCTCTCACCGCAGTGGTGAAACTGAAGACACAACCATTGCTGATCTTGCTGTTGCCTGTAATGCTGGCCAGATTAAAACCGGTTCTGCCAGTAGAACCGATCGTATTGCTAAGTACAACCAACTTCTTCGAATTGAAGAAGATCTTGGTGACTGTGCTATATATGGATATAAAAAAGTAAACTAATATTATGAACGGAACCAAGGGCCTTTTTCCATCACTTAAGAAAATATTACTGACCGCTGTCCTGGCGCTGTTGGCATCCCTTTTTCTGAAAAGTGTTTTCGACGAAACAGGCCTCATCCGTGGGAAAAAACTCAAAGCAGAATGTGAGGCAAAACTATTAGAAGTTCAGCGCCTTGAGATGGAGAATCAATTGCTCAGAGATGAGATTTATGAACTCCAAAAGCCAACTAGTCGAAGATTGGAAATACTCGGCCGCTCCGAATTCGGAATGGTAAAGCCTGGTGAAGTCGTCTTTTCTTTTCCTGTCACTAAAGATGAAACTACACAGTTAGATTGAATCATAAATCGAATGGATCCATCTCAATTGGACCGTCAGCCCAATTGTATCACTCCCCTTTTTGATCCACTGAGTAATGTTATGCAGAGTTTCACCGAGCACTGTCTTGAAAGTTTGATGGATTTTTCCATTTTTACAAAGATTTAACCAATAAATAATTGATCAAAAGGTCTTTTAATTAGTTGTTTTTAGTGTTGAACTCATTCACTCTAAACATGCAGACAGACACGACTCCCGTCAAAACACTGGTTATTCAGATCACATTCGAGTATCATGTCAACATTTTGTTCTTGGAGTAAACTATGAGACAAGTAGGCATCACGGCAACGGGCAGCTTTTTCCCAAAGAAAATTGTAACTAATTTTGATTTGGCTGAGGTTATGGATACAACTGACGAGTGGATTAGAACTCGTACAGGGATTATTCAGCGACATTATGCTGAGAAAGGAATAGGTTCGGCTGATCTAGCGCTTCCCGCAGTACAACAGATGTTGGAAAAAAGAGGAATTGCGCCAGATGCCATTGATATGGTGCTTTTTGCAACTGTCACACCTGACACCATGTTTCCCGCAAGTGCATGCCGCATACAAGAAATGGCCGGCTTGAGCAATGCGTGGGGGTTTGATATCTCCGCAGCTTGCAGTAGTTATCTCTATGCCCTGTCAACTGGCGCACAGTTTATACGCACTGGCATGGCCAATAACTGTATTGTTATTGGGGCCGATGTCATGACGTCCATCATCAATCGGGATGAAAGAGCCACCGCTGTTATTTTTGGAGACGCAGCGGGTTGTGCCTTACTTGAACCAGTTGAAACAAAAGGTTTTATTGATAGTTATTTCAAGGTAGACGGCAAAGGTGCAGACCTGCTGTACATGCCGGCGGGAGGAAGCAGACGACCCGCCACACATGAAACAGTAGAAAACAATGAACATTATATTCACCAACATGGTTCTGATGTCTTTAAACGTGCCGTTACAGAAATGAGCCAGGCTTCGCTCAAAGTTCTGAAAAGAAATCAAATCCCTCTATCGGAACTCAAACTTCTCGTACCTCATCAGGCAAACAAAAGAATTATTGATGCAATCGGAAAACGACTCAAGCTTGATTCAGATCAAATCATTATTAATATTGATCGCCGAGGAAATACCACCTCTGCCACAATTCCAACGTGTTTGGATGAAGCAGCAAAAGAGGGTAGAGTTAAAAAAGGTGATTTAGTTTTATTGACCGCGTTCGGCGCTGGGTTCACCTGGGGAGCAACCCTTATCCGATGGAATTATTGATCTAGATGAGTTATTCTTGATCTTCTACCAGTTCCTTTCTTTTATTTTTCAGGAGTCTGCCTATGCACCATGCTTCTCTTTCGTTCATTAAATTAAGCTTCTCAACATCCCTGGCTATCCTGGATCTCATCCAGCCCATAACAAATCGTATTGGTGAGCAAATGGGTTTGGAAGAAGACACAAGGTACTGGGTTTGGCTTGCAACTCAGGAAGCTCTTAATAATGCAGTGAGGCACGGGAACAAAATGAACGCTAAGAAAACGGTTTTCTTTTCAATTAAGATGCATCCAGACAGTATAATGATCAAAGTGAAAGACCAGGGGGAGGGCTTTGATCCTAAAAGTATCCCTGATCCCACCAATCAAGACAACCTCTTAAAATCAAGTGGGCGTGGTTTATTTTACATGCACAAATTTATGGATGAGGTTAAAATAAATACTGACAACGGAACAGAAGTTACACTTATAAAAAGGACAGGCTGATGCAGGTAGTCATACGACAAAAAAACGGTATCTCCATTATTGACTTGGAAGGTAAAATCACCATTGGTGAAGGGGATGTTGTTCTCCGAACCACAATTGACTCGTTAATCGAACTCAATGAGACTAAAATTCTTTTGAACATGGAACGAATTGGCTATATGGATAGTTCCGGAGTTGGAGAACTCATGAGTTGTTTTACCACTACCCAGGAGGCTGGTGGGCAATTAAAGCTCCTGAATCTTAGCACCAAAATTAAAGATGTCCTGCAAATTACCCAGCTCTTAGCACTATTCGATTATTTTACTGACGAACAACAGGCCATTGAATCATTTGATTAGCCTAGATACTGGCTAATCTGAATGTTTTTTTTCCTATTTTTCTTCTGTCAGATCCAACAGGAAGTACCTAACGCCGATTATGAGGCTCGAGTTCCAGTTGTACAATTCCCTGTTAAAGTAATGAAAGGCAAGACGATTGTCCAAGGTCTAAAGGCCAAAGATTTTTCACTGAGAGAAAACCAACTGGATGTTAAGATTCTTCATGTGGAACCCGTCTTCTTACCTCGGACAATAGAGGTACTGGTAGACCTCAGCTCATCTAATTCAAATAAACTACAGCAGTCCGTCAATCTGTGTAAAAAGCTTATTGAGAATATGGAAAACAGGGATCGTATAAAAATCAGCTCTTTTTCAAAGATTTATCTGGAATGGTCTCCATTTACATCTGAAAAGGAAGTACTTTTAAAGAGCCTTTCTAAATTGCAGGAGCGCGGTTCAACTGCTCTATATGATGCGATTTCAAAAGCATTGGCATCACTAGCAGGAGAACAAGGTCCTAAAGCCTTATTTATTATTACTGATGGACACGATTTCCTCAGTAGGATATCAGCGGTTCAACTAAAAGCTCAAATAAAGAGCTATGGCATACCCATTTTCCTACTTTACTCAGGGAGCGGTCCTAAGCAGGATGCCAACCTCCTTTTTGCTCAATACCGGTTCCTGCAAGACCTCACCTCCATTAGTGAGGGTCTGTGGTTCTCAGCAAGTGATGGCCTGAACAATTCCCTTCAAAAAGCTATAAAGAACTTAGGCTTCAGATACAAAGTAAATTACCAACCTCCGGAACCGGATAACATCATCATCTGGAGAAGAAGGACTCTTTCCCTAAACAAACAAAAAGGATACAGCCTCACATACCCAAGTGGTTATCGACTGAAAGGCTTGTTTGAGTAACAAATTTTAACCACACTACAAGTGCCCTGAATGCACCTCGGTCAAACTCTGAGAAGGCCATTCAAGCTTGTATCACAAAATGGCACAATGCAAAACGTAGACAATCTCAATCGATACACTTATTTGATTTCCATAAAATTTTTGTTATCCTATACTTGACCTACTTAATTCTTCAGGAGATTCACCATGATGGTTCCTCTAATTCTGGCCCTATTCCTATTCGATTTTGATTCTCATTTCACAGAGGAAACAATGCGTCTGGATTTTTTCCACACAGGCACCTACAATCAGGAGACCGTTTCGCTGGATAAAATACTACACGATGGTCCGTGGTCCGGAAACCCTTCGCAACCAGTTGATCAATTGAACAGGGGCGCCTATCGATTCGAAATTCATTCCAAAACAGGAACTCTACTCTATTCAAGGGGCTTCTCCAGCATATTTGGTGAATGGCAGACGACAGGTGAAGCGAAAGTCAGGAGTGCCACATTCCATGAATCTATTCGTTTCCCATGGCCCAAAAACCATGTATTGGTAAAACTGTTCAAGCGTCAATCAGAGAACGTATTTGTGCCTATATGGAATATGGAACTAGATCCCAAAAACAGACAAATCAACAGAGCAACAAGAGCCAAGGAGGAAAACACCCGAGCCCTTTTATCCAATGGTGATCCTAAAAATAAAGTTGATGTCGTACTTTTGGGTGATGGCTACAGTAGGAATGATCGCGAAAAGTTCTTTTCAGATGCATTGCGACTCATTGATTCCTTTTTCCTCGAAGAACCTTTCAAGGTCCGCAAATCTGATTTTAATTTTTGGGGTGTGTTTACGCCTTCAGCTAATAATGGGATTAGTCGTCCTCATCACGGTATCTATCAAAGGTCCATGTTGGAGACCCAATACAGCAGTTTTGACTCCGAACGCTACATTCTAAGCACTGCCAATAAAATAATCCGCGATACTTCATCAACAGTTCCCTATGATTTCACCATTATTCTCATCAATGAAAACACCTATGGAGGCGGGGGAATTTTTGGATTATATTCAACCTGTCCCGTTGACAGCAAACAGAGCAAGTATCTATTTATCCATGAATTCGGACATCACTTTGCAGCACTTGCCGATGAATACTTCACTTCAGATGTGGCCTATGAAATGGAAGAGAACTTAAAGCATAGTGAACCATGGGAGCCAAATATCACGGCTAACCCGTCGCGAAAAAATTTAAAATGGGCACACCTAGTGGCTGAAGATACACCATGTCCAACTCCATGGCCAAAAAAATCATATGAAACTCTTGGGCAGAAGGTCAGGGAGCAGCGAAATTCACTCAGAAAGAGCCATGCATCAGAGGACGACCTTGATCAGCTCTTTTCTTTTCAAGCTAATGAAGAAACATCGCTTTTTGAGCAAGAGGCATTCTATAAGAAAACAGGAGTATTTGAAGGCGGAGGCTATTATAGCAACGGTATTTACCGACCCTCGATGGACTGCATTATGTTTTCAAGAAATCCAGTTGGCTTCTGTGATGTTTGCCAGGAAGCAATTAACCAAATGATTGATCTCTATACAAAATAAAAACATTTTAATGCTAAATAACAGCTTAGTCATGATCATATGATGGTAATGAGAATCATTTGACATGATACTCTTGGCTAAATAATCATCTTCAATTACTAGATTTTAATAGGTATCGAGCCCTCGAAACCTGAATTAATAATGAAATAATTAAGATATTATGCTATATTTTTTTGTAAACTGGTTTTTTAAAAATCAATAATCCATTTAATGCGAATTAATTAAGAGCCGTCATTTTATGTACTTAATAAGGAGAACTATATGGAAACAGCAGAAGTAGCAGCATGGTCACTGGGCGCATTTGCGGTCATCTCTTTTGTAATAATAGGTTACGTTATTGTTTATATATCAAGAAAAAACAAGGATGAGCCCAAATAGATAAAGACATATTGTCTGATACTCTGGTCCCATCACTGCGAATGGGTCTTCCACTTTTACGGAGTAAATACACATTCGGCTCCTAAAGCACTCCACGCTTGGAAAAAGCGACTGATGGCTGTAATCATTTGGAAAACATCAGGAATTTTATTTACTGCCTCCGGAAATTCAAAGGCATCATATGATAATTTCTCTTTGACAGATTAACTATAATCCCATAATCTTGTCTAAATTGTGGAGACTGTCTGAACAGTAATACCTGGATCTCAAAAATAATCGAGGTGTGGATGGGTTCAACAAACTTCTCTACTCCCTTCATTACTTTGAGGTGCGGATTGAAATTCATTTATTTTTTATTATTCATATCTTCATTCCCTTTCGTGTATGCATCACACAATAACGTTGATCCCGATGTACTTCAAGAGATTCAGGAGAAGGGTTTGTGTTCTTTTATTGTTATTCTCAAGGATCAAGCTGATCTCTCTGAAGCCTCAAGTTTCAAAACAAAAAACGAAAGGGCTTGGTTTGTTTACGACAAACTTCTAGAAAAAGCGTTAACAACTCAATCAGATATCATCCAGGAGTGCCAGCTCGAAGGCTTTTCTATTCAGTCCTTTTGGATTACCAATATCATTTTTGTGGAAAACGGAGATGAGGGAATACTGAGCTCGCTCGCACAAAATCCACTAATAAAAAAAATTACCAGTAATTCTCCCATTAAGGCCGTCGATGAGATGGAACTCCAAAGTGCCTCTCCATTAAGTGATAAAATGGAACTTATCAACGAGGTGACATGGAACTTATCCATCATACAGGCTCCTGAAGTCTGGGAAATGAATATCGATGGTTCAGGTGTTGTCATTGGAGGCCAGGATACAGGATATGAATGGCGTCATCCAGCACTCTTGAAACAGTACCGAGGATATGATTCCGGGTATGTGAATCATAATTTCCATTGGCATGATGCTATACACACCTCCAATAGTCATTGTCCAGGTGATGGACGTGAACCCTGTGCTGATGGAACACATGGAACACATACAATGGGGACTGCTTTGGGTCTTCCTCAAAGTAAATCATTTGGTGTTGCACCTGGTGCAAAATGGATAGGCTGTAGGAATATGAAAGATGGGTGGGGCACACCAACAAGTTATCTTGAATGTTTTCAATGGTTTTTGGCCCCAACTGACCTGAACAACTCAAATCCTGACCCGCTCTTATCACCCGATGTCATAATAAATTCATGGTTATGTCCAGATGATGAAGGCTGCATAAATGGAGATATTTTTAAACCCGTCGTGGAGGCTACTCGTGCCGCAGGCATATTTATTGAGGGTTCAGCCGGCAATGATGGGCCCGGATGTGAATCAATCCGGGAACCACCAGCAATATATCAGAATACCTTTTCTGTTGGTGCAACAGATGAAAATGACCAAATCGCGGGTTATAGCAGTAGAGGTTTTGTGTCTATAGATGGCAGCTATCGGATGAAACCGGATGTTGTGGCTCCAGGATCAAATATCTATTCATCTGTTGGAGAATCCAGCTATGACTTAAAAAATGGAACTTCCATGGCTGGGCCACATGTAGCAGGCTTGGTCGCATTAATGATCTCAGCTGACCCTACTTTACGTGGACAGGTAAGTACACTAGAACAAATCATTAGGGAAACTGCGGATATATTAGTGGTTGATGACACGTGTAATGACGTGTCCGCCCTTCAAGTTCCCAATCATGTATTCGGATATGGAAGAATCAATGCCAAAGCCGCAGTTGATCGAGTTTTGGAATTGCGCCAAGGCCATGCTCCAACCAGTCAGGAAGTACATACCCTCCATGATTCTCTAAACCAGAGTTTAACCTTTCCAGATTTAAATGAACATTCAAGCATTCACATCATCAATCCTGACCCTCAGGATCATGAGGGAGTTGAAATATCTCTTTTTGATAGCTGGGGAACCGTTATAAAACACCGTTCAGACTGGCCTTCTGGTAAATTTTCTTTAAACTTTGGTGAAACAGTACACGTCAAGGTGAACCAGCTTTTTCCTGAAATGGGATCGTTTTCTCTCAATGAATCCTATTCAGTCGTTTTATCATCAAATCAGAATCTAGAAGCTGTCATTATCCTTCATGATGAATCAAAAAATATTCTTGATCTAAGATCAGCCAAGACCACTTTGAGTAACCAACTCTTCACTCCTCATATCGCTAGTAATGAGCAGTGGGAAACCCGCCTTTCATTTTTTGGAGATGGTACTCCGAATGAGATAGACCTCATTTTCAATCTTTTTAACCACATTGATCTTCTTGAGTTGTTTCACGCCTCCCGCCCATTTGGTCTTAGTATTCTCAATCTTAAAAATGAATTTGACCTCAATACGATTACGAGGTTGAAACATGGCTATACTTTCAGTGAAAACTCAAGGTTCACAGGTTCATTTCAGTTTTATGAGGAATTATCCCCTTCCCAAACTATCTCAGCGACGTCAGGTATGCCTACAGATACTGCTAAGTCCATTTGGGTTGCACATAATACGCCTATCACATCTTCCCAGTGGTTTACAGGAACAGCCATCTCAAACCCTAATAATGAAGCTGTCAATCTCAAGTTAATTCAGTTCAGCCATACTGGCCAGGAAATTGATGGAGAAATTGACCTAAGAATTGAAGGCTACGATCATACTTCGTTCACTTCAAAAGCCATCGGCATGCATGAGGAGACATCTTATTTCCTTATCAAATCAAGTGGATTACCTATTTTGGCAACGCATATTTTTGGAACTGAGGATCGACAGGAACTTTGTGCCCTACCAGCAGTCCCCTGCTCCGGATGGTCCAAAATTGAGAGTATCAGTCAAAAGCCACTTTATTTCATGCCTATCATGCGTGACCTTGGATTAGTTGACCAGTTTTTTTCTTATTTCATCACCAACCCAACAGCGCAACCGATTGAAATCTCATATTATGGCCATACCAATGCCGGAACCACCGAAACCCGTACATTGAGTCTCGGGCCAGGTGAGAAAAAAATTGGCACCACCCTTTTCCCAGCGAACCTCTCGCCGCAAGGTGAAGAGATTACTTTTTATGTTTTGGAATCCGATGCTCCTATTTTAGTTAGTGTTCTGAATGGCAGCCATACTCAAGGCCGCCTTGGAGGATTCCAAGCTCCATCCGGTGGGCTTATTCATGACATTGGAGTCAATGTTTTAGAGGAACCTGCTGTAAGCATCAAACTTTCTCTGCTTTCTGCATGTAAAAAGATTTCCATTGTTGTAGATCTTTGCGAAGAGGAGGTCCTTGCAGAGTACACACCCGATGAAGCCATCATTCATGTCAACCAGGTATTTCCGCTTTCAAACTGTATTTCTGAGTCTGGAAAAACTTTCATAATGGTGTCAGATCACAACGACCATGAGTGGAAGATAGAACTCTAAAGGCAGAAGTGAAAAGATAAATCAATCATTTCTCGCATTCATTCAATCAATAGGACCAATATCACCAATTG
>Ga0316190_10002750_pt1 | contig 12775 bp, 8 predicted proteins | sample Eddworburrow2_MG_FD_204929 | JGI IMG/M metagenome (GOLD analysis project Ga0316190, IMG submission 204929) | Coastal sediment microbial communities from Maine, United States - Eddy worm burrow 2 | ecosystem: Environmental > Aquatic > Marine > Coastal > Sediment | place: USA: Maine | collected... | reverse complement strand
TCTTGCCTTTGGCGGTGGCATTCTGGGTAAAGATCAATACTCCGGCTCCGAATAGGATGGAAAAGATACTCTTGAACTTCTGGCTGGCCATAAGGTCGCTTAGGATCCAGATCCACTTGTTCAGACCGCTAAGATCACCATAGGCTGTAGGATTGATATAGGCTGCTGTAGGCATGGAGAAGCTCTGGATGTTCATGACCAGGATTCCTAGCACGGCCACTCCCCTGAGAATGTCGAGGGAAACAATTCTTTTGGAATGCTCCATCAATGCAAGTTATGGAAACTTCATGGCTTTTATACTGGCTGCCATATTTATTGCATATTTATAGGAATAAACAAATGTCGTCTCAGTCATGCATATATCCAGAAGAAACGCCTTATCAACCATGGCCCTGGGATCAGCGGGACTTGCTGTTCCTGCATCCCTGGCAGGGAAGGAGCTGGCCTCTCCTTCTGAATTTTCTTACTGCTTAAATACAAGCACCATCAGCGGGAAAAATCCCGGTTTACTTTCCTACGTAAAGATTGCCTCCAGTGCTGGATATAATGGCATTGAAGTCTGGGTGCGGGATGTACAGGCCGTTCTTGATGCAGGGCATACTTTATCTGAGCTGAAAAACTATATTGAGGAACATGGACTCAAAGTGGAAAACGCCATAGGCTTTGCACCCTGGATGGCCGAAGGCCGGGAGGGTTTTGAGCAAATGGAGCGGGAAATGACTTTGCTGGCCGGCATAGGCTGCCACCGTATCGCAGCTCCCCCGGCAGGTCTTCCTGCTGATAAAACACTGGACCTTTTTGCCACAGGAGAGAAATATGCCAAATTGCTCGATCTGGGAAGAAAAACCACGGTGATGCCCCAGCTCGAATTCTGGGGGAGCTCTCCAGTACTCTGGCACCTGGGCCAGGTCCTGATGATCGCTGCTGTGGCCGACGATCCCGGTGCAAGAATACTGCCCGATGTTTACCACATGTTCAGGGGAGACTCTGGATTCAATGCCTTAAAAATGCTTAAGGGAGAGTTCATAGAGGTTTTTCATATGAATGATTACCCGGCTTCCAAAGCCAGAGAAGAGCAGGGTGATGCCGACCGTGTGTACCCGGGCGACGGAGCTGCTCCCATATACCAGATTTTGAAGGATTTGAAGAACATGGGCGGCGAAAAAGTGCTTTCCCTGGAGCTTTTTAACAGGACTTACTGGAAGCAGGATCCCCTGCAGGTAGCTAAGACCGGGCTGCTGAAAATGAAGTCCCTCGTCGATGTTTTGCCTGATATCTAAAGTTTTCCTTATTTTTACTCCCCGATAGCACAGTATGAAGGTTTACCGGTACATAGCAATACTTCTTCTGATCTGTTTCTCAGCTTTCCTGGGACACAACCTGGTGCCACATCATCACCATTCCGAAACCTTGCAGAGCCCCATTGCCACTGATTGTCCCGTTGAACATGCGGATCAACATTGCTGCGATCAGGATGCAGAAGCTGAAGACCACAAGGCCGACCACCAAGCCGGCCATCATCCCAGCCATTGCCACGCCTTTAATGATGTGGTATTTGAAAAGTACCACACACAGCTTGTCAAGCCTTTATCCGGATTTACCCTGGTTTTTGCAGTGTCTCATGCTGACCTGATACCGGATCCTCAGGTGAATAGTAATTTTTACCGCTTCAATGGCCTGAAGTTTCCCATAAAAACCATTGAGTTATATGGTTCACGGGGCCTCCGTGGACCTCCCTTGGTTGTATAATTATTTCCATCCTTTCTTGATGAATTAAGGGGTGCATATTTGCGCTCCCAAGTGCTGTTTCATACAAATTCAAGCATCATGTATAAATTAATCGTAGTCATTCCCTTCCTGGCATTGGCCATGGCATGTAACAAATCCTCCGGTGCCAGATCCGGACAGGAAGACAATACACATCAGCATGCAGATGAAGGCTCCCAGTATACCCTATTCAGCGAGCAGGTGGAATTCTTTATTGAACACCAAGCCCTGGTGGCCGGTGAGGAAAGCACTTTCCTGGTCCACCTGACCCGGCTGGACAGCTATGAGCCCTGTTCCACCGGCAATGTCACAGTTCTCATTGATGGCGTTTCGGTGACTTCCGGACAGCCCTCCACTCCAGGAATCTTCACTGTTCCCTTTATTCCCAAAAAAGAGGGAGATTTCCATGCGGTCTTTCGTTTCAAAAACAATGACTTAAACGAAGAGGTCGAGGAACATGTACATGTGTACAAGGACCATGAGGCGATAGATGCTGCAGATTCAGAAGCCGGAGGTCATGCTCATGAGGAAGTGTCCGTGGGAGAGATTGTGTTTCTGAAAGAGCGGGCCTGGCAAAGTCAGTTCATGGTGAAAGAAATCCTGCCCACACCCTTTCGTTCGGTAATTGCCACCAGTGGAGAGATTGTGTCCATGCCCGGAGAAAAGAAAAATGTTACAGCTTCTGGTCAGGGGATAGTCCGCTTTGCCGATACCCACCTGGTACAGGGTTCGCCGGTAAAAAAGGGTCAGCTTCTGTTTACTTTATCTTCTGAAAATCTGCTGGAAGACAATGTAAAATTGCGCTACGAAGAAGCAAAAAACAGGTTGGAAAATAGCCGCAGTCAGTATGAGCGACACCAGGTCCTGAAAGAGCAGGAGGCCATTTCACAAAAACAGTACCAGGAATCCAGATCCGCTTATGTGGAGGACAGCCTGCGCTACTTCAGCCTGGCAAATAACATTTCAGATGGAGGACTCATGGTCACCGCCCCGGTGTCGGGGACCATTCACGAACTGAGGATCTCGGATGGAGAATTTACCGATCCGGGAAAAATCCTGGCCATACTCTCCACCAACCGCGACCTGATGCTAAGGGCCGATCTGCCCCAGCAGTATTACGGCGAACTGGAACAGATCGAAACAGCCAATTTCAGGCCGGCATATACCGACCGGGTTTTTACCGTGGAAGAGATGAAGGGATCCTTGCTGGCTGTCGGGGTCTCTGTGGCTGAAAACAACCATTACCTCCCAGTCATCTTCCGGCTGGAAAACGAAGGCCATTTGCTGGAAGGTGCCTTTGCTGAGGTATATCTGCTTACTTCCGCCAGGCCAGACGTTTTTTCCGTTCCGGTGGGGGCCCTGGGTGAAGAGCAGGGAGGACATTATCTCTATGTCCAGATGACCGGAGAAAGTTATTCAAAACGCAGGGTTGAAACCGGTCAGCGTAACGGCCTGTTCGTGGAAATCACCAGCGGCTTGAGTTCCGGTGAAAGGGTAGTTACTGAAGGCTTTACCCTGGTCAAAGCAGCCTCTATGGCCACAGGCGAGATCTCTGACGGACACAATCATTAAACTGAAGATACATGCTGAACAGAATCATACAATACTCCCTCGATAACAGGATGCTGATTATCTTCCTGTCGATCATACTGGTGGCTGGAGGTGTATTCACAGCCCGTGAAATGGAAATTGATGTATTTCCCGATCTCACTGCCCCTACCGTGGTAGTGCTGACCGATGCCCATGGAATGGCCGCCGAAGAGGTGGAAACCCTGGTTACCTTCCCCATCGAATCGTCCCTCAACGGAGCCACCGATGTGAGACGGGTCCGCTCCTCATCCTCCTACGGATTCTCCATTGTCTGGGTGGAATTTGACTGGAATACTGATATATACAGGGCCAGACAGATCGTGAGTGAAAAACTACCCACCATTGCAGCCTTGCTTCCAAAGCATATAGAAGCACCCATTCTTGCCCCCCAGACTTCTATCATGGGGGAGATCATGTTGGTTTCGCTTACTTCCGATTCGCTTTCCCTATTCGATCTGCGTACCATTACAGACAAGCAGGTACGTCAAAGGCTTCTTTCGGTGACCGGGGTGGCCCAGGTAGTGGTCATCGGCGGATTGCCCAAACAGTACCAGATACTGGCCGATCCCAATAAGATGAAATACTACGATGTGAGCCTGGAAGAGTTGATCGTCACCGCAGAGAATACCAACAGCAATGCGGCGGGCGGAATCATCAATCAGTATGGCCAGGAGTATGCGGTCAGAGCGACCGGGCGATCCACCCATCCTGAAGACATTGGGTCGACCGTGATCCGGATCAGTGACGAAAAGCCGGTGAAAATCGCCGATGTGGCAGAGGTGAAAATTGGTCATCCCGACCGCATCGGGGATGCCTACCTCGACCGTGAACCGGCAGTTATCCTGACCATTCTGAAACAACCCAATGTGAATACTCTTACTCTCACCGATGAGGTGGAAACAGCCCTGGAAGGCCTGGCGGCTTCACTTCCAGCTGAAGTGGAAATTAATTCCAGGATTTTCAGACAGGCCGATTTCATCAATACAGCCGTATCCAATGTCTTCAGGGTTTTACTGGAAGGCGGATTGTTTGTTACCCTCATCCTCTTCCTCTTCCTGCTCAATGTGCGTACCACAGTCATCTCCCTTATCGCCATTCCCCTGTCGCTGATGCTTTCGGTTATTACCCTGAGAGTTCTGGGTCTGACCATCAATACCATGTCGCTGGGTGGAATGGCCATTGCCATCGGAGCCCTGGTGGATGACGCCATCATCGATGTGGAAAATGTGCTGAAACGACTCAAACAAAACCACCGTTTGCCCAAGGAGAAACAGCTTGCGACTCTGAGGGTCATCTACCTTGCCTCCGTGGAGATCCGCTCCTCCATCGTTCAGGCCACTCTCATCATCATTGTTTCTTTCGTTCCCCTCTTTTTCCTGGCAGGCATGGAAGGACGCATGCTAAAACCCCTTGGAATTACTTTTATTGTTTCGCTGATCGCTTCTCTGCTGGTGGCCCTGACTCTTACACCGGTGCTCACAAGCTACATGCTCACCGGTAAAAGACAGCTGGAGCGGGATGAACGGGGGGGCAACAAACTGGTTCAATACCTCAATACGTGGTACAAAAAGGCGCTGCCAAGCCTCCTTAAATGGAGGCACCAGGTAGTAATCCTGGCAGGCAGCCTGCTGGTATTTGCCCTTATTCTATTCTCCAGGTTCGGAAACTCCTTCCTGCCCGAGTTCAACGAAGGGACCCTGACTATCACTGCCGTCACTATGCCAGGGGTTTCCCTGGAGGAGAGTAACAAGATAATAGCACAAATTGACAAGGAGCTGATGGAAGTGCCCGAAGTGGTATATGTAAGCAGGCGGACCGGAAGGGCCGAGTTGAATGAGCATAGTCACGGCGGAACCAATTCGGCCGAGATCGATGTCCCGTACACACTCCGGGAGAGAGATCACGAAGCCTTTATGGAAGATGTCCGCCACCGGCTCTCCAAGCTCCAGGGGCTAAGTCTCAATATTGGTCAGCCACTGGGACATCGTATCGATCATATGCTCTCCGGTACACGGGCAAGCATTGCCATCAAATTGTTTGGCACAGACCTGGGAAGCATGTACAGAACAGCCCGGGAGATCGAGGATGCCATCTCTGATATTCCCGGACTGGTGGACCTGAACGTTGAACAGTTGGTGGAGGTTCCACAGCTCCAGATCAGGCCGCGCAGAGAGATGCTGGCCCGCTACGGAATATCCCAGAACCAGCTTACTCAATTCGTGGAGACAGCCATAGCCGGAGAAAAATACGCTGAAGTCTACGACGATAACCTCAACTATCCTCTGGTGGTCAGATACGATGAAGCCTTTCGTAACAGCAAGGAAGCTATTGAGGATGCCCTGATAGACAGTTACGACGGAACCCATATACCATTAAGTTATGTGGCCGATGTGGTATCGACCAGTGGTCCCAATACCATCAACCGGGAGAATGTACAGCGAAAGCTGGTGATCTCAGCCAACACTGCCGGGCGCGACCTGGGTAGTGTGGTGTCAGAAATAAAATCCACCATCGAAAGCAAGATTCAGCTGCCTGAAGGGTACAGGGTGCAGTATGGGGGACAATTTGAGAGTGCCCAAAAAGCCTCGCTTACCCTGCTTATTACCTCCCTTTTGGCCATCCTGGTCATCTTTGTAATCCTGTTCCAGGAGTTTAAAAGCGGAAAACTGGCCGGAGTGATACTCCTGAACCTTCCTCTCGCACTGATAGGCGGGGTAGTGGCCATTTGGCTAACAACAGGTGTGGTAAGCATTCCTTCCATCATTGGATTTATTACCCTGTTTGGAATTGCTACCCGGAACGGGATCCTGTTGGTATCGCGCTACAACCACCTCCGTGAAGAGGGACATGACTTGAAGAAGATCATCATTGAAGGATCGGCCGACCGGCTTAATCCGATACTCATGACTGCTTTGGCCTCGGCGCTGGCCCTGATTCCCCTGGCCTTCGCAGCTGACAAGCCAGGCAACGAAATCCAGAGCCCCATGGCCATCGTGATCCTGGGCGGACTGCTTACTTCTACTCTGCTTAATCTGATTGTTATTCCTGTGGTATACTATATGCTTGAAAAAAGAAAATCATGAAAACAAGATTGATAATAGCCATCGGCCTGTCCCTGGGCATGCTCGTGCAGCCACTGGCACAGAATTCAGATGCTTTGATGAAGCTGGTTCTGGAACAAAACAGGAAACTTATAGTGGCCAGGGAAGCAGTCCAGGTAGCCATTCTTGAAGCAGGTACGGGGAATACACCCCCCGATCCTCAGGTGGAGTTCGGATACCTATTTGGGAAACCGACTGATATGGGTAACCGGATCGATTTCGGGATCACCCAGCAAGTGGACTTCCCCTCGGCCTATGTAAACCGATCGAAGCTGAGAAAAATTCTTAGCTCCCAGGCCGAGCTGGAATACATCCTCACCCGCCAGGAGGTTTTGCTTGAAGCCCGGCGCTTATGGATCGAACAGGTTCATCTCAACCAACTTCGTGATCTCCTGGGGGCGAGGCTCCACCAGGCCCGAACCATAGAATTCCACATGGAGCGTAAGGTGGAGGCCGGGGAAGTTGGCATCCTTGAATTGGGCCAGAGCAGACTTATGGTGGCTTCTCTGGAAGGCGAATATGAAGAGCTGCTTGCCCTGAGTGGGGATCTGCAGCTCTCATTGCGGGAGATTACCGGAGGAGAAGACTTTGAGATCAAGGACAGCCTCTATCCACAAGCCTTGCCAATTGTCGCGGATACCATGCTTGAAGCTTACCGCCTGAGTCCCTATGTTCAATACTACAGCCAGGAGCTGCAAGCAAAAGAAGCCGAGCTTAATCTGGCTGTCAGCATGCATTTGCCCAAACTCTCGGCAGGATATTATTCGGAATCTATTCCCACCGAGGCATTCAGGGGATTCCGGCTTGGACTCAGTGTTCCCCTTTGGGAAAATGCCAACACTTTAAAAAGAGCGAAAAAGGAGGTGGCCTTTGCCGAAGCAGAAATTGATCGCTATGCCTTCCACCAGGAAAAAGAAGTGCGGCAGAAACTGAATAAGCTGGAATCGTATCGTACCAGAGCCCAAAAACTGGAAGATGCTCTGGGAACGGTCAACAGTTTATCCTTGCTGGCCACCTCTCTGGAAAATGGAGAGATCTCCTTATCGGAGTATTTCTACACCTCTGATTTCTACTTCCGGAACCAGGCACAACTGCTTCGCTACAAAAAGGAGCTGCTGCTTCAGGAAGCTGATTTGATGAGGATCTACCTTTAGGGACCTAATTGTGTTCATGGGCTCCCTTTTCTGCCTCCATGCTGGTCGCTTTTTCATCATTCCAAGTAATTACTCCTTCTTGGTCTCGGAAAGAGCCATAGGATAAGTCTTTCGGATCTCCCTTTGAAGTTCATCCCCCAGCTTGTCGTAGGGAGCGCTGTATTTCTTAAGAGCCAGGTCCTTTCTGAACTGGTATACCGTTTTCCAAACCATATCGACGCTTTCCACATATTGTCCATAGGGAATGTCACCATCGTACTCAAGCGAAATCACGTATTTGCCCAGGTTGTCCCTGATATGTTTCTGCAGGCCCTGATCCACATCTGCCGGGGTAGTATTCCTGGCTGCCAGGTCGATGGTGAAGACTTTTCCTCCTGCTTTTTCCATCTCTTTCTTATCCAGCGTTTTAGCATTGAGCGGGGGAAGGAGCCTGGGCAGAGCAACAGCTTGGTACAACAGCGGGGAAAGCTCTATGTCCCCGTGTGGATATCCTCCCTCGGCAAAATGCAGGGCTCCCATCTTCCGGAGAACCTCCCTTACCTGGGTCACCTGCTCCATGGGGATACTCCGGTCCACCAGGAATAGTGCATTCAGGGAATTCTGATCCAGCTTGCTGAGTTTGCTTCTCTCCCTTTCAACCAATAATTCCAGTTCCTGAATCTTGAAGGCCTTTCCATTGAATGTGAAGGCAGTAGACCCTCCCTGATTCTTCCCTATGCAAATCCGGTAAATCAGATCTTCATTCTCCATCAGTCTGTATTGGTAAATATGAGGAGGCTCAAGCTTCAGATTTTGCTGGTTCAGGATTTGATCCAGAGTGTTCTTGGCAGAAGATTTCTTGTATGAGCTAGGATGAGAATCGTTCCACCAGAGACTCAGTTCATCTCCTTTTAGTTTGTATCGGATTTCGGTACCCCGGGCACCTTCCCTGTTGGAAAGAAGCAAGGATGTACCTTCTGCTTTCACAAAAAATTCACGGATCTCGATTCCTTCTGCAAAGGACAACTTTCCGTCTTTTATATAGAGGGTGTGGCTGAAATCATCCACGCTTTGCTTGATCCACAGACCTGAGAGTTCGGTGAGGGAATCAGGTAATTCAGAGTCGCTTCCTTTAAGTGTAAAATCAGCGAAAAGGAAGAAAACAAGTATGGCGAAGGGCGCTACCAGCGTGGCTTTGAGCTTTGCGGGCATGCCCGATCTGTTCTTATTCATCATGGTTATTCGTTTTTTAATGGGTTCTAAATTGAAGTTGTTTACTAGTTCCACAGAGTGATAACCTATCACCTGTTTGAGTAATAATGTCTGGTAATCTAAACGTTCAATTCCCCTGTCAATGACCTGCTGGTCCGCTATATATTCATGGGTGGTTTTAAGGGCCTTTCTCATTTGCCAGGCAAATGGATTAAACCACTGGAAAACAGCAAGAGAGTGTGCAAAAAGATGATCCATGGAGTGCCTTTGCCTGATATGGGCCTTTTCGTGCTCCAGCACCTGTGGTAATTCGGATTCGTTAAAGGATGCGTGATTAATAAATAAAAAGCGGAAGAAGGAGAATGGAGAGATATCCTCTTCGATCTCGACCATCCGGAATCCTCCCTGTCGGCTAACCCTGTTTCGTTTCGCCAGCAGGTAGAGACGGACGGCCAGGTATACAAACCTGGCAAAGAAGTATGCAACTCCACCTATATATGTGATTAACAAAATGTTAGATAATCCTCGTTTTCTTCCTGATTGTTCGGAATCTGAAAGGATTTGTTCCGCATCCGGGTACAATCTTGCCCCATGCCTTTGCTGTGCAGGAAGTGTTCCCCTTTCACCGGGTACATCTGCCACAGCTCCTCCTCCCGCGCTATGAACTGAGCTTGGCTCGGCTCCAATATCAGCGTCGAGCATTCCAATCAAAACCTGGTAAGAGCTTCTTAATTTGACTACCCTGCGGGCAGAATTCTCCAGGCTGCTTCCCTGGGGTATACTTAAGGAAAGGTGCAGCGCAGGTACCAATAGAGCCAGTGCTATGCTTCCCACCAGGAATACCCGATTAAAGTTGAAATAGGTTTCCTTCCTGAGAAACAACCAGTAGGCCAGGTAAAGCAGGGAGAGACAGATGCCTGTCTCCAGCAGGTATATCATGAAGCGAACCATGGCCTTACATTCAGTTATCCTTTTGCTTTTTCAGCTCTTCCAACATCCTCATAGCTTCATCCAACTCCCCCACATCCAGATCCTTCTTCTCCGAAAAAAAATTCACCACCTCCTTTAGAGAATTGCCAAAATAGTTGTTCATGAGCCGGCCCATCTGCTCACTTCTGTACTCTTCTTTTGTAATCATGGGAAAATACTGATAGGACCCTCCGTAGGATTTGTAGGAGACAATTTCCTTTTTCACCAGCACCCGTACAATGGTCGAGATGGTATTGTATGGGGGTTGGGGATCGGGAAACTGCTCCTGGATATCCTTTATAAATCCTCTTTCGAGGTCCCACAGTATCTGCATAATCCGTTCTTCCGCTTTGGTCAGGGTTACCATTTGATCACCTTTTAGCATTATTACGGATCAAACATATAACTTATTTATTAGTTCTCCAAACTTATTATTAAGTTTATTGAACTAATTTATAAATTACCTGCTGAATCTCACACAGAAATAGGCCTTTATTCGTACCTCAATGCATGTACCGGATTTTGCCTGGCCACCCTGTAAATCTGAAGGGTGATGGTGAATACGGAGATCAGTATAGCAGCCAAACCGGCCAGAACAAAGATCCACCACGACAGCTGGGTCTGGAAGGCAAAGTCCTGGAGCCAGCGTCTCATGGCCAGCCATGCTGCCGGACAGGCCAACACATAGGCCAGCAAAACCCACCTAAGCAGTTCAGCATTTAACAACAAAATGATTTTTTGAATGGATGCCCCGTTGGCTTTACGAATCCCCACCTCCTGGAAACGGCGGGCCACCAGAAGTCCGCTGATTCCCATCAATCCGAGGCAGGAGAGCAGGATGGCAATGGCAGCTGCATAGGCAATGACCCGGCTCCAGCGATCCTCATCCTTGTATTGCCCCTCCAGAATCTCAGTCATAAAGGTGTAGTCCCATGAAAACTCCGGCACTACCTCTTTCCATACCTTTTCGCAATGCTCCAGAACGGCAGCCATCTGATCCTCGTCGGCCTTTACAAACATGTACCAGATGCTGTTATAGTTAAAAATATGCAGCATTACAGCCTGAATCTCGTCGTGCATGGAGTCGAAATGAAAATCCTTTACCACGCCGATGATATCCACAATGTTACCATCCGTATCCAGCTCCACCCTTTCGCCGATGGGGTCCTCAATATCCAGTTCCCTGACAAGAGTTTCGTTCACTATCACCTTGGGAATGCTGTCGTCAGCTTCACTGGCCAGGAAGTTCCGTCCTGCGATCAGTTCAAGGCCCAGAGTCTCCACATAATCAGGATCCGTCCTGAGGTAACGAACGGTGGTAATCTCCCCTCGTTTGTTCTTAATTCCCTGGGAACTGCTTCCGCTATCGAAATTCCGGTCACTCATGGACACACTCTTCACATGTGGTGATCCCAGGAACTGCTCCTTGAGGGTTCGAACCTTCTCCATCTCGAAATCCACATGAATCACTGCAGTATTTTCTTTCTCAAATCCTACATCCGTATTCACCAGAAAATGAAGTTGCTTCATGATCACTCCTCCCGAAATAAGAAGGGCAATAGCAATGAAGAATTGAAGGACCACTGAAATGCGGGCCACCCCGTTTCGCCTGATCGAAAGCATCTCTTTGCGAAGAAAGCGAATGGGATTGCTTCGGCGAAGCAGATAAAAGCCAATATAGGTACTTGTGCTTACCACGATAAACAGAAGGATGACAATGAGAAATAGGAAGTTGCTCCCTTTGGAATAGAGAGAGAAAACCAGATCATCGTTTGCCAGATGGTTAAACAGGGGCAGCAATTGTTCTGCCAGGATGATTCCCAATAACAGTGAAATCAGGGTTAATAAGAACGATTCCACCACAAACTGAGCAAGAATCTGCCATCTGCGGGCCCCTACCACGTTCATCATTCCAAAATCTCTGATGCGATTCAGTGCAGTGCCTATGGAAATCATCACATAATTGAAACAGGCAATCAACAGGATCAATATGGCAATGCTGGAGAGAATGTAGAGTGAATTCTTGTTTCCCCTCTCACTGTATGATCCGCTAATATCTTCGGTCCCCAGGTAGACATCTTTGTAAGGCATGAAATGGTATGAAAAATTGTGTTCCCCCTCCTTGAGGAAGCCCATCTGAACATACTGCCTGATCCCATCTCCATGGAAATCTTCAATCAGGGACTGGGCAGTCTCTTCCAGATTGATCGCATTGTTGTTCTCATCCAGCATCACATATGTATAGGTATCTCCACCGAAGTCATTGCTTCGGGCATAAGGCCTGGCATTGACATAGGGTATAAGCACATCCCAATAGAAGGAGGTATTCTTTGGAGGATCTGCGATAATGGCTGTTACCGTATACTGGTTAAAAGGTGGTCTTTCAGGGAATTTAATGACCTTTCCAATAAGATCGTTCAGGTGAACCAGGCTGTCCTGGAAAATCTTCCTTGCCACCGATTCAGTCAGCACCACACTTTTGGGTTTATGTAGTGGTGTCTCCTGGTCTCCCGCAATGATCTGATAAGTAAACATATCAAAGAAGGTAGAATCTACAAATCCAACATATTCCTGAAACAAGTCCTCCTCAGGTCCGATGAAAGCCCTGGTCAATTTTAATCGGCAGGTGGCCTCCACGCCAGGTATACTTTCCCGAAGTCCGGTAGCCATGGTACCTGGCTGGTAAGGAGAATAAATAGTGCCACGGTCCACCGCATCCACAGAGCTGTACATCCGGTATATCCGGTCTCCGTTCTCATGAAACTTGTTGTAGCTCAACTCCCCGCTTACATAGAGAAAAATGATGATTACAATGCCGATGCTGAATGAAAGCCCGAATAGATTTATCAGCGTCCTTCCCCTTTGTTTCACAAGGTTTCGGAAGGCGTATTTGAAATAGTTAAGGATCATGTTCACTTAGAATAGATTTCAAACCACAGAACCAAATGGATGCCAAAAATATGCAACCATATATAATGATCTATACATCATTGTTTTACAAGG
>Ga0316190_10002749_pt1 | contig 12779 bp, 9 predicted proteins | sample Eddworburrow2_MG_FD_204929 | JGI IMG/M metagenome (GOLD analysis project Ga0316190, IMG submission 204929) | Coastal sediment microbial communities from Maine, United States - Eddy worm burrow 2 | ecosystem: Environmental > Aquatic > Marine > Coastal > Sediment | place: USA: Maine | collected... | reverse complement strand
AGTCAGGTCGGAAACGATCATATCGGCCAAATATTCCAGGGGCGGAAAATGAGGCGATGATAATGCGGGCTCCATCCGGGACCCGAAATCCGGGACCGCAGTCTGGATAGCGGCTACGACATACCGGAGAAACCTCTCTGGATCGCTGTCGCTTTTGTCCAGGGAGAGCCACACTGAAGGTCTAAGGACTTTATCCAACCATTGCACTGCCAGAGTGGTCTTACCGAAGCCGGCCGGCGTACAGATAAGCGTCACCCGCATGCTCAGTCCTTCATCCAAGCGTGCAATGAGCCGGGATCGCTGAACCCATTTGGCGCGAACCAACGGGCGGTTTAATTTGGTGCGAAGGATATCCATGTTGAGGATTTGTCTGTATTGGTTTTTTTTGTAATAACCTGATTTATTTTTATTTAGATATACTTCAAATAATGTTGCTACGCTACGGTGGCCAGCAAATAGCTCAGAAACATGTGCAGGTCACTGTCGCTCTCTTCCAGAGATACCCACGCGTTAGGGTAATCGCATCCCGCTACCCATCGGCTGGATAGGGTGCTCTTACCGTAGCCGGCCGCGGCCGAGATCAAGGTCAATGGCCGTTTGCGTCCTTGCTCGAGTCGTTTGATCAGGCGGTCCCGCGGCACGATGTCAGGCGTCACAGATGGTCGATTAAGCTTGGTGTGTAAAAGGGCGTATTTCATTTCAAGTTTCAGATATTAAAATGACGGTATTACCTGTTGAGCCGCTACAATGCCTACCTGCCTGTTTCTGGCTGTTCACCAACCGCTCCGGGCGGCAACACCATTCATCGTCTGATTTGTTATCGAGTACAGAAAGAGTCGCAGTCAAACATCCAATCCCATAATATGAGCGGATATGGGATTAATCAATGACCTTTTAAATGTGTTCCACCGATTTCGACATCATTGATAGCGATAACTTAACAAACGTTTGATGCATCGTGCGGTTACTGTTAGTGACAACTCACCGCATCATATAAAACCGTTTGATTACCAGATCTATCATGTAACGTCCTTGCCAACTTTATTGAGATGGCGCCATTTTTGCGATGTGATATTCGGTTCATAACAATCACTCAAATTGAAAAAGGCAGGCACAATATGTTGTGTTCTGCCTTTTGAAATGATTTTTTAAGGTTGCTTGCCATTATCGTAACTACTTAAAATAATATTAAAATTGAATATACGATCTGGCTAAACCAATCAATTCATGTTAATAGGGGGCAGAACAGGTCCCCGATTTAAGAAAGCGGTCATAGACCTATCATTCCAACCATTCCTTAGCATTTCCAATAACCCCCATGCTTTCCAACGCATTGGCAATGACACAGACGCTTTTGATACCAAGTCCGCGGGTTTTCGTTAATTCCTCTGGGCTGCACTTGGCCAGCTTCTCAGGATCGCCATCGTAAAAATCCTTCCCCTTAAGGGCCTTCAATATTCTCGTGGCATCTCCCAGACTCCTCAGTTCCTTGATTATCAGTACCAACGGATCGTTTAGCGCTTCTAAATGGCGTTCATATTTTCTGACTATTTTCCTGGCACGCTCGGAACCAATCCCAAGACACCGGCCTATTTGACTGAATGATAGCCCTTTTTGGCAAAACTCGATTGCGCGCATTATTCGATTGTTCAGCACCTATGTCGTCCCCGTTATAACAGTACTTAATTTTCAATCTGCGGTCTCCTTTCCGATGATCACCTCTCTTCATTTAGCGAAATATGAACATCGCGATAAACCAGGTTATGATCGCAACACAAATAAAAAGCGCTCCGACCAAGTAAACCTTTTTATATTTTCGTAACTTGCCTGCCATCCCGCGTTCCAGAACCGCAATTTTCGGACGAATGGGGTTCACCCATACTGTAATCTTGGAATTGACTGGATACCGCGCTATCACGTCTTCTGCTTCCTTTTTCGGCCAATTGATATCAGCAACGATGATGCGCTGTGATTGATAGTTTTTTCCTTGATATTCATAATTATAGGTCACGGATGGCCGATAAAAGGTAAACGTAGTGCGGTGTGATCCTCCATGGCTGGTTCGTGTCTCTTTTTTGAATTCAGAGCTCAGGATAGTACCTTTGGCGGGGGTCCATGAGAGGCTTTGCTGCTGCAGCCGGTGCGTCCATGCCCCGTAAAGCAGAGTGCCGATTCCGCAGACAGTAAATAGAATTCCAAAAATATGAAAGAGTAGAGCGGGATCTTTGGCGCCAAGATAGAAAATGCCAACTGCTAAAGCGATAAAAAAGAGCCACCAAACCTTGGACCAAATTACCCAAAACCACTCCTTGAAAGATCTATAGTCATTTGGCGTCATCCTAATTATCCTCATTTGATAGCCGTGAAAATCGGAGGATCGTCTCAGTCATATCCCACATCGAACCACTTAAACTCGTTTAATCGTAGCGCTTATCAATACCATTGAATGTTAAATAATCCCGTCTATGCCTTGCCAGCCGCTCACCCCTAAAAGGATAGATGCGTGTGCCCAAACTCAGGTTGTGGAGCGCCGAGGATGTTCAGAAGCGTTTTCCGCCCCTGGGATAGTCATTCAAATCCCTTAAGGGCGGTCCGTCCCATCTTTTATGGGGGTTGTCTTTGGCAAGCCTTTTTGCCACCTCAGCAATATTGAGTCGCTCGCAGGTCTGCCGGGTGGGTCGGCCGGTTGCCGGATCGTAGCCATTCTTTTCATACCAGGTCTTTACCAGGGCCATATGGGCCTCTCTTTCCATAGCCCCCTCGGGTGTGTTTTTAAAGTCCAGACGCTGGGGCAGCATATCCTCTTCGATAGTGATCCCATGACGTATGTTAAAAGCGCGTTCCACAGCCCCCACGCGATCGGAGACTTCCGTGACCTTCTTTGCCGTGTAGTCGATGCCGGTGGCTTTGGTCAACATCTCGGCCAGGCCTTCGAACAGGGACCCTTTCCAAACCAGAGGAAGCGCACATGTCCACGTATTCACGGCCCCTTTGCAGCGACCGATGCAATCGGCCAGGGTGGCGACCCGTTCGCCGTGAATAATGGATTGGACCGGATCATCGCTGATGATCCCTTTAGCCACGAGCTCTTTGAGCACGTCCTCGTCGGAGTTGTCTCCGGCGGCCCAGCTTCGACCGCGCAGGTGATCGGCGCCGCGCGTGGCAATGGCGTGGGCCAATGAAAAGAGGCTGGTTGGATAGACGCCGCGACCCAGGCCCTTTACGTGGTAACAGTAGTTTATAGCGCCTTGTCCGATGATTTTGGCCAGGGAGTACAGCCCTTCGGCAATGAGATTGCCAAAGCCTTCGCGCATCACCGTTTTATGGATCAATTCCACCTGATCTTCGGCGTTCTCCCAGGAGAGGTCGAGGCCACCGGTGACCCTGTCATCGATTATACCTCGGTTGTAAAGATCTTTGGCCAGAGCGATGGTGTTGCCGATGGCAATGACGTCCACCCCGTAAGCGTCGCAGAGATTCCCCATCTCCATAATGGCAACGGGGTCGAACACGCCACAGTTGGTACCAAGGCAGTAGATCGCTTCGTATTCAAGGGCCTTACCGATCTCTCCCTTGCGGCCGCCCTCCGGAATTTTGAAAAAATTCTTGCATTTAACGTGGCAGGTCCGGCACCCCGTACGTCCGATTTCGTACGCTTTCCACGCCTGCGGACGTAGCGCTGGGGGGATCTCCTCGCCGGGAAGTACTTTCGTGGAATTGCGAAAGCCAGGCAGCCAGTGGGTCACGCCGTAGTGGGAGCCGTATACCGCGGCCACCCGCTGTTGCACGCGGTCTTGGGTCAGAAACCGTTTGTCTTCCTTGGTGAGGGCGATATAGCCGGCGCGGTCGAACAGATCGGGCCATCCCGTGCCTCTAAGCACGATGGCCTTTAAATTTTTGGAACCCCAAACAGCTCCACTGCCCCGCGCGGCCGAGGCATATTTGTTCACAATGGTGGAGGCCTGGCGCACCAGGTTCTCCCCGGCTTGGCCGATGCAGGCAACGCACACCTCTTTTCCGTAACGCCTGACGAGTGTGTCCGTGGTGTCCCAGGTGGTGAGCCCCCACAGGTCGCTGGCATTGTGGAAGGAGATTTCCCCGTCTTCGATAACCAGGTAGACAGGTTTTGGTGAAGCGCCCGCCACCACAAGTTGATCATATCCGGCCTTCTTCATGGCACTGGCCATGGTGCCGCCGACATTGCCGTCCCCCAGGATCCCGCTATAGGGGGACAGGGTGCTTACGTGAAGGCGGCTGGAGAGCCCCAGTGCCGTGGCTGTCAGGATTCCAGGAGCAAAACAGAGGAGGTTTTCCGGGCCCAGGGGATCGACGCCAGGGCCAACCCTATCGAAAAGCGTTTTTGCATTGAGGCCGCGGCCTCCCAGAAAGTCTCTGCCCACATCAGGGTTCAGGGCCTTTTTTGCGAAGGTTTGTCGGGTCAGGTCCACACCCAGCACTGTTCCACACCATCCGAACATAAACACGTCCCGGGGCTAATGAGGCACCAATGAGCCTTTGAATAGGATCGATCGCTCAAGTGTCGTTGTCGCCTTGATAGATATGGGTATCTTTAGTTTTCGTAAGGTCGGCATTATCACATCCTTATAGTATGTTTCATTAAATGGGAATGCACGGCATCAATTACAGACTGTAGGAATTGATGTGATTCACTCGTCCCTGTCTTTGATTGTTTGCGCTCATTTAACATTTAGGCGTGATTTCCGCTGCTGTTAGGCTTTCATTCGTGAAACGAAATCAGTAAAGCCACTCATATACTTGGTGAGTTGCTTCCTAACTTCATCGTCTGTTAGATTACCTTCTTTATCGAATTTGCTCATAGCACCGCTCACCCACATCAGTCTTCCAGACCATACCTGTGCCCCCAATACACGCAATACTGGCAGCCACGCATATTGGGAGAAAGCGGTACCAAAACTCCCTGGTGTAGCACCCATGAGTCCTACTGGAAGATTCCCGAATATACGTGCCTTGTCTTCAGGTGGGCGCGTCAGCCAATCGATGGCGTTCTTGAAAACACCTGGCATCGAGTTGTTGTTCTCTGGTGTCACCATCAGCAGTCCATCGGCAGAGGCAATCTGGTTTTTAAGATCCTCAACTACACTCGGGATACCTCTCTCTTCCTCAATATCTGCATTATAGAGAGGAATGTCTAAGATGGAACCAATTTTGAGAGAACATCCGACTGGAACGGCTTCAGCCGATGCACGTAAAAGCCCAGAATTAAAAGAGTGCCTTCTAAGACTACCCGATATTCCGATGATTGTTATCATTTGTACCTCCTTGGATTTCGACTTTGTATGTATATTTTGCCATGAAACAAAAGGTGTTATGCTTTCTTGTATTATCCGTAATTTTCTACAAATATCAACAGCAGGGATGGCATCCTGAAGTTGGTCATTGATTTGTTCCTGTAACGATGTGGGCCGATGACTCAAACACGACACTCCCATCGAAATTTAGATAGGGTTTGAGGTCCCCCTCAGCTTCCTCAAGAATGCGCTGAATCTGTTCTTCCGGCAGGACGACATCCATGACCGGAAGCCAACCTCTCAAATCTGCCTCGACCATCATCCGGATGCTGGGAAAACGAGCCGTACCAGGTTGCGTCGTAATTTCGACAGAGGCTGTTCCGGCCCTTTCAAATAACGTTGCCAACTCCTGTCGATCACCGAGTACAAATGGCGCGCGCAAAGCATTGGCAGCTCGCTTGCCGGCAACTCGCTCAAGAAGGGCCATCTCAACCGCATATGCAGGTATTCTGTCTATTGAGTCCCAGACAGCCACGGCTAATTGGCCTTGCGGTTTCAGCACACGCAACATCTCGCGGATGGCAAGTTGGCGTTCGCTGAAGAACATGAGTCCAAATTGGCTTACGGCAACATCAAAGGACTGGTTTGGAAAGGGGAGTGATTCTGCACTTCCCTGCCACCACTCGACCGTGGGCGTGAGTTGTTTGGCTACGGCCAGCATACCGGGGCTGGGATCGAGACCGGCCACGAAGCCAGTTGGTCCAACTCGCATGGCAGCGTCCCGGGCAAGCACCCCGGTTCCGCAGCCAACGTCAAGCACCCAATGACCAGATCTTATCTGCGCGGCATCCATTACTCGGATAGTCCATTCCTTGAAAAGCCCCTTCACGAAAAAGTCTTCATACGCCATTGCGGCAGCAATTTGCTCTTGAGAAGCCGTGCTTCGCTCATTCATTGGCTCCTCCTGTTTCGTCGAAATTTCATCAGTCTATGGCTGAAAGATAAAACATTTTTTCGTGATGGTTCCATTTTTTATGCTCCTATTAGAGCCATGTAAAAATAATGAGATGATTTCTCTTTAACACCATTGACCCCCGATATTGAGGTATAACACCACAGGGGAGGAATGGTTAAAAGCATTGTGAAAACAATTTATTACTCCAGCTCCGGGGTGATCTGGGTCGTGGACGCAAGATCATCTATTTCTGCCTATTTCGGCCTCTTTTGTTCTGCTTCGGCTTGCGCTGTTGCGACAGCCGCTGCAGCACCTGCCTCAATAGCTTTTTTATCCGGCGGGCTGGTTTCATCATCTTGCGGCGGCATGTAAACAGTAACATTACGATGGGCGAATTCTATGCCATTTTCTCTGAAAGCCTCCTGCATCATCCGGAATACCTCTCGCCGAATGACAAACTGCTCGCCTGGTATGGTTTTAAACTTCACCCGCATAATCATGGCCGAATCGTCCAATTCTCTAACCCCCTGGGATTTAACCTTGTCTATCAAAACCAAACCCATATCTTCATCCGTCATGATTTTTTCATTGATTTTCTTAATAATTTTTCTGACCTTGTCGACATCTGTGTCGTAACGCACGCGAAAATCAAGTTTGGTAATGATGTAGTCCCGGCTATTATTGGTAACCGTGTCCATGCTGCCGAAGGGGATCGTATGGACAGGGCCCCGGGGACTGCGCAGTCTCAACGAGCGCAGGGATATATGTTCCACCGTACCTCTCATGCCGGAGGTTTCGATATAGTCGCCGACCCGGAAAGCATCATCAATGAGGAAGAAGACTCCCGCGAGGATATCTTTTACCAGGGTCTGGGCACCGAATCCAATGGCCAAACCGACCACGCCGGCGCCTGCTATCAGCGGGCCGATATTAATACCCATCGAGGAGAGAAGAAGCAGAAATACGATCGCAAACATCACGACCACTAATGTTTTACGCAGCAAAATGAGCAAGGTTTCACTCCGAGAACCGCCGGCGCCCCCTTCTTCCGCCTCACTACTTTGTTCCGGTACTTCTTCCTCTATATTTTTTTGAATATGGGATTTCATAAACTCCCATAAGATTAGGCCGATCAACAAGAGTACAAAAACCCTCTGCAGGGTATTCTCGAGAAATATGAGCACCGATCCGGTAATATTGATGTGCTCGTCGAGAACATACTTGATCAGACTGACCATCAGCACGGTAACCAGGAGAACCAAAAGCCATCCGGTCGTTTTCTTTCCTGAAGAAAGCTCGGCAGTCCTTCGATACCACCACCGGACAAGCAGCCGAACAACCAGCAAGACAACAAGGGGCAAAACAACCAGTGCGCACCACTGCCAAAGGGTCTGATCAAGGTACGTCTGGTCTGACCAGCCCGGCAACCATTGGCTCCACTTGGGCGGCAGCAAGCGTCCGGGATTGGTTACATAAAAATCAAAAAAATCATGGCTGATGAGCGCGTTGAACTTGTAGGGATAGTCTTTAACTAGGTCGTAGAATTCTTCGATCCGGGCAACCGTCTCAGGGGTAAAGAGAAATTCCCCTTCACGGGGACCCTCTTCAACCTGGTCAATGATGATATCCGTATTGGGTATTCTATAGCGACTCAATTCCGCTACTTTCTCCTTTTCTTCCTCAGCTTCGATGGCTTCGGCGTCGGGGATCCTTTCAAATGGCGGAAGGTCGATCCGATCGAAAACCTCCTTGAGCATGATGGCGCTCTCGTAACCGGTATTCTTCTTCAGGTTCTTCGGAACCTGGCTTAAATTCAGGCATTCGACGCCGCTTTCAAAAAATTCCTCTGCTTGTTTTGCCATCTGCCGGACCGATTCTGAGGGAAAGTATCCGGGCGTTTCCAGGTTTGTCCGATGGGCTTTCATCAACATACCGTAGGCAAGGTTCATATTGTCGATAAAGCTTTTCAGCGTCGCCCGCGGACTGACCGTATTGGGTGGCTTGAGCAAAGCGTTAGCGCTTCCAGAAGAATAATTATCCTCTGGGCGTGTTGATGTGGATTCTACCGAAGCGGCTTCTTGTGCACTTGTGTTAGTTAAAACAACCGCGGCGATAAACAAAATTATCGTGAATCGAGATATCAATAGGCTCAATTTCATATTTAACCTCCTTTGAATCCTTCACCCGATATAATTCGCCGCTTTGATCTGGCTTGGTCGGTAAGAATATATTGCCGGACATGAAAGTTCTGTTAACTTCATTGACTGCGTAATTTGTTTCATAGCCAAACCGAAAACTCAAGTGATTTAGGAAAGATCGATTTACAAGTTATTGTGGTCCATTTAGTGCGAAAATAGAATGTAATACGAAAAAAAAACATAGGCACCTCCGCCCGGATGCACGGTTTCGAAACGGTTTTTTGTTGCATTTATTCTGAAAGCCATTAATTTTGTGGTCGCTGCGTTTTATATCGCTTTACGACGTCAATAAAAATATAGGAATGATTCATTTTGAGCTTTGGAAATTTCATGGCAAATAACATGTTCAGCCATTCGGACCGAACGCTTCAGCACTTCGTCCAAAACGCTTCTCATGCGGCGCTGCAAGAGAAATTGAATACCATGGCCGCTGCAATGGGGGATGAGGCTTTCATCAAGCTTGTCGCTCGGGAAATCGTCGAGCGCACGCAACCCCAGCAGGCCATTCCCGAGATCTACGGCCATTACCGATCCGTGGTGCGTGACGGCATTGAATTTTTTCTATCCCAGGTGGGCCGCCACCGCCTTATGGAATTGGTAGTAAGTCAGCTGAAATTGGACCCGGAGGCCGGCACCCAGGAGCGGCTTCTGGAGTTGGCCAAACGATTTCCAACCCTCCATAAACTGGGCCAGATCATTGCCCGCAATCCCAACATCGATCCGGTGGTCAAAAAGTGGCTCATTCATCTGGAAAACGGCTGCTACGGCACCCCCCTGGACGGCATTATGAAGCGGATTGATGGCCAACTTGAGCAGACCGACAACCGGGACCGGGTGCAGATCAAACCGGCCATTTTATCGGAGGCCAGCGTTGGTGCCGTCATCGCTTTCCGTTGGAACCAACAGTCATCTCAGGACAGGATTGAAGGGGTTTTCAAGATCCTTAAACCCGGCATTCGAAGGCATCTTGACGAAGAATTGCTCATTCTGGAAAAAACGGCCGCCTTTTTTGAAGAAAACCGGCATCTTTATCCTCTCAAGGATTTTAAATTCCTGGACGTATTTAAGGAAGTACGGGAGATGCTGGTCAAGGAGATCGACTTGGCAGCCGAACAGGCCAATCTGGTCGAAGCCGCCCGATTTTACAAGGACATGGAGAGCATTCAGATTCCGCAGCTTTTTCCGTTCAGTACCGACACCATGACCGCCATGGCGTATCTGAACGGCCCCAAGATCACCGATGCGCCCCTGAATCAGGAGCAGCGCAAACGTTGCGCCGCCGTCCTCTTCGAGGCACTCATTTGCAGGCCGCTTTTTTCCCGGCGTGAGCCGAGCCTGTTTCATGGCGATCCGCATGCCGGCAATATTCTGGCCTTCAAAGATCCCGCGTCGGGTGACCTTCGGATCGGCCTCTTGGATTGGAGCCTGGCCGGCCGACTGACCAAGCGCGACCGGGTCAAAACCGCCCAATTGATTCAAGCCGTCATAAAAAAAGACCTGAGCGGTATCCGCCTCTCCGTCAAAGCCCTGGCTACTGGCGCTTACATGGACAGCCCCCGGCGGCGGCAGAATTTTCGTAACCTGGTCCTGCGTTTAGTGCGATCTTCCGGTTTTGACCGCCTGCCCCTGATCAAAAAAACTTTCAAGCTCCTGGAGCAGCTCACGTTTGAAGGATTTGTCTTTCCGGCCGAACTCATGCTTTTTCGAAAGGCGATCTTCACCCTTGAAGGGGTTCTTTTCGATTTGTGGCCTTCATTCGATATGGACGCCGCTGTCACACAATTCCTGACGTCCCTCATGACCAAGGAGATCCCCACGCGTTTCGGAAACCTGTTCTTTCCGCTGGCGGACAGGCCTGAAAACTACCCCAGCCTGATCTCCAATATCGAGCTTCAATCTCTCATAATTCACCAATATGTTGCCGCCATAAAGTCCAACTCTCAGTCATTGTCCGGGTATCTTACGGGATGGAGTCGGATGTTCGGCATGCCCTTTTGGCCGGCGCTGGCCCCCATTCCTTTGTCGGACGACATAAAAAAATAGAATCCAGGGCTTCGCATTAAAGAATTCGGCAATGTTAATGCATCAAGTACGTTATAGTCCGTGTATCTCTAACGACATCAGGCCAGAGGTGGCGGAGGGGGCGGCAACTCTCCACGCTCCAAAGCCTCCCGAGCGATTTTAACCGGTATGCCTGCTTCGCAAGGCACACCTACTTGGCATAGACCGCACCCATATCCCTCGAATTTAAACGTTTTTTTGACATATTCTTTGGCGCGGACTAAGTGCTGCCGACACTTTTCCTTGTCGTGGCCGGCCTCGGTAATAGCACGGACCGGGCAGCGGTCAATGCATTGGCCACAAGTACCATCAGCAAAAAAGAGGCAATAGGCGCGATGGTTTGCGTAAGGCCGCGGAGTCGGTTCAACGGATATTTTCGCAATTACGGATCCCGCTCGCATCGCTTTGCCCTTGGCAGTTATGAGCCCGTCACACAAACCGAAAGTGCCCAGACCGGCCGCATGCGCAGCATGGCGTTCGGACCAGGAAGAGGCGTAAGAAAACCGTTCAGATTTGACGATCGTCCAGTTGGAAACAAGCATCGGAGCGATTGCTGCATGTCCGGCTTGTTCTAAACCTCGAACCACGTGCCGGCGCAGTGCCACGTTGAACTCCTCTCCGTAGATCCTGATTCGTGCCCATTCCTCAGAGGGATACTTTTTAGACCGGCGGTTTGTCATGCGGACCGACTTCCGTTGGGGCAAAATCCATGAAATCACGGTCAGTTGCTCTGCGCTTACTGTCTGCTCTGCCCGGTGTTGATTGAAGACCTCCCAAGGGGTCCAGTGAAAAGCGCCAACATACTCTTTGTACTGCTGCCATATCTGGTCAATACCAGAAGCATAGCCCACCAGAGTTGAATCCCAAGCTGGCTCTCCAGCTTCATTTTGCATAGTGTTATGGGGCGATGTGGCAATAAAGCCCCGAATGACACTTTCTATCCACTCCACGGAAATATTGGCTTCTTTTTTCATTAGAATTTCATGTTCAAATTGATATTTAAATAATTTGGTCTATGGATTCAGAACTTCCCTTCAGGTAAACTCGCGGTACCCGGGCGGTTATGGCGGAGGTGATTTCGTAGTTGATGGTGTCCAGCAGGCCGGCGAGTTCGTCGGCGGTGATCGCTTCGTTCGCCTGGCGGCCGAGGATCACCACCTCGTCTTCCATGGCGACACCGGGGATATGACCCACGTCGATCATGGTCAAATCCATGCAGACCCGGCCGACGATCGGCGCCTTTTGTTCGCGGACCAGCATATGCCCCCGGTTGGACAACCGCCGATTGAATCCGTCGGCGTAACCCACGGGCACGGTGGCAATGACGGTCGGCGTTGGGGTCGTGTGGGTCATGCCGTAGCTGACGGGAAACCCGGCGGGAACCTTTTTCATGTGGACGATCCGGGCTTTGAGTGTCATGACGGGGATGAGATCGATTCTGCTTTTGTCGACCTCGTCGGAAGGGTACAGACCGTAAAGGGACACGCCGGCCCGGACCATGTCCAGGTGCGTGTGGGGCATGTCGATGATGGCACCGCTGTTGGCGGCGTGCCGGAGCTTGAATTCGAGACCGGAGCGCTTCAGTTGACCGAGAAACGCCAAAAACCTATCGAACTGTTGTTCCGCGAAGCTCTTGTCGGCACTGTCAGAACTGGCGAAATGGGTAAAGATCCCTTCCAGCGTCAATTCGTTCAGACCGGCGATGTCGAGCACCTCGCGAATGGCGTGATCGGAGACGGCCATCCCCGGTTCGACATACCGGCGGGAGTCCGGCAGGATACCCAGTCGTCCCATGCCGGTATCGATCTTCAAATGGACCTTGAGGCACCCGCCACTTTTCCCGATCCGTTCGGCATAGGCCCTGGCGGTCTCAGGCGCATAAACGGTCTGAGTGAGATCGTGTCTGACGAGGGCTTCGACATCGGAGGGCGGCGTAAATCCGAAAACCAGAACCGGCGCACCAATACCGGCGTCCCGCAGCGCAAGAGCCTCGGGCATCCGAGCCACCCCCAGGGCGTCGGCGCCGCTCTCCAGGGCCTGGCGCGCAACCTCCACCAGCCCGTGCCCGTAGGCGTTGGCCTTGACCGCCACCAGCAGGCGCGCTTCGGGCCGGGTGACCCGCCGCAGCTCGCGGGTATTGACGGCAATAGCGTCCAGGTCAATTTCAGCCTGGATGAGAGGCGTGTCTGTCACAGGTCGAATTTCCGATCGAAAAAGTATAGCCGGTTGAGCCCGTTTGGCCCGTTTAGCCCGTTGAGCCCGTTGAGCCCGTTTAGCCGGTTCGGCCCGTTGGGT
>Ga0316190_10002748_pt1 | contig 12786 bp, 10 predicted proteins | sample Eddworburrow2_MG_FD_204929 | JGI IMG/M metagenome (GOLD analysis project Ga0316190, IMG submission 204929) | Coastal sediment microbial communities from Maine, United States - Eddy worm burrow 2 | ecosystem: Environmental > Aquatic > Marine > Coastal > Sediment | place: USA: Maine | collected... | reverse complement strand
TGGCCGATCGCTACCACGTCGTCCCGACACGTCGTCCCGACACGTCGATGTGAGATCGCGGTTTCGCTCCCACTAGGTTCGGGCCATGGTAAGCGACGCCCCGACCAGCCGCGGACCCTTGGAGGGCCTGCGGGTGGTGGAGATTGCGGGCAGTATTCCTGCCGCCTTCTGCGCCCGCCAACTCCGAGGTTTTGGGGCCGACACCCTCCGCATCGAAGGGCTGAGCACCACCGCCGCGGCGGGATGCCCCGATTCGCTGACCGACGACCAGCGGATCTTTCTGGTAGCCGGAGCCCGCCGCTTCACCCTCACCGGCTCCTCCGCAAGCGACCACCTGGCCTCGGTGTTGGCCGAAGCCGACGTCATCATCGAAGACCAAGGCCCCGGGTTCTGGGCCCAACATGGTTTCGACCCTCGGGCGGCGGCCGGGCAACCCGGGGGCCCGGTCGTCGTCTCGGCCTCGCCCCTCGGTCACGACGGGCCACGCTCCCACTGGCAGGCCACCAACGCCGTGCAGTTCGCCCTCGGCGGGTTGATGACGCTCACCGGTGATCCTGACCGGCCACCCCTCGTCACTGGTGGGGAGCAAGCGTTGTTCCTGGGTGGCTTGCACACCTGGGCCGCCACCCTCGTTGCCCTCATGGGCCGGGCCCGCACCGGGCGGGGCACCTGGATCGACCTCTCCCTGCAGGAGGTCGCCGCCTCCATGCCCGAGCTCTACGCCGCCCAAAGCGAATACGACCTCAACGAGCCCGTGCCCCGATCGGGAAACTCGGTGCGGGCGGTGTGGGGCGTATACCCCTGCGCCGATGGCTACGCCGGAGTGTGTTGCCTGGAACGCCAGGTCCACACCTTCCTCGGGTTGTTGGGCCCCGACATCGCCGGCGACGCCCGCTTCGGTGAGCCCATCTCCCGCGCCGAACACGACGACGAACTCCTGGCCCATGTGATGTCGTTCATGTCCGAGGCCACCAAGGATGAATTGTTGGCGCTGTCGCCCGTGCACCGAGTTCCCTTCGGAGCGGTACGAACCCCGACCGAGCTACTGACCGACGAAACCTACGCTCAACGAGGCTTCTTCGATCACATCGCCACCACCCACGGCGAAGCCACCGTGCCGGGCCGCCCTTTTCCCGGCCTGGGGTGGGTCGGCGCCGAACGGTTCGAGCCTGCCCGCCCCGAACCACCAACCTGGCTTTCAGCGGGGGCAACTGATGACTTCAATGCGGCCACCACCGGGCCCAGGGACCAGGCCTGGCTCAAGGCCGGGAGCCTCAGCCCCGTTTCGACAGGCGACTCCGAACAGGTCCCGCCCCCACTGTCGGGCCTGCGAGTCGTCGATCTGACCATGATGTGGGCCGGGCCCTACGCCACCAAGCTGTTGGCCGAGGCCGGAGCCGAGGTCATCAAGATCGAATCACCTCGAGCGTGGGACAACATCCGCACCCTCATCCCCCAGGACCCGTCCATCACCGAGCCCTGGGACAGCTCCTACTACTTCAACGAGTACAACCATTCAAAGAAGTCACTCACCCTCGACCTGGCTCAAGAAGCAGGCCGAGAGGCCCTGCTGCGGTTGGTGGCCACCGCTGATGTCGTGATCGAGAACTACCGGGCCGACGTGCTCGAAAACCTCGGCCTCGGCCATGAGGTCCTGACCCAAGCCAAGGACGACATCATCCTCGTCTCGATGGCCGGGTTCGGCAAGACCGGGCCCTTGTCCGACCATGTCGGCTTCGGCCCCATCATCGAGATGATGTCGGGCCTGATGTCGTTGACCGGCTACGGGGACGACAAAACGCCGTACAAAACAGGTATCTCCTACGGCGACCCGGTCGGCGGCCTCAACGCCGTGGCCGCCACGGTGCTGGCCCTCGTCCAACGAGAGCTGACCGGCCAGGGCGTGCACGTCGATCTGGCCCAACGGGAAACAGCGTCAACCATGGCCGGCCCCAGTTTCGTGGCCGCCTCGCTCCGGGCTGAGGCTCCCGTCCACGAGGGCAACCGAGACGCCCGCTTTGTGCCCCAGGGTTGCTACCCGGCCGCAGGCGACGACCGTTGGGTGGTGGTATCGGTCCGCACCGACGACGAGTGGGCCAGCCTTGCCCATCACCTGGGCCGCCCCGACCTGGCTGCCCTCGATCACCAGCAACGCAGCGCCCGTCACGACGAGCTGGATCAGATCATCAGTGCCTGGACCGCGAGGCTTCCCGCCGGCGACATCGCCACTCGGCTCCAAGGCGACCCCACCTCGTCGACGGTCGTCGTCCCGGCGGCCGAAGTCATCGACACCCTCGACGTTCACGACGACCCTCAGCTCACAGCCCGTGGCTTCTACCGGGTTGTGCCCAACCCCAAAATGCGGCCTTACCGCCAAAGCGGTCCCACCTGGCGACTGCACGGCCCGTCTCCTTCCCCCATGCGGCACTCCCCCTGGTTTGGCGAGCACAATGACGAGCTCCTGAGCGAACTCGGCTTCAGCCCCGCCGACATTGAGGCCCTGGTTTTGCTCGATGTGGTGGCCGACGCCCCCATCAATCCCAAGGCGGGCTGAGACCCGGGGGTGAGAGTACGAGGCGGCTCCCTGCTGGGCACCACCAGCGTCGACCCCTATGCTCTGGGCCCGGGGAGGAGCTACCAAGGCTCCTCAGACCCTGTTGTGTGGAGGTCATCACTTGTCTGTCACCGTCAACGTTTCCTATCCCGCTGAAGGGGTAGGACTGATCACCTTCGCCGACCCGCCTCGCAACTTTGGTAGCGGCGAACTGGCCGACAAGATCATGGCGGCGGTGGGTGAACTGGAAGAAGCCGACTGTCGAGCTTTCGTTCTGGCCTCAGACACCCCCGGCTACTTCATCGCCCACTGGTCGCTGCAATTCATTATCGACCGTCAGGCCGGCGTTGCCGCCAACGGCAACGCCGTTGGCCGGCCCGTTCCCCGCATCTTCGACCTGATCTCCGACACCCCCATGATCTCCATCGCCGCCAACAACGGCCAAGCCTGGGGTGGGGGAGCGGAGTTGTCGTGGGCCTGTGACCTGCGCATCGCCGCCGAATCAGCAACCTACGGCCAACCCGAAGTGGGGCTGGGGATCATTCCCGGCGCCGGTGGAACCACCCGACTGGCCCGCTTGATCGGTCCCGCCAAGTGCCTGGAGATGATCCTCGACGGGCGACCGATCAGCGCGGCCGAAGCCCACCAGTTGGGCGCCATCAACAAGGTCGTGCCCGACGACCAGCTGCGCCAGGGCGCCATCGACTGGGCGGCCCACATCGCCCAATGGCCTGCCTGGTCGCTGGAAGCCTGCAAACGCAGTTTCTACGACGGCCGCGACCTGCCCCTCGATGCTGCGGGCCGAAACGAATCGCAGATTTTCGCCAGCGTGTCGCGCCGCGACGATGCCTTGGCACTCTTGGCTGAGGTGCAGGCCCGTTACGACGCGGGCCAGGACTCCTACGATGCCATCGGCTTACCCCGCCCCGACCAGGGCTGAGGGTGGATCAGCTTCCCCCCGGTCTGTACGACCAACTGATCGACGGGCGACTCAGTCGGCGCCTCGATGCGGTCGCCGGGCAGCGTTTAGCGGCCGACATCCAGGCGGTGGAACCGGCCGAGCTTCCCGGCCGGGTGGGTGAAGTCCTGGGGGGCTGGGCCCGCCAGGCCCTGGCTATTGTCGGGCCACAGGATCGGGTGGCGGCGGCGCAGGAACTTTCACAGGTCGTGCTGGAGGTCATTGCCCGCTTCCAGCAGGGTGCCGTCGATGCCAATCAGTCCTTGGAGGCTCCGGTTCGGCGCCTGGCGGCGGTGCAGCCTCTGGATCCCACGGATGAACCCATTGCCATCAGGCAACCCCTGACCCCGCTGCGCGACACGGTGTTGATGACCAACGCCCGGGATCAACCGGGGGTGGGTCGCGAGATCGAGGCTGAGATCGACTCGGCCGATCGCATCGACCTGGTACTGGCCTTCATCCGATGGACGGGCATCCGTGCCCTCCTTCCCTCCCTGCGCCGCCATGTTGAAGCGGGGAAGCAGTTGCGGGTCATCACCACCGTCTACACCGGCAGCACCGAACTGCGGGCCTTGCAGGCGCTGGCCGAGCTGGGGGCCGAGGTAGGGGTGTCCTACGACATCTCCACCACCCGTCTGCACGCCAAGGCCTGGTTGTTCCAACGCGAGAGCGGTTTCTCCACGGTGTACATCGGCTCGTCGAACCTGACGTTCTCGGCTCAGGTCACTGGCCTGGAGTGGAACGTTCGAGCCTCGCAGTCGTCCAACCCCGAACTCATCTCGTCGTTCGACCGCACCTTCGCCACCTACTGGGCCGACCCTCACTTCGAGCCCTTCGAGCCGGACCGATTCGCCGAGGCCACGACCGTCGCCCGGGCTGATGATTCGATCCTGACCCCGTTCGCCATCGAGCCCTACCCCTTCCAGCGCCAGATGTTGGAGCGGCTCCAGGTCGAGCGGAGCCGCGGCCGTAGCCACAATCTGATCGCCGCTGCCACCGGCACGGGCAAGACCATTGTCGCCGCCCTCGACTACCGCCAGCTCAGACGCGAGCTACCACAGGCCCGCCTGCTGTTCGTGGCCCACCGAACCGAGATCCTGGAGCAGAGCCGAGCCACGTTCCGTCACGTGCTGGGTGACGGCGCCTTCGGGGAGTTGTGGGTCGGAGGTGAGCGACCGAGGCGATGGGACCATGTGTTTGCTTCGATCCAGTCGATCACGGCCAACGAAGCGGTAGCGCTCGATCCTGAGCAGTTCGACGTGGTGATCGTTGATGAGTTCCACCACTCCGGTGCCGCCAGCTACGAGGCGTTGCTCGATCACCTTCGACCCCAGCACCTGCTTGGTCTCACTGCCACTCCGGAACGAGCTGACGGCTTCAACGTGCTGCGCTGGTTCGGTGACCGGATCGCCGTCGAATTGCGCTTGTGGGACGCCCTCGAACAGGGGTTGCTCGCCCCCTTCCACTACTTCGGCCTGCACGATGCCACCGATCTTTCCAGGGTGACCTGGCGCCGGGGTCGGGGCTACGACCGGACTGAGTTGACCAATGTGTACACCGCCGACGATCTGTGGGCCTCCAAGGTCGTGCAGGCTGTCGGCGACAAGGTCGGCCAGCCAACGGCCATGCGGGCGCTGGGCTTCTGCGTCAGTATCGATCATGCCGAGTTCATGGCCGAACGGTTCCAACGGGCGGGGTTGCAGGCCCGGGCCGTTACCTCGCGAACCACCGAAGGGGAACGACGGCAGGCGCTGACCGATCTCCGCAACGGTGAGGTGCAGGTACTGTTCACCGTCGACCTGTTCAACGAGGGGGTCGATATCCCCAGCGTTGATGTGGTGCTGATGCTCCGCCCAACTGAGAGCGCAACCGTCTTCCTGCAACAGTTGGGACGTGGTCTGCGTCGCAGTGAAGGCAAGGACGTGCTCACCGTGCTCGACTTTGTTGGTCACCAGAGCAAGGAGTTCCGTTTCGACCTGCGCTACCGACGATTGCTGGGCCGTACCCGTCGGGAACTCGAAGACGATGTTCAACAAGGTTTCCCCTACCTGCCCGCCGGTTGCTACCTCGACCTTGACGAGGTGGCCCGCGACATCGTCCTCGACAACATCCGCAATGCTCTACCGCTCCGCTGGCCGCAGCGGGTGCAGGAACTGCGAGATTTGGGCGACGTCGACCTGGCCCGCTATCTGCACGAGACCGGTCTGGACTTGGCCGACCTCTACCGGGGTAACCGCACCTGGACCGAGCTCCGTCGGGCGGCAGGTGTCGATGCCTCCCAGCCCGCTGATGGTGAGCGTCCTGCCGGACGAGGCCTGGCCCGGCTCCTGCACCTCGACGACCAGGACCGCATCGACACCTACCGTCGGCTGCTGGCCGCTCCCCGACCGCCCCGGAGGGCGGAACTCGACGAGCGCGATCGCCGTCGCTTCGAGGGGCTGCTGCTCACGGTGTTGAACCCTCGCAAGGACACCTATGACGGGCTGGATGAAGCCGCAGCGGAGTTGTGGCGCCACGCTGGCCTGCGGCGAGAGTTGCTTGCGGTGTTGCCGCTGTTGGCTGAGCAGGTCACCCACCTCCATCAGCCCCTCGGACTCCTGCACCCGGTGCCGCTGCAGGTTCACGCCAGCTATACCCGGGAGGAGATCCTGGCTGCGTTCGGGGCATCGACCGTGGCCCGGCCGATGCCGCTTCAGACGGGGGTCTATTGGCACGAACCGACCCGCACCGATCTGCTGTTCATCACCCTGAACAAGGCTGAGAAGGACTATTCGCCAACCACCCGCTACCTCGACTACGCCATCAGCGAACGGCTGTTCCACTGGGAGAGCCAGGCCAAGGATCGGGTGGATAGCGAGCGGGGGCAGAACTACATCCACCACCAAGAGCGGGGACGATCGGTGGCGTTGTTCGTGCGCACGGCCAAGAAGACCAGTGATCGCACCATGCCCTACTTCTGCGCCGGCACTGCCAGCTACGTAGAGCACCAATCGGAGCGTCCCATCCAGTTCACCTGGCGGTTGGATCACCCGCTACCGGGCGATGTGTTCACCCAGTACCGGGCGGCCGTGGCCTGAGTATCGGCTCTGAAACTAGATGGCGACAATCTCGACAAGGTCGTCGAGTGCAGCGAAGTTGTCGGGGTTGCGAGTGTGGAGAGGGAGTTCGGCCGCGAGCGCGATGGCGGCGATGAGCAGGTCGACAGCGCGTGCGCCCCGCGGTTTCCGCCCTGCGGCCGCGACGGCAGCAAAGACTCTGCCGTAGGCTCGCCCGGCATTGCTATCGAAAGGGATTGGGTCGAACGTGGCTTCGGTCCGTTGCAGCCGGTCTTGTCGGCGGCCTCGTTCGTTGGGATTGGTTGCGGCGTGGGGGCCGGCCGCCAGTTCAGCGAGCGTTATGGCGCTTACCGTAACCTTAAGCGGGAGGTCTTCTGGAGCGATGTGCTCGAGATCGATGACCACGGAGGTGTCGAGCAGTCCTCTGGCGTGTTTGTCCGGTTCAGCCACGGGGCGTGGCGTCTTGGTCGGCCATGGCATCGAGGTCTTCTCGGAGGGTTTGGTAGTCGAGCCCAGGAGCATTTCGGAAGAGTTCGATGGCTGCTTCGGCCTGAACGAATCGCTGGCGGCGGAGTGGGATGAGCTCACCGACAGGGTCGCCATTGCGGGTTGCAACGAAGGTGCCCCCTTGATCGAGCTCGCGCATGATCTGACCACTGTCGTTCCTGAGTTCGCGCTGAGTGATCTCTCGTCCCATGAGAACTCAGCGTAGTACGGCATGCTACGCATCTGAGCTGGAACATCTCATAGGCCGGCGGCGGTGTGGGTATCTCCATGGTGAGGTGTCACGTCCTCATCGGGTGCGTGGTCAGGGTCCGAGAAGGGCAGCGGGAACAACACCTATGCCATCGGTCCTTCGATAGGCGGAGGGTCCGGTCGTGATGATGATGGCATCAAGTAAGTCGCCGCCGATGCGTTCCTGCAGCCATTGGAGATGGCGAGTGTCTCTGTCATCCGGTGTTCGTTTGAGTTTGACTTCAATGGCGACGACCTTGCCGTCCCCTCGACGAACAATGTTGTCGACTTCGTGATTGCCGCGATGTGTGCGGAGATGGAACACCGCGGCCTCGCTGTGCTGCGCATAGGTCCGAAGGGACTGGGTCACCAGGGACTCGAACAAAGCTCCGAGGAATGTCCCGTCCCGGGGCAGGGCGACGCTGGAGTCGACGCCATCAAGCAAGCTGTCAATGGTCGCCCCGGCCAATCTTGCAGCCAAGGCCGGGTCGGCAAGGTTGTGGACTGGGGCCGAACCCACTTGCTGGAGTTGGTTGCGGCTTGGGAGCCACGCCGGCAGTTCCTCGATGATCCACAATTGTTCCAAAGTCCGTCGCTGCGTCGCCATGGTTGACGGAGAGAACGAGCGACTTCGGCGTGCTGTTACTGCGTCTCGGAGTTTTGCATCCGATGTCGTGGTGCTAGTTGCCGCCGCCAGGGCCTCCATCCACAGTCGCAAGGCACCCTTGTCTCGTGTCGAGTAGCCGACCTCGGGTAGGTCGTGCTCGATCGTGTGTTCGATGTAACCGTCGAGTTGGCTTCTGATGGCTCGTTCGGATGGCAGGATCCGGATACCGGGGTAGCCGGAGCGGAGGATCTCCTCGGCATAGTCAGTGAGCTTGAGATCCGTTTCGCCCGCCAGGCGGGGTCGACCCCCGGAAAGAAGGTCGGCAAGACTGACGGTTGGGGTCTCGATGGCTCGCTCCGACAAAGCCATCGGTCGCATCCGCACCGTGACAATCCGACCCGCCCCTGAATGGGTGGGGGTCTCTGGCGGCGCGGCGGAGCCTGTCAGGAGAAACCGTCCTGGTGAGGGATTCTCGTCGACGGCACGCCGGACCCGATCCCAGATCTCGGGCAACTTCTGCCACTCATCGATCAGCGTAAGTTGGTCTTGGGCGACCAGGCGAGCTGGGTCTGCGGCAGCAAGCTGGAGTTGATCGGGATCGTCAAGGCGAAACACTCGGGAGGCGAGCCTCAGCGACGTTTCCGTCTTGCCCGCGGCTCGGGGACCTTCGAGGGCTATGGCCGGAACCCCGTTGAGCAGTTCGGTCAGTTCGTTCTCAACGACTCTCGGAAGATAGTTCAACCTTTGACCCCCTGGGCGGTCGCCCCGGCGGACCGTACCTCGACTTGAGATCGCGTCCGGTGGCAATGCCGATCCTTCGCCCTACTTTAACGTTTCGTCCATCCTTACTAGCATATTTCGTCGGCTGCTATTAGAACGTTTCGTCATTAGGGTGCGTGTGCTGTTCGGCCTGAAGCGTTCTCGTTGGTGCGATCGGTGTCACGCTGCGCTGGCAGTAAGAGTCGCTGTGTCGGGAATTCGTGATACCGGCGGCTCAAGGTGCCCGGGCGGCTTCGAGCCCGGGGACCAGCTCACTCCTCGGCCTCGGGAATCCAGGCGTCGACCTCGATCTCGATGACGGCACCGTCGCCGAGCAGGCCCGATACCTCCACCAGAGTGGATGCTGGGCGGATGTCGGCGAAGAACTCACCGTGGGCCTGGCCGAAGCGTTCCCACTGGCTGATGTCGGTGATGAAGGAACGGGTCCGGACCACGTCGGCCATCGTCGCCCCCGCTTCGGCCAGAGCGGCCGAGATGGTGGTGAAAATGGCCTTCGTCTGCTCGTAGGCATCGCCGGGGGCAACGATGGCTCCGTCGGGGCCGGCAGCCACGGTGCCGGCCACCGAGACGTGGTTGCCGACCCGCACCGCCCGGGAGTAGCCGACGATTGTTTCCCACGGGGCACCACTGGAGATCGTCTGTCGATTGGTCATGGCCCAGTCTGCCTCAACCCGAGCCCCGGTGATCAGCCGTTCCTGGCGCCCGGTCTGCCCGCACGGTGAGGATCTGACCGCGAGCTCGAAGGTCAGCCGTGCATGCCGCCGTCGACTACAAACTCCTGGCCGGTGCAGTAGCTGGCATCGTCGCTGGCGAGGAACAGCACCAGGGCGGCCACCTCGTCGGCGTCGGCCTCGCGGCCCAGGGGCACACCCCGCAGCATGCGGTCCTTGGGGAAGTCGGTGGTCATGACGGTGTCGATCAAGCCGGGGTGGACCGAGTTGACCCGCACCCCTGAGGATCCCAGTTCTTTGGCCGCCACCTTGGTCATGCCCCGCACCGCGAACTTGGAGGCGGTGTAGGCCATTGATCCGAACATGCCCTCGAGGCCCGCCACCGACGAGATGTTGACGATCGAGCCGGAACCCTGCTCGATCATGGTGGGAGCCACGGCCCGCATCCCCAGGAACACCCCGGTCTGGTTGATGGCGATGACCCGGTCCCAATCCTCGGTTCGGGTGTTGACCAGGCGGGCGGCGTGGAGGATGCCTGCGTTGTTGACGAGGATGTCGAGGCGCCCGTGGTTTTTGACGACGGTGGCCACCACCTCGTCCCACCGGTCTCCCGACACCACGTCGTGCACCAGGAACTCACAGCCCAGCTCACCGGCGGTTCGTTCTCCCTCTTCGACCAACACGTCGGTGATGACGACGGTTGCTCCCTCGCCGATGAACATCTTGGCCTCGGCCGCCCCTTGGCCCCGAGCCCCTCCGGTGATCAGCGCCACCTTGCCTGTCAGTCGATCACCCATGGTTCAGCTCTCCTCAGTCTCGGCCGTATCCAGCGAGCGGGCCCGAAGGCGGCGCATCCCCTTCAGCCAGCGGTCGGTGTCATCAGCCTTGCGTTTCATGTAGTCGGCCACCTCGGGGTGGGGGAGGATGTGGAACCGCTCCTCCCGGATGGCCTCAACCACCACGTCGGCCAGGGCGTCGGGTTCGATGATGCCGTCGGTCTGGCCGTCGCCCAGGCTGGCGGGGGCCATGGCCGTGTTGACACCCTGAGGGGCCAGCACCGAGACCTTGATGCCGTCATCGCCGTGGGTGATCGACAGAAACTCGGCCAGCTTCACCGCCGCTGCCTTGGTCACGGTGTAGGGGCCGGATCCAATGGCGGCCAACAGTCCGGCGGCCGAGGCGGTATTGACCAGGTAGCCATCACCGCGGGCGATCATGGAGGGGAGCACGGCGCGGGCGGCGTAGACATGGGCCATGACGTGCAGGTCCCACTGGAACTGCCACGACTCGTTGGGGGCGTCAGTCAGCACCCCTTCGGCCCCCGCTCCGGCGTTGCTGGCGAACAGATCAATAGGGCCGTGGGCGGCCAGGGTCGATTCCACCAGCTGGGTGATCTGGGCCTCGTCGGTCACATCGCACACCGCGCCTTCGCAGCCGATCTCCTCGGCCGCCCTGGCCACCAGGTCACCGTCGAGGTCGGCCAGCACCACGGTGCGGGCTCCCTCGGCCAGGAAGGCCCGGGCCATGGCCTGGCCGATCCCCCCGCTACCTCCGGTGATGACTGCGACCCTGTCGTTGAGCTCCATGGCGGCGACACTACGTTGGCCTCGGAGCGGGCGGCAACCTCTCGCCGTCGTCAGAGGTCAGGTGTGGCTCAGTCCTGGTTGGCAGGCAGCGACGTGATGCCGGCGAAGTGGGGGTGGATGCGCTCTACGAAGTCGGGGTCGTAGGCCTCCTCGGGGGCGTCGCGCACGGCAACGTCGAGGGCATCGGCGTCGTCGCCGACGAGGATGCGCCACTGTCCGGCGGCCACTCCGTCGAGGATGATGGTTGCCGCTTCGTCGGCGGTGGTTGGGGCGCTGGTGCGGAACAGGGCGGCCCGTTCCGTCATGGCCGGGTCGAGTTCCCCGCCGTGCACGGTCATGGAGTTGGCGGCGATCCCGGTGCCGATATGGCCGGGCATGACCACCGAGACGCCGACGTGGGGGGCGTTGGAGCTGAGGTCACCGATGAGGGCTTCGGAGAAGCCCTTGACCGCGAACTTGGCCGCGCTGTAGGCGCTGTGGGGCCGGTCGGGTCCAACCGAGGCCCAGAACCCGTTGACGCTGCTGGTGTTGACGAGGCGCCCTTCTTCAGAGGCCACCAGCAGCGGGAGGAAGGCCCGGGTCATGTAGTAGACGCCGTTCCAGCACACGTTGAAGGTGCGATCCCACTGCTCCCGGTCGCCGTCGACCATGGTCCCGCCGCCGCCGATACCGGCGTTGTTGAACACCAGGTTCACGTGGTCGGTCTGGTGTTGCTCCATGACCTCGTCGCGAAAGCGCAGGACCTGGGCCTCGTCGGCCACGTCACATTCATGGGCGGTGATGCGGGGCCCGCCGCCGGTTCCAGAGTCGGCGTCGGCCCGGGCCTTGGTTTCGGCTGCGGTGTCGACGAACAGGTCACACACGGCCACGTTGGCTCCTCGGGCCGCCAGTTGGCGGACGAGGGAGCGGCCCATGCCGTCTCCCCCGCCGGTGACGACGGCGATCTTGTTGGCAAAGTCCATCCGGTCATGTTGACACGCTCGGCCGGGCCCGTCACAGTCCCACCCCACCGACGGCCAACCCAGGGAGGATCGGCGTGAAGCCGTCGTCGCCGATGCCGCTCCCGAGACTGGCTGAGGGCCAGGGCGCAGCCCTGCGTCCGTGCCCCTCCCTCCTGTGGTGGCCCGGTTCAGGCGTTCGGCTCGACGATCACCTTGATGGCGCCCGTCGCCCGATTGGCGGCCACGCGGAAAGCCTCGGCGGCACGTTCCAACGGGAACCGATGGGTGATCACCGCATCGGCCAGATCAGGAAGGTCGCCGAGCAAGGTGGCGGCTTGGTCGATCTCACGTACTCCGTGCTGGTGCCCGTAGTACATGGATGGGACCAGCCGGATCTCCTTGAGCCCCATCGGCAGTCCGGGAATCGTCACGTCATCCCAATAGAGGGCAGGCATCACCACCGTGCCTGCCGGCCTGGCCGCCTTGATTGCTTCAGCCAACGAGGCACTATTTCCGGCCGCATCGAACACGACGTCGTACTTGCCGCTCAATCCCACCGACAGCCCGAGTCGTTCCGCCGCCCGACGCTGAGTGTCGTGGCGGGCGGAGATGTCGACCTCCACTCCACGCCGGCGGGCAACGGCACCGGTGATCAGGCCGACCGGTCCGGCCCCAATCACCCCGACTCGCATGCCAGGCTCAAGCCCGGCCAGGTTGACGGCGTGCACCCCGACCGCAATGGGCTCGACCAGTGAGGAGATGGCGGCATCGACGGTCTCGGGGACCTCGACGACACAGCGAGGATCAACCAGAAGCGATCCGGCCATGCCGCCGTCGACATCCTGACCGTAGAGCCGCTTGGATTGCACACACAGGTGGCTGGTGCCCTGGAGACAAT
>Ga0316190_10002746_pt1 | contig 12790 bp, 13 predicted proteins | sample Eddworburrow2_MG_FD_204929 | JGI IMG/M metagenome (GOLD analysis project Ga0316190, IMG submission 204929) | Coastal sediment microbial communities from Maine, United States - Eddy worm burrow 2 | ecosystem: Environmental > Aquatic > Marine > Coastal > Sediment | place: USA: Maine | collected... | reverse complement strand
AATATTCATTATTACTCTCTGTAGAAGTACGTATCAGTATCCGGTCTTCCTTGTTTGAATATTGAGCATTAATTTGATGAAGTTTATCTGTCATGTTAAGAATATTGTTTGCCTTGTATACATAAAAAAGCGCTGGTTTCTATTTTATACGTTTAACTGGATTTAAACATCATGCCCGCAAAAGTATTGTTACTTGCTTATATTTGGCTCAATCACAGGATGACACTACGTTGATAATCAAATAGTGTGGTGGATACCTTTAAAACCTATGAAGGCATGAAAAACTGTAATGAAAATTCGTAGTATTTTATTGTTGCCTGCCGGTGCAATTTTGGTTTCGGTTATTGCCATTCTCTATCCCTCGTTATTAGCAGGATACGGTCAGGCCATTGTGCCTATGTTAGGAATCGTCATGTTCTCAATGGGCATGACACTGAAAACAGCTGATTTCAAACGTGTATTCGAAGAGCCGATATTAATTATTATTGGTGTATCTTTGCAGTATATTCTGATGCCTTTGATAGCGTGGTTATTGTCTTTATTACTAGGCTTGCCTGTTTTGTTAGCAACCGGATTAATCCTGGTGGGCGCTTGTCCCGGAGGCACTGCTTCAAATGTTATCTGCTTTCTGGCAGGTGGTAATGTGGCACTTTCAATATCATTAACAGCGGTCTCTACCTTGTTAGCGGCATTATTAACGCCTCTGATCACACTGCTCTATGTTGATCAAAATATTGATGTGCCTGTTTTCAAAATGATGAAGAATCTGCTGTTGATTGTTGTCTTGCCTGTTTTGTCGGGAGTCTTGATCAACACGCTCTATCAACAGCGGCTTGAAAGGATTAAATCGTTTTTACCCTTGGTTTCTGTGTTATCAATTATTTTTATTATAGGTGTGATAGTTGCAAAAAATCAGGCGCAATTATCCGAGTTAGGTCTGTTGTTGTTTGTAGCTGTCGCATTACATAATATTCTGGGTCTAATCAGCGGTTACAGCATCCCGAAGCTGTTGGGATATGATGAGGTGATTTGTAAAACTATTTCAATTGAGGTTGGAATGCAAAACTCGGGCTTGGGAGTGGTATTAGCAAATCAGTATTTTTCAGCTGTGGCTGCATTGCCAGGCGCGCTATTTAGTATTTGGCACAATGTTAGCGGCTCACTTCTCGCCGTTATTTGGTCAAAAAATAAAGCAGACGCAACAGCTCAATCGCAATATGTTTAATCAAAATCGCCTGCTTATTGTTTTGTTTAGAAATTGCGGTTTTATTCTATTATTTATTTTTTTTTCGTGTTCGGGCTGCTCCGAAAGAGAACAATCCTTCTTCCCATTGAGTAAAGGTTATAAATGGCGCTACGATGTTTTGCTAGAGACGCGGGACGGTGTGAGAAAGCAAAAATATATTCTTAATAATCTGGGTGAAAGTGAGTTAGAAGGCGCTCCGGTTTATAGACGCGAATCACTTGATGGTACGATTTTATATTATTCAATCTCGAATGAAGGTATTCATTATCTAGGCAACATAAATGATAAGGCTATTAGTCCTGTGTTTAATGGCGATAAACAACTGGTCATTCCAGAATTACACACAGTAAATAGAAAATGGGAACAGTCGACAACGACTAGATTATTAAAAAAAACCGGGCCTCCCCAGAAAACAGTGTTTGAAATTTTTGCCAATGTAGACATGGAAGCAAAGATTGAATCACTGGACGATATAGTCACCGTTCCTGCAGGCCGTTTTGAAAACTGCATGAAAATTACAATGAGTGGTTCGTCATTTAAAGATGCAGGAAATTATATCGGTTTAACGCTAGTCAATGTAGAACAAACCAGCTGGTATGCACAGGGAGTAGGTCTGATTAAAATGCAACGCTTAGAAACTACCAAAAGCGATGCATTGGATAAGGGAACATTATTAATAGAGTTGGCGGATTTTGAGATAAATTAGATACCTTATCTTTAGGAGTGCTTTCTTAGATCAATAATCCTTTCTTCACTGACAAGGATATCTAGCGGCATATCTGTTTTCTCTATAGGCAATTTCTCAACAATTTGAACCTCGAAAGCAATGCCAATTTTTGTTTTCACCGTATTATTTGAAAACCAGCGATCGTAATATCCGCGACCGTAACCGAGGCGATCCCCTTTGTCTGTAAATCCAACACCCGGAGTGATGGCAATATCGAATGATTCTGTGACAGCTTGATCTGATTTAGGCGTCAAAATACCCATTTTGTCTGGCTCCAGATCCTGCAAATTAGTCAAAGGAATCGCCCGCATCTCTGTTTTTCCCATAATCTTGGGCACGGTAAGAGCTAATTTTTGTTCTAAAAAGAGGTCAATTAGTGAGCCTGTTTCGACTTCGCTGAGGTAAGAAATATAGCAAAATACACTTTTTGCGTGATTAAATTCATCAATTTCATGCAAATTTTTATAAATCTGCTGGCTCATCTCCTTGCGTGTGCTCTCAGATAGCAGTGTGCGACGCTGTTTTAAATCTGCTCTGAGGCTTTTCTTCTGTTTGAGTAAATTCATAGGTTTAAATAAAATAGATATAATTATCAATGCTATACGATAATGTTATGAATATAATATTAATATATATTTAAGTGTATTAATTATGCTTTTTTAACGGCAAAACTAATGCTAGTTTACATGCCGCTAAACCACTGTCTTTACTTTCTTTTTCGGTGTTTTTACGTACAATAGCGCCTTTTTTCGGACGGGTATTTTATACTCGTTGTAAATTTTAGATTAAATGAGGTCATCAGACTGATGGTAACAATTAGAATGTCTCGAACAGGCTCGAAGAAAAAGCCTTTTTATCACATTGTGGTAACAGATAGCCGCAATAAACGTGATGGTCGTTCAATAGAACGCCTTGGTTTTTTCAACCCGACCGCTACAGGTCAGGAAGTTCCACTGAAGCTAGATATGGAGCGTGTCGATTACTGGGTGTCGCAAGGCGCACAGACGTCTGATCGCGTAGCGAAATTGCTTAAAGATAACGCAGCAGCAGTAGCAGCGTAATTAATAGTATTAAAGAGAGTCTATTGCTTAAATTCGTTAAGAATCCAGGCAATAACTTTACCGGCATTGTTGTTAATGCAGGAAAATGAACTCCCAATAGTTGTTGGTCGTATTGGCGGAGTGTATGGCATACGAGGCTGGTTGAAGGTTGATTCTTTTACCAGGCCTAAAGAAAATATTTTCACTTACTCACCTTGGTTAATGCATGTGAATGCGAGTTGGAAAGAAGTCGCTATCGAAGATTTCCAGCAACGTGGCAATGGTCGGTTAATGGTGAAAATCAAAGGTATAGATACGCCAGAAGCAGCCCGTGAATATGTGCATTGTCAATTGGCAGTGACTAATGAGGTATTACCTGAACCAGGTGAAGGTGAGTATTACTGGCATGATTTGATTGGTCTTGAGGTTTTTAATCAAGATGAGACTAGCCTTGGCAAGGTCAAGGAAATTGTTGAGACGGGTGCTAACGACGTGCTTGTTATCAAGAAAACAGCTGAGAATAAAACCAAAACCTTGATTCCGTTAGTAATGGATGTGTTTGTAAAAAAAGTTGATTTGATTGCCGGGACGATACATGTCGATTGGCAGATTGAAGAATAATGTATCAACTTGATGTGATAACGCTTTTTCCGGAGATGGTTTCTCCAGTATTTGAGTTTGGTGTTATTGGTCGGGCAGTTTCAGAGTCTCTGCTTGAGTTTAGAAGCTGGAATCCACGGGATTTTAGCCAGGATAAACACAATACTGTGGATGACCGTCCTTATGGTGGTGGTCCGGGTATGGTTATGATGTATGAACCTGTCTGTTCTGCGATTGCAAAGGCCAGAGAGGCTCAGCCTACTAGTAAGGTGATCTATTTATCACCACAAGGTAGGCGTTTGGATCAGGCCGGCGTTAATGAACTGGCTGGACGAAGTGGCATGATATTGATTGCTGGTCGTTACGAAGGCATCGATGAGCGGATTATCGAATCTGAAGTAGATGAGGAGTGGTCCATAGGTGATTATGTCCTCAGCGGCGGTGAATTGGCTGCAATGGTGTTGATTGATAGCGTTTGTCGAACCTTGCCTGGCGTTTTGGGGCATGAAGATTCGGCAAATGAGGATTCATTTGTTGACGGCTTGCTGGACTATCCGCATTATACGCGCCCTGAGCAGATAAACGGCTATCAGGTGCCCGAAGTATTACTCAGTGGTAATCATGAGCATATACGTCGTTGGCGTTTAAAGCAGGCGCTTGGCAAGACCTGGCAGGTACGACCAGATTTAATCGAGTCGATTGAACTCGATGATGAACAAAAAGGATTGTTGCAGGAATTCATTACAGAAACTGCGCAAACGAAAAGTAATTAACATTAATATTAAGTGTGTGATTGGAGTATTGAAGATGGCAAATATAATCGAACAACTTGACGCTGAACAAATGACACGTGAAGTCCCTGAATTTGGTCCAGGAGATACTGTTGTTGTTCAAGTAAAGGTAAAAGAAGGACAACGTGAACGTCTACAGGCCTTTGAAGGTGTTGTTATTGCCGTTAAAAACCGAGGCTTAAATTCAGCATTTACCGTGCGTAAGATTTCATATGGTGAAGGTGTTGAACGTGTCTTCCAGACTTACAGCCCCAGCGTTGCCGAAATTCAAGTCAAGCGCCGTGGTGATGTACGTCGCGCCAAGCTCTACTATATGCGCGACCTCCGTGGTAAAGCAGCACGTATTAAAGAGAAAATTAAGGTTAAAAAATAGTTTCCCGAGCAATCTTCCTAAACCGGACTGGTTAGACCAGTCCGGTATCTGTAAAATCTGGTGCAACGATATTACTGTAGACCAGAGCTTTGAAAATAATCTATCCGCAAGTTTCCGATAAAACCTCAGAACATCCGTTTAAAAGACTGGTTGCTTGAATATGAGTCAAGCTCCTGAACAGCAAGCGAGTATTTCAAACAAATCAAAACAAACCATTGATTCCTTCCTCGATGCTTTATGGATGGAACGGGGTTTAAGTGAAAATACACTTTCCGCATATCGTAGTGACTTAACACAATTTTCGTTATGGTTGCAGTTACCAAAGATTGATTTAATTAAAGTAGAAGCGAAAGACATACTTGCTTATTTATCCTCTGCGGACAACGGTTCAGCCAGAACCATCGCACGACGATTGTCCAGTCTACGTCGTTTGTATGAATATCTATTGAGAGAAGACCAGATAAAACAAAACCCGGTAAGCAATGTTGATGCCCCCAGACTTGGGCGGTCATTACCCAAAACCCTTACTGAAGCTGAAGTAGAGGCGCTGCTTAATGCCCCAGATACAGAACAAGCTACAGGAGTGAGAGACAAAACCATGCTTGAGCTTCTCTATGCGACAGGCTTACGTGTTTCAGAACTTGTTGGATTAACAGTCCAGCAGGTTAATCTAAGACAGGGTGTCGTTCGTGTAACAGGGAAAGGAAATAAAGAACGTTTAGTACCGATGGGAGAAGAGGCCAATTCATGGCTTGAACGTTATTTGTCATCAGCACGTAGTGAGATTCTTAATAATGCCGTAACCGATGCGATGTTTCCGAGTAACCGCGGCAAAGCGATGACGCGTCAAACTTTTTGGCATATGGTTAAGCGCTATGCAATAGTCGCGGAGATAAAAAAAACATTATCACCACATGTTTTACGTCATGCCTTTGCGACGCATCTAATAAATCACGGCGCTGATCTCAGGGTTGTGCAGATGTTATTAGGCCACAGTGATATTTCAACGACACAAATATATACGCATGTTGCAAGAGAGCGCTTGAAAGAGCTACATGCGGAGCATCATCCAAGAGGATGACGAATTGACATTAATGTTGGTCTTGCGGTAACACAGAATAAACTTCTTCAAGTGTTGTAATACCCTCGGCAATTTTTTGTGCGCCACTTATTTTTAATGGTCGCATACCGCTTTTTAATGCGGTTTCACGCAACATATCCAGATCAGTATGAGGCGTTATTTTTTCCCGTATTGTCGAATTGAGTCTTAATATTTCATAGATGCCGGTACGTCCTAAATAGCCTGTATGACGGCACTCATCACAGCCGATCGGATTACATATAGCAGCAGGCATTTTTAATTTATTTGGTTTGGCAAATTCGTCCCAGGACTGTTTATCGGTTTTTACGGTTTCTTTACAATGAACACATAATGTCCTTAATAATCTTTGCGCTACTATTCCTTGAATAGTAGCGTTTAAAAGAAAGGGAGGCATACCGATATCAATCAATCTTGTTATTGCTGAAGGCGCGTCATTCGTATGTAAACTGGATAGCACAAGGTGGCCTGTTAATGCTGATTGAATTGCAATATCTGCTGTTTCGCTATCACGAATCTCACCAATCATTATTATATCGGGGTCTTGTCTAAGCAGTGTTCTGACGCCGGCCGCAAAATCAACACCGATTGATGGTTGTACCTGCATCTGGTTGAACTGTGGTTCAACCATTTCGATAGGGTCTTCAATGGTACATATATTTATTTCAGGTCGTGAAATCTGATTAAGCACTGAATATAAAGTCGTTGTTTTACCTGATCCCGTAGGCCCGGTAATTAGAATGATACCGTTTGGGTTATCCACCATATCATTTAGCTGTTCCTGATCGTGATGGGTAAAGCCAAGTTCCTTATAACTTTTAACCAGCATCTCAGGATCGAAAATTCGAATAACGAGTTTTTCGCCAAAAGTAGTGGGCATTGTGGATAAACGCATTTCAACTTCTTTACCAGAAGGTGTGATTGTTTTGACTCTTCCGTCCTGTGGTCGACGACGATCAGTAACATCCATTCGTCCTAGAGACTTTAATCGACTGGTAATAGCCCCCATCAAGACAACGGGTAGTTCATGTACAACATGTAAAACACTGTCTATTCGAAATCGAATTCGTCCTTTTTCCCGTCGCGGTTCAAGATGAATATCACTGGCACGTTGTTCAAAAGCAAATTGTAACAACCAGTCAACAATACTAACGATATGCTGGTCATTGGCATCAGGTTCACCCGCTTTTCCTACCTTGACTAATTGTTCGAAATTTTGAATAAGGGCAATAGGCTCATCTCTTTTTTGACCTACTGCGCCTAATATTGATCGACTGACGCCATAAAATTCAATTAAGTAACGTTCAAGATCCCTGGGATTAATAATAACCCGCTTAACCTTAAGTTCTGCAATGCGTGTCAATTCACTTTCCCAGGCACTGATAAAGGGTTCACATGTCGCAATAGTGAGTTCTGTATTACTGACTTCCACAGGCAATATTTTTAGTTTTGCTGCATAGGCCTGTGAGACGACCGAAGTAATTTTTTGCACATCGATTTTTAGAGGGTCAATGCGTAGATAGGGTTGTTTTACTTTTTCAGCCAACCACTTTGTCAGTGTTTCAAGGCTAAGTGGGTAACTGGGTTTGCTGGTTGATTGCCAACCCTGTTCAGCAACTGTGATTAAGGGATGGATAAGAATCTTGGTCTGGTCGGAACTAATATTGGCTAATTGAATGCGTTGTTGTTGATTTATAAGACCATCTTTTCCTAATAAATCAAGGACATAATCAAGCGTTAGCTTTGTTTCGGACAGTTGTATTCTGGTTGAACTATTCATCTAAATCCATTTTATGTGCTTATGGCATTATTTATGACTTTATCATGTAAAAAACGACACATCGAATATTTAGAACTTAAAAAAGCTTTTTACTGTAAGGGAACAGAAGCCCTGTATAATGGTCTGATATTATTGTCTGTTTAGCAGACATTGAGAACAGCAATTGTTGATAATTTTAATCTGGAGTTGATATGAAGTTTGCTAAGTTTTTGTTGATAGGTTTGATTTATTCATGCTCAGTTATTGCTGACGATGGACTTGAGTCCGAATTAAATACAGCTTTAATCAGATTGCTTCCAGATGTTGAAATCGACAGCGTCCAGGCAACACCTATAGAAGGACTTTATCAAATCGTTATTGGTGCAGATATTATCTACATGACACGTGATGGTAATTATGTCATTAAAGGTGAAATACTGGACCTTAATGAGCGTCGTAATTTAACAGAAGATGTTCGTGCTGATTCCAGAATAAAATTATTGGCCAGCATTAAGAAAGATGACTATATTGAATTTGCCTCTGAGAATTTAAAAGATGCAATCTATGTTTTTACTGATGTTGATTGCGGATATTGTAGAAAGCTGCATCAGGATGTTCCTGAATTGAATTCTTTGGGCGTATCAGTTCGTTATTTGGCTTATCCCAGAGCGGGCGTTGAATCCGCCGCAGGTCATGAGATGAGCAATGTATGGTGTGCCAAAGATCGACAAAAAGCATTAACAGCGGCAAAGAACAGGGAATCTGTGGAAGAAAAGTCTTGTGATGACCCGGTTGCTGAACAATATGCCTTGGGGCAAAAAATGGGTGTTCGAGGAACCCCTGCAATTTATTTGCAAAATGGCAGAATGTTGCCCGGTTATATGCCACCAGATGAAATAATCAAACAGCTTAAACGTAAGCTGTAGAAGACGATTAATCCTTTTTAAACCCTAAGCCTTTAATTGATTTGATAATAGCCGTAGATAAACGGTCATCTTTTTCAGTATTGATTACTTTTACGGGTAAAAAGTCTAAATCATAAGCGCACCATAAATAAGTTTCTTGCTTACTATTTAATTTATAACGAGCAAGCTTCATGGTATTAAATTCACCCAGTGGCGTTTTTATGACTTCATCTTTGATGTGTTCAAATCGATATTCTTTGATTTTGCCTCCATCTGCGATGAAATAACTTTTCGGAACAACCCCGGATTTTAAATCAGACATAATCGTTAATTGATAGAGCAATTTATCAAGCAAGCCTGATTGGGTTTGCATATGCCATGTCGAATCATTGACACGATTTACGATTATTTTTGTTTGCCAATTAAAATTAATGTCTACATCACGTTTTTTCTTCCCCTTGGTGCGATTGTATGTGTAGTGCAGGGGAGTGAAGTTCGAATCGATTAAATCCCAGTTGCTGACTTCAAGAATGTGGACTTTTTTTAATAGCGCAATAAATCCTGTGGTTTTGCTTTCTGAACGAAAGGCATATTTGCCATCCTCTTTTTGAAAAAAGCGGCGCTCCATAAGACCGACTTTCATATCATTACTATATAAGGTGTAGTCCACCTCAAAAAAGCCTGGAATTTCACTGTCTGCAATACAAAAAGATGTATAAAACAGCAAGTAAAGTAAAAATAGACGCTTTTTAACCAACATATTGAATACTATGATAATTATCGTGTGTTAAAATTTCTCGATTAGACCAAAGTTAAGAGCAATAGTTGTAATGCAAGAAATCGTTTTTAAACCCAGTAGCACGACAAAAGTATTAGTCGCCGGCGATATTATACTAGATCAATATATATATGGTGAAACCAGACGGATTTCACCAGAAGCACCTGTCCCGATAGTGCGTGTCAATAATATGGAAGAGCGACCTGGTGGGGCAGCAAATGTTGCCATAAATGTCTGTTCGCTAGGGGTGAATACGCAATTATTAGGAATAACCGGGGAAGATGAAGCCTCTACAAGATTGGAAGCCTTACTTAATGAAAAAGGCGTAGCCTGTCACTTTGTGCATCAGGATGGTTTCCCCACTATCACAAAACAACGTGTATTAAGTCAGCATCAACAATTACTCCGGCTCGATTATGAAGAAGATTCCAGAGCACTAGAGACAGATGGGCTCGTTGAACAGTATATAAGTTTACTTGATTCAGTAGACATTGTCGTATTATCAGATTATGCAAAAGGCAGTCTAACGAAAGTACAGACACTCATTAAACATGCTAATGATAAAAACGTAACTGTCCTGGTTGATCCAAAATCATCAGATTTTAGTTGTTACCGTAATGCTAGTATTCTTACACCTAATTTAAAGGAACTCGAAGTTGTTGTTGGCGATTGTAAGACCAATGAAATTTTAATCAGCAAAGCGGAAGAGCTCAGAAAGAATCTACAGTTAGATGCAATATTAGTGACCCGTGGTGAAATGGGCATGACCTTGTTACGCGAAAAACAGGAACCACTTCACCTCAAGGCAGAAACTCATGAAGTTTATGATGTTACCGGTGCTGGAGATACTGTTATAGCGTCATTGGCAGCGGTTTTAGCCTCTGGCTATGAATTAGAACAGGCAACGTATTTGGCAAATGTTGCTGCAGGCTTAGTCGTAGAGAAACTTGGTGCGGCAACTGTTTCAGCAGATGAATTGAATAATGCGAGTATAAGCAAGTACACGTCACGGGGATTATCAGATAAAAAAGCGGTGTTAGAAGTTGTTAACCAAGCTAAACGTAGAGGTGAACAGATAGTTATGACCAATGGGTGTTTTGATATCATCCATGCAGGGCATGTTAATTATCTGGCAAAAGCAAAAACACTTGGCGATCGATTAGTTGTCGCTATCAATGATGATGATTCTGTAAAACAGTTAAAAGGAAACTCAAGACCAATCAATGTCTTAAAGAATAGAATGACGGTATTAAATGCATTGGCCTGTGTTGATTGGGTTGTAGCGTTTAGTGAAGAGACCCCCGAAGAACTGATTACCATGCTTGAACCTGACTGTCTTGTTAAAGGTGGTGATTACACAGAGGATCAAATTGCAGGTGCAACAGTCGTTAAAAACAAGGGCGGTAAAGTTGTTATCTTGCCTTTCGAAGACGGCTGTTCAACATCATCAATGTTAGAAAAAATAATAGAGAATAACTAGAGGCGAACATGATTGTTGTTACTGGTGGTGCAGGCTTTATTGGTAGTCAACTTGTTTCCGGACTGAATAAACTTGGCCGGGAAGATGTGCTTGTCGTTGATGATTTATCTGATGGTAAAAAGTTTGGAAACCTGGCTGTAAATACCATCGCTGATTATATGGATAAGACTGAATTCAGACGTTTGATTGCAGACCGTAATCCATTATGTGACAACATAGAATTTATATTTCATCAGGGGGCTTGCTCTACGACAACAGAGTGGGACGGTAAATACATGATGGATAATAATTATACTTACTCTAAGGAGTTGCTGCATTTTTGCCTTGAGAGATCAATACCCTTCATTTACGCCTCTAGCGCAGCAGTTTACGGCATTAATACAACATTTATTGAAGAACCTGATAATGAATCGCCGATAAATGTTTATGGGTATTCAAAATTATTATTTGATAATTATGTCAGGGCAATAATGCCTGATATTGGATCTCAGGTTGTTGGTTTACGTTACTTTAATGTGTTTGGTCCGGGCGAGGCGCACAAGAAAAATATGGCGAGTGTTGTTTATCATTTCAATAATCAAATCAATGAGACAGGTGAACTGAAACTGTTTGAGGGAAGTCACGGTTATGCTGATGGCGAACAATTGAGAGACTTTATATCCGTTGACGATGTAGTTGACGTTAATTTATGGCTTATGAGTAAGCCCGATGTCTCAGGAATATTTAATGTCGGCACAGGTCAATCCAATAGTTTTAATGATGTCGCTAATGCAGTTATTGATTGGCACAAAAAAGGTAAAATTAATTATATTTCATTCCCCGATGCCTTGAAGGAAAGTTACCAGAGTTTTACTGAAGCGAATTTGCTTAAATTACGTTCCACTGGATATGATCAGGAATTCACGTCAATAAAAGATGGTGTGAATTCATATTTGAACATTCTTAATTCTTAAATATTTAAAGAATATTCAACATTGCGATACATTTATACTCTTCTAATTTATCTGCTCGCGCCGTTGGTTCTGTTGAGGCTTTTTTGGCTTGGAACAAAAAATCCTGCTTACAGGCAAAGGTGGCAGGAACGCTTTGGTTTTCTTACATGGAATAAAGTAGACAAACCGATTATCTGGATCCATGCAGTATCAGTCGGCGAAGTTAATGCGGCGTCTCCTATTATTAATAGCCTGCTTGAACGATATACAGACCATTTGATATTAGTCACAACAGTAACGCCTACCGGAGCAATTACGGTTAAGAAACTATTTGGTGACGAAGTCAGACACAGATACTTACCCTATGACTTGCCTTATTCGGTCAATAAATTTCTCGGTGTTATTAAACCGTCACTTTTAATTACGATGGAAACTGAAATTTGGCCTAACCTTTATCGGGCGTGTAATAAATTAAAAATACCAATACTTATAATAAACGCACGTTTAAGTCAGAAGTCAGCGAAAGGCTATCGCTTGGTATCTCGTTTGATGCGGGAAACACTAAGCCTTGTCGATATGATTGCTGCGCAAACTATAAATGATGCTGAACGATTTATTTCATTTGGTGCGGCGCGTGAGAGCGTGTTTGTTACGGGAAATCTGAAGTTTGATATCAATATCCCCCCCAGTATTAATGAGCAAGCGCAATCACTAAAGCGATATTTTTCTGTAAATCGACCAATCTGGATTGCGGCAAGTACCCATGATGGTGAAGATGAAATTATCCTAAACGCTCACATTGAAGTTATGAAAGAACACCCTGATGCAATATTGATCATTGCGCCACGACATCCCGAGCGAATTGATAAAGTGGCATCTCATTGTAAAGATCGAGGACTGAAATATGTAAAACGTACTATTCAGGAGCCTTTCACGGATAAACATGCCGTTTATTTACTGGATACCTTGGGAGAACTTCAATTACACTATGCGGCTTCCCAAGTCGCTTTTGTAGGCGGAAGTTTGGTCGCTATGGGCGGACAAAACATGATGGAACCGG
>Ga0316190_10002743_pt1 | contig 12797 bp, 15 predicted proteins | sample Eddworburrow2_MG_FD_204929 | JGI IMG/M metagenome (GOLD analysis project Ga0316190, IMG submission 204929) | Coastal sediment microbial communities from Maine, United States - Eddy worm burrow 2 | ecosystem: Environmental > Aquatic > Marine > Coastal > Sediment | place: USA: Maine | collected... | reverse complement strand
CGGCCCGGCGGGTATGACCCTGGAAGATTTCAAGTTCATCTATTTCTGGGAATGGGTGCACCGCCTTTTGGGACGACTGATCGGTCTTGCTTTTGCCCTGCCGCTCGCCTGGTTCGCATTCAAACGTGCGATACCTGATGGTTATGGTGGGCGACTTACTGGTCTGCTGGTGTTAGGCGGAATGCAGGGAGCGATTGGCTGGTGGATGGTCAGTTCCGGTTTAACCGAGCGCACGGATGTTAGCCATTTTCGGCTGGCGACCCATTTGTTGACAGCGTTTCTTATCCTGGGTGCACTGGTCTGGACAGCGCTGGATCTTCGGCAGCTCGCTAGTGGTCAACACAGGAAGTCAAAACTGACCGCCTTTGGTCTGATGGTTATCGGTATATTGTTTCTGCAATTGTTATTTGGTGCTTATACAGCAGGACTAAATGCGGGTCATGTTTCCAGCACCTGGCCGTTGATGTATGGTTCTCTCATGCCGATAGAAATAGACTGGGCTGACGGCGTCTGGACAATGCTCAATAATGACCCCTATGTCATCCACTTCATCCACCGCTGGTGGGCCTGGGTTACGGTTGGTTTTCTAGTCGCGTTAGCATGGCGTGTACGCGCACGGTCCAGAAAAGCATCGATAGCAATCCACAGTGCTTATGGTGTTCAGATATTACTTGGCATTGCCACAGTTATGACTGGCGTCAGCATACATTTTGCGGTACTGCATCAGGCAGTGGGCGCGCTGGTGGTTATCTCGACCGCGTGGGGTGTGCATCTATTAGGTCGTTATCCATCAGTTATCGACAGCATAGCGGGTTCTAGAGAGCGGGACCTGGGGTAGTGTGTCACTCTGACTAAATTATAAATTAAAGGCGATGGTGACAAGTAACAAGCAATTACATATTGAAATGATTATCATTTTTCACCGACCTCTTTAATTTTTCCTGCTATTATCACAATTCAATATTAATAACTGGACAGAGAGTATTATGGCAAAAGCAAAACCCGTCGTTAAAGCAGCTGCTTTAGACAAAACAATTAACGCTTCAACAGAGGCACTCAGCAAAGCAAGTGACTCAGCCGGAACAGCAGTCACAAAAATATCTGCAGAAGCTAAAAAATTAACTGCCGAGGTCAAACGTCATACCAAGAAAAAGGCAACGTTAACAAAACGCAACAAGACTGCTGCAGCTAAAGTGAAGAAAGACGCTAGTGCCGCTAATAAGAAAGCAGCAGCTGCTGTTGCTAAGGACCTGAAAGCGACTAAATCCGCACTCGACAAAGCTCGAACAAACAAAGCTAAAGTATCTGCAGAACTGGCTGGCCTGAAGTCTGCAGCAAAACGCCTCAATGCTTATACAAAAGCAATCGCTGCTGCTGATAAGGTATTAAATAAGCCTGCCAGGAAAAAAGCGAAACGCAAACCTGCAAAAAAATAAGATAACACTTGAGAATGTGTCCTGATGAACACTTGCCATTCGGCGCGTTAAAGGGGACATAGACCAAGAGCAACGCATACTGCCATGGATGGCAGATAGTGCCGATAAATCCCTCCGTCCCCTTTAATTGCTGACATCTTCTTTGCTGGCAGGCCTATGCTCCATATATATGGCATAACTCATTAGCCCGACAAATATTGACGCTGCAAGGACAGCAGCTATTACCTTACGTATAAATTGGTGACGAAGATGACGATTAATAATTTTGTTTTTTTCGACCATGTGAATATTTGCATCGTATAAAAGTGCTCTGACCACTTTAATTTTTAATTGATTTTTATTCTTATTGTTAAAACTTCTCCAGTTCTTTATTCACCATCGAAAGCCTTCTTCCTGGCTCTGCAACGGATTTTTGAAAACGAACAGCTTCACGAATATTCAAAATAAAATACATGCCTTTATAAATAGCGATGCAAGCAGGGTCGCTGGCTTTCAGCAGGTTATCACCATAGCCCTGCCAAAACGCATCTGGCACACCATAAAGAATCAGAACCCAGTCACTGACCGGGTCGCCCCAAAAAGCCCGCTCACCATCAAACACCGCCTTCAGATGGATACCTGCACCGGCCCCATCTATAATGACATTTCTTGGCCAGAGATCACCGTGTAGCAATTTAGCCGTTTCAACCTGATCCAGTGTTTCAGAAAAATGTGCCAGGTAACGTTGATAGACCTCTACTTCTTCACATAGAACATCGTATCGCCTGCAATCCTCAACCGTGCCTTCAACATTATCAGCAATAAACTGAGACCAGCGAGCAAAACCTTTGCAGGGAGCGGGAGAACCAAACTGTTCTCCACAACAATGGTGTAATTCCCTGGCAAACGCACCCAGTTGATTCCACAGTAATGTATTTTCTGCCTCAGAGAGCGAGGAGATAACATCGTGCCAAAGCCTGCCCTGGATCAATGGCTGCAAAAAAGCATCCCGGTCACCTACTGTGAAGAATGACAGGTACTCGGGAATCAACGGACTGACTGATTGAAGCTGCTGAGAGATCGACCGTTCCCGTTGCATTAGATAACGTTCATTATAAAAGACATCGGCACCCCGCTCAGGCGCCACTTTCAAAATATAGGCATTGTCTGATGTGTTAACGCGGTAAGTATTATTAAAAAGACCGGCTTTCAGTTCCGTCACTTCAATAACCTTTTCGCCAGACAGCTCATAGCCTAGCTGCAACCGTAATTCCTGTTCATTAACAGGCTGCTGGATTGCTGAGCCACTACGCTTTATTTGATGTATTTCCATAGTCCGCCAATTAAAGGGGTCAGCTTACACTCAATATGCAAGTGCAACACCATGAGGCATTATATGAGTCATGACTACATACCATCACTTAAGTCCAGAAGAACGGGCCTTTATCATGCTTGAGTGCCAACACGGCTCAAGCATACGTTCGATAGCACTACGATTACATCGAAGTCCTTCAACGGTATCCAGAGAGCTGCATCGCAATCAAACCACTAAAGGCAGTTACTGTGCAACAGGCGCAGCCAATGCCTATCATTCACGGCGAAAACAGAGTGTCAGGCCAAAAAAACTCGTTCACAATACAAGCTTATGCGATATTGTCGAATCTCACTTAATCCAGCACAAATGGTCTCCAGAGCAAATTTCAGAAACGTTAAAAAACCAGTTTCCCGGTCAAACTTCCATGCAAGTGAGTCCTGAAACAATCTATGCTCATATTTACGCTTACCCAAAAGGTGAGCTGCGAAAGCTAATCGTGCAATCGTTGCGCCGAGCCAAGTCGAAGCGCGGCCCACGTGGATCAAAAAATAGCTGCTATAGCAGTTTAAAGGTTGAAAACGACCAATTGTTTGCGAACCGTCCAGAATCAGTCAACAGCCGAGAGATCGCCGGACATTGGGAAGGCGACTTAATCGTGGGCGCGATGTACAAGTCGTGTGTCGGTACAATAGTCGAGCGCAAAACGGGCTATCTGCTATTGAGCAAAATGCAAAGTAAGACCGCACAACATGTTCGTGAAGGCTTTGAAGCTCGCATGGAAACGTTACCCGATTTTTTGCGTATATCCATGACTTATGACCGAGGTGCAGAAATGGCACAACATCCCCTGCTGACGAAACACCTTAACCTCAAAATATATTTTGCTGATCGCAGTGCACCCTGGCAACGCGGGAGTAGTGAGAATATTAACGGATTGATCCGTCAGTTTTTACCTAAAGGCGAAAACCTGTCAATCTATACACAAGCTGAGCTTGATCATATTGCCTGGTTACTCAATACTCGGCCGAGAAAGCGTTACGGATTTAAATCACCCCAACAAATGATAGAAGGTGAATTAGAAGGCGGACTTACGAATGTTGCACTTGATTCTTGAGTCCAAGCTAACCCCTTTAATTAAGTTTCATCTGACCCCAGTTATTACCTAAGCGTAATGGGATGTTATGAAGGTGCTAAAGAATAATGATGAGTGATTAGCCAGAGGGCGTGTTTAAATTGACTGATGAGTCTTCACGCAAACGCAGTCGAATGCATCATGATTGGTTGCTCATGGTTTTGATTGTGACTGCAGGCTTCACTCAATACTTTTTTTGCGCAGGTGGCGCAGCGGCCACAGCAGGTGGCTACATTTAATTCATCAGATAAGTCCTGTAGGGTAGTAGCCCCACCTTCTGCGGCTTTAATAATTTGTTTGTCTGTTACACTATTACATACGCATACATACATAGCATTTGCCTCATTCTCAGCGATGGTTTATTATAAACGCAATTGAGAATGATTTGCAATACGATTTGCGTTAATTAATCTGCGCCTGGTTGAGACTGTTAGCTATTCTTTTATTATTCAATAGCTTATTAAATCCAGTCAGGTAGAAGACAGACTGATTCCAGCTAATTTTTTTAAGAATGACCTTAATGGAGCGCTATAAATGAAAGCCGATCGCAAAATTAACCAGCAACTCAATCAAATACTCAAAGATGAGCTGACAGCCATCAATCAGTATTTTCTCCATGCCCGCATGTGTAAAAACTGGGGCTTTGATGAATTAAACGAACATGCCTACAAGGCTTCGATTAAGGCGATGAAAAACGCGGATGCATTAATCGAGCGCATATTATTTCTGGAAGGTCTACCCAATTTACAGGATTTAGGCAAGTTGCTGATTGGTGAAGATGTGGAAGAAATGCTGAAGGGTGATTATGAGATGGAAACCGAGCATCGTAGCCACATGCTGGATGCGATTGCCATGCTTGAAGCGAATAAAGATTATGTGAGCCGTGAATTACTCGAAGGCCTGCTAGAAGACAAAGAAGAACTTATCGACTGGATAGAAACACAGCAAAGCCTGATTGCAAATATCGGCCTGGCTAATTATTTACAGGCGTCCATGTCCTAAGCCATCACCTATTAAAGAGTAAACGTTATGAAAGGCAATCAAAAAGTTATCGACACGCTTAACAAACTGCTGACTAATGAGTTATCCGCAGCCGATCAATATTTTATTCACGCAAGAATGTATGAAGATTGGGGCCTGAATAAATTGTTCGAGCGCATCAAGCATGAATCTGAAGAAGAACTGGAACACGCTACCGCACTGGTACAACGCATATTATTTTTAGAAGGTACGCCGGATGTAGCCTCACGCGAGGCGTTAGATATAGGTAAGGATGTACCTTCCATGTTAAGCAGCGATCTTGCTATTGAATATGATGTGGGCAAGCAGCTTAAAGAAGCGATAGCCTTATGCGAAGTAGAAAAAGATTTTCAAACCCGTGAGATTCTGGAGGTGTTATTAAAAGACACCGAAGAAGATCATACCTACTGGTTAGAACAGCAGCTGGGATTAATCGATAAAGTGGGCATTCAAAATTATCTTCAAACACAGATGTCTTAGCGGCCAGGTAATAAACCAGGCTCTGGGAAAAAAGGGGACAGACCACGTTTTTAATTAATCGTGGTCTGTCCCCTATTATTATTGATAAACTTCCGCGTCCCCATTAATTCGTCACCTTGAACCTGTAAAACGACATGAATACAAAGAACCCTTCAGATCTTCATCTCAAACTCCGAAATCTTGAAAATGAAGACTATTCGCAGGTCTCCAGACTAATGGAAGAAATCTACCCTGACCTGGGTGGAACCTGGTCTCAGAGTTCGTTGTCAGCGCTGATCAAGGATTTTCCCGAAGGCCAGATAGTGATCGAGGACAATGGCAACGTCGTCGCGGTAGCGCTCACTGTAAAGTGCAGTTACGATCGATTCAGCAGGACCCACACCTATGATGACCTGATCGGTCGTCGCGATCGTATTCAACATGATGCTAATGGTGATGCTCTCTATGGCATGGATATGTTTGTCAGTAAGGAGTACCGTGATTTACGGCTGGGGCGAAGGTTGTATGATGCGCGCAAAGAACTTTGCCGTAACCTCAATCTTCGCGCCATCCTGGCTGGTGGCCGAATCATCCGCTATCACGAGCATGCAGAGATGGAACCTGCCGACTATATCGAAGCCGTGCGCCGCAGAGAGATTCACGATCCTATCCTGAGTTTCCAGCTGGCTAATGACTTTGAAGTAAAACGTTTGATGAAAGGCTACATGCCAGAAGACAAAAAGTCTCTGGGTTATGCCACACTGCTCGAGTGGAACAACATCCTCTATGAGCCAGATAGCGGCGCCGCTGACTCTATCCGCAAGACAGTAGTACGCATCGGCATCGTGCAGTGGCAGATGCGGCTGACCGATTCATTTGAGACATGGCTGAACCAGGTGGAGTACTTCGTCGATTCGATGTCCGCTTACCAGGCAGATTTTGTCCTGTTCCCGGAATTTTTTAATGTGCCGCTGATGGGCATAGGCGATCAGCACAACCAGTACGATGCCATACGCTTCCTCGCCACCTATGCTGATCGTATCGTCGAAGCGATATCGCAATTTGCTGTTACTTACAACATCAACATCATTGCCGGCAGTATGCCAGCCATGACTGGTGGCAACTTATACAACAACGCCTACCTGTGCCGGCGTGATGGCACCGTAGATGTGCAGCCCAAAATCCACATCACCCCGCATGAAAGGCGGGACTGGGTCATCGAAGGCGGCGATAGCCTGCAGGTGTTTGATACCGACGCCGGCCGCATCGGTATACTGATCTGTTACGATGTCGAGTTCCCGGAACTTTCGCGCCTGCTGGCAAAACAGGAAATGGAAATACTGTTCGTGCCTTTCTGGACCGATACAAAAAATGGTTTCTTACGCGTGCAGCGCTGCGCCCAGGCAAGAGCTATCGAGAATGAATGTTATGTCGCTATAGGCGGCAGTGTAGGCAACCTGCCACAGGTAAAAAATGTGGATATCCAATATGCACAATCAGCCGTCTATTCACCTTCGGACTTTGCCTTTCCTCACGATGCGATCATGGCAGAGAGTACGCCGAATACCGAGATGGCACTGATCGCTGACCTTGATCTGGACAAACTGGTTCAGCTTCGGCACGAAGGCTCGGTCACTAATTCCAGGGACCGCCGCGATGAACTGTTTGATTTACGCTGGCTGGGACGTGGCATGAAATCAGAAGAGGCCTGATAGCTGTAATAAAAGAATCAAAGGCGACGCATCAATTTTAGAAACCATCGCACACTGCCTGAACTTTTGAACTATCTTTAAATGCGGCGGTCAAGAAACAGTCGATGTAAAAATAACGAGTATACCGGATAGTATTTTTTTAATGACTCACCAGATTCTCACACGGTTTTTTGTTGCCAGCCTGATCATCCTGGGCGAAGGTGCGTTTACCTTCGAAATTAACTCGCGTAGCGACGTTTCCGCTACCGCTATCGGCAATACCGTACAATCTTTAACCACTGTATTTTTCGATGACCCGGAAGCCGGATCGCAAGCGGTACTTACCCTTCCCTATCTAACACCGGAAAGCTCGCCACTTACTAACAACGTTTTAGACTATTCTAGTTTTCTCGCTGCTGACGCGAGCGAATACTCCCCATCAAATCCACGAGCCCCGCCTGTTCCTGTTTAGTAGTAACAAATAATTACTTTCTAAAGATACACCACTTTATCTATCAACTCACCTGTCATTAATTTCAGGTCAGTGGTCGTGTGTCGCACATATTTAAAGGAACTCCCTATGAATGTACAAATTTCTATCCGCCACATGCAGGCGTCCCAGGTAAGCAAAAAATCGATTCGTAAGCTCTGCGGTGAAATAATAAATAAACATGAACCGATAAATAATATTGACGTAAAAATTGAAGACATTAACGGTCCGCATAAGGCCGGCATTGATAAACGCTGCCACCTGAAGGTGCGCGGGAAGAATAATCTCGCCATCGACGTTGATGATATTGATTCTGATATTAATTACGCAATCGATAACGCCTTTCGACGTTTAAAGAAAATTCTTAAACGCAAACCACCGAAAAGCAATGATCTCATCGAGCACGATGACCTCCATGCCATTGTCAATTTCGAAGCATGAGGCGCACTATGAAAACATCGATTGATTCAACATCACCTGTAAACTCACAACACGATGGTAGTGCATCATTATCAAACAGTGGCAATGATGCTCCAACTCTGGTCGTTAACGATAATCATGATTCGTTTATGCCTAACATTAAATATGGCGTTGGCATGCTCGCGTTTATAGCTATCCCGCCTCTTATACCCGGTGTTACGACGCGAATCATCATCATGGGCTACATGTGCGTGATAGTTGGTATTTACCTGGCAGCCGCTATAGCAGCGGCTATAAGAGTACGTCATCCAGCGCGCCGGGGGAAAAGGGCGTAATCAAAATTATAATAATTAGAGTACAGCCCACGTTTATCTGAAAGAAAAAAACGTGGGCTGTCCCCTGTTATTCTATTATTTTCCACCGACCCCTTCAATTCTTTTATTATTCTTTAAGTGCGATGGATGCCATTTTCATAGTGCTTTCAAATGATTCTGCACCTGCAATAAATAAACCATTATGGCAAAACATGGCATCATCTATACCGGTCACTTCTTTAAGCTCTTTATCGGATAAGCCAGCCCATTGTTTAGGCAGCGATTTTCTGTCTTCGAATGAACCTAGTTCAACAGGTACTGTTTGAATTCTCCATTGCCCCGTCTGAGATGGATAAATCATATATAAAGCTTCTTCAGACAAGGCATGAACCGTTCTTTTCCACGGGGTATATTTTTCTAATACGATCACTCTTGGATCTTTCGCATCATCAATAGCTTTAGCCACAATTTCTTTCGCACTAATGCCACCGTTAGCCGATGCAATGAATCGTGTTAAAACGCGCGATGCAAAATCAACTGCTTCATCAAAACATGTATCAAAGTGACTATCTTCTTGCCAGGTCGGGTTAAACATTGAAATAGTCTGGCTAAGGCTAATACCTTTAGAAATACCTTCAACATGACCACAATCGATGGCATCAATCGTTGATACCAGACCAGCATCAACAGCATTTGCTACGTCCTGGTTACCCTGGCATATTTCCAGGCCATATTTCTGCCAGATCAAACCAAACGAGGAATAGGGAATACCGTTTTCGCGCTCACCTGCACCACCACGTTGATGATGATCAAAACGGTCTGTATCAGAGTCATATTCACCGCCCACATCAACCACAATATCTGCCCTGGCGACAAGCTCTAAATCACGTGTGCGAATGAGCTTGAAAGAAGGGAATATTCTCTTAAGTGCAGCGACACTGAAAACATCATCTGCATGAAAATTACCGTTGTGAGTTGCTATAGTTTTATCATTCATTTGTTTTGTGTCATATTAGAAAGGGATAAGAAGGTATCGCTAGTTAAACTTTAATGTTTTGGAGATATTGATAAGAAATGATTTGATGGCGGATTCTATACGAAGACAGCTAACTAAAGTAGCTGAATTTTAATAACAAAGATCTATGGGCGCCGACCCCTTTAATTTTAATCCCCAAGCAATTCGATAATCTCGAATTCTTCAAGAATCTGCCCTGCATCCGCGGTTAAAGGATGAGTTGGGTACTCTTCTAGAAAATCGACAAACGTCCACTTACTTAATTCATTTTCTCCGAGGCTCGCCTGGCTGATACCTATGGCAAACAGAGCATTTGGCCTCAGCTCACTACCTGCATACTTATCGATGAATACCCCGAACTCAGATACCGCCTTTTCCAGTTGGCCTGATTCAACGTAACGCTGCGCTCTAATGAACTGAGCAAGTTCTTCATTATTGTCCAGGTTATCTGCGGCATTGTCTTCAGGTTTCGTGTTATCGGTAGAAAGCCTGGCACCGCGAATGCCAATGATCGCAACAGCATCACCAGGATCTCTGCCAGACGTATGTTGAGAATTTAGAGCACGTAGACGACCCCATACGTTATAGAGCAGGCTGTTGAAATAACTACTGTTAGCGGATTCAATGATTATAGTGTGCCCGTTATCTGGTACCTGGGCACCATCCTCGGCAGCGAGAGCTTCAGTATTGATAGAGCAGAAGATAACAATCGAGACAAACAGTTTATATGGTGTGCGATTTTTCAAGAATATATCCTGGGTCATTTGAGGCGTGTTAAATAATGTTAGCACTAGAAGGAAAACCGGGGACAGACCACGTTTAATCAGCAACTGCTTTATATAAACGTGGTCTGCCCCCTATTATTTAATCTGTGTTCTGACCCCACTTATCTTTTGATTCCACTTTTCAGAATTGATATCCAGCAGTCAACCCGGTATAAAGTCCGCCTGCATCTAGCTCTTTATCGAAAAGGGTTACTTTGCCATACGAATACCGCACATCGAATCCGAGTACGAAGCTAGCAGTCATATCATAATACATTCCTGCGCCAAACCAGCCGCCCACTCCATTGTCATCCTGTTTTATTATTGTACTGCCATCCTGGTATTCCTGTTCGGCCGACATGAATGAAACTCCACCGCCGAGGTAGGGTTGAATGTTCGGGTACTTGTTGGTGAAGATTTTCCGTACACCCAATTGATACTCGGTGGTATGCCCCAGGTCTTTCACACCATCATGCTTATATTCATCACCGGTATCAAATATATCCAGTGAAATACTGATTGGCCATGATTCTTTTTTTATATCGAATAAAACACCCATAGCGAAATGTGTGTCGAGTTCAGGCCAGTCGTCGCTATCCATAATCTTCAAACCTGCAAAGCCACCAATATGGCCAGAGATTTCGTCTGCATTTGTCGCTAATGTAGTCAGAAGCAGCAATAGCACTACAGCTAAATTCATAAGCGTACGATATGGTTTCATTGAATTATTCTCCGAATAGAAAGTTTCATCTGACCCCACTTATATCATCATCTGACCCCACTTATACCATTTTTTATAACGCTCAAACCTTTCGCAAGCGCGACATCAACATAACAACCAACAGGATCAGACTCGATTGACCCCTACTTGTCGTCGTTGAGCGAGTCATCCGCATTCCAGCCTTTGGTTTTGGCAAATTCCAGTGCTTCCAGAAAAATGCGCGCATGTTTTTCGCGCAAGTCGGGAGGTAGCTGCGAAGGTAGGTTTCCGTAAGGCTCCCACGCTTTGGCGACTTGATCGTAGAGATTATCTAGCCGCTGTGCAGTCCAGCCGCTGCAGTCTTCAGTTTCCGGCAATATGTCAAACACCCAGGCATCGCGGATCATTTTTCCATGACTGTGCATTGCGCCGGTGGGGTCGTTTTTTATTCCAGGGTATATCGAATTTGACATGTTGAACTCAGTCGTGGGCAAACCTTTATTTTAACGACTTTTACCGGTGATTTCAGGGGCCACTAAATTAAAGTAATTAAAGGGCTCTGACACCTTTAATTACTGCTTTAATTATTAGTCTGATTCAACGGTACAGCATCACCGCTTCCTGCTCAGCAATCCATGCTGCCTCGTCTGCTGTGGCAATGGCGTCGAGGTCATCCGGTGTGGCTTCCGGGTCGTCCACCCACTGGCGCAGGAGTTCACTGCCATTGATAACATCGATGGCAAGACGGTCGACTTCATATTCGTAAGGGAAGTCTCGCCAAAGGTCGTAATCCGGTTGCTGTCGGCGCAAAGCCTTGAAGGCCAGGGCCATCAGCCGCCAGGGTTGAAACCTAGCATGATCATAGGCCCCATCTTCCACATGAATCTGCACGCCGGCGCATAGCTTTTCAGCGTGCTTATGGAAGGTTGGCTCGAACCAGCACTCCCGGAGTCGGCATCCCTGCAGCCAGTGCGGGGCAAGGTTCTGCATCTCCATCAGCAGCATCCGGGAATCCAGATCCGGCGCCCCGAACAACTCCAGGGGCCGGGTAGTACCACGTCCCTCAGACAGGGTCGTACCCTCCAGCATGACTGTGCCGGCATAGCAGCGTGCCATCCAGAGATTGGGCGCATTCGGACTGGGATTAATCCAGGTACGTTCGTTCAGAGGCCAGCCGTAGCCCGGCCCGGAACCGGGCGCCCAGTCCTGCATAGTGACTACCTCGCACTCCACGTCCAGCTTCAGCATATCAACAAACCACAGGGCCAGTTCACCCATGGTAAGACCGTGACGCATGGGTAAAGGGCCCGCCCCGACGAAACTCTCCCAGCCTGGTCGCAATGTCAGCCCCTCCACCGGACGTCCAGCCGGGTTAGGTCTATCCAGCACCACCACCTGCTTGCCGTATTGCGCCGCTGCTTCCAGCACATAGCGCAAGGTAGTAATGAAAGTATAGATACGGCAGCCCAAATCCTGTAGATCCACTAGCAGTACATCAAAGGTGTCCATCATGGCCGGCGTCGGCCGGCGTACTTTTCCATACAGACTGAATACCGGGATACCTAACTCAGGATCATTGAAATCAGGCGACTCCATCATGTTATCCTGCTTGTCCCCACGCAGACCATGTTGCGGACCGAAGGCAGCGGTGAGATGAATATCTGCTAAGCGTGCAAGCGCGTCCAGGGAGTGAGTGAGGTCGTCAATCACAGAAGCCGGGTGAGCCAGCAGAGCCACACGCTTCCCTTTCAGGGATCTGCGCAGCATCGGTTCCTGCAGCAGGCGATCAATACCAAACTTCATAGCCACGCTCCGCCGGTTAGATTGTACGGCCCGTTAACACTATTTGAATCGTTAATGTTGTGCACAAAATTACGCATTTAGAGTTTATCGAGTTGTAAGGCAAAGGCATCAGTATGATGAAAATCCGGCTTGCCTGAAGGATGTCGCAATGCCCAGTAAGAAAGTATACCATCAACATCCTCCACCACCGCAGACAGTCCCAGTCTCAACCGACGGTCATGCGGAAGAAGATCCTGAGATATTTCAGCACCCAACTCCA
>Ga0316190_10002741_pt1 | contig 12800 bp, 9 predicted proteins | sample Eddworburrow2_MG_FD_204929 | JGI IMG/M metagenome (GOLD analysis project Ga0316190, IMG submission 204929) | Coastal sediment microbial communities from Maine, United States - Eddy worm burrow 2 | ecosystem: Environmental > Aquatic > Marine > Coastal > Sediment | place: USA: Maine | collected... | reverse complement strand
GGTCTCGTGTTGCAGGTCCTTTTGTTTTGAGCACTTCAACCATATCGCCATTGAAAAGCTTGTTTCTCACCTCAATTTTTAGACCCGATGGTTGGGTGTTGTCCAGAACTTTTCCAACAAACACATGGCCATTATTTTTTATGTTTTCATAATTCTGCAATATCTGATGCGGATCATTAAAGTAAAAACCGGTGCAGTAACCTCTGTTGCTGATAGAAGCCAGTTGATAAAGCCAGTCTTCCTTGACCCTGTAATTTCCAGGGTTCTCATAATATGCGTCGATGGCTTCCCGGTAAGTCTTGACCGTTGATGCCAGATGGTTGATACCCCGCATTCGGCCTTCGATTTTCAATGAAATAATGCCTGAATCGATCATATCCGGGATATATTCAATCATGCAAAGGTCCTTTGAATTAAATATATAACTCCCTTTGTCATCTTCAGCGATGGGCAGATAATGACCGGGTCTGAGCTCTTCCACAAGGGCATACTTCCATCGGCAGGATTGCGTGCACATTCCAAGATTGCTGTCCCGCTTTGCCAAGAAGCTGCTCAGGAGGCATCGCCCCGAATAAGATATGCACATGGATCCGTGAACAAAGGCCTCGACTTCCAGATCACAGCGAAGGGCGATCTCTTTAATCTCCATCAAAGACAATTCTCTTGCTGCGTTTATTCTTTTGGCGCCGAGTTCTTGCCAGAGCAGTGAACTTTTGTAATTGGTTGTGTTGGCCTGTGTACTAAGGTGTATGGGGATTTTCGGAATGATTTTGGATGCTGTCATAAATATACCCGGGTCTGCGACGATGAGGGCATCCGGGCCTATTTCTCCCAGTGAATTAAGATAATCTGAAATTGCCGTCTGTTCGTGGTTTCTTGAGTAGGTATTGCAGGCCACATAGGCTTTAACGTTGTGTTTCCGGGCAAACTCGACGGCTTGTTGGAGCTCATCGAGGGTGAAGTTTTGGGAAAAATTTCTCAGACTGAACGCCTTGCCTGCAAGGTAGACGGCATCGGCGCCATAATGGACGGCGATCTCCAATTTTTCAAAATTACCTGCCGGCGCAAGGAGTTCTACTTTATGGAATGTATTGGCCATTTTTAAATTGGTATGAACTAGTGTTACGTGTTCAAGGGGTTCGCTCCCTCTGAACACTAAAACTAATGCGTTTTAGAAACCGGAAGTTGTTCGGATGTAAGGTCGGACAGTTTGGGATAGTGTTTGTCCTTTTCCGAGATAATCGGGTTTTCAACAGGCCAGCGAATACCGATATCCGGATCAGACCAGATAATGCCGCCTTCATCTTCCGGCACATAGAAATCCGAGCATTTGTAAGAAAAATGGGCGGTGTCGCTCAATACACAGAAACCGTGGGCAAATCCTTCGGGGATATACAGCTGACGCCTGTTTTTATCCGATAAATGAATACCGGTCCATTGGCCGAATGTGGCGGATCCAGGTCGGATGTCAACGGCGACGTCAAAAATTTCTCCGGTAATGACATGTACCAACTTCGCTTGCGGGTTCCGGATCTGAAAATGAAGTCCTCTTACGGTGCCCTTCAAAGAATACGAAAGATTATCCTGGACAAATAACTTGTTAACACCGGCCTTGACATATCTGCTCCGGTTGTATGTCTCCATAAAAAAACCACGTTGGTCCTCGAATGTTTGTGGCTCGATGATAAGAATACCTTCTATGGATGTGGTGATGACGTTCATGCCCTCCTGCCTTTCAGATTCAACAAGCCAACGACTCTTCCCCCGGGGACATCATGAAAATAGTGATAACAGCGTACGTGTTCAAGGGGGTGCGCTTCCCCTGAACACGTACGACTTTGCAACGTTAGGGTTCTATGATCATGTTGTCAGACTCAATTTGGTTTTTTAGTTTAAATGATTGTTCCAGGTATCGCTTGAGTTTTTCCTGTACTTTTCCATAAACGGACCCTTCAGGATAGTCGCCGTTTTGGTCGGGTATTCCCGCAGATACACCCGTTAATATCTCAATGCCCTGTTCAACGGTTGAAACTCGGTAGATGTGAAATTTCTTCTTTTTCACGGAATCGACCACCTCTTTTTTAAGCATCAGGTTTTTAACGTTGGCCTGGGGAATTAAGACCCCCTGTTTGCCGGTAAGACCTTTGGCTTTACACACATCGAAAAAACCTTCAATTTTTTGATTGACCCCTCCAATGGCTTGGATTTTGCCTTTTTGATTTACGGATCCGGTTACCGCGATTCCTTGATGGATTGGAATGTCAGACAGGCTCGATATGATGGCGTACAGTTCCGTAGAAGACGCGCTGTCGCCGTCAATTCCGCTGTAACTTTGTTCAAATGTGATGCTGATCGATAAACTGAGGGGATAATTTTGGGCAAAGGTCCGGCCAAGATAGCCGGAGAGAATCAGAACGCCTTTGTCGTGGGTTCTTCCACTTAACTTGGCCTCACGTTCAATATTAATGACGCCCTGCTTTCCCATGTAGGTTTCAGCCGTGATTCGTGACGGTCGACCGAAGGAAATATCACCGATTTGAAAGACAGCCAGGGCATTCACCTGTCCGACCACATCTGTTTCAACATCGATCATAATGGTATTATCCACATAAGATTCATGCATTTTTTCTTCATAAAGGTTATACCGGAATCTGTATTCATTGTATGCCTGAAGCACATCTTTGTCTGTAACCTGCCGTCCGTTCCGTTTTCGAGCCCAGTAATCGGCTTCTCTTAAAATTCCCATAATGGGTCCGAATCTGATGGACAGCTTGAATTTGTTGGAGATATATTTCTCACCATATTCCACGATGGCGGCAACGCCTTTTGGCGTCAAAGGGAGAAGCCCCTCTTCCTTGCACGAACGGGCAATGAAGCGTGCATACTTTTGGATGGTATCGTCATTTTTTTCAACTTCATCGTCAAAGTCCGCCCGGACCTTGAATATTTTATTAAATTTTGAATCATGGTTCTGGAGCATGTGAAAAAGGTGGTAGCTGCCTAGTAAAATTACCTTGACTTCCAGCGGGATGGGTTCCGGTCGAAGGGATGAGGTGCCGTACCCCATACCTGAAGTTACGTCTTCTATAAATAGCAGCTTATTTTGCAGCGCACGTTTAAGGGCTTCCCATACAAAGGGATTCATCAGAATAGATTCGATTTCCATTATCAGGTAGCCGCCATTTGCCCTCAAAAGCGAACCCGCCTGAATCATGGTAAAGTCCGTTGTAATGGTCCCCATATAGGCTCTTTTTTCAATTTGACCAAAAACATTATGATAGGTTGGATTTGTCTCAAAAATCACCGGTGCGCCTTTTAAAGATTTTTGATCCACGAGAACATTGACCTCGTAACGTTGAAAAGAGGGTTGGGCGGCTTGAAACATCAGGCCTTCAATGGATGCTTTTGCCTCTGGAGAAGCGATAAAATCCTTGACGTTTTCCAGGATGTCGTCCTGTACTTCGTTTAAGTAGGTCAGAACGTCCGTGCCCTCTTTATACGCGTCTCTGAGGACGTCTATTCGCTGTTTCACAACAAACAGGGCGATTTCTTCCATCAGTTTTTCGACCTGAGAATTCATCGCCTGACTGATCTTGTTGATTTCTCTGATTGTGACATCGATTTCAGACTGAACGGTAAGGATATTCTCTTCTATTTTACCCCGTGTTTCTTCTGAAAGCGCTAAATATTCTTCCGGAGAGATCGGCTTATTTTCAATAATGGGGATGGTTTGATATCCGGTTTTCGTTCGGTTGATCTGGACGTTTTTTTCAGCAGCTGAAGCTTCGAGATTTTTAAAAATATCTTTTTGCTGGTCGGAATACTTTTTTTGGATTTCAGATTGTTTCAGCTGATAGGATTCATGTTCAAAGGCTTTGGGGAGTTCTTTTTTAAGATCTTCGATCAAGCCGTTCATTTTTTTGCAAAATCGGGTTGCTTTCCCTGTAGGTACGGAAATGGGTTTGGGCCGGAATTCGTCCTTAAAGTTATTGACCATGCACCAGTCAGCCGGAGATGCTAATTTTTTTGCATGTGCATTGATAATGTCTCTGATAATGGTTGATTTTCCGGTGCCTTCAATTCCGGTGACAAACATATTATATCCCGGACTTTTCATGTTCAACCCAAATTCTATGGCCTGAACCGCACGCTCCTGCCCGATGACGTTATCCAGAGGTTTGACCTCCGCAGTATTTTTAAAGGTAAACGTCTTGGGATCACATGTGGACCTGAGGTCGGCGGGTTTTAATTCGAATTTCTTTATCATTATCTGCTCCTGTAAAATGGGGAAAAATTAATGTCCGTTCCAAAAATGCCAGGTTTAATCGCGGTTTGAAAAGTATCCTTCTAATAGTGCATTAAACGGTTCATTTGTCAATAGTCTCGATGTCCGTTTTCAGGGGTACGCTTTCCCGTGTAACGATACCTGCCCGCTCGTGCCCCAGGCCACCTCGCCTTGCTTGGCTGGCTGGCGAGCTTACATGGTAGGCGGGTTGGCGGAGTGAAGCGGGGGAGCGCACCCCTTGAAGATATGCGCTTAGCCTTTGAACCAGTTCTTCCCTTGACAACATTTTTAACAATCGATATTCTTGTAATCGAATGATGACGTGAAACCATTTCAAAAATGTATCTTAGTACATGTATTCGTAAATTCGGTCACGTATTTGTAATTTGGTTTATTCATTCTATGTATGCTTAAGTATAAAGTGCCTAAAGTGAGCTAAAGTGCCTAAAGTTAAGGTATTCTGCAACTTTAGCTCACTTTAGGCATTTCAAACTTCAAACTTTTGGACTTCAGCTTATACGGGCTATTGTCCAGATAAAAATACGTCATCGTATTTATGAATTAGAGCACTTAGGCCCAATGGTTGCGTTCCATGCTGCCTTACTGCTCCTTTTCACCAACCCGGACCTACCCTGGAACGCAATATTTTATAGATAGAGTCTATGTGAAATGTCATTTAACATCAGGAGGTAAAATTATGGCCGAGGATCAAATTGGTGTTGTTATCAATTATTATGCGAAACTCGGTGTTGCCGCCGTAAAGGTGACCAATGGTACCATCCAATCAGGTGATCTTCTAAAGTACAGGGGGTATACCACCGATTTTACTGAAGCCGTCAAAACCATGGAAGTTGAAAACCAGCCTGTTGAACAAGCACAAGCAGGTGATTTGGTTGGTGTGAAAGTAAAAGAGAGAGTCAGAGAAAAGGACAAGGTTTATAAGGTAGTCGAGTAAGGGGGGAATTCACCCGGCACTTCTTTTCTCAAATCTTGACGCGCGCATTCCTTTCCGGTTCAAACCATTATATTGAAGAAGAGGGTTAGAGGATATGAGGTCTTCTCGAATCCTTGGACTCTTGACCGCTTGAACCCTTTCAGAATCATCGATTCTTTTGGAGATGATCCATAAATTATTGTATGTGATCGAGAATTTGAATGAGATCGGTGATAATAATATCGGGAGAAAGGTCTTTGCATTGGGGATGGTTTTCTCTGAGCCTCAGGGATCGGGCATCACCGGCAAAAAGGGCTGTTTTAAACCCCGCCGTCTTTGCGGGGTAGATGTCGTTTAACATGTCATTTCCGACATAAAGGACTGAGTGTGGAGATATATCCATTTTTTCAAGTTTTTCGACGGCGGCAATAAACATGAAAGTCGACGGTTTTGCATACCCGAATTTGTAAGAATAAAAGATGAGATCCGGGTGAAATCCACGATCTTCCAGGCTTGAGTCTAAAAACCACTTAAACAGATACGGGGTATAAAATTGAGCATTTGAGATAATGCCCATCAGAACATCCAGATCTTTACAGGCCGAAAGCGTCTTTTCAAAGTTCGGCATGGGGTATACGGCATTCACGATCAATTCAAATTCCATGGCAAATGCCCGGACCCTGTCAAGATCGTCTATTTCAAGAACCCGCATCCATATCCGATCTATTTCAACTTCGGGAAAGTCCACTCCTTTTTCTTTGAGTGTTTGATGGGCGTCATCTATGGTTGCGAAAAAACGCTTCAGAATATCCGAAGGTGTCTGTTGAATCCCAAACTTGGTCAGCAGGTTTTCAAGCTTTTCAGATGTGTATGATTCTCGCTTGGCAATGCCGATATCTCCCGAACTGCTGACAAGCAGGGTGCCGTATATGTCAAAAAGGATGCAACGGATTTTATCTTCGAGTTTTCCGGACCGATGAAAGGAACTGGGACGCGGGAAAATCGGTTTGATGTATTTTGAAAGCAGATTATTTTTCGGCATTAAAAGACCATTTGAGAAGGCTGAAATAATCAAGGTTAAAAAATTCTGAAAGCAGAATCTTTTTATCTATTTTCTGGTGCACGGTGTCTCTGATCACCCGGGCGTAGATATCCAGCAGGCTTTTCCGGTACTTTGTTTGGTTGTAATGGCGCGCCACAGCCTTCAGGTTATTTTGTATCAACCCATCCTTGTTCGATACATCTCCCGGATTGGAAAGACACGGGTTGAGATGTATCAGTGCATCTCGACTGTCACTGCCCGACAGGGCTTTTGATATAATGATTTGTTGAAAGGTTTCATCGAGCAATCCAAAATCGATAATATCCGTGTCAATTGTTTTTTCAAAAGCATTTTTAATTGCGGTTTCATCGATGGTTGTATCAAACAACGCCCCAGCTCTCTGCACGCATGACTTCCATTTTTTAAACAATTTTTCTCTGCCGATCCATTCCACAGGGACATTCAGCCGGGAATAGAGATGACCCAGCCGAACGCCGTTTTTTTCAAAGTCCCGGCATATCTCCGGCAATCTTCTGCCCCAGAGAATTTTTTTTGCGGTCCAGGGTTCAAGAAATGAAAAACCAAACCCTTCGGTAATACTGGTGGTAATCAAAAAATCGGCGGCCAAAACAAGATCTGAAAATTCATGGGTTAAACCTGCTTCAAATATAATATGGAGATGTTTTTCTTCAACAAATGCTTTCCATCGTTCATAACTTTTGATGTCCATCGGACTGTTGGGTGGGAGCGTAATGACAAGGGTTTCGTCGTTTGTGAAAAACAGGGATAAAAGGATCGCTTCTCCGATATTTTTCCTCCGGATAGCCCGAACCGGATACAAAACGTAATTTTTTGAGATTGCATCTGTTGCCTTGGAATTAAAGGGTGTTAAGGTATTGAAAATCTGGTGCACCCCTTCTTCTTTTAACCCTGCTTTAAGCAATATGTTATAATCCCGTGAGTTAATTACGCCGTAATGGCAGTCCGAAACATAATCTTCTTCGGAAAAAAATGCTAACGGTCGTCCGTCTTCTGCGAAATCGTGAATTTGCAAAAAGAGCCTGTTTTTTTCTTTTTGAAGTGTTTTGAGGATTTTTAGAAAATTTCTGTTTTTTGCCAAAGTCGGGTTGTGAACGTGAATAAGGTCGCATCCGCCTTCCCATTTTAAACGGATTTTTTTAATGATGGCTGCGGCCACCTTTTCCGGTTCAAATCTGTTCAGGCCGGATTCGTCGTAACCGAGGCCGGGGATATGGACGGTTTCGCAGGGAAAGGGAGTTTCCGGAGGGGCACCCGTCAGTATCAGGAGGTCAGATGTGTGAAGCATGGCTTCAACCTGCTGTCTTAAAACTGCGGTTACACCGCCGGTTTTGAGATGATAATGAATAAATACAATCTTCATTTCCTGTCCCTTATTTCCGAAATAGTGCCGCCAGTTCTTCGATCTCTTTTTTGAAATACAACAAATCTTCTCGGTGGAGGCGTTTTTTATTAATCGCCAACAGCAAATCGTTCAGCGCCTTGACCAGCTCAGGGGCTTGAGATTCCTGATAATCTTCACAGGTTTCCAAGTACCGGCATTTATGGCAGACCTCAATGGCTTTTCGGTGCTTGCGCTTGCTCCTGGTACAAAGAATATATTGCGTTTGAACCTTTATTTTTACCCCCTATTGGTATCCCATCAAAGCAGAGAAAACGTCTGAAATTCTAATCATTTTATGGGCATTAAACTTATTTTGCCATGTTATTTATGCAACCATAGGGTCAATACAGGTATAAGACAAGTCTGTTTGGGTGTCAAAAAAATATTGATATATTCAAAATTATAAGACAGGATTATCTAATCCCATGGAGATTTCATCTATAGCAATTCCCAAAGATATGGTAGGTGTTCAGAGGGTACGCCCCTCCCATTTCACTCCGGCGTCTTCGTGTCTGGTCACAATTTCAGTAAGCCGCAGGATGATTCCGTTTTGATTGGGAAGTTGTTTGAGCAAATTAGAGCGCGTTAAAGCGAACAGCATTGAGATAGCCAAAGTTATGGACTATTATCATATTCCCGCCGTGTAATCTTTACACCTTAGCCCTGTTCTCTTTTACGCGTTCTTATTTGCGAGTTCTTGCCGATGGAAACGGAATCATCCTGTGGCTGAAACGGAATGTTATTCCGAGAAAGGCTATAAAATGCCGCCGCCACACAACCGTAAAATCATAATAGGAGAAAAATAAAATTATGGATCCAAAAAATCTTCCGATAATTCCGTCTGATCGTGGGGATGATCTGCATAACCTGGAGATTGCTGATTCCGCAGATCTTGTTCTTTTTATGGCCGGGAATCAGTTCATGGCCATGAAAGAGATAATTCTCGCCTTTCAAAAAGAATATCCGGATATTGACAAAATATATTACGAAACACTCCCCCCCGGTCTTGAACTTAAACAGATTCTATCCGGTGGAGCGATCTTTAGAGATAAACTCATAAACGTCTATCCGGACGTCTATTCCTCGGTGAATCTAAACGCCATGAAAACACTTGAGGAAGACAATCATATTCGCAGCGGTGACTACCATCTTTACCTGCACAACCGCCTTACCCTGATGACTCCGGAAGGCAACCCGGCTCGGATAAGGTCCATCCATGATATGGGCGGGGAGGGGGTTCGGATATCTCAGCCGGATCCTGCCAATGAAGATATTGCGTTCCATATTGTTGATATGTACCGCCAGGCAGGGGGTGATGAACTCGTTCATCGCATAATGGAAAAAAAGCGCGCCGAAGGAACGACCATTTTCACAGTCGTTCATCACAGAGAGACCCCTTTGCGGATATTAAAAAAGACGGTGGATGTCGGACCGGTGTGGGCTACGGAAGTGATTCATGCAAAGTCTTCGGGCCTTGCATTTGAGGTGATTGAACCTGGTGAAGATTTGGATCAAAGAGATCGGATAAATTACTATATTTGCAAATTAAAAGATGCTCCAAACCCCGGAAATGCAGAAAAGTTCATTGAGTTTATAAGATCCCCGGGACTTCAAAAAATTTATAAAAAATATGGTTTCCTTCCGTGTTCAGCCCTTTAACCCATGACGGGTTAGGTCGCTGCTTTTTTGAGCAGCATGGTTGCGGGATCCAGAAACAATGCCGGTTGGTCGGAATCGGCGCCGGTACCCTTTAGGGTTTTTACATGGATTTCTTTACCCTCGGGCTGGAGTTGAATAACAAGGTCAAACAGGTCTACAACATCCAAAAGCGGCGCCGGCATTCCGTTGGGGTCGGACTTTTCATGCCGGTGTGTCTTTATGGTCAGCCAGACATATAACGAATATTTTTTTGCCAGATCCTTTAAATCGGAAAGGGATGTTCTTGCAGTATGGTCAATTTGAAACCCGTCGATAAAAATCATTTGGGGCGAAAAAATATTCTGTTCTTCGAGATCGGTCAGCCTTTCTTCAAGCTTGGAACTGGTAAACCCCTCAACCCTGAATGTCATGATAAATCTGTGAGGCAATATGGATTCCCAAAGCTGATTTGTCTCCCTTGCATCATAGGGTTTTGTGAGATGACGGAAGACTTCTTTGTACCACAAACCAACTTTTTTTACCGGATCGTTTAGGCTGATATGGAGGACATTCTTTCCTTTTAAAAGGGTGTTCAAGGCAAGTTGAACCAGAATTGCAGTTTTGCCGACCCCCGCGCGTGCAAGCACTGCACCCAAGCCTCCTTCAGGAAGAATGTCTTGGTTTTCACGTTCCATGAACCTTAAGGGGTTCTGGAGAAGAAGTTCTTTTTTTAGCATAGTCGTTTTCCTTTTTTAATTAGTGCCCATCCAAAATTGTAAAATGGACACAGCGCGTTTCCTATCCGTAGATGGCTATTTATGGGTAGAAACTAATTAGGCGGTATTCTTTTTACCCTCCGCTGCCTTTTTGGCCAATTCCTCGGCAATGGAATGGGGAACCTGTTTGTACGTGCCGAGTTCCATGGTAAATTGAGCTTTTCCTTGGGTCGATGATCTTAAAATGGTTGAAAAGCCGAACATTTCTGCCAGTGGAACCCTGGCCTCAACAACACACGACGGGCCTTCGTCCTGGGAGCCCACAATGATTCCACGGCGCTGATTTAAAAGACCCATAACAGCACCCTGATACTCGGCCGGTGTTTCAACATCAACTTTCATGATCGGTTCGAGAATAACCGGCTTTGATTTAAGATACCCTTCACGAAAAGCGCCTCGAGCTGCGGCTATGAATGCCATTTCCGATGAGTCCACCGAATGTGATGCGCCGTCATTGATGACCACTTTAATACCGGTAACGGGAAATTCCATTTTTGGCCCTTTGTGCATGGATTGACTGAAGCCCTTTTCAACTGAAGTGATAAACTGTGTGGGAATCTTACCGCCGACTATTTTATTTTCAAAGACGAACTGTTCTCCGGAAACAGGTTCCATATAGCCGGCAACCCGTCCGTATTGTCCCGATCCACCGGTTTGTTTTTTGTGGATATAGTCGAATTCCGCCTTTTGGGTTATGGTTTCCCTGTAGGCCACCCGAGGTTGACCTGTTGTAACCTCAGCAGTGTATTCACGACGCATCCGTTCGACATAGACTTCAAGATGCAGCTCTCCCATTCCTTCGATAATCGTTTCATTGGTTTCCCCGTCCATATAGGTCCTGAAGGTGGGATCCTCTTTGCTGAACCTGTTTAGGGCTTTGGACATATTCATTTGAGATTTATTGTCTTTCGGCACGATGGCAAGGGAAATTACCGGGTCAGGCACAAACATGGACGTCATTGTCAGATTGAGACCGGGTCCCGCAAAGGTATCTCCGGAAGCACAGTCGATTCCAAAAAGCGCGCCGATATATCCCGGCGGAATGGTCTCGATGTCTTCCATTTGATCTGCGTGCATTCGGACGACTCTTCCCACCTTGATTTTTTTTCCGTTACGGATGTTGACGATGGTGTCGCCCTTGGAAAGGGATCCCTGATATACTCTGATGTAGGTCAACTGGCCATATTGACCGTCTTCAAGTTTGAAGGCCAGGGCTACAGCCGGTTTTTTCGAATCACAGGACAACGTAACAGGCGCTTCGTTATTATTCAGATCCAGCGCCGTGTTTTCCACTTCAGAAGGGCACGGGAGATAATTTACAACAGCATCGAGGAGCGGTTGAACACCTTTGTTTTTATAGGCCGACCCAATGAATACCGGTGTTATTTCGCGATCCAGAGTTCCCCGGCGGACCGCCGAAATAATCATATCTTCTGTAACGTCTTTTTCTTCAAGGACAGCTTCGGTAAGTGTATCAGAGAACAGGGAGGCCGCATCGATCATTTCTTCCCGCCGTTCCGTGGCTTCTCCAAGAAGATGCCGGGGTATCTCTTCAACCCGAACAACCTCTCCGTTAGTGCCGTCAAAATAAACCGCTTTCATGGTCACGAGATCGACGACTCCCTCCAGATCAGCTTCAAGTCCTATTGGAATTTGCATGGCTAAAGCATTGTGCCCCAGTTTTTCTTTGAGCTGACCCATGACCCGAAAAGGATTGGCCCCGCTTCGATCACACTTGTTGATAAAGGCCATGCAAGGAACTTTGTACCTTTTCATTTGCTGATCAACAGTAATGGACTGGGATTGAACACCCCCCACCGCGCATAAAACGAGTATGGCGCCGTCGAGCACCCTCAGGGACCGTTCCACTTCTATCGTGAAGTCGACATGGCCGGGTGTGTCGATAATATTAATTTCGTGGTTCAGCCATTCACAATAGGTGGCGGCTGAAGCAATGGTTATGCCGCGCTCCTTTTCGAGTTCCATGGAATCCATGGTTGCACCCACACCGTCTTTTCCTTTGACATCATGGATGGTGTGTATTCTTTTCGTAAAAAAAAGAATTCTTTCAGTAAGTGTGGTTTTCCCTGAATCTATGTGTGCACTGATTCCGATGTTTCTGACATTTTGGATAGAATTTTTCATAGTATTCATACAGCTTTGTTTTTATCTCAATCGAGTGTAATAAAAAACGAGAAAATTTAAAGCACAACGGCTTTATTGGTTCCTAAGTTGTAAAATTTGAACTTTGTCTGGCAAAAAATTAAAATCAATCACGAAAACACGAAATAGGGAAAGCATGAAGATGTATTTTTGTCTTTTCGTGTTTTCGCATTTTCGTGCTTTCGTGATAAGGAGTCTTTTTCTTTTCCGGTTTGCCCGGGTTAGGGTTTTATTGAAAAAAAACCCCTCATTGGGATATTTGCACCATATGAGGGATCGTTGTTTATTCGGTGTCGAAGTTCAAGTATATCCTGTGGAAAATAATTGCAAAAATGGGTTTGTCAAGGAGTTCGCATAAAATTATTGCCAAGGTTGAGCGGTTCAGAGTTCAAGGTTCCGGGTTGGAAAAACCTCAAACAGTTCGCATCAATGTGATACTGGCTTCATCGTGGTTTCAAAACCGTTCCACCCAATAGGTTATGGCAAGCATTCCGGTTTTTGATTAATATTTTGTGCAATTTCATTCGTTTGTAACCCTT
>Ga0316190_10002739_pt1 | contig 12803 bp, 11 predicted proteins | sample Eddworburrow2_MG_FD_204929 | JGI IMG/M metagenome (GOLD analysis project Ga0316190, IMG submission 204929) | Coastal sediment microbial communities from Maine, United States - Eddy worm burrow 2 | ecosystem: Environmental > Aquatic > Marine > Coastal > Sediment | place: USA: Maine | collected... | reverse complement strand
TTCCAAGATACCATTAATTTTCTTAATAGTAGCTCTTTTCTGTCTATCTGCACGTATTGCTAACCTTACTCTATACGAAGAGTATTCACACCGTTGGTTTTTGTTTGGAACTCATATTCGTATCGATTCACTAATGTTTGGAGTTCTACTTTCCTATCTATGGCATTTTAAGAACCTGAATACACTTGTGGTCAAATTGAGAGGGGGCATTCTCTGTTCAATAGCAATTCTGTTATTACTTCCTGCCTTTATATTTCCACTTGAACAGTATAAAGCCATTTCAATTGTTGGGGTGATTTTATTCTATTTAGGTTCAGGCGCCCTACTTCTATTCGCAATCAGATTTTCATCTTCTTCTAATCGCTTTTGGTTGCTTTGCGGTTCACTTGGCGCCTCAAGTTACTCTATTTATCTTTGGCACATGCCAGTTTCAACTTGGGGATGGTGGATAGTGAAAAGGCTAACAGGGGTTGAATCATTTGCCAGTTATTTTGCCTTTACCATCCTTGGTTCTTTGGCTGTGGGGGTCATTATGAATAAAGTATTGGAGTGGCCTGTATTAAAATTGCGTAACCAGTATTTTCCAGCTGCAATAAATACTGACTCAATCAGGCCGACGCAAACTACAGCGGCAAACCTGGATATGATATTTAAGGTGAAAGAAAATGGAAAAAACTAGGGAAAGGCCCACTTCTGTACAGAATGCCTGGTTCATGACACCCTTTTCGGAATGGCCTAGAATGACTTGAAACTAGGGATGCATTTAAAAAGTAGAGTTATGTAACTTTGTAAAAAAGCCAAAACCCTGGTTACTAACCTAAGCCTTTTATTGAAATTTCCGAATCTACAATTTGACGAGCAAATAGTGCAAAATTTCGGCAAAATGAATATTTCCTTTCCTACTGCAAGCTTTATCCATTGGAATGATCAATATATGACAACAGTAATGGTATTAGAACTTTCATCATTGTTACACTTTGGATATAATCACAAGAGGAAGTTGTAAGCTTCGAATCCTAAAAAAAAATACGCTCAACCCATCGATACTTTAGAAGGAAAATGCCAGTAAAAAGAATGCGTCTACATCAGCTATTTAACATTGGGAAATGAAATGTTAAAAAATAAAGTCAGGTCATTTCTTTCTATTCTTTTGTCAATTATTCCACATTTTAAAGGGAAAGGTAGAGTTACTCTTTTTTTTGATAGAATTTTGACTGATTATACCGATCCTCACTCCTACAATGTAGTTGGAAGTATAAACGGTGGCTATAAAATTCTTTTAGATATGAGATCTTTCAAATCAAGATTTTGCTATTATTATAGAGAATGTGAATATAATGATATTAATATGATTAAACAGCTATACGACGGAGGTATATTTTTAGATGTTGGTAGCTGTATAGGATTATACGTAATCTGTATGAGTGATTTAGTTAATAATTCAAATGGATCAATTATTGCGGTTGAACCTGTCCCACTGAATATAGAAAGACTTGAGTCTAATATACGGCTGAATAAGATTGAAAGTTTAGTCTCTATAGTCCCATATGCTTTAGGTTCAGAAGATGGTATTGTAAGAATGTCAACAGATGAAACAATTGCCAATAACGCTTTGATTTCAGAACAAGGTAACCTCTCCGTAAAAATAAAGCGTTTAGATGATCTTGCTTTAAATGAAAATTGGGGTCGAGTGAGTTTCATTAAAGTTGATATAGAAGGATTCGAACCCAAGTTTGTGGAGGGGGCTCAATTAACAATAGAAAGGGACAGGCCAGTCATATTCGGCGAATTTAATACATATAGGATGAATATAAATGGGTTTTCCATGGATAGTACCTGGAACTTTCTTGTAAATAAATTACAATATAACTGCTACTTTTTATCAAACAATAAACTGCAAAAGCTTGAAGCTCCTGAAAATATGGAAAATCTATATTTTATTCCCAACGAGATGATCTTATCAAAAAATATTAAATGAACATTCTCTTTATGTCAGATACTCCGGCTGATATGAACTCAGGTGCAGCAGGAACAGAATATCAAACCGTTCTTGCATTAAGAAATTTAGGTCATGATGTCGATGCCGTCTGGGCAAATGAACTTCACCACAGGATAAAGCATAGCAACCTTCATCACATACTGGAGCAGCCCTTTGAATACAGGCGCATTATGCTGGCAAAGCTTTCTCTGAAAAAATATGATGTTATTCATATCAACCAGCCACACGGATACCTTGCAGCAAAATCCCTGAAAGATTGTAGTGAGACTGTCAGTATTCATCGTTCTCACGGCTTCGAAATGCGGGTTGAAAATGATTTGGAACCCTGGCTTAAACTTTATGGCGGCGATAGAAGAACTTTCCTTAGACGAACATTAAGTAAATTTGTCAATACAGGGCTTCGGTATAATTGTCGAGCAATAACCCGAACTGCGGATGGCCATATTGTCAGTGCAAGTCAGTGTGCTGATTTCTTACGTGACAAAATGGGGGTATCTCAAGACCGGATTGCTGTAATACCTCAAGCACCACCTGAACTATACACTTCTTCACCTTCACTCCCCATGACTAAAGATAGATTACATAAAGTTCTCTATGTAGGTCAATTTGCTTTTTTTAAAGCACCTATGATTGTAGCTGATGTAATGAACAAACTGGGAGACATGTCTGAAGAACTTGTGTTTAGCTGGGTCTGTTCCAAAGAACACCATTCTTCAGTATATGATTTGCTGAGCCCATCCGTTCGAAACAGATTAAATTTAATGGATTGGTTACCACAGGAAAAGCTTATAACCGTTTATGATAATCATGGAATATTTCTTTTTCCTTCTTTTTTTGAAGGTTTTGGAAAGGTATTTTTAGAGGCCATGTCACGTGGTCTTTGTGTTGTTGCAGCAGACAATAGTGGGCCTCATGACATAATAAATAACGGGTTAAACGGATTTCTTGCACCAACAGGTTGTGTTGACACTATGGTAAAAATATGCTCTGCATTAATAAATGATGAACCTCTTGGTATAGAAATTTCCAAAGCAGCTATTCAAGCGGCAAAGATGAATACTTGGAAGAGTGCTGCAAACAAAACAATATCATTTTACGAAAAGCTTCTTTACATGAAGCATTGATTAATCAATAAAAGTAAGATTTAAAAGGTACATTCACTTAATGAATAAGTCTGAAAAAATAAGCGTTGTTATTGCAACATACAACAGAGAGCAAGTATTGCTGGATACAATATCTTATCTATTAAACCTTCCCGCTAAACCAGATGAGATAATAATTGTTGACCAGACAAAATCTCACGAACCTTTAATAGAAAAACAGCTTGAAAAGTATCATACTGATGGCAATATAAAATGGATTCGTTTGCTATCCCCTTCTGTTACACATGCCATGAATGTAGGTCTTTTAAAGGCATATCATGAAATCGTCTTATTTCTGGATGATGATATCATTCCTGAACATAATCTGATTAAAGCTCACCTTATTGCACATCAATCAGGAAATTGTAATATCGTTGCCGGACGAGTACTGCAACCTTGGGATACTAAAGAAAGCGGTAAAGAAAAAACAAGTATATTTTATTTTAATTCCCAGCATCGCCAATTCATTAATGAGTTTATGGGTGGAAATTTTTCTATAAATAAAAATCTTGCAAAAGAACTGGGAGGGTTTGATGAAAACTTTACTCATGCAGCATATCGCTTCGAAGCCGAATTTTCCGACCGTGCAATTTCTGCCAGTAAAAGGATTCTTTTTGAACCGGAAGCAACTATTCATCATATTAAATTTCAAGACGGAGGTATTCGCTCTTATGGTCATCATTTGACAACAGCTAAACCTGGTCACTCTGTTGGTGAATATTACTTTTTATTAATTTCAAAGAACACTAAATATAAACTATTAAAAATCGTTATTAAACCATTTAGATCACTTAGAACAAAACATCATTTAAGAAAACCCTGGTGGATCTTGCCTACGCTCCTCTCAGAATTTTCAGGATTTATACTGGCTTTAAAGTATTTTATTAAAGGCCCTAAACTAATTAAATTGAATCGACAATAAATTCTTAAAATGGAAAATTTAACTTTTCTCGTTATCGTGTTATTCCTGGTAATAGTTTCCTTTACTAATTGGCGTTTGGGACTATTTATAACGCTTATAGCAGGTTTTATTCAAGATCCTATGAGGAAGATTCTACCTGGTGAACCTGTTTATATGGTAGTTTTTCTGGGAATATTCATTGCTGCTTCTTTTGCAGGTGCAAAAGTCAATAACATATCATTGAATTTTCGACCCATGCTAGGTAATAACCAGTCATTAAATATAACAATTCTAATTTTCATTTCTTTGGTATTTATACAATCATTAGTAACTGTAATTACTATGAACAGTATTATTCTTGCCGGTATAGGTTTGATGGCATATTTATCTCCACTTGTGATTGTTCCAATTGCATATCGATTTAGTAATGATATGCACTATAAAATAATCGCTTTTATTAAATTTTATATTGCAGTCAGTATATTAAATACCGCTGGGGTTTATATTTCTTTCCTTGGTTATGATTGGAAAATATTAGAGCAGGTAGGCGTTGGCTTAATAGCATATTCACCAATGGGAGAGCAATTAGTTTTACATTGCGGTTTTATGAGAAGCCCGGAAGTGGCAGCATGGCATGCAGGTGCTTCTGCATGTCTCGTTATTTTATTATTTGTATCTCAAAAAAAGATAAAGATGCACAATTGGTTTTCTATATTTCTTACTATATATTTCATAACTGCAATTATTCTCACAGGCCGCAGAAAAATGCTTGGAGAAATTATATTATTCATTACATTTTTTTCCTTTTTTCTTTTTTACTTCCGTCGCGGAACCTCCAGGCTGGCAATAATTCTGCTCTGCTGTGGTATTTTAGCAACTTTAATGGGAAATCAATTTCTTTTAGAAAATGATTTTTCATCGGGAATATTACCTTATTATCAAAGAGGAGTAAGTGTTGGCGCAGATGCTGCGGACAGATTTCATGTCATGGCATTTAAAGCCTTGAAGTGGGTGATAATTAAAAATGGCTTTTTTGGTTCAGGAGCAGGAATCGGTAGCCAGGGGGCACAACATTTTGGAGGAGGCCCCAATATTGTTGGTGCAGCAGCGGAAGGGGGGATAGGGAAAGTAACGGCAGAACTCGGTGTTCCGGGCACGTTATTATTATTTTGGATGGCATATAAATTACTACAACATCTCTGGTTCATTATGTTACAAATTAACCATCAGAATAAAAACTATACTTTGTTGGTTTACGGAATGGTTTCATTTCTTTTGTCTAATGCAATTGTTTTTGTTACAGCACATCAGGTTTTCGGTGATTTATTTGTTTTATTTATCATCGGAACAATCTTTGGCTTTACTTTCTCTTTTCAAAATAAACAGACAGGGATAACCAGAAAAAATAATTTAACAGAAATAAAGATAATTTCTTGATCTTTATTAAAAGATATAATAGTAGCAACTAACTTTAAAATACTTATGAGAATTTTATGTGTAACACCATCTTATTGGCCTGCGTTCCAATTTGGGGGACCAATTCACTCTCTGCATGCAATAAACAAAGCACTAATTTTAAAAGGAGTTAAGGTTACCGTTTACACAACTAATATCGGTATTGAAAAAGAAGTTCCAGAAAATCAAGAGGTAGAAATAAATGGCATAAAAGTAACGTATTTTCCATATTCAAAGTCTCTTGAATTCATAGCCGCTACTGGTTGGCAGTTTTCATATAGTTTACTAAATTCTTTAAAATATCAATTAACAGATTTTGACCTGGTTTACATCTTAGCTGTATGGAATTTTCCTGTATCGGCAGCTGCTCATTATTGTCGTAAGTATAAAATCCCTTATATAATTTCACCGAGGGGAACAATATATCCAGAGACGATAGCTAAAAAAGCATGGAAGAAGATGATTTATTATTACCTCATATCTAAAAGAGATATTAAACATGCCTCAGCCATTCATTATACAACCAACGATGAGGCAGAAAAATGCAGAACATCACTAAGTCTTGAAAATAAAGAAATAATTATTCCTAACGGCATAGCTCTTTCAGAGTATAAAGATATTCCATCAAAAGAAGCCTTAACAAAGAGATACCCCCATCTAAAAGGCAAAAAAATCCTTTTATTTTTGGGTAGAATAAACTGGAAAAAAGGCCTAGATATTCTAATAAAAGCCTTTGGAAAGCTTGCTAATGAAAGAGATGATGTTCATTTAGTTATTGCAGGGAATGACGAAAACAACTACATAAACCTGGTAAAGAATTGGATAGTTCAACAGAACATGAATTATTTCGACTTTTCATCAGGTAATATGATTACCGATGAAGTTGCACAGGTTACATTTACAGGATTATTACATGATAAAGAAAAGTTAATGGCCTATGCAGGAAGTGATATCTTTGTGTTACCATCATATTCTGAAAATTTCGGTATGTCTGTGGTTGAGGCAATGGCTGCAGGCACACCAGTTTTAATATCTAATCAAGTGGCTATATACAGGGAGATAGAAGAAAACAATGCAGGCTTTATAGTTAAAACCACATCAGAAGATATTTATAAAGGGTTATTAGAATTGATTAATAGCCATTCATTTCGAAATAGACTTTCTATAAATGGGAAAAAAATGGCTCGCGATTATTACAATATTGAAAATATTGCTGAAAAAATGATTATAGCATTTAAACAGGTTATAAAAAATGTTTAAAAACTATTTAACAAAAGATTATGGATGGAAAAAACCACAAACTTGTGCGCATGACTACCTACTTCCCACTATTTTTAATAAAACAAAAAAAATTGAGTTACCTAATAATTTGCGAATTCTGGATAGCGGCTGTGGCGGTGGACATATCATGAATAACTTTTTTAAAATGGGCTTTGAAAATATATGGGGATTTGATATTGCTGAAAGTGGAATTAATGTAGCGAGGTCAAACTTTCCGGAACTGGGAGATCGCTTAGCAATCCATAGTGTTTATGATAAGAACCTTCCTAATTCATTAGCATTTAAGGAATATGATCTTGTATTATCAATAGAGGTAATTGAACATCTTTATAGTCCTGAAACATACATTAAAAACATTAGAGAATGGTTGAAAACTGGAGGATATGTGATTTTAACAACACCTTATCATGGCTATTTAAAGAATCTTGCCATTGCACTGACGAACAAATTTGACAAGCACATGACAGTTCAGTGGGAAGGGGGGCACATCAAGTTCTTTTCGAAGACTACATTGACTCAATTGTTTAAAGAATGTGGTTTTTCAGTTTTGGAATTTAAGGGATGCGGAAGGGCCCCTTATCTCTGGAAATCGATGCTAATGGTGGCTCAGAAGAAATGACTGTCCCAATTACCGCTATTGTATTGACATATAATGAAGAAAAAAATATTGCCGATTGTCTTGAAAGTGTCAGGGATTGGGTTAAAGAGATTTTTGTTGTCGATTCTTACTCTAATGACAAGACGTTGGAAATTGCCGGAATTTATACCGATAAAATCTTTCAAAATACATTTGACAACTACTCCCAACAACGCAACTGGGCCATGCTAAATTTGCCAATAGAAACAAAATGGATTTTAAACCTTGATGCAGATCATCGTGTCACTCCTGAACTGAAAGAAGAACTAAACAGTGTATTCCATAAGGATGGGATTGGAAATATTGACTGTTTTCTGGTCAGTCGAAGAACAATATTTATGGGTCGATGGATCAAACATGGTGGTCATTACCCGGTGTACCATGCAATTCTTTTCAAAAAAGGAATGGGAAGGTGTGAGGGGAAGCTATATGACCAGCACTTTAAAACAGAGGGGAATGTAAACAAACTGAAAGGTGATATTATTGACGTCATTGGAGACACACTAACCTCCTTTACAGAACGACATAATAGATGGGCTACACTTGAAGCTGAAGATCAGTTACATTTTATTAGTTCCAGCAGTGATGTTATTAAAGGCAAGCGAGCAGGACATGATATAGAAAGAAGACGCTATATGAGGGAAAAGTATTATAAACTCCCAATATTTGTCAGAGCATTTCTTTATTTCTTTTATCGTTATTTCATTAAATTAGGCTTTTTAGATGGAAAAGAAGGGCTTATTTTTCACTTCTTGCAGGGTTTCTGGTTTCGATTTCTGGTAGATGCAAAGATGTATGAAAAAACAAAGAAAGCTTTAATTAAATGATAATACTCGGTCTTAACGCATACCATGGAAATTCATCCGCCTGTATTATTGTTGATGGCAAGCTACTTACTGCTGTTGAGGAAGAACGCTTTAACAGAATTAAAAACTGGGCAGGTTTACCTGTACAGGCAATCAGCCATTGCCTGAATGAAGCAAAAGTTTCAATTGATGAGGTAGATCACATTGCTATAAACCGTGATCCCAAGGCAAACCTTTCAAAGAAGGCACTCTTCACCCTGTCGAAACGCCCCTCATTTTCCACTATTGCCGATCGTTTGAAAAACGCGTCAAAAATAGTCGATATAAATTCCGAACTAAAAGCATACTTTAAGCAAGACATAAATGCAGAATTTCATCATATTGAACATCACATAGCCCACCTTGCCAGCACTTTCTTCGTTTCTCCATATGATGAAGCTGCGGTTCTGTCTATTGATGGTTTTGGCGACTTTGTTGGTACTATGTGGGGACTAGGAAATGGAAATAAAATTGACATAAAGCATCGTACTTTTTTTCCACATTCCCTTGGACTATTCTACCTGGCATTTACACAGTATTTGGGATTTCCAAACTATGGAGATGAGTACAAGGTAATGGGTCTCGCTCCCTATGGAGAAGCTAGCTTTATGGATCAAATGAATGAAGTCTTATCAATAAAACATTCCAAAGATAAACTGTTTGAACTTAATCTTTCTTATTTTGTTCATCATTCCAAGGGCGTTAAGATGAGCTGGGACAAGGGGACACCGGAGATGGGAGCTGTATATTCCGATAAACTCATTTCACTCTTTGATTCACCGAGAAAAAAGGGTGAAGAACTGACCCAGAAACACAAAGACATCGCTCATTCACTTCAAAAAAAGTATGAAGAGGCATTTTTCCATATTCTAAATAAAGTCTATAAAAAAACTAAATCAACAAATCTGGCACTTGCCGGCGGTTGTGCCATGAATAGTGTTGCTAATGGAAAAATTTTCGATGAAACACCCTTTAAAGAAGTTTATATCCAACCTGCTGCGGGCGATGCCGGAGGAGCTATCGGGGCAGCCTACTATGTGTGGAATGAGATTTTAAAAAACAAACGTTCTTTTGTTCTTGGAAATCCCTATCTGGGTCCTCATTTCAATGAAAGTGACATAGAGATGGTCATCAATACTTACAAAGAGAATCTTGCAGATTTTACCATTAAAAGGATTGAAGATCAGACTTTATTATGCACTAAAACGGCGAAAGAGATAGCGGACGGGAAAGTAATCGGCTGGTTTCAGGGAAAAATGGAGTGGGGCTCACGAGCACTAGGAAATCGCAGTATACTTGGTGACCCTCGCAGAAGAAACATGAAGGATATTCTTAATGAAAAGATAAAAAGAAGGGAATCATTCAGACCTTTTGCGCCTTCAATTCAAGTAGAAGCAACATCTCAATTTTTTGAAATAGAATATCCAGCCCCCTTTATGCTAAAGGTCTATAAGGTAAAAAAGTCTAAAAGTGAACAGATTCCTGCTGTAACGCATGTTGATCGTACGGGCAGGCTGCAGACAGTTAGTAAGGAAATCAATCCACTATACTGGCAACTGATAGATGAATTTAAAAAAGTTACCGGAATACCCATACTGCTTAATACATCCTTTAATGAAAATGAACCGATAGTATGTAAGCCCGAAGAAGCTCTTGACTGTTTTCTTCGAACAAGCATGGATATTGTAGTCCTTGGGAATTATTTCATTAAGCGAAAACAATGAAAATTTCTGTCATTACTCCTGCATTAAATTCTTCAAAAACAATAGCTAAGTGTATTGAAAGCATTGATAGGCAGAACTTTCTTCATGTTGAACACATTATTATAGATGGAAATTCTGTAGATGGAACTATTGAGATTGCTAATAGGTATCTATCAAGCAACAGAATAGTACTCTCAGAGCCAGACACCGGTATTTATGAAGCTATGAATAAAGGGATATCTAAGGCAAGCGGGGAAGTTATTGGAATTCTAAATTCTGATGATTTTTATGCTGACAGCACTATTTTATCCACTATAAACAAAACCCTTGAGGATACAGGGATTGATTCGTGCTACGGTGATCTTGTTTACGTAGATCAAAGCAAAATAACGAAACTAATTCGACACTGGAAATCATGTTCCTATAATGATAAACTATTCTATAAAGGTTGGATGCCCCCACATCCAACTTTTTTTGTGAGAAAGCGTATATATGAGAAATACGGCTTATACAGGCTTGATTTTGGAACAGCCGCTGACTATGAACTTATGTTGAGATTTTTACTGAAATATGGGATTTCAACACAGTACATACCTCAAGTTCTTGTCAAAATGAGATCAGGCGGAAAAAGTAATGTCTCACTTAAAAATAGAATAATGGCAAATATTAATGATAGAAAAGCCTGGCAGATAAACAACCTTAAACCAAAACCATGGACGCTATACCTTAAACCTCTTTCCAAGATTATTCAGTATTTCTAAATTTCAACAATGAAATCTACCAAGTTTATCAGTCTCTTATTATTTTTATTAGATGTCCTCTCCATGTCAGCGCTCTTCTATTTTATGACTGTATTCAGGCATGGAACCCTGGAATTGCCCCCTCAATTTAACTTGAGTGTAATAATATGTATATCTATTTCATGGTTTGTACTTTACGCAATTAATGGTTATAACGATTCTAATGATATGCTAAGCCTCTCATACACCAGCCAGCATGTCATTGCTCTATTAATAGCCCTCTTATTAACAGTTTTTAGCATTTATATCTTTACTCTATCACCTTCATGGCAGTTCAGCAGAACCGTTTTACCCCTTACATACTTCCTCTTTATCCCTATTTCAATCTATTATCGTAGAACAATAAGTGTAAAGATGCTTAGCCTTTTAAAAGAGGATTACTTTCTCGTACTGGGAATATCTAATCTGGCCAGAAAATTGTACATGGAATATATTAAAGAAGGACTTCCACAAAAAATTCGTATTGCTGCTATTAATGAAGGTAATTCAGGAAAACATATTATGGGAGAAGGGTCTCCATTAATTGAGATCTTGCCAAAAAATCTGGAAGGATTTATTGATAATAAGTGTACCGGTGTAATTCTTACAGATACAAATATAAACCAATCTACACTGGATAATTTAACCAATATACATTTTAACAATGTTCCAGTCATGTCCATTGAATCATTTTATGAAAGATACATGCAAAAGGTTCACATACCTGGTATTAGCCATTTCTGGCTTCTTCAGGATGGTTTTATGCTTGTCGGGGCATCCGTTTATGACAAGGTCAAGCGGATTGTAGATATTTCCCTATCTATATTTGCACTAGCTATCATTTTTCCATTATTTCTTCTGATACCTCTGATGATAAAACTGACAGGCAAAGGCCCAGCTATTTACAAACAGACGAGAGTTGGAAAAGATAAGGTCCCCTTTACGCTTTACAAATTCAGGACAATGAAAGAAGGTTCTGAAAATGGTGATTCCTATACAAGAAATTGTGATGAAAGAATAACAAAACTAGGTAAATGGCTTAGAAAGTACAGGTTGGATGAACTACCTCAACTATGGAATGTTTTAAGAGGAGATATGAATTTCATTGGTCCCAGAGCAGAGTGGATAAAACTTACAGAAGAATATGAAATGGATATTCCCTATTACCATTTCAGGCATTTAGTTAAACCGGGAATCACCGGATGGGCCCAGGTTAATTATCCTTATGGAGAAAGTGTAGAAGACACCATAAAAAAGCTGGAATACGATCTCTACTACATTAGACACTATTCCCCTTTACTCGATGCCAAAATCATCCTTAAAACAATCTATGTTATTTTCTTTGCTAAAGGACAATAGCTGTTTTGTTCTTTTCATTTACTTGACTCTTTTATTGTGCATCTATAGAATTCTATCTAATTAAATGACAGGAAAAATATATGATATTAATGATTGATAATTACGATTCATTTACCTTTAACCTTGTCCAATATCTTGGAGAATTAGGTGCTCATGTGAAGGTCTACAGAAATGACGCTATTACCATCGATGATATAGAAAAAATGTCTCCGGAAAAGATTGTTATCTCACCTGGCCCCTGTACTCCTAATGAGGCAGGTATTTCTGTAGACACAATTTTAGCATTTGCAGGAAAGGTTCCTATTCTCGGAGTCTGCCTGGGACATGAATCGATCGGTGCTGCCTTTGGTGGTAAGATTGTAAAAGCAAAAGAATTAATGCATGGTAAAACATCCATGATTACTCATGATGGAAAGGGAGTATTCAAGAATATTGAGAATCCTTTTGAAGCAACGCGATACCACTCTCTTTCCGTTGATGCAGATTCCCTTCCTCATTGTCTGGAAGTGTCAGCTAATACAGATGATGGAGAAATTATGGGAATCAGGCATAAGAAATATAATATTTCGGGCATTCAGTTTCACCCTGAATCCATTTTAACCACTGCTGGAAAATCTCTTTTGAATAATTTCCTTCAGATAAAATAAGTAGGGTATAAACTTTTTTCATATTTTTCTATCAATCAGGTAACTTTTTCACTAG
>Ga0316190_10002738_pt1 | contig 12803 bp, 12 predicted proteins | sample Eddworburrow2_MG_FD_204929 | JGI IMG/M metagenome (GOLD analysis project Ga0316190, IMG submission 204929) | Coastal sediment microbial communities from Maine, United States - Eddy worm burrow 2 | ecosystem: Environmental > Aquatic > Marine > Coastal > Sediment | place: USA: Maine | collected... | reverse complement strand
GGCGGAGGCGATGAGCCGATTCCAGCCTGGCGACGTGCTCGTCGCCCCGCTCACCGTCCCCACCTTCAACTCCGTGCTGGCGATGGCCGGTGCCGTCGTCACCGACCACGGGGGGCTGTTGTGCCACGCCGCGGTGATTGCCCGGGAGTTGGGCATTGCCGGTGTGGTCGGGGTCGGCTCGGGCACGACCTCCATTCCCGACGGAGCCACCGTCGAGGTTGATCCGGCGGCCGGTCGAGTGCGGGTCCTGTAGGTTGCTGTGCCACGATGGCATCGGCCCATTCGACTATGCCTGGAGATACGAGCCCGTGGCCCTTCACCATTTTGATCGTGCCGACAAGCCTCGCGCCGTGGCTGACCATTTGCGCCGCTACGGCTATGCCATCGTCGACAACCTTGCCCCCAAGGGCCTTCTCGATCGCCTCGACGATGAGCTGACTCCATGGATCGAAGCGTCGGCCACCGGTCGCGACGAGTACGACGGGCAGTTCACCCGCCGCACCGGTGCCCTCATCGCCCGCAGCCCGGCCACCCGTGAACTGGTTATGGACCCCTTGGTGATCAGCACGGTCAATGATTTCCTCGGCCATGCCACCTCGGTACAGCTCCACCTGACCCAGGTCATCACCATCGAGCCGGGGGAGTCGCAACAGAAACTCCATCGGGATCAGATGGCGTTCGACTTCTTCCCGTTTCCCCCTGACTACCACGCTCAGTGCAACACCATCTGGGCTCTCACCGACTTCACCGAGGCCAACGGCGCCACCCACCTGGCGCCCGGCACCTCGGCCATGAGCGATGAGGAGGCAGAACTGGTCGCCACCGCCCAGGCCGAGATGGCCCGGGGTTCGGTGCTTCTGTACGACGGCAAGGTCCTCCACGGCGGCGGGGCCAACAATTCCGACGGTGCCCGCCAAGGGGTGAACATCACCTACTCCGTTGGTTGGGTCCGGCAGGAGGAAAACCAGTTCCTGGCCTGCCCACCGGAGCTGGCCCGCACCCTCGACGACGACCTGCTCAAGCTGATGGGCTACCAACAGGGTGCCTTCGCCCTCGGTTACGTCGGCGATCAACAGGACCCACTGGCCGTTCTGCGGGGTACCGACGAGAAGGTCAAGGTTGTTTCCGACTTTGCCGAGAACAACGAGTCGTTCCGATCCTTTGTTGATGAACTGGCCTTCAACGGCGGTTCGACGGAGTGAAACATCGCCACTTCACCCGGTGGCCGATTGTCGAGGGCTATACCGAGCACCGCAGCTTCGTGCCGGGCGAAGAGATTGCCGTTCACGCTTCGAGTCGGGCTGAGCGGGTACGGGTTGAGGTGATTCGGATCGGCGCCGAGCGGGAGCTGATGTGGGGCTCGGACATCACCGGAATCGGGGAGCAGCCCGTGCCCGCCGACGCTTCGAGCAACGGTTGTGGTTGGCCAAGTTCGTTCACCATCCCCACGCAGGCATCGTGGCCGTCGGGCTTCTACGAGATCTCCTTCACTGCCGATGCCGATGCCGACAGCGGTCACGACGCTGGGCGTGCCGACGGTGGGCGGTTGCGGTCGGAGGCCTTCTTCGTGCTGCGCGGTGGCAAGCGGCCGGACCTGGACCCGGACTTCAACTCGGATTCGGTCAAGCCGGTCCTGGTGGTGCTGGCCACCAACACCTGGAACGCCTACAACCAGTGGGGCGGGGCCTGTCTCTACAGCGGAGGTCACCAGGTGTCGTTCGAGCGTCCGCTGGAGCGGGGCTATCTTCGTCGCATCATCGAAGACGATGGCTTCGACGGCCGTGTGGCCAGCGCCGAGGTTGAGCCTGATCCCGAGCACCTTCGCCTGCAGCGCTACCAGGCCGACAACGACTACCCGCTCTGGTCGGCCTCATCGGGATGGCACAACTGGGATCGACGCTTTGTGGCCTGGGCCGAGCGCAATGGCATGGCCCTCGATTTCGCCATCGATGCCGATCTGGATACAGATCCCGATGTCGGCGGCAACGTCGTCGACGGCTATTCGTTGGTGGTAACCATTGGTCACAGCGAATACTGGACCTGGGGCATGCGCGACACGATGGACGCCTACCTTGCCGCCGGTGGCAACTGGGTCATCTTCTCCGGCAACACCTGTTTCTGGCAGGTCCGCTATCAGGCCAGTACCGGTGTGGGGGCGGGTGCCGGCACTGGCCGAGAAGTCATGGTCGGGCACAAGGGCCGGGCTCGGTTCGATGATCCGGTCAAGGGCACCGACCGTCGCCACCTCCTGACCTCAATGTGGTCCGACCCGTGGATCGGGCGCCCGGAGAACACCACTATCGGTCTCAGTTTCAGCCGTGGCGGCTATCACCGGATTGGTCAGGGTGCTCCCCGGGGTGCGGGCGCCTACACCGTGTGGCGCCCCGATCATTGGGCGTTGGACGGCACCGATCTTCGCTACGGCGACCAGCTCGGAGCTGGGTCCTTCGTCGTCGGCTACGAGGTCGATGGCTGTGCTCTCACGCTGGAGAACGGCCTGCCCGTTCCCACCGGGGAGGATTCCACACCGGCCACCCTGGAGGTGTTGGCTACCGCACCAGCCCGGTTGCTGTCGATCACCGATGATCACAGCGAGGCTCCGGCGGCGTTGTGGGCCAGCACCGAGCCGCCAGGTGATCTTGAAGGAACGGCCATGGTTCTGTTCGGCGGGGCTGAACCTGAGCACGTCGCCCGTCTGGCCCATGGCCGGTGTGTGATGGGCAGCTTCACCGCGCCGGGACCAAGCGGGGGCACAGTGTTCAATTGCGGTTCAGCCGATTGGGCCTACGGACTCGACAGCGACCCTCTCGTCGGGCGGATAACGGCCAACGTCATCACCAAACTGAACCGTTGAGGTCAGGTGACGGCGGCGACCCACGCCCCCAGCATCATCACCGTTGCCAGCTGATCGGCCAGCATCATTCGAAGGTTCGAGGCCAACCCAGCTTTCAGATCACCCCGCAGCTCGGCCATCTCACCACGGGCTCGATCGCACCATTCTTGGCGAAAGGGCAGACTGGCCTTATGACGACGCGTGCCATCACCCCGGTAGGCGTTGAGCGAACAACTGAGGTTCTGGCCCTGTTCGCCGGTGAATGGTGGACAAACAACCGAACCATCGATGATGTGACTGCGTTGCTGATAGGAAGCACGGCAACGGTGGGCATCACTTCGGTAGATTCGACCGCATCCCAGGCCCCGCTGGTGGGCTTCGCCCGGGTTCTGAGTGACCGGCACTACCTGGCGTTGATCCTTGATGTCATCGTTACCGAGACGCATCGCGGGGCAGGGTTGGGTGACGAGTTGATGCGGGCGGTCCTCGACCTTGAGTGCGTCCGGGGGGTCACGAGCGTCGAGCTGGTGTGCCAGCCCGACGTGATCGACTTCTACCGACGCCACGGTTTCAGTACCGAGGTCGGAGGCTCGACCCTGATGAGGCGATCGACCGATTCCCGCTTGGCTGGTGACCACAGCAATGAGCAGGAGGCGATCTGATGTGGTTTGAGACACTCACCGGATTCCAGGAGGAAGACGGCAGTGCCGATGGCGTCGCCGCCCGCTTTGTGGTGGCAGGTGATCGGATCACCTCGACGGTCAACGGGCGCAAGATGCGGTCGGGTTGGTTCGAAATCCCGACCCTCGCCGAACTTCGTCATCGTCGGAACCAACTTCACCCCGGCGGGCGACGTCACCGACTGGCACTTCGGCTGGGTGAGGTCGTGGCCGATGTCCGGGACCTGCACACCGACCCCGCCAACGCCGGAGCCTTCTTCCAGGTCGCTTCGCAGTTCAACACCCTGGAGATGGTTTCCCCCTCGGTCACTCCCGAGCAGGGCATTGATCGCTACGAGCACGACCTGACCCAGGGGCCAGCGTGTGCCGTGGCTTGTGGCGCGGGGACGATCTACCGCAACTACCTTGTCCCCCTGACCACCGGGCCCGGCCAGGTGATTGGGCAATCGGCCGACCACCAGATCAACTGCCTGACCGACCTGGCCGCCGCCCTCGGGGTCGATATCGAGATGCGTAACGGCTACGCACTGCCCTCGACGGCGGCACTCGGCCAGGTCAATGCCGTGCTGGCCGGGGTCGACGAACAGGTACGGGATCAGTTGATGTCGCAGCTCCGCATTGGTCTGCAATGGAACACCGAGGTCACACTCAACGGCGCTGGCCACACCGTCACCCAGGCTTACTGCTCAGCCCTCCCCGTCGCCTACTCGAACCACTCCGAGAACCTTTGGGAGCCGTTTGCCCGCCTCGTGCTCGACGGGGCCTACGAGGCCACGCTGGCCGCCGCCGAACTCAACGCCGACGCCACCGGCAACCGCGACGTGTTTCTCACCCTGCTCGGTGGGGGAGCGTTCGGCAACCGCACCGATTGGATCCTGGCCGCCATTACCCGGGCAACCGCCATCTTTGCCGAGGCCGACCTCAACCTCGCCATCGTCAGCCATGGATCGGCCAACCCGTTACTACGGCCCTTGTTGTCCTGAGCGGGTCATGCCCGGCGAAAGGCCAGACTGGCCTCATGGCTACGCGTACGATCATCCCGGTGGGCGAGCCCACCGACGGGCTGGCCCCGCCTGAGGATGAGGAGTCGATTGCCGTTCCCTACCGTCTCCTGGGAGAGGACGTCGCCCACGGGGAACCATGGACAACCCGGTTCCTCAGCACCTCCGACGCTCAGGCCCACTCCATCGTGGTCGCCGTCTCCCGCCTGCACCTGCCCGTCGGCCGCTGCTCATTGTGGATCGAACGGGCCGACCCCCAACCGGTCGACGATTCAGGGGTTACGCATTTCGCCCCGGGTCAGATGACAACCAATGAACTCTGACGCACCCCTGGAACGCCCGCTCTGGCTGTGACTTCTTGGTGCAGCAGATCTGCTCAGCGGAAAGGGCACGACCGTTTCGCCGCCACCGTCGGGCTAGATTGTCGAGGCCTGGGTTGACGGCTGCGCCCGGCCGTTGGATCGTACCGCCAGACCACCAGTGAGGTTGCCATGAGAATACTGGTCACAGGAAACATGGGTTATGTGGGGCCAGGGGTGGTGGCTCGTCTGCGGGAGACCTACCCCGACGCCGAGATCATCGGGATCGACAACGGCTACTTCGGCCACTGCCTCACCACCCTGGACATGTTTCCCGAACGGCGGCTGTCCCAGCAGTGGTACATGGACACCCGTGACATCACCGCCGATCAGTTGCAGGATGTCGACGCCATCGTCCACCTGGCGGCCATCTCGAACGACCCTATGGGCAAGGCCTTCGAAGAGGTCACCGCCGATGTCAATCACGCCTCCGGTATCGCCCTGGCCCGCCGGGCCCGTGACGCAGGCGTTGGCTCGTTTGTCTTCGCCTCAAGTTGCAGCGTCTACGGCTTCGCCGAAGGGGAGGCCCGCAACGAGGATTCCGAGCTCAACCCCCTCACGGCCTACGCCCACTCCAAGATCAACACCGAACGCGACACCGAGCCGTTGGCCGACGATGACTTCCTCGTCACCTGCCTGCGTTTCCCCACCGCCTGTGGCATGAGCGACCGGGTTCGCCTCGACCTGGTGTTGAACGACTTTGTCGCCTCGGCTGTGGCCACCGGAAAGATCACGGTGCTCAGTGACGGCAGTCCGTGGCGGCCCCTGATCGACACCAAGGACATGGCCCGAGCCATTGACTGGGGGATCGGCCGTGACCGTGACACCGGGGGGCCGTTTGTCTCGATCAACGCCGGGCGAACCAAATGGAACTACCGGGTCAAGGAGCTGGCCGAGGCGGTGCAATCGCACATGCCCGGGGTCGAGGTTGACATCAACACCAATGCCGCCCCCGACAAGCGTTCCTACCGCGTCGATTTCACCCGCTATGAGGATCTGGCTCCCGATCACCAGCCCCAGGTCGACCTCGATCAGTCGATCGTCGAGCTGAAGGACGGCCTTGAGGCCATTGGCTTTGGCGACGCCAACTTCCGGGAGTCACATCTCATTCGCCTCAACATGTTGAACGACCTCCGTAGCAAAGGCCTGCTCGACGAACACCTGCGCTGGCGCTGATCCCGGGAGGGACCAACAAGCATGAAATTCAGTGAAACGAAACTCCAGGGCGCCTGGGTGGTCGATATCGAGCAGCTCACCGACGAGCGGGGGTTCTTCGCCCGAAGCTGGTGTCAGAACGAGTTCGACGACCATGACATGATTTCGCGCCTGGTGCAGGCCAACATGTCGTTCAACCACACCAGGGGCACGCTGCGCGGCATGCACTACCAGGTCGCCCCCCACGAGGAAACCAAGTTCATCCGCTGCACCCGTGGGGCCATTTTTGATGTAATCGTCGATCTACGGGTCGATTCCGACACTTACGGCCAGTGGGTCGGGGTGGAGTTGACGGCGGAGTCCCGCACGGCGCTGTTCGTACCCCGCGGCTTCGCCCACGGATTCCAGACCCTGGACGACAACACCGAGGTCTTCTACCAGGTCTCGGAGTTCTACACGCCCGGCGCTGAGCAGGGCCTTCGTCACAACGACCCCACCTTCGCCATCGAATGGCCCGAACCGGTCACCGTCATCTCCGACAAGGACGCCAACTGGCCCGACTACGTCGAGCAGGGCCCAAATCAACCGGAAGGCTAGATCATGATTATCGTCGACACCGCGCTGCAGGCCCGCGAGGACGCAGGTAATCCGATCCGTGTCGGCATGGTGGGCGCGGGCTTCATGGCCCGCGGCATCGCCCTGCAGATGCTCAACGTGGTGCCCGGCATGGAGTTGGTTGCCATCTCCAACCGCACGATCGACGAGGCCACCCGCGCCTATCGCGAGGCGGGCGAGGACGATGTCGCCACCGTTTCCACCGTGGCCGAACTCAACGAGACGATCGCCCAGGGCCACCCGGCCGTCACCGATGACCCGATGTTGATCTGCCAGGCCGACGCCATCGACGCCGTGATCGAGGTCACTGGGGCGGTCGAATTCGGGGCCAATGTGGTCATGTGCGCCATCGAGCACGGCAAGCATGTGATCATGATGAACGCCGAACTCGACGGCACCCTGGGTCCCATCCTCAAGGCCCACGCCGATGAGGCCGGGGTCGTGTTCACCAACGTCGACGGTGATCAGCCCGGCGTGATCATGAACCTGTTCCGCTTCGTCAAGGGGCTTGGGGTCACCCCGGTCATGTGCGGCAACATCAAGGGCCTCCAGGACCCCTACCGCAATCCGACGACCCAGGAGTCGTTCGCCCGGCAGTGGAAGCAGAAGCCCCACATGGTCACCTCCTTCGCCGACGGCACCAAGATCTCCTTCGAGCAGGCCATCGTGGCCAACGCCACCGGCATGCGGGTGGGGCAGCGGGGGATGTACGGACCAACCGTCGAGCCCGGCACCTCGATCAAGGAAGCCGTTGACTGGTATCCCCCCGAGGATCTGCTGGAGGGCCCCGGCATCGTCGACTACGTGGTCGGCGCCGACCCCGGCCCCGGGGTGTTCGTGCTCGGCACCCACGATCACCCGGCCCAGCAGCACTACCTGAACCTCTACAAGCTGGGCGAGGGGCCGTTCTACAGCTTCTACACCCCCTATCACCTGTGCCACTTCGAGGTGCCGACCACGGTGGCCCGGGCCGTGCTGTTCAACGACGCCGCCATCACCCCCCTCGCCGGCCCCAGGGTCGATGTGGTGGCAACGGCCAAGATCGATCTCACCGCAGGTCAGACCCTCGATGGCATGGGCTACTACATGACGTATGGCCAGGCCGAGAACTCCGAGGTGGTCGAGGCCGAGCGGTTGCTACCCATTGGCTTGGCCGAGGGCTGCGCCCTGCGGCGCGATATTGCCAAAGACACCGTGATCACCTACGACGACGTCGATGTACCCGAGGGTCGCCTTGGCGACAAACTCCGGGCCGAGCAGTCAGCACGGTTCTTTCCCCCGAGCTGAACCCGCTGTCTTGTGGCCGAACCGGTTGTGAAGCGGCCTCTCAGAGCTGGGTGATCGGGATGCTAGGTCGTCGGCTCGTCCCGGGTCCGGCGGCGAGTAACAACGCCTGCTCCCGCGGCGGCCGCAGCCACGGCGCCCGCCGCCAGCAGCGGCCATGGGCGGCCGTCGCCCTCCTCGCCGGGGTTGACGGCGGCGCCTGCCACCTCGTCGGTGGTCGGGTTGGGTTGGTCGATCGACTCTGATCCGAGGGTGTTGTCAACCATCCCGGTCGGTTCCGCTCCGGGTGCCGGGGTCCCAGATGATGACGGAGTGTTTGACGTGGTTGGGTCGGCCGAGGTCGGCGGGCCCGGCGTTGAAGGGTCGGCCGGCGTTGACGAGGACGGCGTTGACGTTGACGATGGAGTGACCGCCCCCGTCGTGGCCAATATGGCGGTCACCGCGGCAGGGATCTCCTGCTCCAGCAGGGGATAAGCGAAGTCGCCGGGGCAGCTGGTGGTCGACATGTCCCGATGACCGGAGATGGTTCGGGCATTGACCTCTACCCCGGACGGCCAGCGGCTGGAACCCCGCGAGGTGAATGTCGTGGTCGCCCCGACCGTGGTGTCAACGACGTAGCTGTCGGCCAGCCAGGCTAGCAATTGCACCAGGGAGGCCTGCTGCTCGGCCGTGACGGGGGCCTCGTGGTGGTTGCCGATGAGGCTGCACAGCAGGGCGAAGCCCTGGGAGCCACCGGTGGCGTCGCCCCGAATGGGGCTGGTGATACTGCCTTGACGGCCTTCCCAAATTACTCCGTAACGGTCGACAAAGAAGTTGTAGGCCACATCGGGCCAACCCTTCTCGGGGCCGGTATGGAACTGGTAGAAGCCGCGGATCTGGTCGGCGACATCGTCAGGCTCGTAGTTGTTGGTCGAGGCGGTGTGGTGCACCAGAAGGAACCGCACATCGTCTTCGGGGATCAGCTCACCAGTGACTCCGAGGTCGCCTGCCCAGTCCGAACGGGGCCGGATCGTCGGCTTGAGCCCGGCAACCGGCTGCTGGGCTACGGCCTGGGCCACGTCCCGGGTGGGAGTTGCGCTCGCCGCGGCGACAGCGCTGGGCCGAGCCACCGATCCTGCGGACGCCGCGGTAATCACGGCCGCCGCCCCCAGGCCAAGAACCTGGCGGCGACTCAACGCCGCCGCTGAGCGACCCCCCTCGGATGGAGAACCGGGGCTGGACTGAAGGTCAGGGTTGGAGTCGGGGCCAGTGTTGGAGCCGGAGTCGGGATCGGAGGAAGTCACCGTGATCCAGCGTAGAGGCGTCGCGCCCCCTGACAGCTATGAGCGAACCGTCTCGTTCCATGGGCCGGTGTCGTTGCGAGGCTCGCGGGGCATACCCAGAACTCGCTCGCCGATGATGTTGCGTTGGATCTCGGAACTGCCCGAGTAGATGGTTGCGGGGCGGGCGCCGATGAAGTTCGTGACCCAGGCGGCCGAGGAATAGGGGCTGCCGATGTCGTCGAGTCCGGCTCCCGATGCGGCGTCGCGACCCGAGGGGGTCATGGCCTCGGCGCCGATGATGTCGAGGGCCAGCTCGGTGAGCTTCTGGTGGTATTCCGACCACAGCAATTTGTTGAGCGACGACTCGGGGCCCTGCTGGTAGCCGTTGAGGGCATTGGTTACCAGTCGCATGCCCTGGTAGCGCATGATCTGGACCTTGGAGTGACACCAGGCCAGACGTTGACGGATCCCGGGGTCGTCAAGCCTGCCCTTCTGGCGGGCCACGGCGATGAGCCGGTCCAGCTCCTCGGCGTGGCGGATCCCGGTGACGGTGGCATCATCGCCCCGCTCGTAGGCCAGCAGGGTGTTGGCCACGGCCCAGCCGTTGTTGATCCCACCAACCACGTTGTCCTTGGCGGCGCGGGCGTCGGTGAAGAACACCTCGTTGAAGTCGTGATGACCGGCGGCGTTGACGATGGGTCGGACCTCGACTCCTGGTTGATCGAGGGGGCACAACAGGAACGAGATGCCGGCCTGCTTACGCACTGTTGGGTCGGTGCGGCACAGCACGAAGATCCAGTTGGCCCGGTGGCCGCCCGAGGTCCAGATCTTCTGGCCGTTGATGATCCATTCGTCGCCATCCAGCATGGCCCGCGTTGCCAGCGAGGCCAGGTCGGATCCCGAGTTCGGTTCGCTGTAGCCCTGACTCCAGACGTCGGTTCCGTCGAGAATGCGGGGCAGAAAACGCTTCTTCTGCTCCTCGGTTCCCCATTCGATCAGGGTGTGGCCGAGCATGGAGATCGAAAAGCCGTCATTGTCGTTGCCGGCGGGAACACCGGCCTTGGCCAGCTCCTCGGTGAGCACGGTCCGCTCGAGCAGTGAGAGACCTGCTCCGCCGTCCTCCACCGGCCAAGCCACGGCCAGGAGCCCGGCGCCGGCCAGCTTGGTTCGCCAGTCGGCGATGAAGTTCTGTCGCTCCTCGGGCGCCAAGATTCCCATGCCTGTCCAGTCCGATGGCAGGTTCTCGGCGAGGAAGGCTTGGATCTTCTGACGAAAGGCTTCCGCTTCAGGGGTGTAGTTCGGATCCATGGCCGGAGTCTCTCAGCTCGGCACACGGAGCGCCATCTGGCCATGGCGACCATGGCGATACGGAGTCCCCGAGCAGTACCGCGCCGACGACCGAATCGATGTCATCTCGACTGCGGATCATGCCGTAAAGCATGCAGCGATTTTAGCTCCAACTGGCTTGCGGTGCCGGTCGCGGTTGGCCTGGCTTCCGGCACCGTTCGCGGCCCGAGGTAGTTCCGGCGCCCTACTGCAGTGACTCCACGGTGATGATGCCGTCCTGGGTCCAGAACTCGCCTTCAGGGAAAAAGGTCATGTAGTCCCGGGGGAACGAGGTGAAGCCTGGTAGCTGATCGAGGCTCTGGTCTCCGCCGTCGAGGGCCAGACCGAGCGCGAGGTTGAAGCGGCGATCGCCACCCACCTCGTGCAACTCGCCATCGGCCACTTCCAGTTCGACCACGGTGTCATCGAGCTGGCGGGAGAAGACCTTCCAACGATCGGTGCCCTCCTCGATCACGACCGCAACCGGTATGTCGTTCACGACGCCATTGGCCACTGCGGTCTCTCGCAGTTCGCTGACCGGGAACGCCGCCGATTCGGGCCCGAGTTCGACGACGATGGCCATGACCTCGACATCGAAACCGTCGGCGCCACTCGATACCGCCAAGGCCAGGGTGTCGGGATGGGCCTCCTGCCAGTCGGCCCAGGTCGACAGGCTGCTTGGCAACAGTTCCAGCCGCTCGCCCTTGCGGTCGCCCAGAATGGCCTCACCTCGGGGCTGGCTCCAAATACTCCCGGTGGCAGTGTCCCACCAGGTCATGGCATTACCCCAGAGCGCACCCTGGTTGCCGAACACGATCTCGGTACCGTTTGCTTCTCGGCGATGAACCATCGCCGTTCCACAAAGTGGTCACCACGTCACAAGGGTTGGGATCCCCCTGTGGTTGTCGTTGACGATCTCCCGCCGGTTCAGGAACCCGACCGGGTAGGCCCGAGCCTCGCCTTCAAGATTGACACCGATCACGAGGCTTTCCTGGGGCCAATCGACCCCGTCGGCCAGGGTGAACTGCGGATCGTAGACCGGAGCAATGCCGTCGCGGGGGAGCAGTTGACGGAAACCCTGCGGCAGCTCCTCGCCCGCCCGAACGGGATCGAAGATCGTGTTGGGATCGGGGACGTCCAGATTGAGCGGCGGCGTCAAGGCGAGATCTCCTGGGCCCGGATCGGAAGTGGTCGGAGCTGAGCCTGCGGTGGTGGATCCCGTGCTGCTCCCGTCCGCGTTGTCGGCACCGCCATCGTCGGATTCTGAGGTGTTTTCGGCCCCGGATCCGTAGTTTGAGGCGTCCTCGGCCTGCTCAGCTGTCTCATCGCTGACGGTGAATCCGGTGCTGGTCTCGGCGGAGTCGCTACAGGCAGAAGCGAGGAGGCCGCCAGCGATCATGAGAGGGACGGCCGGTCGACGCCACCGGGACTTGGCCGGTCGGGCAGAGCAGTTTCGGGCTGGCATGCCCCTGGAACCTGGTTGTCCGACTGACCATTCCCTCCACTGCGGCCGGGAGTCATATTTCTTGACCGCCCGGTCAAGGAAGGATACCCCTGGGCGCATCGGTGCCGTTTTGCGGCAGTCTGGTGGGGTGCATTTCGCCGACCACCTTCGATCGTGGACCCCGGACGCCCTGGCCGAACTGCTCTCGGCCCGCCCCGATTTGTTGCCCGCATCCGATGAGGGGTTCGACGCCCTGGCCCGCAAGGCGTCGACCGCGCTGTCGCTCGGGCGCTGTCTGGTCCGGGCCGATGTTGCCATGTTGGTGGTGGCCCAGGCCTTGGCCGTCGGTAGCCCCGCTACTGCCGCCGAGATCGACGGACTGCTCGGCACCAACGATGTCGACGCCGTCACCGACGCCCTGACCCGCCTGGCCGAGCGCGGCATCGTCGTCATTGAAGAGACGGTGGCCCGACCGGTTGGAGCCCTCGACGACCTCATGCACCGTCCCCTCGGACTTGGCCCATCGTTCGCCGAGTTGGCCGATCAGCTCCCGCCAGAGGTTTTTGACGGGCTCGCGGTCCGACTCGGTGCCGGGGGTGCCCGCAAGCGATCGGCCACCGCCCGGGCCATCGCCCGTCGCCTGCGTAGCTTCCAGGGGCTCGACCTGGCCCTGGAGGGAGCGCCCGCCGACAGCCGAGAGTTGTTGGAGGCACTGGTCGAGCAACGATCGCCGGCCGTTGGTCTACCCGTCGGGTACCTCTACCGTCGCCTCCCCGACGATGACCCCCTGGCCTGGATGCTGAATCACGGCATCCTGGTTGCCGTCAGCGAGGGCCTGGCCGAG
>Ga0316190_10002737_pt1 | contig 12804 bp, 13 predicted proteins | sample Eddworburrow2_MG_FD_204929 | JGI IMG/M metagenome (GOLD analysis project Ga0316190, IMG submission 204929) | Coastal sediment microbial communities from Maine, United States - Eddy worm burrow 2 | ecosystem: Environmental > Aquatic > Marine > Coastal > Sediment | place: USA: Maine | collected... | reverse complement strand
CTGCCCGGCGACAGCAAGGGCGAATTGCTGACCTACGAGGGCGCCGACGGCCTCGAGCACTGGGTGGGCTTTCATAATTTCTTCGTTATTACGCGCTATAACCGCAACGTCATGTATGCCCTGGCCGTGCACCAGCTCGGCCAGGAGATCGCACTCGAGGTGAGCCGCCGTGCAACGTAGTCGCGCCGTATCAGGCATCGTCGCGCTCGCCACGCTGACACTGGCTGCCTGCGGCGGCAACGTGCGCGACAGCGCGCCGTCGGGGAGCGTCTCGATACCCGATCTTCCCGGGGATCCCGTACCGCGCCCCGAACCACGCAGCCGTTACGGCAATGGCCCGGTATACGAAGTGCTCGGCGAAACCTACCGCGTCATGGACAGCGGTTCGGGGTACAAGGAGCGCGGCGTCGCGTCCTGGTACGGTAAGAAGTTCCATGGCCGCCTGACGTCGAACCGCGAACCTTACGACATGTACGCCATGACGGCTGCACACAAGTCGCTGCCCCTTCCCACCTACGTGAAGGTGCGCAACCTGCGTAATAACAAGAGCATCATCGTGCGCGTCAACGACCGCGGACCGTTCGTTCACAACCGGATCATCGACCTTTCCTATGCCGCCGCGCTGAAACTGGACATGGTTAAGGACGGCACCAGTCTCGTCGAAGTGACGGCCATCTCGTTCGACGAGCCGGCGGGGGACAGGCCCGTGCGGATCGTAGAACCCGCCCAGCCGCCTGCGCCAGCAGCAGTACCCGTTGCCGAGCCGGAACCGCAGCCCGCGGCAGGACAGTCGAGTGATATCTTCGTGCAGGTCGGTGCATTCGGCGACCGCGCAAATGCCGAGCGGCGCCGCGCAGCCCTGTTGTCGGGCGGTATCGGCGGCGCGTTTATATTCGCCGACGAAGCCGCAACGCCGCCGATGTATCGCGTGCGTATCGGTCCCATCGACGGCGTCGACGACTATGATGCGCTGGTTCTGAAGCTCGAAACGCTCGGTATCAGCGATCCGTACCTGGTCGCGCTGTAGACGCAGTTCACATTATCGAGCTCCGCACCATGCGAAAATCGGTGGTTCGCAGCGGGAGTTCATCATGAAACACGCATTCAGACATTTTTGTGTCGCGGCAGCCAGCCTCACGCTGATCGCAGCATGTGGCGGCGGCAGTGACAACGACGGCGGACTGGTCGGCGGCGGCAATACCGCGGAACCGGCGACCATAACCGCTGACAATGCACCGGTCATTGCCGGCGTCGTTGCCGAAGTAGCAATGGGGCAAGGTGTATTTTCGTCGATTTTCAGCCCGGCGATCCCCATCGCGTCAAGCGGCGCGGGTGCGGCAATCGCGCCCGTGATGAAGCCCGTACTGTCGGCTGCGATGCAGAAGGCTGCTCCGTCGCAACTCTACGCTACAAGCGCGGGCCAGGAGAATTGTGCGATATCGGGCACGGTCGATGTGCAGATAACTGTCGACAATTTGCTGGAGCCGTCCGTCAACGATCTGTTCGAGTTCCAGTTTACAAACTGCGACGACGGCACGGGAGCGGTGCTGAATGGCGGCATGTCGATCACCATCACGGCTCTCACCGGTGATCCCGCGTCGGACCAATCACTGATCGGCATGGCGATCGAGTTTTCGGCATTAGCAGTCACCGAGAACGGCGAGACGACTAGCGCCAACGGCACTGTGAGTTTCGAGATCGACTCGACAAACCCGCCGCTTACGACGATCACGGTCGCCACGAATACCTTCGTAACGACGTCGGCGGGCACCGAAGAAGTACTCACGAGTTTCACCATCGAGATTACAGAAGACGGGTCCATGTTCCCGGTGGCAGTCACCGTCGAGACCTCCTTCACGATCTCGAGCCCGCGCATCGGCGGTGACGTCACCGTCAGCACCTCGCTGGCGCTGCAATCCATGGGCGAGGATTATCCGTTTGTCGGCGAACTCCGTATATCGGGCGCTGGCAATTCCGTCATCGTGCTGATCGCGCTGGATGCGAATACGGTCCGGCTGGAAATCGACATCGATGGCGACGGCGCCACCGACGAGACGGTCGATATGAGCTGGGACGAACTGATGGCTGCCGCCGCCTGACCGCGCGCCGCCCGGAACCCGAAAGGCCCTCGAACGAGGGCCTTTTTTTTGGACCGTCCGGGTCGCGGGCCCGGCCCCGCTCCTGCAGTGACACATACGCCGGCCAATAGGGTTAAAATAGCGCCCCGTCTTAACTCCCCTCTGTGATCGAATGAAGCGTTTCGTACCTGTTCTTTGCCTTTTGCTGGCCGCCGGCACGGTTTTCGCCCAGGCGCGGCCGACCCCTGCCCCGCCGATTATCGGCGCCTCGAGCTACCTGATGGTCGACTCGAAGTCGGGCCAGGAACTCGCTGCGCTGAAGCCCGATACGCCGGTGCCACCCGCGAGCCTGACCAAGCTGATGACGACCTACGTGGTTTTCCGCGCCATCGAGGAGGGCCAGATCACGCTCGAGGACGAAGTCACGGTGAGCGAAAAGGCCTGGCGCATGCAGGGCTCGCGGATGTTCATCGAGGTCGGCAACCGGATCCGCGTCAAGGACCTGCTGCTTGGCGTCATCGTGCAGTCGGGCAATGACGCAAGCGTTGCGCTCGCCGAACACGTGGCCGGTTCGGAAGCGGTATTCGCCGAGATGATGAACCAGTCTGCGCAGACGCTCGGGATGACGTCCACGCACTTCGTCAACGCAACGGGTTGGCCGCACGACGAACATTACTCGACGGCGCGTGACCTCGCGATCCTTGCACGCGCCCTCATCGAGGAATTTCCCGAGCACTACCAGTGGCACGCGATCAAGGAGTTCACGTGGGGCGACATCACCCAGCCGAACAGAAACCGCCTGCTGTGGCGTGACGATTCCGTCGACGGCCTGAAAACCGGCCACACGGAAGCCGCCGGCTACTGCCTGGTTGCCTCGGCCGAGCGTGACGGCATGCGCATCATCTCCGTCGTGCTGGGCACGGCGAGTGACAAGGCCCGTATCGACGGCACCCAGGCCCTGATCAACTACGGCTTCCGCTTCTTCGAAACGCGCCTGCTGTACAAGGCTGGCGAGGAGATCACCCGGGCCCGCGTATGGAAATCGGCGAACGAGTATTCGCCGCTCGGCGTGCTGGAGGACCTGTACATCACCGTGCCGCGCGGCGCCTACGATTCGCTCGAGTCCGTGCACAACATGCCCGCCGTGGTCGAAGCGCCGGTGGCGGCCGGCCAGCCGGTCGGTGAACTCAAGGTCAGCCTCGATGACGAGGTCCTTGTACAGGAACAGCTGCGGGCGCTCGGCGACAACCCGACCGGATCCATCTGGCAGCGCGCGGTCGACACGGTCATGCTCTGGCTCGAATAGCGGCGATGAGCGACGACTCGGTCATGACGTTCCCGTGCTCGTTCCCCATCAAGCTGATGGGGCGCGAAACCGAGGAGTTCCGCCAGACCGCGAGAGAACTCGTCGAAAAGCACACGGGCCCGCTCGGTGACGACGCCATCGAGAGCGCGCTGAGCCGCAACGGCCGTTTCGTGTCGGTCACGATAACCGTCATCGCCGAGAGCCGCGAACAACTCGACAATATCTACCGCGATGCGACGGCGCACGACGATGTCATAATGGCCTTGTGAGCAGGCCCGCGCAGAACCTTTCTTCAGCGATTACCGTGCGTAACCTCGGGCTGCAGGACTATGAGCCCCTGTGGCGGGCGATGCAGCGCTTTACTGATACACGCGCGCCCGAAACCGCCGACGAAATCTGGTTTACGGAGCATCCGCCGGTGTTCACGCTGGGCATCAATGCAAGCCGCGAGCACCTGCTCGAGACCGGCGATATCCCGGTCGTGCAGATCGACCGCGGCGGGCAGGTCACCTACCACGGGCCCGGCATGCTCATGATCTACCCGCTCATCGACCTGAAACGGCTGAACCTCGGCGTGCGCGATCTCGTAACCGCGCTCGAGCAGAGCGTGGTGGACCTGGCAGCCGGCTACGGCATAGACGCAAGGGCCCGACCCGACGCACCGGGGGTGTACGTTGCCGACACGAAGTTCGCGAGCGTCGGCCTGCGCATCCGCCGCGGCGCCAGCTATCACGGCATGGCGCTAAACGTCAGCGTCGACCTGGAGCCGTTCATGCGGATCAACCCCTGTGGTTACGCAGGTCTCGAAATGACGGATCTCGCCACGCTCGGCGGCGACAGCGACCTCGACACGGTGGGCCGCAAGCTGCTGCCGCATTTCCTGGCGCACCTGCGCATGCAGGACGCGGAAATTATCATCGCCGCGCCGGAGCTGTAGGAGCGGGCCCTGGCCCGCGACCCCGGTTGAGCTCGATCGCGGGCCTCTGGCCCGCTCCTACGGGCGGTTGAGGTCGGCAAGGCGTTCGGGCGTGCCGACGTCTTCCCACGTTCCCTCGTAAACGCTGCCAGCCAGCTGCCCGGCGCGGGCGGCGGCTTTCAGCATCGGTGCGAGCGGAAAGCGCCCCGGCTCGCAGCGGGCGAAAAACTCCGGCCGGTAAACCGCGACCCCGGTAAACGTATACGCGGCATCGTCACTCTCGCAAATGCGGCCGTCGCGGAGATCGAAGTCGCCGCGTTCCTTGTGCGCCGGTCGCGGCACCAGCACGAGATGACCCAGATCGGTGTCGGCCAGCCCGGCCGGCGGCAGCGGAACGTCCGTGTAGATGTCCGCATTGACCACCAGGAACGGGTCGGGCCCGAGCAGTGGCAAAGCGCGGTGTATGCCGCCGCCCGTCTCGAGGATGTCGTCGCCCTCGGGGCTGTAGATCACGGTGAGCCCGTACGCCTGGCCCGAACCGATCCTCCCCGCAATCAGGTCGCCCAGCCAGCCGAGGTTGATCACGACGGTGTCGATGCCCGCGGCAGCGAGACGGTCGAGATGCCGTTCGAGAAGCGACCGGCCGCGCACTTCGACCAGGGCCTTGGGCGTGGTTTCCGTCAGCGGCCGCAGGCGTTCGCCGCGACCCGCCGCGAGGATCATCGCGATCATTCCCGCGGCTCCAGCTGCGGCAGGCAACGCTCGGTTATGAGCTGTACCAGGAATTCGAGTTCCGCATAACGCGGCGCAAGATCCACGATATAGGAAAGCGTGCGCGGTATGTCCGGTAAATAGCCCGGCTTGCCGTCACGGTGATTGAGCCGGCAGAAAATCCCCGCGGCTTTGAGATGGCGCTGTACGCCCATCAGGTCGAATGCCCGTGCAAAAGCCGGCTCCGTGATCGCCGCGCGCATCGATTCGTCGAGACGTTCGTAATACTCGCCGACCCACTGCGTTATGCGTTCCGCCGGCCACTTGATGTAGCAGTCCTTGAGCAACGACACCAGGTCGTAGGTCACTGGACCCTCGACAGCGTCCTGGAAATCGAGAACGCCCGGATTGTGGTCGTTCGTCACCATCAGGTTTCGCGAATGATAATCGCGGTGCACGAACACCTGCGGCTGATCCAGCGCATTACGCACGAGCATGTCACACAGCGACTGCCACGCAGCCTCTTCCGTCGCGTCGAATTCCATTCCCAGGTGGGTGCCGCACAACCAGTCGTGGAACAACGACAGCTCGAAGCGCAACAATGCCTCGTCGTACGGCGGCAACAATGACTGGTAAGCGGCGCCGCGTCTCTGCATGACGGCAAGCGCGTGCAGCGCATCGTCGTAGAGCACGCCTGCGCGCGCGGCGTCGGCCTCGAGGCAATCGAGATAGGAGAGGGAACCGAGGTCGCTCAGCAGCAGGAAGCCCTGGTCGAGGTCCGCCTCGAGAATGCGCGGCGCATTGATCTGCATCGCCTCGAGGTATCCGGCCACCCGGATGAACGGCAGGCAGTCTTCCTGCGGGGGCGGTGCGTCCATGACGATGAACGTTTCGCCACCCTTCTGCAATCGAAAGTAACGCCTGAAGCTTGCATCGCCCGACGCGGGCGTGAGCGTGCCGCCGCGGGCCGCGTCGATACCCTCGACCCAGCGATTCAGGGCTTCCAGGCGGGCATCGGCCCCGGCTTTCGACTGCTTGATCGGTGGTCTCCGTAACGCGTTGAAGCGCCTGACAGACTGTGCGAAGGTAGCAAACAAGGTAACAAATAAGAATGCCTGATAACATCCCGGTGTCAGCGCTTCCTCTCGAGCATTGGGTTCGGCCGAAAACTTGTTCTCCAGATTCCTGATCACATCGATCTGCCTCCTCGGTCTGTCCCTGGCCCATGCCGCCGATCCGCTGGTCTGTGAAAACGACCTCGGCACGCGGCTGTTCGAAGAGGCACCGAGAGCCGTTCCGCTCGACGATCCCGATACCTTGCAGCTGGAGGCCGGCCGCGTCGAGGCGCAGCTGGGCGAGAACCCCACGGCATCGCTAAGCGGCGGCATCGTATTGCGGCGCGCCGACAAGCTGGCGGGCGCGGACAGCGCCCGCTACGACCCGGAAACGTTGTCGCTGTATCTCAGCGGCGACGTGCGCTACGAAGATCCCGGTACGCAGATACGCAGCGACAGCGCCGAATTCGAATACGAGTCCGGGCGCATCGGCTTCACGGGCGCCGAGTTCTGGATGGGCAGCAACAACTCGAGGGGCGCGGCCGACCGGCTGCAGATCAGCCAGGACGGCGTGTTGCAGCTCGACAACGTAAGCTACACGACCTGTCCGCCGGGCTCGGACGACTGGCTGTTGCAGGCCAGCGACATCGATCTCGACAGCCGCAACGGCACCGGCACGGCGCGGGGAGTGAAGCTGCGCTTCCAGGGCATCCCGATACTCTATGCGCCTTACCTGTCGTTCCCCATCAGCGATGCACGGAAGTCCGGCATGCTGACCCCGGAGATCGGCAGTACGAGCCGCAGCGGCAACGAGATCGTCGTACCGCTCTACTGGAACATCGCGCCCAATTACGACGCGACGTTCACGCCGCGCATCCTGACCGACCGCGGCGTGCAGTTTCAAAATCGATTTCGTTACCTCACGAAAGTCCACAGCGGCGTTGTCGACGCGGATTACCTGAACGACGACAGCCTCACCGGGGACTCGCGCAGCTATGTCGGGGTCGACCACACGAGCCTGTTCCGCAACCGCTGGCGCGGCCAGGTCGAGTTTCGCGAAGTGTCGGACAACCAGTACTTCGAAGACCTGGGCGGCAGCCTGAGCACGTCGACGATCACGCACCTCAACCGCTCGTTGCGCTTCGACTATTACACCAACAACCTGTCGCTGTTCGGCCAGGTGCAGGACTACCAGACGATCGACGATGCAATAGCGGCCGAGGACGAACCTTACCGCCGTGTCCCGCAGCTGCTGGCGCAGGGCCGCTGGCCCGGTCTGTGGCTCGGGTCGACGATAAGCCTGGACAGCGAGATCGTGAAGTTCGACCGCGACGTCGGGGTAACCGGCTGGCGCTTCAACGTGGCGCCGGAACTCGCGCTTCCGCTGCAGCGTCCCGGCCTGTTCTTCACGCCCGCCATCGCCGTCGACTACACGAGCTACAACCTCGAAGGCACCGAGCCGGGACAGAGAGACAACCCTGAGCGCGTGCTGCCGATTGCGAGCGTGGATACCGGCATGGTGCTGGAACGCCTGATCAACAACTCCAGCCGGAAACGGGTACAGACGATCGAACCGCGGCTGTTGTACGTGCACGTGCCGTTCGAGGACCAGTCGGACCTGCCGGTATTCGACACGATCTCGCCGGACCTCAACCTCGTGCAGCTGTTCCGCAAGAACCGCTTCCTGGGCGTGGACCGCATCGCCGACACGGACCAGTTGAGTGTGGGTATTACCTCGCGCGTGCTCGACGTCGCCACGGGCAAGGAATTGATGTCCGCCACCATCGGTCAGATCCGTTACTTCAATACGAGCAACGTGTCGCTGCCGTCTTCGCCGGACTTCACGGACGAGTCGTCGGACTACATTGCCGAGCTGCGCTTCCTGCTTCTCAGGAACGTGAATTTCGATCTCGGCCACCAATGGGGCGCGCGTGACCGGGGCACGACCCAGTCGGAGGCCCGGCTGCAATACCGGCCCGCGCAGAACCGCATCATCAACCTGGCTTACCGGTACCGGCGCGACTCGCTCGAGCAGGGCGACGTATCCTGGTCGTGGCCGCTCAGCAAGAAATGGAACTTCGTCGGCCGCTACAATTATTCGTTCCGCGACGAGAAAGCGCTGGAGGAATTCTACGGGCTCGAATACGAGAGCTGCTGCTGGGGGCTGCGCCTCGTTTCCCGGCGCTACATTTCCACCCGCGACGGAACTCGCGACACGACCTACGGTCTGCAACTGGTATTGAAGGGCATGGCCAGCGTCGGCACCGCAGCCGACAAATTGCTGGAACGTGGTATTCTTGGCTACTCTGCAGAACCCCGGTAGTAAATAGTGTTTAAAATCAAGTATTTATGCGCGCTCGCTGCGCTCGCTGCGGCGCCATTGGCGATCGCCGAAGAGCTCTCCGAGACGGGTGAATTTCTCGACGGCGTGGCAGCCATCGTCAACGACGGCGTGGTGCTGAAAAGTCAGCTGCGCGACGAAACGTCGTTGATCATCACGCGTGCAAAGGATCAGGGCTTTCAGTTGCCGCCGGCGAACGTGCTGCAGGAACAGGTGCTCGAACGGCTCATCCTCACCGAGATTCAGCTGCAGCGGGCTGACCAGATCGGCCTGTCGGTATCGGACCAGATGCTGAACGACTCGATCGCGCGCATGGCCCAGCAGGCGGGCATTCCGTTCGACCAGATGCCGGCCGCACTCGCAGCTGACGGCATCGACTACGCGGATTTCCGCCGCGGCATGCGCGAGGAAATCACCCTCGAGCAATTGCGCCGCATCATGGTTGGCCAGGAAATCGACGTTTCCGACCGCGAGATCGAACAGTGCATCACGGATCTCGAGGACAATGTCGTCGTCAATTCGAGCTGGAACCTGTCGCACATCCTCATCAACCTGCCGGACGGCGCCACGGCCGCTGAGATCGAGGAGACCCGCCAGGAAGCAGAGAACATCTACCAGCAGATCGTCGATGGCGCCGACTTCGGCGAAATGGCCATCCGCTACTCACAAAGCGATACCTCGCTGCGCGGCGGCTCGCTCGGCTGGATCGAGGGACAACAGATTCCGTCGTTCTTCGTGGACGTTCTCGCGGACAAGCAGGCCGGCGACGTCTCGGAGCCGTTCCGGACCTCGAGCAGTTATCACATCGTCAAGGTGAACGAGCTCAGAAGCGCGATACAGCGCAGCGAAATCAACCAGACCAAGGCACGCCACATCCTGATCACGCCCAACGAGATCATCGACGACGCGACGGCGAAGCAGCAGCTCGAGAATGCGCTCGTGCGCATCGAGGAAGGCGAGGACTTCGGCGAGCTGGCAAAGTTGTTGTCGGACGGCCCTACGGCGCCCGTGGGCGGCGACCTGGGCTGGTCGGACCCGGGTTCCTTCGTTCCCGAATTCGAGCAAATCATGGGCGACCTCGAGATCGGCGAGATCAGCGAGCCGTTCCGCAGCCCCTTCGGCTGGCACATCGTCGAGGTGCTCGACCGGCGCGTTTACGACAACACCGAAGACCTGAAGCGGCGCAATTGTGACGCACGCATTCGCAACAGCAAGATGGAAGACGAAACGCAGCTCTGGATGCGCCGGCTCCGCGACGAGGCCTTCGTCGTCACGCGGATGTAATCGCCAGCACCTTGTCCGCATCGGCGCCTCTCGTAATTACGGCCGGCGAGCCCGCCGGGATCGGGCCTGAGTTGTGCCTGGCGCTCGCGACCAAATCCGCCATGCCGGATTTCGTGGTCATCTCGGACCCGGCGCTGTTGCGCGCACGCGCGGCGCAGATCGGGCTCGACGTCAGCATTACAGAAGTCGCGCCTGAAGATGGTGTTCTTCGCAAAGCAGCTGCCGGCGAAGTGCTGGTCGTGCCCTTCCCTTTCCCTGCAGCGGTGGAATGCGGGCGCCCGAATACGGCGAACGCAGAGACGCTGCTGGACGGCCTGCGGCACGCCGTCGACGGTTGTCTCCGCGGACGTTACCGCGCGCTCGTTACCGCGCCCCTGCACAAGGGCATCATCAACGACGCGGGCATACCGTTCAGCGGGCATACCGAGTTCCTCGCCGAGTGCAGTGGGGCAGCGTTGCCGGTGATGATGCTGGCGGCCGGCGAGTTGCGCATCGCCCTCGCCACGACGCACCTGCCGCTGCGCGACGTGCCGGACGCGATCACGGCCGGGAAGCTGCGCCAGGTACTGCGTATCCTGCTCGACGACCTCAGGAATCGCTTCGGCATTGCCGCGCCCGAAGTCGTCGTGTGCGGGCTCAACCCGCATGCCGGCGAAGGCGGCCATCTCGGTTCGGAGGACATACAGATCATTGCGCCGGTGGTGGCCGAGTTCACGGCCCAGGGCGAGCGGGTGCGCGGACCGCTGCCCGCGGATACCGCCGTCACACAGGCTGCAGGCCACAAGGACGCGATACTCGCGATGTACCACGACCAGGGCCTGCCCGTGCTCAAATACGCCGGCTTCGGCCACGCGGTCAATATCACGCTGGGGCTGCCGTTCGTCCGCACTTCCGTCGACCACGGCACCGCATTCGACCTGGCCGGCACCGGCAAGGCCGACCCGGGCAGCCTGGTAGCGGCCGTGGAGCTGGCGGCGAAGCTGACCGAACCGCGATGAATGCGCATCGGCCCCGCAAGCGTTTCGGCCAGCATTTCCTGCGCGACCCCGGCGTCATCGATGCAATCGTGCAGGCGATCGATCCGAAGCCGGGCGACACGGTCGTCGAGATCGGTCCCGGCCACGGCGCCATCACCGAGCCGCTCGCAAAACGCGCCGGGCACCTGCACTGCGTCGAACTCGACCGCGACCTGGCGGCGACGCTGCGCCGTCGTTTCGGCAGCCGCGACAACGTGACCATTCACGAAGCCGACGCGCTCGGCTTCGATTTCTGCACCCTCGGCGATTCGCTGCGGATCGTTGGCAACCTGCCCTACAACATTTCGACCCCGTTGCTGTTTCACCTTATCGACAGTCGTGACTGCATCGACGACATGCACTTCATGTTGCAAAAGGAAGTCGTGGAGCGGATGACGGCTGCACCCGGCTGCAAGGCTTACGGCCGGCTCGGCATCATGCTGGGCTGCCATCTCGCGGTCGAAGGGCTGTTCGACGTCGATCCGCAGTGTTTCGATCCGCCACCGGCCGTCACATCGGCCGTAGTAAGGCTTGCACCGCTGGGAAGCGAGCGGCCCGAGATCGACGACGAGAAGTTACTCGGGCGTCTCGTGGCAACGGCGTTCAGCCAGCGCCGCAAGACCTTACGTAATGCCCTGAAGACGATGCTCGACGAGACCGAACTCCTGTCACTCGGCATCGATCCCGGCAAACGCCCCGAAACGATCCCGGTGTCCGGGTACGTGGTCATGGCCAATTACGTTTCGCGGCGCGACGGCGATTCAGGATAGAATAGCGACGGTATTCGAACCCACGGGATTCCCATGGACGAGAAGAACTGCGAAATTCGAATCCAGGTCGCAACCAATTACGTCGACGAACAATCGGAACCTGACGAGGGGCGTTACGTGTTTGCGTACACGATCACGATTTCGAACGAAGGCGACATCCCGGCGCAGCTCATCAGCCGTCACTGGGTGATCACCGACGCGAACGGCAAGGTCCAGGAAGTCAGCGGCGACGGCGTCGTGGGCGAACAGCCGCACCTCGATCCCGGCGAGGTCTTCCGCTATTCGAGCGGCGCCGTGCTCGAGACGCCCGTGGGCGCAATGCAGGGCCTGTATCGCATGAAGACCGACAACGGCATAAGCTTCGACGCGCCGATCGCACCGTTTACGCTGGCGGTTCCGGGCGTGCTGCACTGAGCTGACCGGCCGCTCTCATGGCGCTTTACGCAATCGGGGACCTGCAGGGCTGCTACGACCCGTTCCGGCGGCTGCTCGACGCCGTCGATTTCGACCCCGGCAAAGACACACTCTGGCTGACCGGCGACCTCGTCAACCGCGGACCGAAGTCGCTCAAGACGCTTCGTTTCGTCAAGACGCTGGGCGACTCGGCCGTTACCGTGCTCGGCAACCACGACCTGCACCTGCTCGCTTTGTCGCAGCAGGCCGTGCCCCTGTCCGGCCGATTCGACACGCTGACGAAGACGCTGAAAGCGCCCGACCTCGACGAACTCATCGAGTGGCTTCGCCACCGGCCGCTCGCGCATTACTCCGAAGAGCTCGATACGCTGCTGGTGCACGCCGGCACGCACCCCACCTGGAGCGCAACGAAGACGCTGAAGCGCGCCGCGGAAGTCGAAGCCGTGTTGCAGGGCCCGAAATTCGGCACCCTGCTCACCAAGATGTACGGCAACCGGCCCAGCTACTGGTCGGGTGATCAAACGGGGTACGGGCGGCTGCGTTTCATCATCAATTGCCTGACGCGCATGCGAATGTTGACGCCCGACATGCATTTCAACATGCGCGCAACGGGCGCCCCGTGGCGCGCCGGCAAGAAGCGCGTTGCGTGGTTCGACTTTCCCGAGCATGCCTGGGGGGACACCCGCATCGTGTTCGGGCACTGGTCCCAGCTCGGCCTGATCGTACTGCCGGGACTCGTAAGCCTCGACACAGGCTGCGTATGGGGCCGACAGCTGACGGCCGTGCGGCTCGACTCCAGGGTCGCGCGGGTTTACCAGGTCCCCGGCCAGGACTGATGCGCTACGAGGATTCCGCCGGGTTCGCAGCACGACTCGACAGCGACGATCCGCTGGCCGGGTTCCGTGACCGCTTC
>Ga0316190_10002735_pt1 | contig 12811 bp, 11 predicted proteins | sample Eddworburrow2_MG_FD_204929 | JGI IMG/M metagenome (GOLD analysis project Ga0316190, IMG submission 204929) | Coastal sediment microbial communities from Maine, United States - Eddy worm burrow 2 | ecosystem: Environmental > Aquatic > Marine > Coastal > Sediment | place: USA: Maine | collected... | reverse complement strand
GGATGCGGGTCTCTGGATACTGGTCGGATTAAGGATTTTTTTATCCAGTATCGAGCATACAGCAACTATCATCACGATGCATTAGTCAGCAAATTAAAAAATTACATACAAACCCGTAGGTTTGAAGCGGAGTTTCACTATAGTGAGAAACAGCTTTATTCATATCCAATTCATCATACGCCAGATTATCCGATCACGGAGGCAGGGATTTGTTTTTCTGCTGTGCGTGGCCCTGTCCATTGTCACCCTCATATCCTTAAATGGATTTTCTGACAGCGTGCGAACGTCCATGCAAAAAGATGCGAAAAAATTGAATGCGGCAGATATTATCATTCACTCGCATTACGATCTATCTCCGGCCGTCATCGACGCTGTTGCCCGGCTGGAGGCCGGTAACGAAATTAAGGCCACCCGGGTCTGGGAATTTTATTCAATGGTGCGCCCTCAAAATAATCAAGAGGCGTTGCTGGCAAAGCTTAAAGTGATTCAAGCAGGCTATCCCTTCTACGGCAAAGTGGTGCTGAAATCAGGTCGAGACTTTAGCAGGGCTCTAACCAAGGGCAGCGTCATTGTGGCTCCGGCCCTGCTGGACCGCCTTAAACTTGATGTCGGTGACCCATTGCATGTGGGCAATGCCGTCCTGAAAATCAGCGATGTGGTGCTTACGGAACCGGACCAGCCAGTAAATTTTTTCTTTTTGGGGCCCCGCATTTTTATTTCTGCCGATGACCTTAGCCGGCTGGACCTCCTGACCAAAAGAAGCCGGGTCACCTATAACTATTTAATCAAGGTTTTTGATCAAAGCCGCATCGACACTATTGCAAACCGTTTAAGAGCCGTCGTCGATGAAGAGCTGGAACGTGTGGATACGTTTCAGACGGCAAGGTCCGGTGTAAATCGATTTTTCGACAATCTGCTTTTTTTTCTGAGTTTCATCGGCATTTTCACTCTGTTGCTCGCTGGCGTCGGTATCCAAAGCGCTCTGATCGCGCTATTGAAGGAAAATGAACAAACCATCGCTATCATGAAGACCATCGGCGCCACAAGCCGGTTCTTCACTCGCCACTATATTCTTATTCTCTCTATCCTCGGTTTGGGGGGAACGACGCTGGGACTTGTCGGAGGACTGTTTCTTCAAAAAGCCCTGAATGTTCTTTTTGTCGGATTTGTGCCCCGCAATGTGCAGCTGCACATCTCCTGGCAAGCGGTTCTCCAGGGACTCTGCCTGGGTGTACTCGTGGTGGGCCTGTATTCCTTTATACCACTTTATCGGTTGAAAGATATCAAACCAGTGGCTGTGTTTAGAAAAGAAGCCATCCCGGTGCAAAAAGGGTGGCCTTTTTATCTGATTTCAGGGTTACTGTTCATCTTTTTTCTAATGTTGGTATTCTGGCAGGTCCAGGACATCAAGACTGCGCTGTATTTTGTCGGCGGGGTCATCCTGCTGATTATCATCACCGCTCTTTTGGCCGGAACGGTGCTGTATATCCTGAAGCGACTGAAGGTAAAATTTCTGGTAGTGCGTCAGGCCATCAGAGGTTTGTACCGGCCCAAAAATGCGACCAAGCCGATCATCATTACATTGACGGCCTCTCTCACCGTCATTTTTTCAATTTATCAGATCGAACAGAATCTGGATGCCGCCTTTATCCAATCCTATCCCGCCGAGGCGCCCAATCTTTTTTTTCTGGACATTCTGCCCGACCAAATGGAGCGGTTTTCTGATACGCTGGATATGAAGGCCCAATATTATCCGATCATCAGGGCCCGGATTCTGACCATCAACGGCGAAAAAATTAACCGGCAAAAAGAGCGGCGGCGGCGCAGCGATAATCTTGCCAGAACCTTTAACCTCACCTATCGCAACTACCTTTTGGAAGATGAGAAGATTGTAAAAGGCAGCCGCCTTCACAACGACGACTGGGGAGATTTACAGGTATCCGTGATGGATACAGTGGCTAAAATCAAAGATATGCAAATCGGTGATCGCATCACTTTTAACATTCAGGGGGTGCCGCTGCAGGCCAGGATATCCAGTATTCGTACTAGAACCCGGGAGTCGATTCGGCCGTTTTTTTATTTTGTATTTCCTGAACAAACGCTGCGGGAGGCTCCCCAAACCATATTTACCGCCGTAAAAGTTCCCAGGAATCGGATAGCGGTAATTCAAGCAAAAATCGCAGCAAACTTTCCCAATATCAGTGCCATTGATGTTACCGAAACCCTTAAGATTTTCACCCAGGTGATGAAAAAGTTGTCGTTAATTGTTCGCTTTTTTGCCTTGTTCAGCATAGTTGCCGGCGTTTTAATCATTCTTTCTTCTGTTTTAGCCACCCGATTTGCCAGAATTCAGGAAGCAGTGTATTATAAAATCCTGGGTGCCAAAAGCGCTTTTGTAGCGGCCGTTTTTACCCTTGAGAATCTTTTCTTGGGTCTGGTAAGCGCCTTTCTGGCTCTGGTGATTTCCCAAACCTGTAGTTGGATAATCTGTTCACACGTGTTCGAAATTTCCTATACGCCGTTTATGGCGAATAGCTTTTTACTGATTGCCGCAACCGTTCTGCTGATTGTCACTGTCGGATTGCTGCCTTCAGTTTCCATTCTGCGCCAAAAGCCGGTTATTTTCCTGAGAAAACAAAGCCAGGAATGAGGTCCTGGAATGACGAGTGACGAATGCCGAATGTCGAATGTCGCAATTAAGGAATTCTTTCTATTTTATTTGTTAAAAAAGCAGTGTTAAGCCTCCGGCTCGTAGGGGTTGTAGCGCCTACGCCTCGGAGAGCGACATCCACAATTCGTCAATTGTCAATCTTTATTCGTCATTCCATGAAGTTCTAATATGAACCCGATAAAAAAACTTACGTCCATTTTTTTCTTCTCTTTATTGATGGTTATCTTCATGGCGGGCTGCAGTGATGAATCAACGCCGCTCCCTGATCCAAAGCCCCCTGAGTATGAAGGAATTATTGTTGCCGTAGGCGACAGTCTCACCGAAGGATTGGGTGTAGCAGAAGAATCTGCATACCCGGCATTGCTTGAAAAAAAATTGCAGTCCGATGGTTATCATTACCGGGTCATTAATGCTGGTGTCAGCGCGGAGACTTCCAGTGGAACTCTTGCTAGAATCAATTGGATTCTAAAATTGAAACCGAATATCGTCATCCTGGTCATTGGTGCCAATGATGGCTTTCGGGGCATTGATCCCGAGTTGATAAAGACAAACATTCTCACGATGGTTAGGACACTCAAAGATAAAAATGTGACCGTTTTACTTGGGGGGATGCAAATGGCCCGCAATCTGGGGGAAGAGTACATCTCCGCTTTTGAAAAGAATTATTCATTGGTGGCCCAAGAGGAAAATGTCGGCCTAATCCCGTTTTTTCTAACCGGGGTGGCCGCCAACCCCGACCTAAACCAGACCGACGGAATTCATCCCACGGCAGAAGGATACCGGGTCGTCGTCGACCACATCTACCCGCACGTGGTTGAGGCTATCGAGGCCCACAAAGCTGCATCATCTAAACAGATAAATGAATGAATTCGCAAATAATGCCTTCCTAATGAAAATCATGAAAATCCCAAGCACCAAAAACCAAACAAACACCAATGACCAAAACTCAAAATTCAAATCATAGACAATGAGCGTGATTTTTTTTAAGTGATCGGAATGTTTAGGTTATTGGAATTTCGGATTTGGATATTATTTGGAATTTGGGATTTGAGAATTGGAATTTTGGTTCGTTTTCAGAAAAGCAAATATTTTTTTATCTGAGTCAATTAGAGTCTACTTTGACATTACCTTGCATGCACCGGCACCGCGCTTGACACCGGCAAGGTGGGTGCCTAAGTTAAGCCAGTTTAACGATGCATCAAACCACATTCGGATTTGCTCCGGGCGCTTTCGAAAGGAGAAGAATGATGAAGAGATTTTTAAAATGGGCTGCAATTATTGTCGGATGCTTTGTGGTGGTCATCATTGCCGCCCTGGTTCTCATCCCCATGTTTGTCGATGTTGCAAAGTACAAACCGATGCTTGAAAGCAAAGTGACCGAAGCAACCGGTCGCCCCTTTTCGGTGGGAGATGATCTTAATCTATCCCTCTTTCCCTGGGCCGGCGTTTCGTTTTCAGATCTGCGTCTGGGCAACCCGGCCGGATTCACCGAAAAAGATTTTATCAAGGTGAAATCCTTTGAAGCCAGGGTAAAACTGTTGCCGCTTCTCAGCAAAGACGTCAAAATCAAGCGCTTTGTGCTAAACGAACCGCAGATCGTACTGGTAAAAAACAAAGACGGACGTGCAAATTGGGAGCAGCCGAAGCCAGCGGATAAAGATGCATCCAAAGAGAAAACGCCAGCGACCGAAAAGACTTCGGATGGGAGGGGAATTCCGCTCAGCGCCCTGACCGCGGAAAATATCTCCATTAACAACGGTTCGGCCCTTTGGGTTGATCACACCACGGACACCAGAAAGGAAATTACGGATATCGCTCTAATCTTAAAGGACGTATCACTGAATCGTCCGGTCAATCTGAAGTTTTCAGCCCAGTTGGATAAAAAACCCTTGTCTCTTGAAGGGGCCGTCGGGCCGGTGGGAACAGGTTTGAAAGAGGGAAAAATTGCCTTGGATTTATCTCTGAAAGCCCTTAAACAGCTGGCACTGCGCCTGAAAGGCAATATTGAAAATCCCATCGGCAGTCCCGGCGTCGATTTGGACATCGAACTGGCTGAATTTTCGCCACGAGTGCTGATGTCCGAATTGGGCCAGGAATTTCCAGTGGTCACAACAGACCCGGAGGCCATCAGCCGCCTGTCTCTCAAAACGCATGTAAAAGCGGACGCAAAGAACGTATCACTGACCAACGGCAAAATGGAACTGGATCAATCCAAGTTGATGTTTTCCGCTTCAGTGGCTGAGTTTTCGAAACCGAATCTCAAATTTGATCTGGATCTGGATCAAATAAACCTGGATCGATACATGCCGCCCAAAAGCGAGCAACCATCAAAAGAAAAAACGTCAAAGTCCGCAGAACCCGCCAAGAAGAAAACCGATTATGCACCCCTGCGGCGTCTGATACTCGACGGCGCTCTAAAAATAGCGAAACTTACGGTAAACAAGGCCCATATTCAAGATGCCGTGATTCAAATCAAAGCAAAAGGCGGTGTATTCAATATCGATCCCCTGAAATTAAAGATGTATCAGGGAAATGCAGCCGGTAAGGCAGTCTTGAATGTCGCCAAAGACACCCCCCGCAGCAATGTAAATCTGCGACTCAATAAAATCCAGATTGGCCCTTTACTAGAGGACGTTCTGGAAAAAGACTTTTTGGAGGGTGTCACCAGCGCCGACATCAACCTGGCCATGGCCGGCGATGATCCTGAAAAAATCAAAAAAACCTTAAACGGCAAAGGCGAGCTGCAGGTCAATGACGGCGCCATTATCGGCATCGATTTGTCCGCCATGGCCCGCAATGTTGGTGCCGCATTTGGCTTGGCCGAAAAGGGTGAAAAGCGGCCGCGAACCGATTTTGCCGAACTTTTGGCACCTTTTACAATCAAAAAAGGTGTTGTCAATACGCCAAAAACCAGCCTAAAATCACCTTTTATCCGGATATCCGCTGTCGGTACCGCTGATTTGGTAAAGGAAACCCTTGATTTCCGGGTGGATCCACAAGCCGTTGCCACGATCAAGGGCCAGGGTGATACGGCCAAACGTTCAGGCATCATGGTACCGGTATTGGTATCCGGAACCTTCTCCGAGCCAAAGTTTCGCCCGGACTTAAGCAAGGCCGCCCAACAGCGCATTGAAAAAGAGATCTTCGAATCCAAGGAAGTCCAAAAAGTCCTTGAAAAAAAAGAGCTAAAACCATTTGAGAAGAAAGCCAAAGGCCTGCTGAAGGGTGTGTTGGGGGACTAGGCCCTTATAGGATTTTATCTGACGACAAGTTATAAGGAACGCAAGATTTTAGGTTTTGGTGTTCAAGGTTCAGCAATTAAAAAATTTCAAATAATAAATTACAAATACCAAACAAATCACAATGACCGAAATTCAAAACGCCAAACAATTCGCTTTTGATCTTATTTGTGATTTGGATATTGTAATTTGGAATTTATTTGTAATTTGATGCTTGTAATTTGTTATTTCCGGTTTATCCGGACTTAGGCCCTATCAGGTTTCCGGCTCGTCCGGGTTAGGTGTTTTAAGATGAAATTAATAAAACTTGTCCCAGTCATTGCAATTTTATCCCTCGGTCTATTGTTGACAGGATGTGCCGGCCTTGGAAAACCACTGGAACCGCCGCGCGTTTCACTGGCCGATATTCGGGTAGAGAAATTCACCGGCTTTGAAACGGTTTTCCGGATCCAGTTACGGGTCATTAACACCAATGATACGGATCTGAATGTCAAAGGCCTGGAGGCACAGCTTGAGATCAATGGACAACCCTTTGCCGCCGGTGTATCCAACACCCCCGTGAAAATACCCTCCTTTGGCACGGAACTCGTGACGGTTGCGGTCTATTCATCGGTCATCAATATGTTTAAAAGTGTATACGGCCTGCATGAATCTGAAGAACTCAAATATCGTTTAAACGGCAAGCTCAGAGTGGCAGGTGACAGCACGTTTGCGACCACACTTCCCTTCGAATCAGCGGGGGTGGTCACATTGAACGGTTCAAACAAACTTGAAACTAAATAAAAATGAAACTTGGAATCATCGGCCTACCGCTGTCCGGTAAGTCTACTGTTTTTGATGCCCTAACCAAAAGCACGTCCGAAATCACCCCCAAGGGTGAAAATCGAATCAGTACCATAAGGGTTCCGGACAGCCGCATTGATAAATTAAGCGAGATGTATCGTCCACAAAAAACGATCTATGCCCAGGTGGCGTATTTTTTGCCAGGTTCCGGCGGTGCAAAAAAAAAACAGGGCCAGGAACAGAGTATCTGGGCTGCGACACGAGAGTGCGACGCACTGATTCACATTATTCGCAACTATGCAGGCTCAAGTCTGGAAAAAACGACACCTTACGAAGATTTCCGGAATCTGGAACAGGAATTGATTATAGCGGATCTGGTGGTGGTCGAAAAGCGTCTGGAGCGGATTGAACTTGATCACAAACGTGGCAAGAAAACAGACCCGCGGGAGCGCTCGCTTTTAAACCAATGCAGTAAAAACCTTGAAAATGAAACCCCCCTGAGAAGGTCGACCGAGCTTGCATCGGCCCCCGAACTAAGAGGCTTTACATTATTATCCGCAAAACCGATGTTGGTTCTGTTCAATAATGATGAAGAGAACACCGGCATACCACAGATTGACAACCTTACCGACCTGGAAAAATGTCTGGTGATCAGGGGCAAACTCGAGCAGGAACTTGCCCAGATGTCTTCCGAAGAAGCAGCCGAATTTTTAAACGAATTCAATATCAGCGAATCCGCTATGAACAGGGTTATCCGCGAATCGTACGATATTTTGGGGTTGATATCATTTTTTACCGTCGGCGAAGATGAAGTCAGGGCCTGGACCATAAAAAATGGAACCCAGGCGGTGGACGCCGCCGAGACGATTCATTCGGATATAAAAAAAGGCTTTATTCGCGCAGAAGTTTTATCATACGATGATTTAATGCAGGCCGGGACCTATGCGGACGCCCGAAAAAAGGGAACTGTCCGGCTTGAAGGCAAGACCTATGAAGTTAGGGATGGTGATATTATAAATTTCAGATTTAATATATAGCATGCCCTCGAATCGTAAAATAACCCTTACGGTCCGTATTCTCCTGGTGCTTGCCGTGCTTCTGGTCGGTCTGGTGGCAGGATCATATTTCTACCTTCCTCACTATCTGGAGTCCAGGGTCATTCCCCAACTGTTGGCAGAAACCGGATTTTCGAAATTCGTTTTTAAAATTCGTCATTTAGGCATCTATGGTACCGAATTGGGTGTCTTGCGAATCGGGCCGGAGCAAAACCCATCACTGATAGTCCGGTCCGTGCACATCGACTATACGCCCAAAAAACTGTTTCAGAAACAAATTGACAGAATAACCTTAAGCGGAATTGAACTGTACGGAGAATTCAAAAATGGAAAATTTGCTTTGGGTGGCACCGATTTCAATCAAGCTTTAACCAAGCTGCAGTCTAGCCGGACATCCAGGCCGGAATCCGGGCCTAATATGCCTCCCATCTTTATCAAGGAACTTGAGATTCGAAGCGCCGTCATCATTATCACAACCGATGATGGCACACACAGGTTCCCCTTTGACATCATTGTTGCCCCTGGGAAGGAGGATTATTCCCATTTGAACCTCACGGCATCAATGTATCCCCGGGGTGAATTGGTTCGTGCTGAAGCGAGGATAGATTTAAAAAATCAACATATCGCTGCAAATTTATCGGCAGTCTCGCTGGATCTGAACAGATTTTCCGGCTTGGTGCAGACGGTTTCAGATTCCGTGCTTTCCGGTAAGCTGGATTTGAAGGTCACAGCTAATTTGCAGCTGGCGCCTTTTAAGATTTCGTCGCTGGCTGCCGCTGCCGAACTGCAAAAATGTAACTTCAGGTTAAACAATTTGCAACTTCAAAATATTCGCAGTGCCGACCAAAAAGAATTACCATTTAAGATCAATCTATCGAAAATCGCCGATGACGATTGGACAGTAAGCGCTTCGGCCATATCGGCAACCTCGCCGTTACCTTTCACGCTTTCCGAATGGCAGGCCAGGATCAGGCCAAACGGACAGCAGGTTGAGAGTACAGGGGAATTTAAGATTATTTTACCGCCCTCATCGGATCATAGAAACAATCTGCTGCCGTTTGAAGTATTGGAGTCAATGCCGTTGCACGGCGCTTATACCGCGGAATATCGTGAAGACCAAAGCATAGAATTTAGTATCACCAGCACCCCCATCCAACAATCCGGCGACCATGCCGCCCGCTTCAAATTTAGCCAGTATGATATCACAACCGGAATGCCGGCAGTCAATATCTCCGGCAGGGGAAAACTCGAGGATCTGTCGACGGCCTATACGATCCGTATTCCGCAAGTCAAGATTGCGTCCCAAACTAGCTCAATTCACCTGCCCCAGGTCCTTTTAAAAGGCACGGCGGATCTTGTCAACGACGGCAGCGTCTTTCCGGCAACAACATTTAAACTCCAATCACAGAATACTCGCATACTGTTTTCGCCGGCCCGGCTGAATATCGCAGACCTTACAGTGTCCGGGCAGGTAAAGCCAAATATAAACGGCGCTATCGAACTCGAAGGTTTACTTCAATTTAAAGGTGCCGGGGGTAGCGTGCCGGATACGGGTATCAAAATTCGCGGCGCCCGGGGTCGTATTCCGTTAAAGTGGCCTCCTGAAAGGCAAGCTAAACAGGGCGATATTTCCATTGCCGCTTTGTACCATAAGCAACTGAACTTTGGCAAAATCAGGAGCAAAATTCAACAAACCCCCGCCGGTTTTTCTTTTAAAGGCCGGCATATCAGCCGGCTTCTTCCTGAAATGTCACTGAATTTTAGCGGGGATGCCAAACTCTTGGACGCCAAAAATCCGATGACGAAGGTCAATTTTACCCTTCTTCGACCGGATCAGGCAGCTGAAATTGATCTTGGTAAATTTTTCCCGGGATCTAAGGGCGTCAAGGTAAATGGAAAACTGATGCTCGCCGGGGATCTGGCTGCGGATAGTTCCGGATTCAAGGGCTCCATTGATTTGCAGGTACAAAACGCAAACCTGCGGAGCAAGAAAGATAAATTTGCAATAGAAGGAATTCAACTGTCCCTCTCAATTCCTGAGCTTCCCATAATACGCAGCGCCGACGGACAACATCTGGTGTTTTCCAAGATCGCACTGGGCGATCTGGTAGCAAATGATGGCAGAATTGATTTTCAGATTGAATCGCCCCGGACTTTTCTGATTGAAAAGATGCATTTTATCTGGTGTGACGGCAAGGTTGAGACCCAATCGATTCGAATATCCCCCGCTGAGGAAAATTATCTCATTACGTTTTATTGCGACCGGCTGAAACTGGCGAAGGTTTTGGAACAATTCGGTGCGGCCGCAGCTAAAAGCGAGGGTACTGTTAGCGGCCGTATTCCGCTGCACTACACGAATGGTAAGATTCGTTTTGATGATGGCTTTCTTTTCTCTACACCCGGGCAGGGAGGTAAAATTTACATCAAAGGAACTGACATTCTGACAGCCGGCATGACTCCGAACACACCGCAGTATGCCCAAATGGAGCTTGCCAGAGAAGCCCTAAAGGATTATGATTATTCATGGGCCAAGCTGAATATAACTTCAGAAGGAGAAGATCTATTGTTACAGATGCAGATGGACGGCAAACCCGCAAGGACGCTTCCGTTTGTCTATCGGAAAGAGATCGGCGGATTCGTCAAAGTCGAAGCGGGTAGTAAGGGTTCAAAATTTCAGGGCATTCGTCTCGACGTCAATTTTCGGCTTCCTCTCAACAAATTGCTGCAGTACAAAGATCTCCTAGAAATGATCGAATAATATAAGGAGCATTTTCATGGTAAAAAATTTGTTTATATTGCTCGGAGTTGTGCTTTTTGCGCTTTTTCAAGGCTGTACACAACACAAGGTAGAGGTAGCGCCCGTGGAAGTCAAACCGATTCATATCACCATTGATGTTAACGTAAAAGTAGACAGGGCGCTGGATGATTTCTTTGAAGACATTGATGCTGAAGAAGAAAAAGTTGGTGATAAAACTCCTATTAAAGAATGAAAAAACAATCAGACGTAATCTTACTTATCAAGGAGTCTAAGAATGAAAAGAAAAGTTTTAATGGGGATCATTTCGATAGCATTTTCTAGTGGCTTTATTTTTAGTGCCATGGCATTTGGACAAGATATTAAGGCCCGCATAAAGGCTCGCCGGCCAATTATACTGGAACTCAAAGCAGCGGGCATCATTGGGGAAAATTCCGCGGGATATCTGGAGTTTCGTGGAAGTAAGAAAAAAAATGAAGATGTGGTCAAAGCCGAAAACAGCGATCGCAAAATAGTTTACAAGAAAATTGGGGAAAAAACGGGAACAACTGCCGAAGTTGTCGGCCAAAGAAGGGCGCTTAAAATCGCCGAATTAGCAAAACCGGGCGACTGGCTCCAGAATGCAAGCGGCAAGTGGTATAAGAAAAAGTAAAATGGATCCTATGCTGCAACATATTATTATTTGCGGGATTGCGATTGCTATTTTAGCTGCAATCCGCTACGGTTCAGCCGCAAAATCCAGATTGAAACGACTCTAATCAAGTTCGATGATTACAATTTCTGGTCTCCTGACCTCAGTCGGATAAGCTTCTCGGGAAACCCTGGTATCAAAGTAATCTGTAAAAATTGTAGAAAATTAAGCGTAGATTCAAGATACAGCAGTATCTATAAAAAAGGAATTCACCATGCAATTTAAAGCGTACGCTGTCGTTCTAACAGCTGGTTTAATTTTGGGATTTCTATTGTTACCCATGCCGTCTTATGCAAAAAATACGAGTGAATATTCGGTGGTAATTGGCTTTTGGACCCGGCACGTTGATAGATCGGACAACACGAATGAGAAGACGGGTATGATCGCTCTTTTGTATAACGACTATATGATATCGAGATTCGTAAACAGTTATCATGATGAAACCTTTTTTGCGGGGAAAAGATTGCATACCAAGAAGTTTAACCTTGGAAAATTCCAGCATCTAGGTGTCCAAGGAAACCTGTACACCGGGTTAATGGCCGGGTATTCGGATAATTTACCAAATATCGGCGGGATTTCACCCGGTGTTATGCCAACCATCGGCCTCCTATGGAATAAGTCATCGGTCGAACTTGGGTATGTCCCAACTCCCAGCGGCGGTGTGTTCATGAGCCTGATCAGGCTCCCATTTAAATTACCGTGAATCATCGAAGTCCGTTGGTCGGCTCAAGATAATCCCCTCGTAGGCAAGTGTAACCTCATGCAAGCACCAAACCATATGAGCATTAAGAAAGACCTGATTGGAATATTTATTTTCTTGGTCTTTGTCGTCTCATATGTGGTTTTTAGGAAGGAAATTTCAGGTAAATATTATTTCATCATTCCAGCAATTATTTTATGCGGCCTCTGCCTTCGTTGGGATTATCGAGCGGACAAAGGTGTCCTAAAGACCTACGGCATAAGAACTGATAACTTAAAAGAGGCAACTAGACTATCAGCTTTGTGTTTCGGTCCCATGGCGGTCGTCATCCTCGCAATTTTTCCTTTTACGGATAATCCTAAGCCGCCCATCTATTTTTATTTTACAATCTTTCTGTACCCCCTTTGGGGACTGGCCCAGCAATTTATGTTTCAATCATTTTTTCATTCTCGACTTCTAAAATTGGGACTCGCGCCCTGGAGCATTGTCATCTGTACGCTGGTTTTCACATTTGTTCACTGGAATTCAGAAAAACTTCGAATTTTTACCTTCATCGGAGGAATCTTCTTTTCCTATTCTTTCTATCGATGTCCAAATATCCTGCCTCTGGGGATTGCCCATGGAATTCTTGGCGCAATGGTTTATTATTTACTTCTGGGAAAAGATCCGCTCAGACATTTTTTTTAATGGATAACGGGCAACGCCCTTCTGAAGCCACCGTGAATCATCGGGGTTGATTCATTTAACAAAAGACCCCCCCTTTACAAACTGGCATCTGGCACATATAATTATGTAAAATGCCAACTAAAGGGAGGGTTGTCATGAATGTTAGTTCAATCGGGATTCAAACAAAGAACATTGATGATATGATCGTCATCCTCAAGCAGGGGCTGCCTGCCGAAGCTTTTGACAAATTG